>Ga0182018_10000179_pt1 | contig 83212 bp, 83 predicted proteins | sample 812P2MmetaG_FD_120490 | JGI IMG/M metagenome (GOLD analysis project Ga0182018, IMG submission 120490) | Permafrost microbial communities from Stordalen Mire, Sweden - 812P2M metaG | ecosystem: Environmental > Terrestrial > Soil > Wetlands > Permafrost | place: Sweden: Stordalen | collected... | reverse complement strand
CCTACAGCTTCCTCCAGATTCCGCCTCGCGACGGACACCCTTGCCGTTCAGCTAACACTTCCCCTTGCCGGGTGTGTAGGGGACTTCCACCCCCAAGTGAGTGCGCCCTGCCGGGCGCACAAATGAGAGGGCGACAGCCGAAGCTGCCGCCCTTAAATTTGTTGCCGTCCGATTTCTCTCTCCGAAGATTCTGTCGGCGCCACCACTGCTGCAATGAGGAGGCAGTCCCTACCAGTAAGGATTGAGATCAGCTCTTAACGCCCAAGGGCCAGGGATGGATCTGCGGAGAGGTCCTCAGGGGCGAAATGCCCGGCCTGAAGCCGGGGCCAGGCAGCAGCGGCGATCATGGCGGCGTTGTCAGTTGAGAGGGACAGCGTGGGAAAGGAGACGCGAAGATTGCGGCGCCCGGCTTCAGCATTGAAGCGAAGGCGCAATTCGCGGTTTGCGGCCACGCCACCGGTGACGAGGATGCGGGTGGCACCGAGGGATTCGGCGGCGGCGAATGTCTTCTTCATGAGGTCGCCGACGACTGCGTGTTGAAAGCTAGCAATCAGGTCGAGGGTGAGCTGATCACAGTGGGCGAGCGCGTCTTCGACTGTGGGGCGAGCGGGGGCGTCAGGGCCAGTAAACAGTGCATCGCGGCGCGATTCGGCTTCAGGACGGAGGTTGTGGAGCTCGACATAGCGAAGAACTGCCGTTTTAATTCCAGAAAATGAAAAAAGAAAATGGGGGTCAAGATCGGCGATGGGAGCGGTGGCGGCGGCCTTTGTGCGAGGGGGCTTGCCAGCGAGATGGAGCTTCGTCTTGATTTGCGAGAAGGCAAAGGGCACAGACCGCGGATTGCCGTGGAGGGCGAGTGCATCGATCCAGGGGCCGCCGGGATAGCCGAGACCAAGGAGCTTGGCAACCTTGTCGTAGGCTTCGCCAGCGGCGTCGTCCAGGGTGCGGCCAATAAGGGTGTAATTCCATGAGCCGTTGGTGGGACTCGCAAGATAGAGGTGGGTGTGACCGCCAGAGACGACTAAAGCGAGCGCGGGCTCGCCGGTGGTGGAGTTGTTCGATTCCCGGGTCTCAGAAGCGAAACCTGGAGCACCCGCGACATCTGCAAGAAGCGGGTCCTTCGACTCCGCTGCGCTTCGCTCAGGATGACCATTCTTTTCGGACTCCCGTTCGTTGAGCAGAACGGCGTGGATGTGGCCCTCGAGATGGTTGACGGCGATGAGGGGAAGCTTTTGCGCGAAGGCAAGAGATTTAGCGTAGGCAATGCCCACAAGGAGAGCTCCGGCGAGGCCAGGCCCATTGGTGACAGCGATCGCGTCAAGATCGCCGAGGGTGACATTCGCCTGGGTGAGTGCGGCGCGGACAACAGGGACGATGGCGCGGAGATGCTCGCGGGAGGCCAGCTCGGGAACCACCCCGCCGTAGCGTGCGTGAGTGGCAATCTGGGAGGCGACGACGGAACTGAGGGTGCGGGAGCCGCGCTGGACTACCGCTGCGGCGGTCTCGTCACACGAGGATTCGATGGCGAGGATGAGGCCGGCTCCGGGCATTGATCTAGTTTACCGACCTTGGGTCAGGCAGTTAGCGCCGGCTTTGCCACTTGCGCGATTGCAAGCGCCGCTGTCGCGACCAGAAACGACGACGGCTGGCAGGCGAGAGACAATAAAGGACATGGAACCGGCATCGCGCCAATTCGATGCGGCTTTGCGGATCGTGAGAGAGCTGCAGGCCGCGGGGTATGAGGCGTACCTGGCAGGCGGGTGCGTGCGGGATCTTCTGCTGGGGCGAGAGCCGACGGATTATGACGTGGCTACGGCTGCGTCGCCGGACGTGGTGCTGGGGCTGTTCCCGCGCACGTTTGCGGTTGGGGCACATTTTGGGGTGGTTTTGGTCGCCACCGGCGGTGCGGCAGACGCCTCTGCCGAGGCAGGGGCGAAATTGGGAGAACCGGAGTATCTCGTAACGGAAGTGGCGACCTTCCGGTCGGATGGGGCTTACTCGGATGGGCGGCATCCTGATGCGGTGCGGTATACGACCAACGCTGAGGAGGATGTGAAGCGCAGAGATTTCACGATCAATGGGTTGTTGATTGATCCATTACGCGTTGGGAACGATCTGGGTTCCGCAGTGATTGACTACGTTGGCGGCCTTGGCGATCTTGAGGCGGGGATTGTCCGCGCGATTGGGCATGCGGAGGAGCGGTTTCTTGAGGATCACCTCAGGATGCTGCGGGGAGTGAGGTTTGCGGCGCGGTTTGGATTTGAACTCGCGGAGGGGACCAAGGCGGCGATTCAGCGTCTGGCCAAAAACACTGAAGCGGTGAGCCGGGAGCGCGTTCGAGACGAACTGACGAAGATGCTGACGGAGGGGCAGGCGCGGAAAGCATTTGAACTGCTTGACGCGACTGGGCTACTTGCCGAGGTGCTGCCTGAAGTGGCGAAGATGAAGGGCGTGGAACAACCGGCTCAGTATCACCCAGAGGGGGATGTGTGGGTGCACACGCTGGGGCTGCTTGGGCAGTTGGAGGCTGGCGTTCCGCTGACTCTGGCCTGGGGTGCGCTCCTGCACGATGTGGGCAAGCCGCCGACGTTCCGGAGGGCGCCGGATCGGATCCGATTTAACGGACACGTGGAAGTGGGCGTGGCGATGGCGGCGGAGATTTGCCGTCGCTTCCGGTTTTCAAATGAGGACACGCACCAGATTCTGGCCCTGGTGGAGAATCACATGCGGTTCGCCGATGCGGCGCGCATGAAGACATCCACATTGAAGAGATTCTTCCGGCTGGAGGACTTCGAACAACATCTCGCGCTTCACCGGATGGATTGCATGGCGGGAAGCGGCAATCTGGAGCACTGGGAGTTTGTCCGGGAGCGGTGGATGGCGATGCCAGAAGAGACAGTTCGACCACCTGCTCTGATTACAGGAAGGGAACTGATTGCAGCGGGGTACAAGCCAGGGGCAGAGTTCAAGCAGATGCTCCGCGCAGTTGAAGATGCGCAGCTTGAGGGAACAATCGAGACGGCGGAGGAGGCGTTGCTAATGGTAAAGGATAGATTTCCGGTTACTGGCTCCTAGCAGGATCAGGACTGTGTGCATCTGCGATCTCGCCGGCCACAATCGCGATGCCCGCTTCGCAAATCTCCTGGTTGTTGGCTCCACACGCAGGTTCGGCTCGTGATCGCCCCCGCTTATCATCCAAGGCCGTCGGACTATAATTTTTCTTGAGTCTGCAAATCGCTCGGGTACCCAAAGGTCTCTGTTTATCGGCCTTCGAGTTGTTCGCGCACAGAGGCCGATTTTCGAATGAACAACGAAGAATTCATCCTCGTCACAGGCGCCACCGGCTTTCTGGGCACGCGGCTGGTGAGCGAATTGCTGGACCGTTACCCACGGGCCACGCTGGCGCTTCTGATCCGCGACAGGCCCGGCGAATCAGGTCAGCAACGCGCCGATTCCATTGTCCCTGCTACCGAAAGAGCGCGCATCCAGGTCTATTCGGGGGATGTTGGACACACAAGATGCGGCCTGGATTCCGTGGCCTACGAACGACTTTCCGCGGAGACGACGCGGGTGATTCACTGCGCCGCCACGGTGAGATTCGATCACTCGCTTGATGAAGCCAGACGCATCAATGTAGAAGGCACGCGCCGTGTGCTCGACTTCGCAAGTGGCGCGCGCCAGCTGAAGAGCCTGGCATATGTGGGTACGGCCTATGTTGCGGGCGAGCGGTCGGACCTGGTCCGAGAGAACGAGCTGGCCGTGGGCCAGACCTATCGAAACACCTACGAGCAGACCAAGGCCGAGTCGGAGGCACTGGTGCGCGAACGGCTCAATTCCATCCCCGGTGTGATTCTGCGGCCCAGCATCATCGTGGGCGATTCGCGCACCGGCGTCACCTCCAGCTTCAAGATGATGTATTGGCCACTGAAGATCTACGCGCGCCGGCTGTGGCGCACCCTACCCGGCTATCCTGACGCTGTCCTGGACATTGTGCCGGTGGATTTTGTTGCCACCTCGGTAGCGCGTCTGGTTTTTGACGATGCTGCTCAGGGCAGCACGGTTCATCTTTGCGCGGGACCCAAGGGAAGCGCAACGATTGAACAAATCGCAAAGCGGGCTGCCGAGTACTTCAACGTGCGGGAGCCGCGCTACGTCGATCCTAAGTTTTTTTTCGCCGCGGTGAGGCCGCTGCTTTTCATGTCCTTATGGGGCCGCAAGCGCCGCGTGCTGCGTGATGGCCGCGCCTACCGCGACTACTTCACCATGAAGATGCAATTCGATACGACCAACGCCGAGCGGCTACTGAAGCCGGCCGGGGTGTGCCCGCCGCCGGTGCTCGACTACCTGGACCGCCTCTTCAGCTATTGCGTCGCCAGCGACTGGGGACGCAAGCCGGTTGAAGCCCAATGAACATCTTCCGGCGCATTCAACTCTCACGCGATCGGAGCGTAACCGTAGCGAATCTGGTGGACGAGTTGTTGCGGAGGAATGGAGATCGCGAAGTCTCCATCGAAGGCGACAGGTTCTTTCGCCTCGCCGAGATGCACTCCGAAATCTGCTCCATCGACGCCTTTCTTCGCCGTGATGTTCGGCTCCAGCCGGGCCAACAAGTAGCCATTTATCGCACCAATGACCGTCGGTGCTTCCACTGGTTCTTAGCAATCATCCGCGCTGGGGGCATTGCGGTTCCTCTCAATCCGATGCTCACTCTCGCTGAGGTGCGCCGCATCCTCTCGAACAGCGGCACGGATATCCTGGTCACCGACAAGGCAGTATTCGAACAGAACATCGCCGACCGCAAGGCGCTTGGTGTGCGGACATGGATTCAGGCGGATCAGGAGCCGGAGACGCTGGACGGATTCTTGCGCGTGCGTGCCGTCGACACCGATGCGGGGATGCCGTTTCCCCCGGTCGCCATCGATCCGGGCGCCACGGTTGCCGTGTTCCACACCTCGGGAACGAGTGGGTTTCCCAAAGGTGCGGCTCTCTCGAGCAGGGCTCTGCTGGGTGCGCGTGTGTCCACCGTACTGGCTGGAATCCTAGTCGGCCCGAAGGATTTGGCGCTTGTCGCGCTGCCCTGGTCGCACATCATGGCCGTGAACATTGCGCTATATGGCCTGATGGCAGGCATCCGAGGGTGTTTTCTTGATCGTTTCGACGTTGCGCGGGCGCTGGAGCTGATCGAACGGCATGGCGTCACCGCTGTGGTTGGTGTCCCTGCCATGCTGTCTCGGCTGGTCAACAGCAATCCGGAACCCGCTCAGCTGGCCACGGTGCGTGTGTGGCTCTCTGCCAGCGATCATCTGCCGAGCGAAGTACGGCAACGGCTGCGAGCGTTTGGCGCGCTGCTCCGCCTGCCGGGAGGACGACGCATCCCTCCGGCGCTGCTCAACGGTTACGGCATGGTGGAACTCGGCGGCCTGGCGATGATGGGCATCGAGTTATCGCTGCTGCCCGGTAGTGGCAACCTGTGTTTTCCGGTGCCACCATTTCGTATACGAGTGGCTGACGAGAACGGCCGGCCGGTACGATCCGGTGTGACGGGCGAGTGCCAAATACGCCGTCGCGGCCTAGATCCGCACTACTGGAAGGACAGCTCGAAAGAAGTGGCTGAGGGAGAACGCCTGCTGACCGCCGACGGCTGGCTGCGCACGGGCGACCTGGCCACGCGCAATCGCTTTGGCCTGATCAGGATCGTTGGCCGCATGAAGGATGTGATCAAGTCGGGCGGCTACTCTGTCTACGTCCGCGAACTCGAAGAAACGATGACGGCCCATCCTGCAGTGGCGCGCGCAGCAGCTTTCGGCTTGCCCCATAAGGATAAGGGCGAGATTCCCGCGGCGGCGGTGGAATTGCACGACGGCTCTCTGGCCAGCGAAAATGAGCTGCTCGACTGGTGCAGGCAGAGCCTGGCGCCTTACAAGGCACCGCGCCGCATCTGGATCCTCGATTCCGGCACCCTGCCCAGAAATCATACCGGCAAGGTGATGCGGCGAACCCTGCGCGAGCGGTATTCGGCAGAGATGGATTAAAGCTCGCAACCGAAATGGCCGGAGGCGGCTGGAGATTCCGCGGATCAACTCTCCCTCCATTTGGAGTGATACAGTTCCGGGCGTGGCCGCGAGTCTTCCTTTAATGTGATATGTCTCACTGCCAGTTGTAGTGGTGAATGAGATAAAAAGAGTGAGCCGCTTGCGGCTTGGCAGCAGTTTTGGGTACCCCGATTCCCCCCGAAAGAGAGAAGAGCTATGACCACCGCTGGCGGTGTTGGTGCAGTTGTCGACTTTCAGGCGTGTTGGGCGGAGTTCGATCTGCCAGAGGCCGTTCGAGAAGTGCTGGCCGTGGCGCCGCTTGTGCAGACGCCAGAAACAAGGCAGGAATTGCTGGATTGGGCACTGGGCCGGCCGTCTGGAGAGACGGACTGGACGCTGGGCAACCGCGACGACCACGGGGTGTATGAGGCTGTGTTTCAGACACCGGGCGTGGGACGGGTTGTGGAAGCCGTGATTACGAAGGCTCGGAACGGGCTTGCCATCAATTTTCCCGATCCGGCCATGCGCAGGCGCGATTCCGACGCGATGGTGATCGGTGACCATTTGCCAACAGACAAGCCGACCTATCAAGAGCGATTTGGCGAGGGTTTCGAGAAGACACGGCGGGAGACGCTTGACTGGCTGAAGACGCAAGAACTGGTGGTGATGCCGTTTTACGCCGGGACGGATGCGCTGGGTTATGGATCGCTGCTGATTGTGCCTCGGCAGGCTGCTTTTTTTGCGGCCGCTCTTGGGGACTTGCAGGGGATGATTCCGCGGAGCCAGGTTCCAGCGGGGTTCCGGATTACGGGCGGAGTGTTATTTGTGGCGCCACCGTTTCGGCATACACATTTTGATGGGCGACAGGTGGTGGTACACGAACGAACAGCCACGCACCAGGAGATTTTCGCCTACAACTTGTATCCAGGCCCGAGCGCCAAGAAGGGTGTCTACTCCATGTTGCTGGACATCGGCGAACGGGAGGGCTGGACGACCAACCACTGCGCGGCTGTTGCAGTGGTGACGCCGTATGAGAATCAACTGATCCTGATGCATGAAGGAGCCAGTGGCGGCGGGAAAAGCGAGATGACGGAGCACATCCACCGCATGGAAGATGGACGGCTGTTGATTGGGCGCAACGTGGTGACCCATGAAGAGCGGACGCTGAATCTGCCTGAAGCTTGTCACCTGCGACCGATTGCCGACGACATGGCTTGCGCGCATCCGAAGAATCAGGGCACCAGCGGTCGATTGACAGTAGCGGATGCGGAGAATGGATGGTTTGTCCGCGTTGACCATATTCACAGCTACGGGACAGCGCCGAACCTGGAGCGGCTGTGCATCGATCCTCCGGAGCCGCTGGTCTTTCTGAATCACTACGTCGTTCCCGGGGGAACATGCCTGACCTGGGAACACGTCGAAGATTCTCCAGGGAAGATGTGTCCAAATCCTCGCGTGATTTTGCCGCGCAGGATGCTGGAAGACATTCTGGACGGCCCACAGCGCGTGGATGTGCGCAGCTTTGGAGTGCGCTGCCCACCGACGCATCGCGACAGCCAACTCTACGGGATCCTGGCCGTGATTCAAGTGCTAAGCCCGGCACTGGCGTGGCTGTGGAGGCTGGTTGCGCCACGCGGTCACGCCAACCCGAGCATTCAGGATTCAAAGAGTCTGGAGATGCAGTCCGAAGGAGTCGGGTCATATTGGGCTTTTGCGACGGGGCGCAGAGTGGACCAGGCGAACCTGCTGCTCAAGCAGATTGAAAACACGCCGGAGACGCGCTATGTGCTACTGCCAAATCAGCACATTGGGGCGTGGAAGGTAGGCTTCATGGCTGAGTGGATTGCGCGCGAGTACCTGGCGCGGCGCGGCAGCGCAAAGTTTGGTCGCGAACAGGTGAGCGAAGCAATGTGTCCCCTGCTGGGCTACATTCCGAATCAATTGCGCATTGAGGGTTTCATGATCCCACGCGTCTTTCTGGCGGTAGAGGAGCAGATTCAGGGCGGGCTGGATGTCTACGAAGAGGGTGCGCGGCAGTGGCGAGAGTTTTTTGCGAGGGAACTCAAGCAGTTTCTAGTGCCGGAGCTTGATCCGCTGGGCAAGAAGATCATCGAGGCCTGCCTGGACGGCGCGCACCAGGAGGATTATCGCCGACTGATTCCGCACCCAATGTTTCGGGATGATGGGTAAGTCGAAGGAAGTCAGGCTGGCTTCCTGTGCGGCTATTCTTAACGGAGCCATGGCCGCCGACCTTCGCCAATTCGATGTTATTGTTCTGGGCGCGGGGGCGGCTGGGTTGATGTGCGCGGCCACGGCAGGGCACCGCGGAAGACGCGTGGGGCTGCTGGAGCACGGCGGGCAGCCCGGTCGGAAGATTCTTATCTCTGGCGGCGGGCGGTGCAATTTTACAAATCTGCACTGCGGACCGCAGAATTTCCTCTCTGAAAACCCTCACTTTGCGAAGTCGGCGCTGGCGCTGTATCAGCCTCGCCACTTTATTGAGCTGGTGGATCGATACGGAATTGCATGGCACGAGAAGACCCTCGGGCAACTGTTCTGCGACGGGTTATCGCGGGCGATTCTGAACATGCTGCTGGCGGAGTGCAAGCTTGGCAGCGTGGAGGTTGTGCTGAACGCGCAAGGGATCCAGGTGGAGCGCACTGCAGGCAACGGATTCAAGGTGGTGTGTTCGAGCGGGGTATTTACTGCTGAGGCGCTGGTGGTAGCGACGGGCGGATTGTCCATTCCAAAGATGGGCGCAACTGGACTTGGTTATGACCTGGCACGGCAGTTCGGGTTGGAGGTAGTAAAGCCGAGGCCAGGGCTGGTGCCCCTTGTGCTCGGTGGGGATGAGGCGCGGTGGACGGAGTTGGCCGGCATCGCGGCGGAGGTGGTGGCTTCTGCCGGGGGATCAAGATTCCGAGAGAAGATGCTGGTGACGCATCGGGGACTGAGCGGTCCTGCTGTGTTGCAGGCGTCATCGTATTGGCGAAGCGGAGAGGATCTGGTTTTGGATCTTGCGCCAGGGCGAAAGGTGCTGACGGCGCTGATCGAGGTTCCCCTCAAGCCCGGTGTGCGGCGTGATCTGGCATCGATGAAGCAGGCGTTGCGCACGGTAATGCCGCAGCGGCTGGCCAACTATCTAGCCGAAGCGGGCGGTCCGAAGGGATGGTCCAATAGAGCCTTGGATGCTTGCGAAGAGGAGCTGCACCGTTGGGCGGTGCATCCAGTGGGAACGGAAGGATTCGAGAAGGCGGAGGTGACCGCCGGGGGCGTGAGCACGGATGGGTTGCAGGCGCGAACGATGGAGGCAAGGGCAGTTCAAGGGCTCTACTTTATAGGAGAGGCATTGGACGTGACGGGGCAACTGGGCGGGTTCAACTTTCAGTGGGCCTGGGCTTCAGGAGTGGCTGCGGGGCGGGCAGTGTAAGAGGCATGGAAGAGAAATAAGTCACACCATCCCGGATCAATGGATTGGCGGCTTGTGGACCCGCGAAGTTAATCCTGCGCCGGGGGCTCGTTCTCGGGCGACTGTTGGGCGCGAAGCGCAACCGGCTTGCCCTGGTCAATGCGCTTGACGAATTCATACAAGACCTGGGGACCGGCACCGGCAACGGCCTCTCCGGGATGGACGTCGGCTTTCATCCATGCGAACAGAAACAAGAGCGGAATCCATCCGCGGGTTTCATGTTCGAGTTCCGCGCCTATCGCGTTAAGGATGCGAGAGAACCGAAGCGGCAATTCAACCGGATCGACCTGAAGGATGGCTGGATCATAGCAGTGCTCGGGCGCCGAAGTGACCAGGTACTCGCGGCAAACGAGCGGCCGGATGGGGTGAATGGAGCAGGACTCGTTCTCAAGGAATGGACACGGAACGCGGGCGTAGAGGTAGTCGAGAGATAACTTGCTGGCGGTGTCGTTGTCGAGGAACCATGTCTCATCCACCATGCGGTCAATAAGTCCGGCAGTGGAAATCTTAAGCAAAGCCTGGTGAAAGCGTTCAGCAAGCTCCTGTTGACGTGCTTCAGGGAGGGTGCGAATCCAGGTAGCCAGGGCCTCCGCCTCAAAGATTGTGAGGGGAACCATCTGGCGGCAGCAGGCGCCGCACCCAGCCTTGCAAGAGACGAACCGACCTGCGTCAGCAAGCTGGCTGGTTACGCCCTCAATAAATGAGTTGTCCAGCGATTGCAGGACCGGCAGGATCTGGGTGAGGTTGGTTTGGCCCCCAGGAACGATGGCCGTGGCCTTGAATCTTCCGTCGCCGATGCCGACGGTAAACTCGACCGTTACGGTATCGGCCGTGTTGGAAGGCGGCTCTGTCATTGAGACATGATTGTACCGAAACGGCATGCTTGCGGTTCGCGATTACTGTTGTGCAGGCGGAGGGGCTGAATCGGCCGGGGCGATGGGTGGTGCATTGGGTTTTGCTGGAGGGGTGAGGACGAATCCCTTGCGAATGAGAGCAAAGCCCTGTTGCGGAAGTTCGGCCTGAAGCAGTTGGTTTTCAGGACCTGAGAAGAGATCGGTAGCGACTCCGGCGACGGTGGCCACAAGGTGGTGGACTGGGATGGGCTTGCCATCGAGGGTTCCCTGCTCGTCGGCAAAGGTGGCCAACTGGATGGGCTCGATTGAACCGGCGTGCTTTGGAATGAGCGCCCAGAGTTTTGAATTATTCCGTGTCACCCCGAGAGCAAGAAGGGTTTCCAGAGCACCGGGGTCGAAGTCAGGGAAGAAAACAGCGCCGGAATGAAATGCCAGGCGCGTGGTGGAGCTATGGCCGTCTGCGGAGATGTTGATGAGGAACTGCGCAGCGTCTGGTGCGGCGGTCACGTTGACGGCGGCGCCGTTGACGGCTGCGCTCAGCTGAACATGGCGAAGACGATTGTCAGCCGAGAGCGTTTCCGTTTTGGACAGAGCGTAGTCGAGGCCTTGCATGGCGAGGCGCACGACTGAGGTAGAGCTGTAGCCATGCGGGGTCGAGGTGAAGGTGAAGTTGGCGGTGCCTACGGAATGGCCATGCTGCGAAATGACAAAGCTGCCGGACTGGGCGGAGATGGAAGCGCCAGCCAAACTCATGAGGACCGCGACCAAGGGTAAAAGAGAAGATTTTCGCAAGCGTCTCTGCATCATCACTGTTGGGTTAGACACGGAAACCCCGAAACGGTTGCGCGGCGATGGTTTTCGGTGGACTGCGACGGCTTGGGCATCCTTCGTATCCCACCCATCGAGCAGAATACGCTCGATGGATGGGGCACCCAGTTGGAGGATGTATCTGCGGATTTACCCTTTGGCGGTTGCGAAGCGGTTGTTGACTTCGTGCCAGTTGACGACGCTCCACCAGGCGGCAAGGTAGTCGGGGCGGCGGTTTTGGTACTTCAGGTAGTAGGCGTGTTCCCAGACGTCGTTGCCGAGGATCGGATAAAGGCCCTGCGTCAGCGGCGATTCCTGGTTGGGGGTGGAGAGAACCTTGAGCTTGCCGCCGGTAAACACGAGCCAGCCCCATCCGGAGCCAAACTGCTTGGCGGTGGTCTCATTGAAGGTCTTTTTGAAAGCTTCAAAGTCGCCGAAATCGGCCGTGATCTGCGCCGCAATGGGGCCAGAGGGCGCGCCCCCCACACCGTCAGATCCGACGGGGCCCATCAGCTTCCAGAAGGCAGTGTGGTTGGAATGGCCTCCACCGTTATTGCGGACCGCGGCCTTGATGTCATCGGGCACCGTGGCAAGGTCGCGCACCAGATTGTCAACGGACTTGGCGGCAAGGTCGGGGTGGTTGGCCAGCGCGGCATTGAGGTTATTGACATAAGCCTGGTGGTGCTTGCCGTGATGGATCTTCATGGTTTCAGTGTCGATGAACGGTTCGAGAGCGGCGTAGTCATACGGAAGCGGTGCAAGTTCGTAAGCCATTGGGGAAATCTCCTCAGTTCAGATTGTACTGCGAGGGCTGGGCCGGGCAGCAGCCGGGCCGACGGCAACAAATGGGGGAAATCGAGCGTTCACGCGTTCTTGCGTGGTCGTATGGTTGGATGCAGAAAGACGTCGGGACGGTGCAATGGAATTGCTCGACAGGGAAAGTTACGGCAGCCCTGGATTGGGCGCAGGTTGATTCCTCTCTTCGTTTTCTCTGCGCATGTTCATGGCCCTGGCTATCCACTCATTCGCCTTGGCGATATCGTCCTTCCGGGCCGCTTCGTCGCCCCAGTCCAGATCAGCCATACGCCGATAGGCAAGGCTCATGTAGGTCATGGGGGCGTCGTAATTGGGGCGATTCTCGATGGCCTGCCCGAGATACTTCAGAGCTCCCTCGACCAGTGGGCCATTCTGCGCCTTGATGGTCTCTATTAACTTGACAGGCGCCTTTGCGTTGCCCTCACCGTCGTCATGGATGCCAGCTGACTCCAGTGCCTTGACCGCGTTCTCTTGGGCCTGGGTCCAATCGATCAAGCCGATCGTGTAAGCCGCGTCGGGATCTTTCGGATCCTCTACGAGAACTTTCTTCTGCCACGCCTTTGCATCATCGAGCCTCTTGATGGTGAATTCAATTGCTGCAACCATCTGCATGGCGGGCAGATCGGGCGGGCGCTTTTCTAAAAACTGCTGGAAGTTGTTGATCGCCTTTTGCGCAGTGTTTAGATTTTCCGGCGTTTCCAGTCGGGGCACCAATTTTTGTGACAGTGCGGTGCCCAAGTATAACTTGGCTATGGGCTCGTCGGGGACCAGCTCCGACGCTTTCTGGAAATGAGCAATCGCTTCATCGAAGCGGGCGCCCCTGAACGCTTCCGCTCCCTTGTTCAACTCGCCAGCCTCGGCAACTTCCGTGGGTGTTGAGTGGGGAACAATGTCACCAGGATTTTGCCCCGCGGCTGAGATATAACCGGCGAAGAGGATGAAAAGGCCGGCAAATGCAACATTGAAACTGCGGGAATGATGCCTGGAATCGGACAAAGTGAACCTCAAACGATCAAACACAAGGATTCTTCCATTGAACGATCCATGATAGATCAGAGCCTTTGCACTTGGGTAAACAGCCAATCGCCTAGATCATTGTGGGGCGGGAGCAATAAAAGCCGAATCTTCACATCTTCGGATGTGCGGCCAGCATCTCTTGGGGGTTCGGGAAAGTTAAGGAACACGAAACCTCCGGGTCTGGTAGAACATCGATAGAGATAGAGAGGGAAACAGCGTAAAGCATCCCCAATCTCTCCGGCATTCCGAACTTCCCCAGCCCGAAAAGAGAACTGTCACCATGAGCGAACAGCAACAGTACCGTTGGCTTGCGCAGCAGGGCGAGGCCTTTGGAGCTCCGGGCATGGAGCCGCGTTGGACTTCAAGCCTGAAGGATGCGGTGGGAACGGCATACGCGGCGTCGAGCCGCATCTGGTTTACGTGCTCGCACGGCATTCTCAACGAGGTCTATCATCCAACGATCGACCGCGCGCAGGTGCGGGACATGGGTTTCCTGATCACCGACGGAGAGACGTTTGTCCACGAAGAGAAGCGCGACCTGAAGACAACATTTGAGTACATCCATCCCGGGGCGCTGGGGGTGCTGTATGTGAATCGCGATCCTGCGGGCCGCTACACCCTGACCAAGGAGATCATCTGCGACCCGCACCACAGCGTGATTCTGACCCATGTTCGAGTGGAAGGGGGTGTGGAGCTACTCAAGCGGCTGAAGGTGTATGCGCTGCTGGCGCCACACCTTGACGGAGGCGGTGCAGGTAACTCGGCGCGAGCCGTGGACATTGCCGGACATAAAGTGCTGCTGGCCTGGAAGAATGAGTGGTCACTGGCCATGTCGGCCAGCTGCGGCTTCTCGCGAGTCAGCTGCGGGTTTGTGGGTTCGAGCGATGGATGGCGCGACCTGATGGACAACTTCCGCATGGACTGGGAATTTGGCTCGGCCACAAACGGCAATCTTGCGTTGGTGGGCGAGCTCGATCTGAAATGTTCCAGCGGAAAAAGTTGGAGCGATGGATTCGAGTTCACTGTGGCGTTCGGCATTGGCGAGGGGCACCACACAGCGGCGCAGAAGACGATGGGGGCGCTGGCGATGCCCTTTACCGAGCATCGCAGACGCTATATAACCCAGTGGCAACGGGCAGCCATCCCGGAGTGGCTTGCGGCCAAGTCAAAAGATCAGGGCAAGCTGATGCGGATCAGCCACAATCTAGTACTGGCACACGAGGACAAGACGTATTCGGGCGCGTTTGTGGCTTCGGCGTCGATTCCATGGGGGCAGGTGAAGGGCGACGACGATCTGGGCGGATACCACCTTGTGTGGACCAGAGATATGGTGCAGACGGCATCGGCGCTGCTGGCCTGTGGCCGGACCGAGACGGCGCGACGGGCGCTGGTTTATCTGTGCTGCACACAGGAGCCGGACGGGGGGTTTGCACAAAATTTCTGGATCGACGGAACCCCTTACTGGTCAGGAATACAGTTGGACGAGGTAGCGTTTCCCATCATTCTGGCGTGGCGGCTGTGGAAGGCCAACGGGTTGGGCGATCTGGAGGGATTCTCGTTTGTGGAGCGAGCCGCTGGGTTTCTGGTGCGGCATGCCCCGATTACACAGCAGGAGCGCTGGGAGGAGAACGCCGGGTATTCGCCGTCCACGCTTGCGGCTGTGATTAGCGGGCTCATCTGTGCGGCGGAGATTGCGCGGGCAAACGATTCGATGGAGCTGGCTGAGTTCCTAGAAGAGTACGCCGACTGGATCGAGCATCACATTGAGGACTGGACGGTGACCAACAATGGTGTCCTGCATCCTGAGATCAAGCGGCACTACATGCGCATCCGGCCGCCGGAGTGCGGAGCGGCTTATGCACACGAGAGTTGCGGGAAAGAGACGATCCGGCTCGCAAACCGGCCGCCGGGGACTCGGAGCGAGTTTGAGGCCCGGGAGATTGTGGACGCGGGGTTCCTGGAGCTGGTGCGCTATGGTGTGCGCCGGGCCGACGATCCTTTGATTGTGGACTCGGTGGCGGTCGTGGATGCTGTGCTCAAGCGCGATCTGCCCCAGGGACCGGGCTGGCTGCGCTACAACTGGGACGGCTATGGGCAAACAGCAGAAGGCGGCCCATTCCAAGGCTGGGGCCAGGGGCGCGTATGGCCCTTGTTGACTGGCGAGCGCGCACATTACGAGCTGGCGGCGGGCAAGGAAATTGCCGGCCTGATTGAATCCTATGAGCGCTTTTCTACCTGCGGCCAGATGATGCCGGAGCAGGTGTGGGATGAGGAGGACCTGCCGGATACCAGCCTGCGCAAGGGCCAGCCCGCGGGATCGGCCGTACCCCTGGTTTGGGCACACGCCGAATACCTGAAGCTGCTGAGGTCTGCGCTGGACGGCAAGGTATTCGACCGCATTGATCCCGTGTTTGAGAGGTATTGCGAGCCGGAGGGCCGAAGCCGGAAGCGGACGAATCTGGAGATTTACACGCGCCGGAGGCCCATCCAAAGAATCGCTGCCGGCAGTACGCTCCGGATTCTGGACGAACAGCGCTTCGAAGTGGTGTGGAGCGTGGATGGGTGGAAGACGACCAACACGACCGTGAGCCGTGCCCTGGGTTCGACAGGCTTCAGCGCTGATATCGCCGCCGGAGCTGAAAGCGGCGACCTGCAATGGACCATGCATTGGACTGGGCCGGACGGGCTGGGGCAGGACGGCTGGCTTGGATACAATGTGAACGTGAAGGTGGACGCCAATTGACCTGGCTTCATGGCGGGTCGCGCATCTGATGGAAAGGACATTTTAGAAACCGACATGACTTTAAACGTAGTGGAACCATCTGTTGATCAATTGGCTCTGGACGAGCTTTCCATCGATACGCTCCGGCTGCTCGCTGTGGACACAGTGGAGAAAGCCAAGAGCGGCCATCCAGGTGCGCCACTGGGTTGTTCGCCCATCGCTTACCTTCTGTTTCACAAGCTGATGAAGCACAATCCCGCACATGCAAAATGGGCTGACCGGGACCGGTTTGTGCTGTCGAACGGGCATGCTTCCGCGCTGCTGTATTCAACGCTGTTTCTGTCAGGGTATGACGTAACTATCGACGATTTGAAGAGCTTCAGGCAGTGGCACTCGCGGACTCCGGGGCACCCCGAATACGGCCATACCGACGGCGTGGAAGCCACCACTGGGCCGCTGGGCCAGGGCATTGCAATGGCCGTAGGAATGGCCATTGCGGAAAAGCATCTTGCGGCCGTGTATAACAGGCCGGGCTTTGATGTGGTCCACCATCACACGTTTGCGCTGGTGGGCGACGGCGACCTGATGGAAGGTGTCTCGCACGAGGCATGCGCCCTGGCGGGAACGCTGGCGCTGGGCAAACTCATTGTTTTTTACGACGACAACCTTATCTCGCTGGATGGACCGACCAGTTTGAGTTTCAACGACGATGTTCTGGAGCGTTTCGAGGCCTACCACTGGCATGTGCAACGGGTAGCTGACGGCAACGACCTGAAAGCAATTGAAGCGGCGATCGAAGCAGCCAAGAAGGAAACGGGCAGGCCGTCGCTCATCGCGGTGCGGACGGTGATTGGCTACGGCAGTCCCAAGGCTGGGACGAACAAGGTTCATGGCGAGGCGATGGGCGCCGCGGACGTGGCGGCGACGAAGAAGTTTTTCGGCTTCCCTGAAGATCAGAGCTTCTATGTTCCTGACTTCGCGCTGGCGAACTGGCGCAAGGCGGTTGAACGGGGCGCAAAGCTGGAAGCAAAGTGGAACGAAGAGTTCGAGGGCTACAAGGCGGCAAACCCTGAGCTGGCAGCGGAGTTTGAGCGGACGCAGAGGGGCGAGCTGAAGGCAGGGTGGGAAAAGTCGATTCCGAGCTTTGCGCCGGGCAAGCCGCAGGCAACGCGCAACGCCGGCAACGCGGTGATGAATGCGATTGCCAACGTTGTTCCCGAGCTGTTTGGTGGAGCGGCGGACCTGACCTCGTCGACGAAGACGATTTTCAAGCCGGGGGCGAGCTTTCACGTGGACCCGGCGGGGCGCAACGTCTTCTTTGGGGTGCGCGAGTTCGGGATGAGCGCTGCGGTGAATGGCATGGCCGTACACGGTGGGCTGATTCCATTCGGATCGACCTTCTTTGTGTTTTCAGACTACGCAAAGCCTGCGATTCGGCTGGCTTCGCTGATGCAGGCGCACTCCTTGTTTGTATTTACCCACGACTCGATTGCACTAGGCGAGGATGGGCCGACCCATCAGCCGGTCGAGCACCTGATGGCGCTGCGCGCGGTTCCGGGATTGACGGACTTTCGTCCTGCCGACGCCAACGAAACGGCCGCGGCCTGGCGACTCGCTCTTGAACGCAAGATGCCGAGCTTCTTTGCGTTGAGCCGGCAGGATCTGCCGGTGATTGATCCGGCGGCACACGACCTGTACGCAGGCGTCAGCAAGGGTGCTTATGTGCTGGAAGATGCATCAAACCCGCAGGTGGTTCTGATTGCCAGCGGGGCTGAGGTGTGGCCCGCACTGGATGCCGCAAAGCTTTTGGCTGGCGATGGTATTCGCGCACGGGTGGTGAGCTTCCCCAGTTGGAAGATCTTCGAAGAGCAGACCGCGGAGTACAGGGCAAGCGTGCTGCCGGCGGGCGTACCCAAGTTGGCGATTGAAGCGGGGGCGACGCTGGGCTGGTGGAAGTATGTTGGACTGGACGGCGACGTAGTCGGGCTGGACAGGTTTGGGGCGTCTGCGCCGGGGCCGATTGCGCTGGCGAACCTGGGATTTGGTGCGGAAAACGTGGCGGCGCGTGCAAAGAAGCTGGTGAAGTAACGCTGTAGACAGTGGTCAGTACGCAGTGCTCAGATTTCTGCTGCGCAACAATCAGTATCAGGGAGTCGGGAATTGCGCTCGGTCCGCCAGCGGGAATTGATCCCTGACCACTGGTCACTGACAACTGTTCCGAAAGGACCCTACCGTGAAGCTTGTGATCAGTTCGGACCATGCGGGATTCTCCCTGAAAGAGGAGGTTCGCGCCAACCTTGCGCTGGCCGGGCACGAGGTCATCGACCTTGGCACATACAAACCTGATCCGCTCGACGACTATCCTGATTTCGCCGAGAAGGTGGGCCTGGCGTTGACGCGGGGCGACGCGCCGCGGGGGATTCTTATCTGCGGCTCGGGTGTGGGCGTATGCGTAGCGGCCAACAAGATTCCGGGTATTCGCGCTGGAATGTGCCACGATACCTACTCTGCACACCAGGGTGTGGAGCACGACGATATGAATGTGATCGTGCTGGGGGCGCGCATCATCGGCACGGCGTTGGCCTTTGAAGTTGTCCATGCATTTGTTGGCGCCCGGTTTATTTCGTCAGAAGAGCGGTTTGTCCGGCGCTACAAGAAGGTTCTGGCCATCGAGGCAAAGTATCAGTGCGGAGACGGATCGGCCAACCCCGCATAGATCTGGGTGCTTCATCCTCACCACTTCTTTGTTCTTGCGGGCCGGGTGGGATTCACATTCGCCATTACGAAAACTTCATCAGAACTTTCATCGCAGGTACGCATACTGAAAGGCGCCGATGTTCCCGTTCGACGTGATTCTCTTCGATGTTGGCGGCGTATTGCTGACAAACGGCTGGGACCACCGCGAGCGCGCGCTGACAGCCAAGTACTTTCATCTTGATCTTGCAGATCTCGAAGCCCGACACCCTGTTCCCGATGCCGCCTGGGAGGCCGGCACTATCCCATTGAAGGCCTACCTCGATGCGGTCGTGTTCTACCAGCAGCGGGACTTTTCGCAAGACGATTTTTACGGTTTCATGCTTAACCAGTCAAAGCTTCTACCCGATGGAGCGCTTGGAATCGTTGAAGAGCTTGCCGCATCAGACAGATGCATGTTGGGGGCTCTGAACAACGAGGCGAGAGAGACGAATGAATTCCGATTTGAGAGCTTCGGCTTGCGCCGGTATTTTTCGGTAGCTTTGAGTTCGTGCTACCTCGGCCTTCGGAAGCCGGATCCTGCAATCTATCAACGCGCGCTCGACATTCTGGGCCGGACCGCGGAGCGGGTATTGTTCATCGACGACCGTGTGGAGAACGTCGCGGCCGCGGAAGCCGAGGGTATTCAAGCGATCTGGTTTGAGGGCGCGGATGCTTTGCGGTCCCGGTTGGTGAGTATTGGAGTTCTTTAGAGAACGGGCATTGGAGGCGCTATGCAACTTGGAATGATCGGGTTGGGCAAGATGGGTGGCAACATGGCGGAACGTCTACGACTGGGCGGCCATCAGGTTGTGGGCTTTGACTTCAACGCCGAGGCTGTGGCGAAATTGAGCGTCACGGGAAATGTGGGCGTTTCAACCCTGGATGATCTGGCAAAGAAGCTCAATGGACGAAGGGCGATCTGGATCATGGTGCCGCAAGGCCCCCCGGTGGACGAGACCATCGCCAAGTTGGAAGCTCTGCTGAATCCCGGTGATATCTTGATCGACGGTGGCAACTCAAATTACAAGGATTCAATGCGCCGGCACGATGAAGTCAGCGCCAAGGGCTTCCAGTTTCTGGATGTGGGCACTTCCGGTGGAGTCTGGGGGCTGACAGAGGGCTACAGCATGATGATCGGTGGAGACAAAGAGCCGGTCCAATACCTGCGGCCTATCTTTGAGACGCTGGCTCCCGCGGCTGACAAGGGTTGGGGTCATGTGGGTCCGGGCGGCGCAGGACACTTTGTCAAGATGATCCATAACGGGATTGAGTACGGCATGATGCAAGCTTATGCCGAGGGATTTACGATCCTGGAGAAGAAAGAAGAACTAGGCCTCGACCTGGGACAGATCTCGCAAATATGGCGCTACGGCAGCGTGGTGCGAAGCTGGCTGCTGGATCTTGCAGCCGATGCGCTGCGCAAGAATCCGTCGCTGGACGGCCTCGAAGCTTTTGTCGAGGATTCCGGGGAAGGCCGTTGGACCGTCTTTGAGGCCATTGATCTGAATGTTTCCGCGCCAGTGATTACCGAGTCGCTGATGCGGCGGATTCGCTCACGCGAGAACAACAATTTTACTGACCGGATGCTGGCCATCATGCGCAACGAGTTTGGCGGACATGCAGTGAAGAAAGAATAGGCACCTGCGGTGCGGCGGGGGGCGGCTTGCGCCGCAAGAGTTAGTGAGGCCAACTGGGAACGAAGATGTCGAAGGAGGTGGAGGCGAGCCATGGCGACGATACAGGCAAGCGTGCGAGCGGAGGATCTTTCTAAGGTTCCACCTACCGAGGAAAGAATTCCCGATCCGGGGATTTTGGTGATCTTCGGGGCTTCTGGCGACCTGACCAAGCGGAAGCTGCTGCCGGCTTTGTTTCATTTGAGACAGAACGATCTTTTGCCCAAGCAGTTTGCCATTGTGGGCGTGGCGCGCCGGCCTCTGGGTGACGAGTTCGCGCAGGATATGCGGGAAGGCATCCTTTCGTTTGGGGGCGCGGATGCGAACGACCTAAAGATTGGTGAGTTTGTCTCGCACATCAGCTACTTCGCGCTCAATTTCGACGAGCCTTCAGAGTACACAGGGTTGAAAACCGAATTAGACCGCATTGCCAAGGAGAAGGGCATCGGCGGAGACCGGCTTTTCTACCTGGCGACTGCGCCGGAGTTCTTTGCCGGCATTATCGAGAATCTTGGGACGCAGGGCATGGCGCAGCCGGAACAGGGCAAGGTAGCAGTGGTGATCGAGAAGCCATTCGGTCACGATCTTGACTCTGCGCGCGAATTGAACCAGCAAGTCAACGCTGTGTTCCACGAGAGCCAGGTCTTCCGCATCGATCACTATTTGGGCAAGGAGACGGTGCAGAACATTTTGGTCTTCCGGTTTGCTAACGGAATTTTCGAGCCGGTGTGGAATCGGAACTACATTGACCACGTGCAGATCACAGCCGGCGAAACGCTCGGCGTGGAGGCGCGCGGTCCTTTTTACGAGAAGGCGGGCGCGCTACGCGATGTGGTGCAGAACCACGTGATGGAGTTGCTGAGCTTTGTGACCATGGAGCCGCCGTCTAACTTTGAGGCGGAGAGCGTGCGCCGGGAAAAGCTCAAGGTATTTCAGGCGATTCCCCCAATCCCAATCCTCAACGCGGTGCGCGGCCAGTATGGACCGGGGCTGGTGGGCGGCCAGCATGTGGTTGGTTACCGCGACGAGGATCGCGTGAATCCCGAGTCGGGGACGGAAACATACGCCGCCGTGAAGCTGGAGATTGAAAACTGGCGGTGGGCGGGGGTGCCGATCTACCTTCGCGCGGGTAAGCGGCTCAAAAAACAGGCCACAGAGATCAGCATCCAGTTCAAGCAGCCGCCACTTTTGATCTTCAACCGCATGGCGGCGAGCGGGCCGTGCCAGGAGATTCAACCCAACCTGCTGACGATTCGCATCCAGCCGGATGACGGCATCGCACTGCGCTTTGGGGCAAAGGTGCCGAACACGCCGGGGATGAATGTGTGCCCAGTAACAATGGACTTCGACTATGCAGCGGCGTTTGGCAAGTCGAGCGCGAACGGCTATGAGCGTCTGCTGCTTGACGCGATGCTCGGCGACCAAACCCTGTTTGCGCACCGCGACGGCGTGGAAACCACGTGGGGACTGTATACGCCGATTCTGGAGGCGTGGGCTGCAAAGACGCCGGAAGTCTTCCCCAACTACTTTGCAGGAACGTGGGGGCCTGAATGCTCCGATCGCCTGCTGGAGCGGAGCGGGCATGTGTGGAGAAACAACCTGGGACGGCAGGGGTAAAGGAGGAGTCGGCTGGGCATGGCATTGACGAAAGAGGAAGCCTGGAAGCTGGCCAACGATTGGGTTGCGGCGTGGAACGCTCATGATCTGGACTTGATCATGACGCACTATGAAGACGCAATCGAGCTGACCTCACCCGTTATTGCTCTGCTGTTGAGTACCCCTGATGGCAAGATCACGGGCAAAGCAAACTTGAGGGCCTACTTTAAGCGCGGTCTTGAGGCCTATCCGAATCTCCAATTTCAGCTTGAGAACGTGCTTTGGGGTTTGAACAGCCTGGTTCTTTATTACATCAATCAAAAGGGCACGCGCACAGCAGAGTTCATGGAGTTGTCTGCGACCGGGAAAGTGGTACGTGTCGTCGCGAACTACAGCGGATAGCATTGCCGAAGGTCTTACCCATTTGCGCGCTTTCTGACGTCGACCACGATGGTCTCGGCCAAGCGATCCTGGGCGCACATGCGGTTGCGGTCCCAGAAGAACTGAAGAAATCCAAGACCCATCTCGAGCACGACGGCACCGTAACCGAGGCCGGGCTCGATGGATTGCCACAGCCCCATCCGTTCGCCTGTGAGCGATACAACCCTGCTGCGCGCTACCCACTTGCCGGGTGTTTGGCCATTGCCGAAGTAGGCGGCCAGTCCCCAGTACAAGATCATGACGATGATGTTCCCGGCCTCGTGAAAGTCCCAGACGATGTGAATGCTGGTCTCGTGCAGCACAAAGTACCGCCAGCTGAACTCAACCGGGGACCAGATCACGACCGCGATGAGCAGATCGACTGCGTAACCGAGCAGCCTTTGCCAGAAGGTAGCCAGCAGCGCGCCATTCAGCGCACGCAATCGCGCGTTTTCGTGCGCGTGGAAGCGGCGTCTCGGCTGTTTCGCCTTGGGGGTCATGGCAAGTAGTGTAACGGCGCGTCGGATTCGGACTGCCGGCGGCCGCGAAACCGATTCGCGAACGGTACCAGCTTCGTTTAACCGTTGGCGCGGACCTTGCCCATGCCTCTGTCCATGGCTTCGTTGGCCAGGCGGTCGGCTTGCTTGTTTCCACCGCGAAGGGTGTGGCGCATCTCGAATTTATCAAGGCGGCCAGCGCGGCGTTTGGCTTCTTCCCAAAGGGGACGCAGGATGGGGCTGGCTACTTTGTATTGGCCCTTCATCTGCTTCACCATCAGTTCGGAATCGGAGACGACACGCAGGCGTTTCGCCCCGTGCTGAGTGGCCCAGGCGAGCACAGCCAAGAGGCCGGAATACTCGGCGTAATTGTTGGTCTGGCTCCCCAGGAATTCGCTGAGTTGGGCGACTATGTGGCCTTCGGGGTCTTCAACGACGGCGCCATAGCCTGAGGGGCCGGGGTTGCCGCGGGAGCCGCCATCGCAGTGTGCGGTATGCCAGCCTTCGAGTGGGGTGGGAAGGGGATCGCCAAACAGGTTTCCAGTCATCGAGTCCCAGTGTAGCCGGTTGAAGGGCGCGAGGCGTCATTTGCTTACTAAAAGTGCGTTTTGCCGTCTACCCAGATACGGATAAATCCCTTACCCCGGAGCAGAAAGCTGATGGCAACGGATTCGGTGAGCTACCCCCTTTCCCCGGTTGCGGTCCCGGCGAGTTTGGCCTGGCCAGCGGCGCGGAAGGTACAATCCTTCCCAGGTATGACCGCGACAGAGGTAACGGACGGAACAGGTCGAGGCGGGGCAACCCGGGCGCAGGAGCGCGCGCAGGCGCGCGCGCCGGAGATGGAGCTGATCCGCGAGGCGCAGGCCGGCTCCCGGACGGCGTTCGACACCCTGGTGCGCCAGTATGAGCACCAGGTGCTTCGGCTTGCGTTGCACCTGACGGGAAGCGAGCACGACGCCGAGGACATTTACCAGGAGGCTTTTCTGAAGGCCTACCGGTACATCGGAAACTTCCGGTTCGAATGTTCGTTCTATACGTGGATTTACCGGATCGTGACCAATCTTTGCCTCGATCAACTGCGGCGCAAAAAGACCCGCAGAGAAGATTATGCCGTGGTGCTGGATCATTCCGGAGACGAGATCGATCGGCTGGCTACGGTTTCAGACGAGCGGTCGTTTTCAAACCCGGGGAAAGAGCTTGACCGCAAGGTGCTGGGCGAGCGGATTCAGGCTGCGCTGGTAAAGCTGACACCGCGGGAACGCATGGTTTTTGAACTGAAGCACTATCAGGGACTCCGCCTGCGCACGATCGGAGAGATGCTGAGCACGACGGAAGAGACCGCCAAGAATACGCTCTTCCGTGCGACGAAGAAGTTGAGGGCACAATTGGCGGGGTTAAGGTAGATCGGCCCCTTTGCAACTCCCGGATGATGGGATGCGGATTTCAGGGTCAAATGCAGGATGTTTTGAGGCTGGAAGGACGTAGCGATGAATTGTGAACTTGCACATGAGCGGATTGTAACGGCGGCTTATGGTGAACTGCCGGATGAACAAATCCACGAACTGGATCGGCATGTGGCAGTCTGCCCGGAGTGCCGCACGGAGCGGGACCAGTTGCTGGCGCTGAAGGTACTGGCCGATGCGCATCCTGTGGTAGAGCCCCCACCGAATCTGGTGGCGCGGTCGCGGCAGCGCCTGACTGAGGCGCTGGATAGTCTGCCCCCCAAGCGCTGGTACGAACGCATGACTCAGCGTATGACCAACAACTTTGCCAGCATCCAGGCCGCACCGGTTGCGGCTTGCTTGCTGCTGCTTGTTGGCGCCGGCGCCGGGAGCCTGGGCAGCTACGAGTACGCGCAAAACCGCGCAGCGCACATGGCGGCATTGCAAGCTGCCAGCATGAAGCAGACCTTGAGCGGGCCCTCAGCGTCAGATGCGCAGGCTGAGATCGCCAATATCTCGAGCATCGTTCGCGAGCCGAACAGCGAGATGGTTGAAGTGCGCTACAACCAGGTGGTTCCGCAGCGGATGGAGGGGTCACTGGACGATCCGGCGATCCGGCAGTTGCTGATGCTGGCGAGCGAGAATTCCGCCTCGGCGGGGGTACGGGACGATTCGGTTGGCCTGCTGGCGGCCGAGTGCCGCGCTGGGCATAGTTGCCAGGCAGCGGGAATTCGCGATGCGCTGATGGTGGCGCTGCGTTATGACAAGAATGCCGGCGTACGGCAGAAGGCACTGGAAGGGCTTGAGCCTTATGTGGCGCAGGATGTCAGGGTGCGGGATGCGGTGCTGGAGGCTCTGTTGAACGACAGCGATCCACGGATTCGCACAACCGCGGTGACCATTCTGGAGCCGGTGGAAGGCGATACGAGCGTGCGGCAGGTGCTGCACTCGGTTGCCAACTCTGACCAGAGCCCGCAGATCAGGACTGTCTCAAGAGAAGTATTACGTAGGGAACCTGAAATTCAATAGAATTGCTTGACCTTCCTGCCATTGCAACGTCAGAAAAGAGTGCGGGGCCGAAGGCAAGGGGACAACGGGGAGAAGCAGAGATGAATCACTTATCGAGGTCTTATCAGAAATTCGGGATCGTCGCACTGTCGGGAATGGCTGCTGTAGTCTTAGCAGCGCCGCATGCTGGATGGGCGCAGTCGGGCGAGATTGTGCAATTGATGGCCCAGGAACCAAGCCCGGCGCTTGGACATTCGGCGAGTTCGCAGGGCTACCTGGGTGTGGACGTAGGAGACCTGGACCAGGAGAAGGCGCAGACACTCAAGCTCAAAGAAGTGCGGGGAGCGGTGATTACGCTCATCGATCACGATGCGCCGGCCGGACAAATTGGGCTCAAAGTCAACGATGTGGTTTTGCAACTGAACGGGCAGACTGTGGAAGGCGCTGAGCAGCTGCGGCGGATGCTGAAGGAGATTCCGGCGGGGCGTAAGGTCAGCATGGAGATCAGCCGCGACGGAAGTATTCAGACGTTGAGCGTGGAACTCGCGGATCGCCGGGTGATGGAAAAGGACGTCTGGAACAAGATTGGCAACGGCAGCGATGTGTTTGCGTCAGGCACTGGAATGGGGATTCTGGCGGGCGGCGATGAAGGGCTGCCGGGCGGATTTCACATGTCGTTCTTTGGCAGCACATTGAATGTGGGCGCCATGGTGGAGCCGCTGACGTCGCAGATGGCCGAGTACCTGGGTGTTTCAAGCGGGCTGATGGTCAAGCAGGTGGCGCACAAGAGTGAGGCTGCTACCGCGGGGCTGAAGGCGTTCGACGTGATCCTGAAGGTGGGGCCTGACGCGGTCAACAACCTTGCCGGCTGGGACCGTGCGCTGCGCGCCAACGAGGGCAAACCGGTCCAGGTGACGATTCTGCGCGACAAGAAGCAGCAGACGCTGACGCTGCAGGTGGATTCAAAGCACAAGCAAGGCGCGTTGCAGATGGTTGAGCCATTTGGCACGGACGACTGCCCGTTGCAGATGGCGGAGATTGGCCCGGAGTTTGTGCAACGGTTCGCCTTCAAGGACGATGCCGCGGCCGAGGCATTACGCAATCAGGCAGAGGCTCTGAAAGAGCAAATCAAACCCCAGGACTTCGAGAACTTCAAGATGGATCCGGAGCAGATGGAGCGGCTGAAGCAGCAGATGGACGAGGCGCTCAAGAACTTCAAGCTGGATGAGTTCAAGGCCGACGATTTCAAATTCGATGAGAAGCAGATGCAGCAGCTCAAAGAGAAGATGGACGAGCTCCGCAAGAACTTCAAGCCGGAAGACTTCAAGGATTTCAAGTTCAATCAGAAGCAGTTGGACGAGCTGAAGCAGCAGATGGAGCAGATGAAAGATTTTGGCTTCGGCAACCGCGTCTAGAGATTGGCAAATTTCGCAGGACACAGGGCGCCACCGGGATTCGGGCTGGCGCCCTTGCTGCGTGTGGTGAATTGTTGAGGGGCAGGTTGCACCAGGAAATGACCTGCTGCAAAGGGCCTGCTACTTTACGCCCTTGGCGGGGTCCCAAACGCCCTGGAGTTTGCGCACGTAGAGAATTTGCCCGATGTGATACGCGTTGTGCGCGCCTATGTGAGCGATCAGGGAGGCATTGGCAGCCAGCTTCTGGTCGTCGGCCGTCTCCACGGCCTTTTCCCAGTCAATCATCACCTGGTTGAGCTTCTTCACCAGATCGTCCCATTGAGCGGGGGTGAAGGAGTCAAAGGTTTCATCGTTATTGCCATCGAACGGCGCAGGCTTTTCGCCTTTGAAAGTGGTCAGGGAGCGGTCGTCCCAATACCAGATGTGGTAGGCCAACTGGCCGACGGAGTGGTTGCCCTTCCCCGGGCTCCATTTGGCCTGTTCTGCCGTCAGGCCAGCGACGGCGACATTGAGCGGAACAAACCAATCTTCGTTGTCGTGCGTGGTGTGGAGTTGCTCCAGCAGAACGCCGCGTAACGTACTGGGCGGCTTCTTGTCCTGGGCTGAAGCGGTTAATGAGAAAACAAGGAGGAGGAGGAGAAAAGCTAGTCTTTTCATGGTCAGGACCTCGCAATAGATGCGGGAAGTATAACGCCGCGGTGCATTCAGCGATTGACAGTCATTTGCTCGTCCAATAGCATTCCTTTTCGATGACCAACCACCAGTCTCCGGCCCAAACATCAAGCCAACAACCGGGACTTGCCTTCTTCGCGATCGGAATGATGGGGCTGGGTATGGTGGCGCTCATCTTTGGCGACTTCGCGCTGGTTTGGCAACCGGTTGCGGCGTGGATTCCGGGGCGGACGGCGCTGGCCTACGGGTCGGGCGTGCTGATGATGGTTTGCGGCGTGGACTGCTGTTTCGCTCGACCGTTGCGTGGTCGATCCGCATCCTGATGCCGTACCTGATCGTTTGGCAGTTGCTCAAGCTGCCTTCGCTGTTTCAGACGCCGGGGACGGAGGCAGTTTACCTGGGATTCGGCGAGCTGGCGATCCTGCTGGCCGGAGGATGGACGCTGTTTGCGCGGCTCGGCGCGCAGCCTGACGGATCGCCGCTGACGTTTGCCGCGAGCGAACGCGCGGTGCGCATGGCGCGGTTCTACTTTGGGCTCTGGATCACCCCCATCGGGCTGTCGCACCTGATGTATGCGGGTGTCACGGCCACCTACGTGCCGGCGTGGCTTCCCTACCGCGTTGGCTGGGCGTACCTGACGGGCGCGGGACAGATTGCCAGCGGTCTCGGCCTGATGTTCCGGGTGTTCCCGCGGGCGGCGGCGTGGGCTGAGGCCGGACAGATCACGCTGTACACGCTTCTGGTCTGGGTTCCGGCGGTGGTCAGCGGACCGAAGACGCGGATGGCGTGGACGGCGTTCTTTATCTCGTGGACTTTCGCTGCCGGAGCGTGGATTGTGGCGCAAAATGTGGAGGCGAAGAGGCTGCCGGCGCCTGCGGCATAGCCGACGCTGACTTCCTGAGCCGGAGGAAGCCCTCAATGTTCCGCCAAGCAATTTCGGCTTCCGTTCCGCATGTGATTCAATAGTAAGGATGGCGATTCCCCGGAGATCGACGGTGCGCGGGCGGTGGCTGGCGGCTACGCGGAAGGCGCGCGAGTATGCCATGGTGGCGCGGGCACTGGCGCATACGGGACATCCAGTGCTGGCACAGATTGTGCCGGCGCGGTTCTGCAACCTGAGCTGCGGCTATTGCAACGAGTATGACAAGGTTTCAGAGCCGGTGCCGCTGGACGAGATGCGGCGGCGGATCGACCACCTGGGACGCCTGGGGACGGCGATGATCGGCATCTCGGGCGGCGAGCCACTAACCCACCCGCAGCTGGACGAAATTATTCGCCGGATGAGGAAGACGGGCGCGATTGCGGGGATGATTACGAACGGCTACTTGTTGAATGTGGAGAGGATCGAGCGCCTGAATAGGGCCGGACTGGACCACATGCAGATCAGCATCGATAATCTGGAACCGGACGAGGTGTCAAAGAAGAGCCTGAAGGTGCTGGACAAGAAGCTGCAGATGCTAGCCGAGCATGCCGAGTTCCACGTGAACATCAACTCGGTGGTGGGCGGGGGCTTCAAGGATCCGAACGACGCGCTGGTGATTGGCAAGCGGGCGCTGGAGCTGGGGTTTGAGTCGACGATCGGGATTATCCACGACGGCAGCGGGCAACTGAAGCCTTTGAAGGACGACGAGGCCAAGGTTTACTTTGCGATGACCAACCGGAAGAAGACGAACTACGCGCAGTTCGACAAGTTTCAGGAAGCGATTGTGCAGGGGCGCGAAAACGACTGGCGCTGCCGAGCGGGGGCTAGATATTTATATATTTGCGAGGACGGGCTGGTGCACTATTGCAGCCAGCAGCGCGGGTATCCGGGGGTTCCGATTGCGGAGTACACGACGGCGGATGTGAAGCGGGAGTTTTTGACGGCGAAGAGCTGCGCGCCCAATTGCACCATTGGCTGCGTGCACAGGATCAGCCATATCGACCATTGGCGGGCGCCGCAGACGGATACGGTTTCACCCGGCGGGCACGGGGCGGATGTGCTGGTGAATATACAGACTGGGGATTAGAGCAGACAAGATTTGATGCAGACAGAAACGGCGTCCGCTTTGGCGGACGCCGTTTTGCGTTTTGGCGGAGACGGAGGGTGCTAGGTGGTGGGCTTTTTGGCCGCGGGCTTGGATGCGGCGGTCTTGGCTGGGGCGGCCTGAGGGGTGTTGGCAAGGGCCTGATCAATCATGGTGTAGAGATCGGACTGGGGCCGCTGGACCTCAACAAACGCGGGACCCTTGCCGCCGGCGGTGACGATGAAGACGGTGGGGGTGTGGTCAATGCCGGTCCGGCGGCCCAGGTCGGTGTCGGCCTTTACGTCGGCGGCAAGCTTGCCTTGCGGATCGAGAGAAAACGGCAGGGTGATGCCGTGGCTCTGGGCAAACTTCTCAGTGAACTGGCGGAGCAGCTCGGGGTTGTTGTAGAGGTTGGGTTGATCGGCAAAGACCTGGTCGCGGTATTCATCGCCGAGGGCGTTGCCCTTGAGGTCGAACCAGCGGGCATTGACGGCGGCTATGGGGCTCCAGGCATGCGCGGGGATGAGGAAGTCGTGGCGAACGATGGGGATGTGGTACTTGGCGGCAGCCGCCCGAATGATGGGGTTGGTGGAGCCGCAGATAGGGCATTCCATATCAACAAATTCAACGATGGCTACACGTGCGCCGGGAGGCGGGTGGAGCGCGGAGGTGTCCATGACATGGGTTCCGGGAGAAGGTGCGGCGAACTGGGCCTGGGCCATGGGGCTGGCGAGGAGAAGCAACGCGGCGACAGCCAAGGCGAGGAACAGCGATGCACGGTTGGGACGAAAGCGAACAGAAGGGGGAAGGCAAAGGTATCGAAACATAGGTATTTGACGGCTCCCTATGAGTGATTGTAACTGGAGATGAGCGGAGAGGGGATTGGTTTAGTGGTGGTCGCGGTGGGTGGGATGGTTTGGGACGTCGCCTTCTCGCTCGGCTTTTCGAGCGGCGATCCATTGCTTCCATTTGTAGTCGGCGTAGATGGAGGTGGCGACGAGCGTGACGGCGACGATGATGAGAAGGATTTTCATAGGGGCTGGGATTTGGGGGTCAGGCCCCAGGTCTCACGATCGAGACCCGGGGGGCAGCCGGGTTTGGGTGTGGAGGCGCTTAGCGGCCTACGACGAGGACGACAAAGCTGCCCGGCAGGACTGGCGGACGGGGGCGAGGATTGTCGGGCGTTGGGTCGGGACGGGGACCGAATTCAGCCGAGACAAGATAGGCACGGTCGGTTGCGGCGTCATAGGTCATGGTGCGGGCGCCGCGCTGGGTCGGCAGATTCTCGATTGCGGGGTAGGATGCGGCGCTGGCGTCGATGACGGTGAGAGTGCCAGCACCGCCGCACGAGGCGAAGGCAAGTTTGTGGACGGGGTCCCAGCCAGCTCCGTCAGGGCCATCGCCGATGATGGGATTCGCCAGCGACTTGCCGGTGTTGGCGTCGATAACGGCCATGCGCTTGCCGTCGCAAACTGAGAAGAGGCGAGAGCTGGCCACGTCGATCGCGAGGCCGCTGGGGCTGTCGCAGCCGGTGAGCTGCCAGGCGGCGGTGATGGCGTTTGTGTGGGCGTCGAGGCGGATGACTTCGTTCTTGTCTTCAATGTTGTCGTAGATCAGGCCTTTGCCGTCAGTGGTGGCGAATTCGGGCTTGCCGGGGAGAGGGATGGTGGCAACCACCTTCTGCGAGGCGGCGCTGATGACGGAGACCTCGTTGCTGCGGCCGTCAAAGGCCCAGACGGTTTGCGTAGCCGGTTCAAAGACGATGCCATCGGGATTCTTTCCGACAGGAATGGTGGCGACGTTGGCCAGAGAAGCGCGATCGAACACGACAACTGCGTTGCCGCTGCCGTCAGAAATGTAGCCAAACTTGGCGGCGTCGTCGAGAGCTACGCCGTGGGTGCCATGGAGGCCGGTGATGGAGCCGACGAGCTTGCCGGTCTGGGTGTCAACGACATCGACGCGTGTGCCATGGGTGAGGTAGAGGCGATGCGCCTGCGAGTCGGCGTGCAGGTCGTCCCAACCGCCGTCGCCACCGATTTTCCAACGGTCAATAATCTTGTAAGGCTGCTGTGCCGAGAGAATGGAAGGGGCGACAAAAGAGCCGCATAACAGGGATGCAACCGCGATAGGCCGGATGAGACGACGGATGCTGGAATGGATAGACATTGGGACTCCGAATGGAATTTGAACGGTGCAAGAATATCACTTTGGGATTACCGTGGTGTGACGGCAGAACAGGGCTTGACCAAGGTCTGATGCGGTACCCTCTTATCTGCAAGCCGATGTAGGGCTGGGGATGCACACTTGCGCATAGTTCTCTCGAATATAGGCACTCTCGGCGACATCAATCCATTGATTGCGATTGCGCTGGAACTGAAGCGGCGGGGGCATGTGCCCGTGATGGCGGTGCCGGAGGTGTTCGGCCCGAAGATTGCACCGCTGGGGCTGGAGTTTCACGCCGTTCGTCCGGATATCGATCCTCAAAACACGGCCATGGCGGCGATGGTCTACGACGTGCGTAAAGGCACGGAGCGCGGGCTGCGGGAGTTTCTGTTTCCGGCGTTGCGACAGACATTCGACGATCTGCTGGATGCGGCGATCCATCCGGAGCGGGCAGACCTGCTGCTGCTGGGCGAGCTGAACTATGCAGGACCACTGGTGGCAGAGGTGACGGGAATTCCGTCGGCGAGCTATGTGCTTGCGCCCCTCTCGTTTTTCTCTGCCTATGACCCGCCGGTGTTGCCGATGTATCCACGGCTGGCACGTGCGGACAAGACGGTACCTGGGATGGGGGTGGCGATCAAACGGCTGGTGCGGTTTATGAGCCGAAAGTGGCCACAGCCTATCTACGATCTGCGCAGCGAACTTGGACTGGAAAAGGGCACGAATCCGCTCTTCGACGCAAAGCACTCGCCAAACCTGGTGCTGGCGCTGTTTTCGCGCGTGATGGGACGTGAACAAAAAGACTGGCCGCAGAACGTAAAGATCACGGGGTTTTGCTATTACGACGCGGATTCAGGGAACAGCGCACTGGCGCCGCACCTGGAAGCATTTCTGGCGACCGGTCCACCGCCCGTGGTGTTCACACTGGGGTCGGCCGCGGTAATGACGGCGGGACGGTTCTTTGAGTTCTCAGCGAAGGCGGCGATGAAGCTGGGGGTGCGCGCAGTGCTGCTGATTGGTGCAGACGCACGCAACCGACCACGGCAAACAATGCTGGATACGATTTGCGTGGCAGAGTATGCGCCGTATTCCAAGCTGTTTTCGCGAGCGGCGCTGGTGGTGCATCAGGGCGGAGTGGGGACGACGGCGCAGTGCCTGCGGGCAGGAGTGCCGATGCTGATTATGCCCTACTCGCATGACCAACCGGACAACGCCAGGCGTGTGCAGCGGCTGAAAGTGGCGCGTGTGATTCAGCGAGGCAACTATACGCCGGTGAGGGTGGCGCGGAAGCTGAAGGGGATGCTTGCCGAGCCGATGTTTGCGCTTCGCGCGAAGCTCGTGGCGCAGCGGATGGCCCATGAAGACGGGGTCGGGTCAGCATGCGATGCGCTGGAAGAACTTTACGAAATGACGCGGCACAGCATCTTCGCTCAAGTTGCAGGCCAAGCACCCGAATCTTGATTTCCCTTCAGCAGATTGCAAAGCCTGGTGTTGGTTAAGCGCTGTGGCCGGCGCATTGCAGCACTCCGAGGAATGCGGTCCACGGACCCACAGCTTCACGATATTGGTGAGCCATCAGCCTTGAGATTTGGTGCAGGTGTGTGAGGTCGTGCGCGGCCCAGGTTGCCAGGAGTTGCGAAAGAGTGACAACTCCGAGCGCAGGATGCCGCCCGCGCAGAGCGAGGTCCTGTGGGCGGAGATTCAACGCACGCAATGCGTCAAGGTTTTCTGCTCGCAGGCAAGCAAACTCATCCAATAGTTGGTCCATCGACTTGCCCTGGCTCTCTCCTGCCTGGGCCCAGCGATCAAAGGGCTCGAACGGGCGCGACTCCCCAAACTCCAGAATCCTCTTTGCGCGCGGAATCCAATCGGTGCGTTCGCCGTGAATGAGGTGGCCGACAACATCAAACGCAGTCCAGGTGCCTTCCCCTTCATTCTGATGTGTCCAGCGTTCCGGAAGGCCTCGAAGCAAACCGTCAAGAGCTCCCGGAGTGTGCGCGAGCAGCGAAGTTGTGTTCTCAAGATTCTGTTCCATCACGATCCTCGAAGCGCAGAAGCTAATTCTGCTGCAGGCTGCACTTAGAATAAGTCGCCAATGGGTGGGAAGGTCAGCAGGAAGCTCAGGCCGAGTAGAACGAATGCGACGAAGATTACGCGGCCAACGGCGACGGTCTTCTTCGCCCAGAGCATTTCAAGAAGAACCCAGGCTAAAAGCCAAACGAGAATGGCTACGGTGGTCACGCCGGATAATGGTCCGGTCGGCTTGTAGAAGACGAGGGCGCTCTTGATGGGAGCCAGCTTGTCCGCGGCCAGCGCGAGGACGGCCAAAGTGAAAGAGCCGATACCAGCAGCGAGCATGGCTGCCGCTCCTGATCCGTTGGTGAGGGCTGGGCCTTTGGATGAGGTGAGTGGATTCGCTGAGCTCATTTTTCTGCTCCTTCGCGGAGGTGGATGGTGGGTCCGCCTTGTGCCGGTGCGGCTTTGTTGATCATGGCTCCGAAGAAACCCGCTAGGCCTGCCGCTAAAAACGATGCCGCGGCAAACCCGAGCACAGCAGCACGAAGTCGTTTGTGATTGACCAGATCGCGGCCATAGCGGATGAAGACAAAAGCGACCATGGTGATGGAGATAGGTGCGACCCAGGCGACGTGCTCCTTCCACTCCATCCCCAGCGAGTGCCAACCGCTGGTGGATGGACGCGACATCAACAGGCGTTGGGGATACATGGACAGATCGACTGTTCCTGGCGGCGGGGTTGCCCGGTACCAAGGGTAGATGACATATGCGCCAGTCAGCACGGCGGCCCAGGCAAGTGCTGTCATGGTGACGAGATAAATCTTGAGGAAGCGCGTTTGGCCGGGTGTGGATTCGGACGGAGCTGACGAGCAGGTCAGACGATACAGCTCGATCAGCGCACCGGAACACGCCAGCAAATAGAGCGCGCCGAATCCCATGCCATGAATGATGGTCCAGAGGCTGCGGAAAGTGATTTCCATTCAACGATTCCCCTCAGTGCTTTTCTTACCGCTGCGCGTCAATGGGGCGAGTTGATGTGTGGTTGAGCGGAGAACATTGCGTCTGCAGCGGTCTTGTTGTCAGCATCCTTGTCTTTGCCCCACGTCTTATAGAGCCCAAGATAGGCGTAGTTCTCAGTTTGCCCAGCGATTGAGTGCCCGTAAGCGAAAAGCAATTGCAGGCCGGGAGACTTGAAGTGGAAATAGCCTCCGGCATCGATCATTGTTGATGATTCTGTTTGCGCAGCGGCAAAGCCTTCGCGCGCGTGAGAGAAGACTTCAGCTGACAGTTCCAGCTTTTTGTTCACTTCCTTCTTGACGAGAAATCCGCCGTAGAGAAAGTTTTTATAGTCGGTTTGCGGTACCACCGTGTATCCCATGCCGCCGACCAGGCTCCACGGACCGAACTCCTTCTCTACCCAGATGGGCAGCTTGTACCAGACCTTGCCAACGCCAAGACCCTTTGTATAACTGCCGGTTGGGATTTCAAACATGGTGAAGCTGCCGATCTGCGGGCGGTGCGGGGTCTGTTTGATGAATCCGTATTTCACGCCCAACTCCATATCAGTGAGGCCGAAGGCGCTCGGACCTGTTCCACCGGGAGCATAGACAGGGTTGTTTGACGGCACGATAGCGCCGAAAGGCAGGATGGCGTGGAGCTGAATATTGGGGATCGCGCCCCAATTGAATTCAAAGGCGGGACCTGTTGAATCAAGCTCGGCCGGTGTGCCATCGACCGTTCCGAAGATGTAGAACTCATAATGACCGAGGTCTACCGGCGTTGGGTCATCGGTCTGAAAGGGCGGACCCGCCTGCGCGCACAGCCTCGAAGCGGTCAGCATGAGCAGGAGAAGGAGTGCCAGTTTTGAGCAAAAGTATCTGAAACTCATTGGCGCACCGGCACTTCTACCAGAAACATGACGTCTCCCCTGGCTCCAGTATGCGATCTGAAAGCATTGTTGAACATTAACAGAACTTGAACAGCCAGATTGGGCGCAGGTTGCCCCATGCAACCGTACGCTGCTTGAAAATTCAACTAACATTTTCTGCCGCAATTACTCCGACCACCGGTGCATCACTTGCCGGGATACTCCTTTGTTTGTCCGGTGCGAGCGTTGGTGACGGAGAAACTGCCGTCGCGAGAGGCAACGACTTTGAGCCACGCACCGTCGGCGTCGCCTTTCAGATTGGCAATCTGGTCCGCAGGGCTGTTGTGGGCGGCATCTGAATCTTCCGCGGTATGCAGCATCCACAGGTCTTCAAGGCCTGGGCTTTCATGAACGGTCTGCCAGGCTTCAGGGCTACCCGCCTTGTGAGCGCCGTTGTCCATGATGGCTACGCGCGGGTGAATCGCATCGACGAAGGCTTTGGAGTTGGACAAGTTGAAGCCATGATGGTTGACCAAGTAAACGTCGACTGTGCCGATGAGATTGGCGGGACAGACCAGGGGGATCTCCTTGGCCTTTGTCAGGTCGCCAAGATCGAGGAAGCGAAACTTGCCAAAGGTGACGAGGATTCCTGCCGAGCGGGGATTCTCAGTGGTATCGAGCTCCCATTGGGGTTCGGTGGCACACCAGGGATTGGGCGAAGGCTTCACTCCTGGCACAGCGGCGATGTGTTCGCCGTCCGCGGTGATCACAATGGTCTCGAGTCCGGGAATACTGATGGTATCTCCGGGATGGACGATGCGACGGGGTTTGCCTTCGATGGCTTTGAGGTAGGCGGCGTAGTCGTGACGAGTAATATCGGAGTCTTCGCGGTTCTCTCCGTGATCAAGGAACTCGCCGACCTGGACGTGCTTTACCAACTCCGGCACACCGCCGACATGGTCGACATGAAAGTGAGTAATGAGTACGTGGTCGATGCGGGTAATCCCGGCATCTTTCATGGCAAGCTGAATGCGTGCCGTGTCGCGACCGGTTTGGTCAGGGAAACCGGAATCGTGCAGGCCTTTTGGGGAGGGATCTGGGTCGTGGCTTTTTACATTGGGCCAACCGGTGTCGACCAGGAGAGAATCTCCGGACGGGGAAACGAGCAGAGTGGATTGACCTCCCTCGACATCGATGGAATAAATGAGCAGGTGCTTTCCCGGCGATGTCTGTGCAGCGAGGCGCTGCGGCTGCAGCAGGGTCAGCCAGCAGAGAGGCAGCAAAAGGGAGGCAATGGCGGCAGCAAGGCACTGGAACGGGCGCTGCAGGATAGAGCGGAAATCGGCGGCAATTCGCATTTGGGGGACAGTGTAGCCGTTCCGCGTGTCAACGGGCAAAGGTCGTCCGTCGGGCCAGGCTGGTGTAAACTGAACAGGACCCTGAATCCGATTCGCCGCGGCGAACCGATTCGATTGTGTCGGGACGTGGCTCAGCCTGGTAGAGCACTCGCTTGGGGTGCGAGGGGTCGGCAGTTCAAATCTGCCCGTCCCGACCATTATCTTCCTCATCGCAATCATCAAAAGCAGCCGCTGCTCTAGCCAGCGGCTTAATGCATTCCGACACCTTGAGATTCGTGTACTCAGTGCGATTGAGCTGGGGGAAACTAATTCCAGACACCGTCAAACTAGGCCGGCGGTGCGGTGGGCCTTTGCCCTGAGTCTTGGCGGCGGTGCTCTCCCTGGTGGCGCAATTTGCGGGCGCGATGAAAGCGGTATGCCTGAAAAATGTCCACATACTTCCTCGCATCGCAGTTGCGGCAACGCACGGGATATTGCAAGAGGATCAAGCGTGCGATGTCCGTGGTCCGCAATCTGGATGCACGAAAGTTCGTGGAATCACAGTAGACGCACTTCAATGTCAGGCTCCATTGGGAAGAAAGAGAGACTGATGGTCGAGTGAGGAAACGCGTAGGGTAAATCCCGCGCCGGGATCGCTTGCACCCCACAGTGGCTCTAAATTAGCACGAAAATGGTGAGGGTGACCATGCTGGATGCTTGTCTGGACCTTGTTTGAGGCAGGCAGACACACTCGGCCCAGGCCCAGTGCTCATGGATCAAGCCGTGGGAAGCGCTAGGACGGGAAGAGCGAAGCTGCAGGTGCGGGCAGGGCGGTCATGCGCGTGCGTCTGCGCGGCTGGTGAGCAGCTGGCGCGCCAAGCAAGCCCGCAATCTCAAGCAATTCGGCACGGATGTGGCTGATGGACGCAGCAACCGATTCAAGCCGCTGCGTTGAAGCAGTGGTCATGAGAGGCAGGCGCGGCTGTGAATCCATCTGGAGAGTGGGCTGCGGATCGCGCTGCGGGCCAGCTTGAGGCGCGGGGGGGCGATGCACCTGTTCAAGAGCATGGCGAGCGCCGGCGAGTGTGTATCCCTCGGCATAAACAAGGCGCTTGATCTCGAGGACAAGCTCTACATCGCGCCGCCGGTAGAGGCGCTGGCCGGTTCCGCTCTTATTGGGGTGGAGCTGGGGAAACTGGCTCTCCCAAAAGCGCAGGACATAGGTTTCGAGGTCAACAATACGCGCCACATCGCCAATCTTGAAGTAGAGGCGGTCTGGGATCGCTGGAGTGCTATCGAGAGCGCGGGTTTGTGCGAGTTGGGTAGCCATGGGGAGTATTAGGGAGGCGGCCCGCATTTGAGGCTGAGGCCTCGTTCTAAGCGGAGTATAGGGCATAAGCTGCACCAAAAGCGGTGCAAATCCGAAATAATCGTGGAAAGGGAGCCTGGATATACAACAGGTAGTGTCAGGCCGCGAGGGGTCCCGACCTGATTTGTGGCTCTTGCGCCGGGATCAGGCCGGCTCGGGCCGGGTAACTGGTGCACGTGTGGCAGAATGTTGGGGCGCTGCGCGAATGTACTGGACCGGCCAGCTGGCGGAATCGTCAAGTGCGGCCGCGGCATGCACCGCCCAGTAGGGATCGCGGAGGAACTCGCGGGCAAGGAGTACCAGGTCCGCCTGACCAGATTCGATGATGCTGTCCGCCTGGGCGGGTTGAGTGATGAGGCCGACCGCCGCGGTTGGGATTGCAGCTTCGGTGCGGATTCTGGCGGCGAACCCGACCTGGAAGCCGGGGCCAACAGGGATTTTGGCGTTGGGGATCTGCCCTCCAGAGGAAACATCAACCAGGTCGACTCCGTGCTCGCGAAATAAGGCAGCGAGCTTCACGGATTCATCCGGAGTCCAGCCAACGTGCGACCCCTGCGACGAAGACCCGTCGCCAGAGACCCCACCCTCAGCCCAATCAGTGGCGGAGATGCGCACGAAGAGGGGCAAGTGGGCAGGCCATTCGGCGCGGACGGCGTCAACGACTTCAAGAACGAGCCGCGTGCGATTTTCAAAACTTCCGCCGTAAGAATCAGTGCGTTGGTTGGCAAGGGGCGAAAGGAACTGGTGAAGCAAATAGCCGTGGGCGGCGTGGATCTCGACAACGTCAAATCCTGCCTTGACGGCGCGGTGCCCAGCCTGACGGAAGGCTTCGATTGTGGCGTTGATGCCGTCCTGATCAAGAGCCTGCGGCACGGCATAGTTGGACGAAAAGGCCAGCGGGCTTGGAGCAAGGGGTTGCCAGCCGCCATCCTGGGGTAGCAGCAGGCGCTCTCCTCGAAAGGGCACGGTCATGCTGCCTTTTCGTCCGGCATGAGCTAGCTGAATGCCGGCGCGAGCACCCTGCGAGTGGAGAAAACCTGCAATGCGCGCGAGTGCGGGGACGTGCTCGTCTTTCCAGATGCCGAGATCGCCGTCGGAGATGCGGCCCTCAGGCGTAACGGCTGAGGCTTCGACCATCACCAGGCCGGCGCCACCCTGTGCGCGTGCGCCGAGGTGCACGAGATGCCAGTCCGTCGCGAAACCGTCTTGCGAAGAGTACTGGCACATGGACGATACGCCGATGCGATTGGGAAAGATGACAGAACGAAGTTGAAAGGGCGAAAAAAGAGGATGGCTCATTGTCCCTTAGATGACCAGATGCGGCTTGGGATGCAAAGCTGCCAAAAGCGCGGCCAGCGACTGCTCCGTTTCACACCCATGTGGCAAAGTGCGCGCCATGCATGGGCAACCGGCTAGCGTCTAGCAAATCCCTTCTAGAATGTTCGCGGCGACACCAGGCTTTGGGCGGCTTTTAGGATCGAGTTGGCCGTCGATTGCTGGCTGCTTACTGTTTCTTAAGGACGGCGGTGCCTTTTTCGTCGGAGAGAATTACGCTCTCCAGCGTTCGGAAAGATGCGGCCTTGTCGGCCGGAATCTCAACCTGCCTGACGACGTAGTCGCGCTCGTAGTGGAGGGTGTTGGCCTTTGAAGTGATGGTGGAGTGATAACTGGCAAAGTCTACATCCAAGCTGACTGGGTCGGGAGTCTCATCCACGACGTAGCCAGGGGGAATTGCAATATCGAAGCTGTCGTGCCATCGGCCGGGATGGCCCAGTTCGATGGAGTAGGCGCGGGGCTTGCCCTCCATGACGTCAGGCACAGCATGCGCATGACTGCCGAGGACGCGCGGGCGCAGAAGAAGAAGAGGGCCGGCAGGATGGGCGTATCCAGTCGCGCTGATGTGCAGATCGAGATCCAGTGGTTTGTCGAGATCTGCCGCGCCGTGGAATTCATACCCTTTGAAGGTGAGGCCGGGGAGATCTGAGCCAAGTCCGTTCTCAAGCTTCTCGTGGATCTCCTTTGAGTCGTTGTCTTTGATGAACCAGCGCTCATTGGTGGCATCATCTCCGGTGAAGACCTCAGAGACGTCGCCGGCAAGAGCACCATCGGCCGTCAGGGTGAAGGTGCCTTTGCGGCTAAGGCCAGCGGACTCCGGCGGCAGCACGGGCAGAGGCAACACCTGGCTGTCAGCTCCATTGGAGATGTTGCCGTAAGCTCCCTGCAGCGCTGCACGGATCAGGCCGACAGGAGTCTCCTCGTCGGTGGGATCGAAGATGAGCAGATTTTTGCCGTTGACCGCGTTGACCAGCGCCATCAAGCGAGGGTCGTTTACGCCATCGGGCACCTCGATGGCAGTGATCATGTGATTGCCGGCGAGGGATGGATCTTTGGGATCGATGATGCCGCGGCGGCTGTCGACGTGGAGATAATAAGCGCGTATTCCGATTGCCTGCAGCATGGAAATCAGCAGAGTGGTCTTGTCTTTGCAGTCGCCGTATCGATTGCGATAGATGTCACCGGCATAATGCGCCTGCCAGCCGCCGATACCTTTGGCGACGATGAAGTAGCGGATGTTTTTCTGGATGTAGTCAGTAATGCGGCTGAGCTTGGTGTAGAAATCGGTCGCGCCAGTCGTGAGTTCCTGGGTTTTAACGGTAATCTCCGGGGTTGGATCGGGCCGATGCTGCTCCAACTGCTCCTGCCAGAGTCCAATCGCGCGCCACTGGTTGTCTGTGCCGTTGACAGCGTCGTCTCCCCACTTGATTGACATGCGTGCCGCAAGCGCTCCCCACACAGGGGTGGCGTGAATGTTTTCAAGATCGAGTGCGGGCATGTCTTTGATCTCCCAGCGAAGGTGGTTGGAGCCGACCTCGACAGGCTTCATGGGGGGATACTTGCCCCATGAGTCCGCGTAGTGGCCTCCGGGGGGAAGGTCGATTTCGAGTGCTTCGAAGACAAACGGGATCGATGACTGGATATCCCACTCTTCTTCGTACATGTAAGGGCGGAGATGTTCTTCGGTTTCGCAAACCACGACGGAGCCAGGGTCACTGGCCGGAGGATTCACGGTACGGATGCGCTCAGTGAATTGCAGCTCGGGAGCCTCGTACGCGCCGTGGTCGATGAAGTCCGATTCCATGGCCTGAAACTGGTGTCCGTCAGGAGTGATAGTCCAGGAACGGAAGTAGTTGAGCTTCTCGTCGATGTCGTAACCGATGGAGCAGTGAGTGTAGCCTCGGCCCTGTGGCTTGAGGATGCGGATGGCCTCGCGCTCGCGCTCAATAGCGTGGTTGTCATTGTCAAAGGTAATCAGATACTCATCGAAAAGAACAACCGCTGGAGAATCTTTGGCGCTGGCGGGAGTGGGCGTTTTTGCGGCATCCACGGCCCACTGGGGAGCTGGCTCGTGCTTATCCCAAGCTGCGGCAGGGACAGCGCCAGTGAAAGCTGCAACTGCAGCGAGAAGAGCAAGGGCCGGAAGAATGCGAAGGCGCGTGGTCATCAGTTGCCTTTCGGTGCTGGGGATTGTGTGAGGACAAGCTGCTGTTGGTCGGCGGCTGCCACTTTCTGGTAGAAGGCGCGCAGGTCCTGGTACTCCTCTGGTTTGGCGAAGGTGAAGGCGCGGGCCAGTGTACGAGCAATGGTGATCTGGCCAGGGCCGATAGCATTGCGGTTGGCGAAAATCGCATGGCCTGGCCAGGAGTTCTTTGCATCCTGAGGCGCGCCTTCCACTGAGAAGCCGGCGGGCAAGCGGTAGGTCATCTGGTCGGTAACGACATCTCCGTAGTGCATATCAACGGGCTCAAGCCCCTTGTCCTGCGCGATGAATGGGTGTGCCCCGCGAGCCTCAAAGAAGAAGCCGGGGAGGAGAAGCCGCTTGGCCGTAGCCGTGCCGAGAGTTCCCTCCACCTTCACCATGGCCAGCAGATTAACGTACGGATCATCGAGTCCCACGAAGTGGTCAAGGTGGGCTTGCGTGCTGTCTGGAACCATGGTCTCGAGCCAGCGATCGAACCGCTTCTTCACTTCGTCAAGATCGTTCACGAGAACTGCCTGTCGCCAGCGGAGGGCTTCCTGCCCATTCATGATGATGCGAAAGTTGCCGGTGATAGCGCCGTGCTCGTCCACGGTTACATCGCCGATTCGCTGCGTCTCGTTGGCTGTGTAGGGCTGGAATGGAGTGATGCCGGCGTTGTGGCTATCCGAGCTCTGTCGAGCGCCGCTGGCTCCGGAGTGCTTCCAATTCACGGTCTCGAATGGGCACATCTTTTCACCGGGATCGAGGTAAATCTCCTTGCCGCCCGTGGAGAGGATCACTAGTGTGTCGTCGAGCTGATCGAAGTCCATGAAGGCGGGATCGAATGCGCGTTGCTCGCGATCGACAACCTTCATGGCGTATGCGGTTAGCCCGCCGGCCCCCAGCATGGCCAGGTACAGCAAGGCCATGTCTTCGCTTGAGCCTGCCTTTTGATTCCACGTATCCTCAGCGCGCTTTTCGACCTTCAAATGGAGCTGCTTGAGTTCTGACTTTCCTTTTCCCCGGGAGTAGTCAGTGTTATCGAGAGCCTGCACAGCGATGTAAAGCTTCTTTGCCTTATCGAGATCGCCGTCGGTGGGAGCAATGAGGCCGGACACTGTCTCGCGGACTGCCTTGGTGGGTTCAGCGAAGTGATCGACCTCTTTGTACCAGTGCTTTTCCTCTGTAGTCCAGAATTCGGCGGCATTGTGGGCATAGGTGTAATAAAAGAGCACCTTATAGAGCAGGTTTTGAATTGGGGGCATCCACTCTTCGTTGGGGCTCGGCGGAACATCTGTGAGGTCGACGCTATAAGTGCCGAGGGCATCGGTTTTGAGTTGCACGCCCTCTGGGAGGAGGGGCCACCACATGAGGGTATTGAGTGTATATCCCTTATTATCCGTGATGAACTGGCTAGTTTGATTCTGGATGCCGGGCAGGAACGCTTTAAAGGGTGTGAAGGCGTAGTGTGCCTTGTGGGCGAAGTATGGATGTTGAATCACCCAATATGGAGAAGAGACCTGGTTGTCGTCGTAGTCCAACTGGTAGCGGTATTCGATGATGCTGCCGACTTCGACGCTCGGCAACGTGAAGACCTTGCGGCTGAACTGTAGATCGGCGGATTTGGAGATCAACAGGTCCTCGGCCTTGACGGTCATCGGAATGACGGTCCCATCAGAGTGAATGGTGCGACCCTTGATGTCACTGACTTTGAAGCTTCTGCGCCCGTAGGGAATCTCGACCGTTGCCAGTTCCTTGCCCTTCTCCGTGAGCACCTTGATGCGGACATAAAGACTGCGGTAGTGAATGGGGTCGTTGCTGATCTCTTCGATGTTGAGGTAGACAGCGGCGGCGCCCGGGGCTTTGGGGTCCGCGGTCATCTTGAGCTCGTCAGCGGTGGGCTGCTGGAACTGGGCGAACAGAAGTGTCGAGGACGCAATGGCAAACAAGAGGATAGTGCGCATGAAGACGGAAATCCGCATGATTTCTCCCAGACAGAAAATTGGGGGGAAGTTTACCGCGCGGAACAGACGAAAACTGTGATTCAGGTTACGCATGTTCAGTTTCCCTTCGCAGCTGAGCGGGTACCACGAGTTGCTGCTGGGTCGGCGGCTGAAACTGCGCGCATAAGACAACGGAAGAAAACAAGCCAAACGGCAAAAGTACGATCCTGCAGAGGGCGAGGCCGGTGCGCATGCATTTTCCTTTGCGTCAATGCAAAAGGCAGTGTAACTGTGGGCCTGTTCAATATTGATCAGGTTTCTACCTTCTACTTTGTGCTGAAAGAGGAGCAAGAGCAAGGGCAAACAGCTGGAAGCGGCGCATTCTGTGCGGACTATCACACTCGAAAGTAACAAGCGGATGGGAAGCCAAAACGGGGGCAGGTTTGGCCTTTGCGACGCTCGAGCCGCTGGCGAGGGCGGAGGGGGGCGGAAGGGATTGCTTGGCGTAGACTGGTGCGGGCCCGAAAAGAGCTTGAGAGGGGATTTCTGCGATGAGGCGGATTGGAATTCTGGGGATTTGTGCCTGGGTAGGCATGGCAGGATTGACGGCGACAGCAGCGCTGGGGCAGTGGAACAAGCCGAATCCGGTGGTGAGCTTTGAGAAGAAGGCAGATGGCCTTGAAGTGCGCCAGCATGATGGGATTCTGCGCCTCGTGGTGAACTCCGAAGACGTGCTGCATGTGACCTACTCGCCCCTCGATGCTGCTTCGCCGGAGCGGGCGTCCGACTGGGTTGTGGTGAAGAAGGATGGGCCGGGAGCACCGTTTGATGTCAGCTCCACCGAGAAGGCAATTGTGCTTTCTACATCGAAACTGAAAGCGGTGATTGAAAAGGAGAGCGGGACGCTCCATTATGTCGCGACTGAAGGTGCAACGGGGAGCGGAGCGACTGGACCGGGTTCGACGGGCGGGCCGATGCGGGGCAAGATGCTCACCACTGACGGTTACCGATCGCTGAGGCCAGTGGAAGTAAACGGGGAAAGCACGTTTCACGCAGAGGTGGTGTTCTCGATCTATGGATCGAAAGAGGGCCTTTATGGGCTGGGACAGCACCAGGCTGGGGTGTGGAACTACCGCGGGGAAACGGTGGATCTGTCGCAGGAAAACACGAATATTGCGATTCCGCTGCTGGTTTCGACCAACGGTTATGGAATCTTCTGGAACAATGCGTCGCGCAGCCGCGTGAACAACCGGTTTGTGCATGCGCTCTATTTAAGCGCGGAGGTTGCCGACCGGATTGATTACTACTTTATCTATGGGCCGGAGCCCGACCAGATTATCGGGCGCTATCGCGAGCTGACCGGGGAGGTACCGCTATTTGGTCGGTGGGCGTATGGCTTCTGGCAGTGCAAGAACAAATATGAATCGCAACAGGAAGTGGAGACGGTTGCGGCAAAGTACCGGGACCTGCACATTCCCGTGGACAACATTGTGCAGGACTGGTTCTGGTGGGTGACCATGGGCGAGATGAAATGGAACCCACACTATCCCAATCCGCAGGGCATGATCGACAAGCTGCACCAGGAGCACTTTCACCTGATGGTTTCAATCTGGCCTTACTTCAGGCCGGGGAGCGCGACCTACGATGAGTTCGACAAGAATGGCTGGTTCATTGCGAAGACGGTACAGCCGAGTTTTCATCCGGTAGGGCAGGCGCTGTATGACGCGACCAATCCGGCGGCGCGCAAGCAGTATTGGGCGAATGCGAACACGGCGCTGTTTCAAAAGGGTGTGGATGCGTGGTGGCTGGATACGGATGAGCCGGAGACGGAAGGACGGGAAGACAACCTGCTGACCACGAACAAGCTGTTTGTGGGATCGGGAGCACGTTATGCGAATGTCTATCCGCTTTTTCACACAGGAGGAGTGTCGGAAGGGCAACGGGCTGCTTCCGATGAGAAGCGTGTCTTCATCCTGTCGCGGTCAGCATATGCGGGTGCACAGAGATTTGGTGTGACGGCATGGTCAGGCGATGTGCTGAGCGATTGGATTACATTTCAGCGGCAGATTCCGGCAGGGTTGAACTATTCGATCTCGGGCATGCCCTATTGGACAACGGATATTGGCGGATTCATCTCCGGCGGGGATCTGAACGATCCGAAGTTCCGCGAGTTGTTTGTGCGCTGGTTCCAGTTCGGAACCTTCTCTCCGATCTTCAGAGTGCATGGCACGCGCAATCCAAGTGAGAACGAGCTTTGGTCGTACGGGCCGGACGCACAAAAGATTCTTGTGGACTACGACACGCTGCGGTATCGGCTGATGCCGTACATCTACTCCCAGGCATGGCAGGTGACCAGCCAGCATGGAACGCTGATGCGACCGCTGGTGATGGACTGGCGGAACGATGTGGAGGCGCAGAACACGGGCGACGAATATCTGTTTGGGCCGGCGATTCTGGTGAGCCCGGTGTACATCCAGGGCGCGACAAGCCGAACCGTGTATCTGCCGCAGGCAACGTGGTATGACTTCTGGACGGGAGACAAGCAGGAAGGCGGCAAGCGCATTCAGGCAGACGCACCGCTGGACAAACTGCCGCTGTACGTACGCGCTGGTTCAATTGTGCCCATGGGACCGAAGATGGAGTGGACGACTGAAAAGCCAGCTGATCCGATCGAGCTGCGCATCTATCCCGGGGCCGATGGGGACTTCACGCTATATGAGGATGAGAACGACAGTTACCGCTACGAAAAAGGTGTCCATGCGACCATCGCGATGCATTGGAACGATGCAGCAAAGAAGCTGACGCTCGGGGCCCGTGAGGGCAGTTTCCCAGGGATGCTGGCAGAGCGAAAGTTCCGCGTGGTGCTCGTGGACAAGGGACACGGCGTGGGCATCGGCGAGACGGCAACGGCCGAGGCCACAGTTGCTTATAAGGGAGCGCAGGCAGCAACCAGCTTCTAGACCATTTGGGGGTGAACGGGAATTGCGGAGGCGGCAAAGATTTGACTGCTGAAAGGGGTTCGCTTCCCATCTAAGTTATTGATAAATATGGTAGGCACGACTGGACTCGAACCAGCGACCTCTTCCGTGTCAAATCGCCGGGTGGCCTGATACGGAAGAGAGTCGAGCGACACGAATCGACACCGAGAGGCAGTGTCCATGCGGGTTTCACGCACGTTCACTGCCTTGTGTGTGTGCCTGAGTGATACGGCCCGAGACGACCCGACACTGGCAGGGATGGCCGGGTTACGACACAAACAACGACACAGGGCAGTGGACCCCCTATGGTTCCATCCACGCGGTTTGCCAAGCCCCCGGCTCGCCAACTCGGGAAGGCGGCTCGATTCCTGCTAGGCTCTCAGATACCAGACCTTCGGAACGATGGTTGCAATTTAATTCCAGAGCACAGGCGGCGGGCTGTCCGAGTTGATCCCCCCCCGCCCTAGCGAGTCCCCCCAGCCCTTGGCGATCCGCTCTGCGGCCCGCGCCGGAGTCACAGCCCCCTCAACATTTCAGACAGGGTTGTCCCCAACGCGCTCACAATCTTGCTGAGTGTCCGCAAGCCCGCCTCGCGGGTTCCCCGCTCCAGGTCGGAAATGTGCACCTCATGGACGCCTGAATGCTCGGCAAGGTCAATCTGTCGCCAGTTCCGGGCGCGGCGCAGCTTCCTGATCCGCTCACCCGTCGCCGCACAGATGTCCTTTGCCATGCGTCCATGATCGGGTTAGCCTTTGCGCTATATTTAGCGCATACACTCTTTGGCGGAAAGGATCGAGTGATATGAGGATTAGACTCGCGGCCTTCGCACTCTGCCTGTTTGTGTCGCAGCTTGTAATGGGGCAGGCTACCCCCACCGAAATCACAAACTCTGACGTAGTCAGCATGACCAAAGCCGGAATTGGCGAGCAAACGATCATACTCGCTATCCAGCGTGGGCCTGTGAAATTCGACACCTCCCCTCTTGCGTTGATCTCCCTCAAGGGCGGGGGCGTGTCGGATCAGGTGCTTAACGCGATGCTGGAGTCAGGGGAGCGCAAGGGGCAGGTGGGTTCTGTTCAACAGCCGACAAATGCGAAGGCTAATGGAGTTGCTGTTTCCCCTGGATTGACTGATACGGACCGAGCGGCTTTCTATGGACGCGGGTGCGACTCCGGGGACATGGACGCGTGCGGAAATCTCGGCCTCTATTACCGAATGGGGTGGGGTGTTAGCAAAGATTTATCGCAAGCGACTGCGCTGTTCAAGAAGGCCTGTGACGGGGGAAGTTCGAATGGATGTGGCCACGAGGAGGATAAGACTTCTTCTGCGCCTGGTGATTCCCAAATCCGCAGTCCAAATGAACGCAACCCAACTCCAGTACCGACCGATGCGGATCGAGCAACCTCTTTTAAACTTGGATGCGAGGCCAGAGATATGAAGGCCTGCTTCAGCCTTTCCGTCTATTACCGAATGGGGTGGGGTGTTAGCAAAGATTTATCGCAAGCAAACGCGCTCCTCAAGAAGGCTTGTGATGGCGGATACGCTGATGGGTGTCACCCCCAAGAAACTGCCCCTACTCCCACCTCGCCGAATAAGTTTAATGCCGAACAGGCACAAGGTAGATCGCAAGGTCTCACCCTTAGCGTTCTACAAGCACAATCTGTTCCTTACACTCAGGAGTCGGGCGGGGGCATCTCGACAAGCTGCAACATCGTTGGCACAGCAAATACCTCAGCCTACGTCAGCGCCTATGGCAACAGCGCCTATGGCAACGCCAGGACAAACTCCAATCAGCAGATGACCTGCAACTCCTATGACACAACCATCAGATGGCCCCACGTTCTCAATGTGATGTTCGTCGAAGCTTCTGATGGAAATTCCTACATCATTGCTTGCGATAGAGCATGGGCGTGGTCAAAGTGCGCTCCCCTGCGGGCGGGAGATACTTTCAATGCTCGCTTCACAAATAAAGGCATACAGGTTGATGCGATCAACACAAGAGACAAAGAGGAGAACCCCACGTATCAGATTCTCCAATCTAAGTCCTTGCGGTAGCTTGTATTGGTTACCCAATCCTCTAGTGCCTGGGTGACGCACAATCGCGGCGACCGACTTCCCGATGCCGCCAACAGGCGACGAGGCGTAGACAGGCAGTAACGGATCGTTAAGCGCATCATTGACACATGGAGGAAGCAGGCAGATGGCTCCAAAGCGAAACAAGCGAATCCCCGGACTCGCCCCCTACCGCAAGCCTGCCCCGCCCGGCGGACCCTTCGCCGACCTCCCCTGGCCCCAGCAGCAGGCGGCCGAGCAGCTCTTCTGGAAATTCTGTAAACGATGGGGCTCGGATCTCCCGCCCTGGCGCCGGGGGATTCTTACCGGCGTGGCCAAACGGTTAGCCGTCAATCCCCTTGGCCCCGCATGGTCCCGGCACATGTTCGCCGTCAAAGGAGGCAAGGCCGCACAGCGCCGGCACCGCCGCGCAGGCGTAGACGTGATGGCGCTGGCTCGCGCGGGGAAGGTTAGTAACAGACCCAAAACGGCGCAGAAAAACCCCGTGAGGCACTTGGACCTGTAAACCTCTTAGCGAGTCACCTACGGACGGACCAATCGCCGTGGTGAGCTATATTTCCATGCACGGGAACAGTGTTTTAAGGGCCATCATTTCCAGCGTGTGAAGAGGGTGCGTAATGCGGACCGGGGCGGCCGATCATTTGGACCCGTCACACGGCTGAAGTTTCTTTGAGTAGCACGGGGGTTGAGATGCGGTTTATGCGGATTCGTGTACTCGGCACCATCAGCCGCTGGAGGACTGTTACTCATGAGTTGCGAAACGCTGGATATGTGAACGTATCCTTCCCGGAGACGGTATTATTCTGAATGATGGCAATTGAGCCCCAGCATCTGAAAAACGCACCCATCGTCGAAGCGATGATTGCGTTTGATTTCGTCATTTCTGTGGGCGAATTAGGGCAAATTCGACGATCGTTCGTCGAACAGATTCAAGTTGAATACCCGACCCAAACGCCCATTCAAAAGGCTGAGGTCACCTTCAACCCGGAGGGGTCTACCGGGAAGACGAATGAAGTTGGTTCAAGATGCGTATCTACGGACGGGAAGAATGTCTGTGCCATCAGCGAGCACACTTTCATCTGTTCGCGCCTGCATCCGTATGAGAACTGGGAATCGCTGCGATCAGAGTTTCAGCGCTTGTGGGAGGTCTTTGCTTCTTTTGGGGAAGTTCAAGTCACAAAGGTCGCCGTTCGTTATATCAATAAGATTTGGCTTCGTGAGGGAAGCGAGATATTCGACTCCGTATTCACGTATCCGAAGATCGCAGAAGGGCTTCCTCAAAACACCTTTAGTGTGTTCGTGCGTCTCCAGATCGCCATTCCGGAACCGCCAGGGATATTGATCGTGACGGAGGCGCAGCTTCCGCCGGAGAAACCTCAGTTCGTCGCAATCGCGTTAGATCATGATCTACAGTTTCCCGTTACAGAGAAAACAGCAGACATTTGGGCGCTGTTAGAGAGAGCAAGAGAACTGAAGAACCAATACTTCTTTGCGTCGATCTCGGACGAACTGATGAAGGAGTACCTATGATCCCCATCGCACCGCCAGTTCAGAATCCCATTCAAAACGAACCTCCCGCGATTGTCTATCGTATGGAAGTTACGCAATCCGCTTTCTGGATGAAGCACACCGATGTTTTTCCTAAGGAGTCCGCGAGCATCTTTTGGACGAGAGAGCGTCAGTTCATGCAGCTGACGGAATCAACTCGCAAAGCGAAGGCTTTCGAGAAGGGATGGGACGGTTATGACGCTTCCGCTCCCAATGACACATCCGTTACTCGAACGCTTGAAGTGCTCTCTAGAGTGCGAGACTCGAAACTGTCGCCATACTCTGTGCTTCCTTCTGCGGATGGAGGCGTAGGTATTTCATTTCGCGGAAGCGCCAATAAGAGAGCCGTCCTCGAACTGCTCAATGATGGCACCTCTTCGTACATATTGTACGGAAAAGGGCATCCCATCGAGAGTTCAGAATTCAACTCGAACACCGACTTGCCGAGAATATTTCAACGGCTAGAGGAGTACCTGTAGAGCCGTGCCTCCTCAACATACCGATGGCAGATTCGCCGATCAGACTTTCGCTGCCGATGAGCTTCTGTTTCGTCGCGTGCCGATGTCGCACATCGAAGAGGGCGAACTGAGTTTGCTGGCAATTACCAACGGACTCAAGTTTGAGAAAAACCCACCGGAATGTACCTCGGTTTTGCGCGGCAAATATTGTGCTCACTTTTCCGACGCTTTACATCTCGACTGCGCTGAGGACAAGCAATGCCCAGATACCACCGTCTACTTTCTGCTTGTAGGCGATCTTCCCAAGGGGATAATGATAAAGCCATCGGAGAAGGTGCCCACGCTAAGCTGGGATTTGTATCCGTATCATAACCCCCTGCCAAAGTGTTACGCACACACCACGATCTGTAGTTGTGAACATAGCGCACCGAGTGTACCCGTCAAACCTCCGCCGTCAGTACGCGAGCAATTCCGGAAATGGCTGTGGGAGAATCTGCAACCGTGTTGAATTGCTACAAACTTCGGCCCGCCATCGAAGCCGGTTCTGGCGTGTAAATCGCACAATACGGCTTTGCGCGCTCGCTATTCGCGTTTGCAGGCCTTTGGGAGCGATGGAGCGACAAGACCACCAGGCAGCCGCAAGCAATTCGCACCGAACGGGCCGGACCGCGAATCCAGCCCCTTCTTTTGCTCCGAATCCTACCACAAACCGGGCGGGCGTTTTGAAGACACTTCACGCCTGCCGCTCCGCCCGCCACATTCGACGGGAGATGGTTTCCGAATGAGCTGTGAATCGGACGCGGGCTGGGCACTACGCCGCGCGGAGAGTGGTTCCTTACGCCGGATCGGTGTGCCATACTTCGGTCGCTTTGGTCGCTTCGGTCGGTGCTGGCCGATGGAGCATTTATTTTCGAAACGGGCAGAGTAGGGACTGACAAAAATGACAAAACTGGAGACGAGAGGGGTTCTGTCGGTTTCGTCAGTTCGCGCTCTGGGCATTCCTGAAAAATTGCAGGCGGATTCCAGTCTCTCCACCGTCTACTTGCCAGCATGGTTTCCCCCTATCCTCGGATTGATGCGATAGGTTTCGCTGGGCCGTCCGGGAGCCTGTGTGTCAGTCTCACGCCTTACCCAGCCGTATTCTTCAAGTACCAGCAATGCGCCCCGCGCCGCGTCCGGTGAATCAAGCGCGGTCCATCCGCTCCGATACACGTCCCTCACGGTGAAGAACCCTTCTTCCCGCTTCCAGCCTGTTGACAGTCGTTTGCTCAAGGCGATTGCCGCGTGATGCCCTGGCCGCGCCTGAGCGGAATACACGCGGAGTGCGTGTGTCTCCAGATAGTCGCACCAGTTACAGGCCAGCTTCGCCTGAGAAAGCGGCACACAGTCCGTGTGCCCATCGGCAAGAGCGAACAGCAGAGCAAGGGAAGGCATCAGGCTACGGTACTTGGCAAGATGCGCTTGCATGACTGGTGCAACTTCTTCGCCCCGGATGCGTTGCTCCAGGTCGGTAAGCCATTGCTCGAATAGCGCCTGAGCCTCATCGTCAAATTGCAAGCGGAGCGGGTCTGCGGCTTCCAGCGCGGCCATGCGGCGGTAGACCTGTGCGGCATACTCCAGAGCGTCCGTATCGGGCTGGCGGTCAACGTAGCGCCATGCTGGTGGTATGTCCGGCCAGACCATGAGTTGAAAGCGTTGCACCAGTCCATCGTTTGACGGTCCATCCCTCATTGCATCGGCCAGATAGTCTCGCAAACGAGCGGGCTGGATTCCGCCAAACAGCGAGATACAGGCATGGGGAACATGAACGCTTCCGCGCCCTATCCGGTCAACGGTAAAGGCTGCATCCCCATTCCAGCATTCCAGAAAGAAGGCTCTTTCCTGTTCCCGGCCCTGTCTCTCCAGTCCGGCCAGCCATCCGGTCAACTCATCTCGGATCACGAATAATCCGGCTGGATTTTCTGAAAGAACATGATGGAGACTTTCAAAGGTTGCATCGCTGGTCACAAGGCGGCGAAGCGTGGGCTGTGCAAGAGTGGATTCAGGCTTCGCAGGCCGTTCCTTGGTGTCTCTTTTCTTCGCAGCCCTTTTGAAGTCTTGCTCCCATGCCGCAATCTCAAGTTTTTGCTTTTCCAACCCACTCAGGTAGAGCTGCTCTTTGAATTCATGTGCCTTGCGCCATTCGCTCTCGATTGCCCGCGCCGGTTGCGTCATGCAGGCAAGCACAGGAGATTTGAGCATCCCTGGCGGCGCTACGATCCCGCCCCAGAGGTTAGGCACTACCGTCCAAGTGTGGTCGTTCCGTTTGGGCTGAATCACAGCCCGCCGATTCGTCACTCCCGCAAGTGTGGCTATGGCGGCCACGGCGGGCAAGTCCAGCGGAACCTGCATACGCTCGGCTACATCCTTCACCAGCGGACGAAAAGACTCCGGCATCAACTCCGGATCAAATTGCGCTACATCGGGCAGAGATTCCGCCAAAGGTTCCGGCTCCGGCCATTCATCCGGCAGTGGCATATTAGGCGCGCCGGCTGGATACCGCTTAATGCCCGCCGCGATTGTTCGCACCTCCGCCTCCGGTAAGGGCGGGGCACACCTTGCCCAATTCTCCGCCAGCAAAGCCGCTTCGATTGCCTCCAGGCTCATTCCGCGCCGTTGCATGGTCCCGGCCAAAGAAACCAAGGTGTTGTTCCGGCTACCCTCGCCGATCGGCTTACTTGCTACGGTGCCTACCGCTGGTGCGCCCTGCCGGTCCTGTGCGCCTTGTTGCGAACCTTTGAGGATCATGTCCAGCAGCCATGCCGGGCACGGCGGAATGGGCAGAGAATCATCTGAGTAGTGGTAGACATGGCCGCTCGGATGGACACTGGGCGGAATGACGATGTAGGAACCTCGCCCGCGAATGTCGATGCCCTGGCAGGGGCGATTCCCTGCCGAGCGCACGTCCGCATTTTGCGGCCACTCGTAAATGAGTTGATAGCCCCTCGATGTGACGTTGGTTAGGCCCTCCGGTAACAGCCCGAATTCAATTTCCAACTTCATCATTGCTTTGGGCGAATCCACATCAACAGCGAAAAAGCCAGAATCAGGCCCCGCCACCGCACCCCAATTGCAACCGGGATACTGGCGAGCCCACGATTCAATTTGCCGAATGTCGGCCGTCGCGAGGTGCGGCCAGTTTTTCAGGCGGGCCACCTTCAAACGCACTCTTACTGGATGAATTCGCCAACCGCGCGCGCTTGCCTCAATGACTTCGCGGGGTAGTGCCGTCACTGACGTGGCTCCGCAACGCTGACAAAGCGCGACACCACATCCGGGGAGAAAAGCAGACGGCGGCAGATACGGACGGGCTGCAAGCGGCCTCGGCGGACCCATGCCCTGACTGTGTGCGGGCTGACGCGAAGCAAGTCCGCCACTTCAGACAAAGAGAGAAGCCTTGGGATAGTCATTGCTGCCCCCGCTTCTGCCTGAAGGCTTCCAGCGACTTCGAATCAATTTGCCATGTCCTACCAAGTTTTTCGGCGTTAAGCCTGCCCTCATACAGCAGGTCGCGGACGTATTTGATCGTGCATCCCAGTAGGCCCGCGGCTTGCCTGACCGAGTAAAAAGTCTGTTTGGACATTTGTCCCTCCTTGTTGTAGTTTGTGGTATTGTTTCTCTAGACGCAATAGGAAAGAGAGGGTCTAGACGCTGTGAGGCTTGATTTTCAGTTTCGTTGTCTAGTGGGCGTGAACTCGGTAGTTCGGTATCGGGAAACGCAAAAGGGGAGCAACGCCGGAACGGGAATCACGGGCAAATGGAATGAAAAATTAGAATGGCTAACCCCAAAGCAGCCCGGCCAACTGGCAGTGGATTTTGCAAACGAAACGGATGTACTCCGCTTTACGAATCGATACGGCCCCCTTGAAAACAGCCTGTCGGACTTCACCACGCGACTTGCCCCCGATGATTGGCGGGTAGAAAAGGTGTCTCGGCTTGCCTCCCGGCTCCCGCCTTTCAGGTTTCCTGAGTCGGAGTGGCGTGACAGGCAGGAGCAATTTCGGATGATTTGGGAAACCTTGCCGGTAGAACTGAGACTCGATGAATGCAGGATTTTTCCGCACATTGTCGGAATTGAGGACTTGGTTATTACGCGCAAAGGCTTTCGTCTGCCGGTTAAGGGCGCGTTCGGGTTTGTGGCGGATCGCCTGATCTTCCGTGCTTTCACGCTTTGGGAATTGCTCTTGCTGGATTTGTCCAGCGTTGGACGGGAGAGGTTGCGCAAATGCGAGTGTCCGAAGTGCGAGAAGTCATATTTTGTAGGGAAATCGAGCGCGAAATTCTGTGAAGATTCAGCCTGCAGGAGATGGGGAAGAAACCAAACGAAATTGAACTGGTGGAACGCGAATCGCAGGGACGTTGGGATTCCTACGACCAAACAGAAGAGAAATGGGAGAAAGCATGGCACTCAAAAAACGCGGTAAGACGTGGCACTGTCATTTCGTTGTCAACGGGCAACGATTCCGGCAGAGCCTTGAAACAACGGACTGGAGAGAGGCGCAAGCCAAAGAGAAGGAACTGATAGCGGCAGCCTCAGAGGGAAAGTTGCACCAGACCTCTACTAGCCTGGCCCGTCAGCCTTTCGGACTGGCGGCTGACGATTACGTGACGGCCCGGAAGCTGGAACTGGCGACGGCCAGCCAAGCCAAGGAAAAGCAGTTGCTGGTACAGTTGCGGGCTTACTTCAAACAGGAGCCGCTCAAGGCGATCACGGCCAAGCGGATCACCGATTACCGCGCATGGCGGGCCAGCCAAACCAAAGAAGTGAAGACGGGCGAAACCGTTCGGCAGGTTCCGTGCGTCGGACCCGCAACCCTAAACGCGGAACTGGGCATCCTGCGGCGCATATTGAAGCGGGCGAAGCTCTGGGCGCGGGTTGCTGACGATATACGGCCCCTGAAAGAGCCGAGCACAATCGGGCGGGCATTAACTGAGGATGACAAGCAACGGCTGCTTAAAACGGCTGTAATGCGGCCGGAGTGGGAGACTGCCTTTCTAGCGGCCATACTCTGCCTCAATACGACCTCAAGGGGTTGCGAATTGAAAGGGCTGCAATGGTCCGATGTGGACCTGTTCGACCGCACAGTGACGATACGCAAGTCAAAGACGGCGGCAGGGGTCCGGGCCATCCCTCTCACTGACGTTGCTTGCTCTGCCCTGGCACGGTTGCGGACGCGAGCGGAATCGTTCGGCCCGGTAGACTCGGCACATTATGTCTTTGCCGCCTATGGCACCAGAATGACCTTCAACGATACGACAATCGTTGGAAGCAAGATGGTTGCCTTCGACCCCACGCGGCATGTCGATAGCTGGCGGACGGCATGGCGGACCCTGACAAAGAAGGCAGGACTGCCCGGCTTCCGGTTCCACGATCTGAGGCATTGTGCGATTACTTCGCTTTCGGAGAGCGGCGCGTCGGACTCAACCATCATGGCAATTGCCGGACACGTCAGCCGCAGGATGCTGGAGCGGTACAGTCACGTCCGCATGGAAGCCAAGCGCAAGGCCGTGGAATCCCTCTCACAAGGCACTGGAATGGGGGGTTATGACACAAACCGTGACACAAAAACCGCCGATATAGCCACAAAAACGATGTAAGTTATTGATAAATATGGTAGGCACGACTGGACTCGAACCAGCGACCTCTTCCGTGTCAAGGAAGCGCTCTAACCAACTGAGCTACGCGCCTGCAATCTAATACTTAGGTAGTCTATCAGGATCGGGGCAACCGTGAAAGATCGCCCTTTCCCGTCCGCTGGCCATGCTGTACCATCATTGTCGAACGAAGAACCGCCCTCCATTCCCTGATCGGGTCCCCGGGCAACTGCAGCGTTCAGGCTGTGGATTGTCTTGGAATTCAATAACTTGAGGGCTGGTCTTGAGTCCGTAGTCTGCAAGAACCTGCCATGGCCGACGTTGCGCAACCGCGATTGAATCCATTCCGCACCGCTCCGAACCTGCTCACTCTGTTGCGCATTTGCCTGGCGCCATTCCTTGTTGCGTCCATCCTCGACGGGCATTACGAAATCAGCTTTGTACTGTTTGCCGTCGCTGGGCTGACGGATGCTCTGGATGGCACGCTGGCACGTGTTCTGAAGCAGCGCACCATGCTGGGCCAATACCTCGATCCAGTTGCCGACAAGGTTCTGCTGAGCACGCTGTTCCTGGTGCTGATGCACCAGGGGCTGATTCCCATGCGAGTGACGGTGATGGTTTTCGGCCGGGATGTGGGCATCCTGCTAGTTGCAGCCATTTTGTATGCAGCTGTAGGACGGCGGGAGTTCATACCCACACTGTTTGGCAAAGCAAACACCGCAGCGCAAGTGGCAGCGATCGCCGCAGTGCTTCTTCATCAGCTGACGCAGGCTCAGTGGGTATCGGAATTCCGCGCGGGGGCGCTGGGCGCCACGATGGTGCTCACGGTCGTCTCAGGCCTGCATTACGCCTGGCTGGCATCGAGACGAGTAAATACACCTGTCTCAAACGGGGTGGGCGCAAAGTAGATTCGCTGTCGATTGCAGTTTTAGATTTCGTCCTGAACATCCTCTGTTTCGGCGGTTTCTTCAATCTCCATGTCACGGAACTCCTCGGAGTCAAATACTTCGCCACACTCCAGGCACTCGACATACTCGGTGTCTTCGTGCCGGGAAACGATACGTACCCTTGGGTGCTTGCAGAGGTTAGCCATCGCTCCAATATCGCTTGGGATAAATACTCTTTCAGCCAGATTTCAGATTGTAGCGGGGTTTGGGATGTTTTTGAACCGATATTTGTTGAATCTTTGCACTTGTGGGTAGATTTTTATCCTTCCAGGGCGCAGGACTGCCAAACTGGACTTGAAATGCCGACAGAATCGGTCGTATACTGAATCCGGACCGAAGAAGTCGGATATTCAAATGCTCAAGCTGACGAAGAAGGCTGATTACGGGCTAATGGCGCTCAAGTACCTTGCCGAGCACCCTGAAACCGTCGCTTTGAGCGCCAAGGATGTTGCCGACGCTTATGGGATTCCAGCGCAATTGCTAGCCAAGATTCTGCAGCTGATGACGAAGCATGGCCTGCTGCGTTCGCACGCTGGGATGAACGGCGGATATTCTCTGGCTCGGGATGCACGCCAGATCTCGGCCTACGAGGTGATTCTCGCCATCGATGGGCCGTTCTTTATTACTTCCTGCACCAAGGGCACAAAGAGCTGCGAGCTTACCCCGAGCTGCACCATCAAGGAGCCGTTGGCGAGGGTCAACGACACCATCGCCGGGGTTCTTAAGAGCATCAGCATTCAGGATCTTGCAGAGCATGAGCAGCCCGCGAACCGTGCGCGTGAAGGGCACGGGTTGGTTGCCTTGACGTTATAACCAGAGTTTCCCTTCCGCCCAAGAGCTGACAGGAGCGGAGAACAGCATTACCGAGGATGGAGATCAGAATGAGTGCCGTTACCAGCAATGTTGCAGTCCCCGCAGGTGTGAGCTTGCCGATTTATATGGATAATCACGCTACCAGCCCGCTTGATCCGCGGGTCCTGGAAGCCATGCTGCCCTACTTCACCTCAAAGTTTGGTAACGCGGCCAGCCGTAACCACTCCTTCGGTTGGGAGGCAGAGCAGGCAGTAGAAACTGCGCGCGAGCAGATTGCCAAACTCATCGGCGCCACCGCGAAGGAGATCATCTTTACCTCGGGCGCAACTGAGAGCAACAACCTGGCCATCAAGGGCATCGCGGAGATGTATCGCGAGCGCGGCAACCACATCATTACCCAGGTGACCGAGCATAAGGCGGTGTTGGATACCTGCAAGCGACTTGAGAAGTATGGCTACCGCGTGACCTATCTCCCGGTGAAGGCCGATGGGCTGATCGACATGGACGACCTGAAGAGGGCGATGGACGACAAGACGATTCTTGTTTCCATCATGGCGGCCAACAATGAGATCGGCGTGCTGCAGCCCATCCGCGAAATCGGCAAGCTCTGTCATGAGAAGGGCGTCATCTTCCACACCGATGCGGTGCAGGCGGTGGGCAAGGTTCCGGTGAACGTGATTGCCGACAACATCGATGTACTTTCGTTGTCAGGACACAAGATTTACGGGCCCAAGGGCGTGGGCGCGTTGTATGTTCGCCGGCGCAACCCGCGTGTCCAAATTGCGGCGCAGATTGACGGCGGCGGCCACGAGCGCGGCATGCGGTCAGGCACGTTGAACGTCCCCGGCATTGTTGGCCTGGGCAAGGCCTGCGAGATTGCCTACGAAGAGATGGACACCGAGGCGGCTCACCTGCGCGGCTTGCGCGATAGGCTGAAGGCGAAGCTGGAGTCTGAGCTGGACTACATCCACGTGAACGGATCGTGGGAACATCGCCTGCCAGGCAACCTGAACGTGAGCTTTGTGTATGTCGAGGGCGAGTCGCTGCTGATGGGCATCAACGACGTGGCGGTCTCCAGCGGTTCGGCCTGCACCTCGGCGACGCTTGAACCTTCGTATGTATTGAAGGCGCTTGGCCTGGGCGACGATGTGGCGCACAGCTCCATAAGATTCGGATTGGGCCGCTTCAATACACAGGCGGAAGTGGACTATGTGGCAGACAAGGTGATTGATATCGTGAAGAAGCTTCGCCAACTCTCGCCACTTTACGAGATGGTGCTGGAAGGCATCGACCTGACCAAGATTCAATGGGCGGCGCACTGACCACCTGCAGTGGGGCCAGCTGCCTACGGCGCGGGTAGCAGAAAGTTCTGAAAGGGCACCACTTTAGTCTTGCCAATCGAGGTCAGAAATCGCAAAGGGCTTTAGCCCCTGAGGTAACGGCAACAGGAGGCATCAATGACAAGAAAGCCGATGAGTTGGAAACTTACCGTCGTTTGCTTCCTTGGGCTGATAGCTATGTTTTTCGTTAAAGATATGTTTTTCGGACACGACTCCTACGAATCGCTGGCGTCCTATCCCTGGCAGTACGTTTGGACAATTGTCCGGGGCACCGCAATCGGTTTCGCAATCTTCACAATAACGCAGCGAGCGATCTACGGCTGGAAAGTGCGGAACTGGGAGCGGTCTCAGAATCGCGAAGATTTGGAACCACATCAAAGTTCTTGATCATGAAAGAGCAAGTTTTCCGATTCGGAGCGCATTGTTGCCGAATCTAACCAAAGTACAGCGGCTTCCCCCGCAGAGGAGACAGAACATGGCATACAGCGATCAGGTAATCGACCACTACAACAACCCCCGGAATGTGGGCACGCTCGACAAGGCATCGACGGAGGTCGGAACGGGCCTGGTGGGCGCGCCGGAGTGCGGGGACGTGATGCGGCTGCAGATCCGCGTAAACCCTGAGACGCAGGTGATTGAAGAGGCCAAGTTCAAGACCTTCGGCTGCGGTTCGGCGATTGCAAGCTCTTCGCTGGCCACCGAGTGGATCAAGGGCCGCACCGTCAACGACGCGATGGCCATCAAGAACACTGACATTGTGAAGGAACTGTCGCTGCCGCCCGTGAAGATTCACTGTTCGGTGCTGGCCGAAGATGCGATTCGCGCGGCCATCGGCGACTGGAAGAAGAAGAACAACGTTGCGGAAACGGCAGAAGCCGCCGCTGCAGCGCATTGAGAGGCTTCCCCTTTCCTGAGAGTGGCGCGGCCTCGGTCGCGCCACCGCGATGATTGGGAACGAGGAAAGAAAGAGCAAGTATGTCGAACATGGTGACAATCGAATCGAAGCCAGGCGAAGGCGCATCTGCGGCTCCAGCGCAGGCCACGGCCGGTACTCCGACTCAGGGCCTGCAGGTAACGGAACGCGCCATCAAGCGCATTCGCGTGGCCATGGCCAAGGAAGGCGTGTCGCCTGAAGAGGGCGGACTGCGCCTGGGTGTGATGGGCGGCGGGTGCTCCGGGCTCTCTTATTCGATCAAGTTCGATTCGCGGCCCCGTGAGCGCGACCGCATCTACAACTTTGACGGCGTCCGCGTCTTTGTCGATCCCAAGTCGTTTCTCTACCTCCACGGCATGACGCTGGACTACGAGGAAACGCTGATGCGCCAGGGATTCAACTTCATCAATCCGAACTCCTCGCGCTCCTGCGGCTGCGGTTCGTCGTTCTCATAAAGCCTCGCAGGGTTCAGCTTCGCAAGAGTTCAAAAACTATGCTCAAAGTCCTCGATACCGCGGTTCCGATTGCTTGTTGGTCCTGTTCGATAGGGCACCACGATTCCACGCTTTTTTGCCCTCATTGCAGCAAGATTCAGCCTCCACCCGGAGGCGATTTTTTTCGGGTCTTCGGTTTGGAGCGTGGGTTTCAAATCGATCTTCCAGCGCTGGAGCAGGAGTTTCATCGCCTCAGCCGCAAGGTGCATCCTGACCGTTTTGCCCGCGCAGGCGAGAACGAGCGTGAGTGGAGCCTTGCCGACACGGCACTGCTGAACGATGCTTATCGCACGCTGAAAGAGCCTTTGAACCGCACTGAGTATCTGCTCAAGCTTGAAGGCGCGGAGATAGGCGAAGAGCACAGTGGCAAAGACCGGAGGGATCCTTCGAGAGTCCCCGACGACCTGCTTGAAGAAGTCTTCGACCTGAACATGCAGCTGGAAGAGATGCGCATGGCCCGCAAGACGGGTGACGAAGATCCGGACCTTCAGACAAGTCTGACTGCCGCAAAGCAAAAATTTGAAGGACTGCTAGAAGCAGTGGACAACGACCTGCGGACACAGTGGCGGGTGTGGGATGCGGGCGACACTGCCGTGCGTCGGTCCGCGCAAAACACGATGGTGGCCCTGCTTGACCGGAGGCGCTACCTGAGCAATCTGGTTCGTGACGTAACTGAGACCCTGGGAGCTTAGAAGAAGAGCATGGCGGAAGGACGCGTAGTTGGAATCGACCTGGGAACCACCAATTCCCTGGTTGCTTATATGCAGGGCGATGCGCCGGTGGTGATTCCCGGCGTGGACGGATTGAATCTTGTGCCCTCAGTGGTGGCCCTTGATCCAATGCCCGGAGATGGTGGCCGACCGACCGTCACCGTGGGAAACACCGCGCGCAAGGCGCTCATCGAGACGCCGGAGCGGGTTATCTATTCCGTAAAGCGGCTGATGGGCCGCGGTCTCGAAGAGATCCAGAGCGAACTGAAACTGTTTCCGTTCCGTCTGGCCGATGACGTTGAAGCAGGAGAAGTCCCGCGCATCACGCTGGGCGAACGCAAGTTCACGCCGCCGGAGATTTCGGCTTACATACTGCGCCAGCTCAAACGCAATGCCGAACGGTTCTTTGGCGCGCCGGTAACGCAGGTAGTAATTACCGTGCCGGCGTACTTCAACGATGCGCAACGGCAAGCCACAAAGGACGCGGGCCGCATGGCCGGCCTTGAGGTATTGCGCCTGGTCAATGAGCCCACGGCGGCGGCACTTGCCTACGGGCTTGATCGTGCCAAAGAGGGCACGATTGCGGTTTACGATTTTGGCGGCGGTACCTTCGACATCTCCATCCTCAAGCTGCGCGACGGCATCTTTGAGGTGCAGTCCACAAACGGCGACACGCATCTGGGCGGCGACGACATCGACAATTTGTTGCTGGCTATCGCGCTGGACGAGATTCATGCCGAGCATGGAGTCGATCTCCGCGGGCATCCGGGGCCAGTGCAGGCATTGCGCAAGGCTGCTATCGATGCCAAGATCAAGCTGTCCTCGGAGCCGGTTGCACACTTCGACATCGAGCTGCCCAACGGCGACCGTTATCAACGCGAGATTTCCCGCGCAGGCTTTGAGCTGTTGATTGAGCCGGTGCTGGAACGCACGGCCGGCCCGTGCAAACAGGCTCTGGCCGATGCGGGCATCACGCCGGAACAGATTGATGAAGTTGTGCTGGTGGGCGGATCCACGCGCATTCCAGCAGTGCGCCAACTGGTCGACGATCTCTTTCACTTGAAGGCGCGGGGCAAGAAGCCGCATACCGAGCTGAATCCTGACGAAGTGGTCGCGCTGGGTGCGGCTGTGCAAGCGGACATTCTGGCTGGCGCTTCAAAATCTACTGAAGAACTGCTGCTGCTGGATGTGACACCGCTTTCGCTGGGCATTGAGGCCCTGGGCGGCACCGTAGCGCGCATCATTCAACGCAACTCCACCATTCCCGCATCGGCCACGGAGCACTTTACGACCGGCGTGGAAGGACAGACAAACGTCGCCATTCACGTGGTGCAAGGCGAGCGCGAGCTTGCCGCAGACTGCCGTTCGCTGGCGCGCTTTGATCTGCGCGGCATACCGCCGATGAGCGCAGGGCTGCCCCGTATTGAAGTGAAGTTTCTGATTGACGCCGACGGAATTCTCAAGGTGACAGCGCGCGAGCAGCGCAGCGGCCAGGCAGCAAAGATTGAAGTGAAACCGACGTATGGTTTGACCGATGAGCAGGTCGAGAGCATGATTCTCGACTCTTTCGATCACGCCGAAGTGGATTTTGTTGCGCGCTTGCTGATCGAAGCTCGCAACGAGGCAGAGACGATTCTGTCGCTGGTCGATCGGGCACCTGAAAGCCCGGCGTGGCAGCTGTTGACCGCCGATGAACATGCCGCGATTGCGGCGGCGCGCGACCGGTTGGCAGACGTCAAAGTGGGAGATGACCCGGCGGCAATTCGCGATGCAACGGTTGCACTGGACAAGACCACGCGGCGTTTTGCCGAGTTGATGATGGATGCCGCGGTGACCACCGCCATGAGCGGCAAGACCATGGACGCAGTCAGCGAAGATCTGGGCGAGGCGATCACTGCGCCCCATCCCATGGCCACAGCGGAATTCAACTGAAGCGGAGCTTGCAGGTCGGCGAGTCAGCGGGGTTCGCGGCGTCAAGGCGAAAGAGAAGGATTTTATGAGCGGAGCAAATCAGAAGAACATTCCCGCAGACAAGCTTGTGCGGGTCACGTTTCAGCCTGAGGGCAAAACGGTGGAATTCGAGTTCGGCACCATGCCCTATGAACATCACGGCAAGCCGATGTCGTTTCTGGATGTGGCGGAGAACTTCGACATTTTTCTCGATCACGCATGTGGAGGCGTTTGCGCCTGCACCACGTGCCACTTGTGGATCAAAAATCAAGATGGCATCAGCGAGGCTGACGACGACGAACTGGACCGGATGGACATGGCTGCCGACCAGCAACTGGACTCGCGCCTGGGGTGCCAGGCTGTTATCACTCGCCCGGGCGAATACGTCGTGGAGATTCCCAAGTGGAACCGCAACTACGTCTCCGAGGGTAAGCCGCTTACATTGGCGGAAGGAAAATAGGGAGACTGCCGCATGGCGCGCGAAATTCTATGGACCGATGCCGAAGAGATCGGCATTCGATTGCAAGAGAAGTTTCCTGACCTGGATCCGCTCACGGTGCGATTCACCGACCTGCATCGTTATGTCACCGAGTTAGAAGGCTTCGCCGACGACCCTGCAAAGTCGAACGAGCCTCGGCTTGAGGCGATTCAGATGGCCTGGCATGAGGAGTTTCAGGACGCGCAGGGATAACAACGACAGCTTGCCGTGGATTCATCTTACCGAGCACCGCTTAGTCTTCCCATCACTCGCCGCGCCGCTCGCCCCAGCTGTACGAACCTTCGAAATGCACGAATTCCTTCTCTTTTCCGGGGACTATATACACGCTGATGACGTCAAAGCGAACCGGTGGCGCGATGTCCTGCGGCAACTGGCGCACGTACTGGCGAGCCAGTCTTCGCAAAGTATCTCGCTTGTGGTTGTAATCCGTGTCTGCTCCACCCATCCCATCGCAAACCATTCTCGGCTCGATCGGCCAAACGCGCAAATCTCGCAGAATGCGATCGAGCCGGTGCGAATCAGGCAGAGAGCCTCTATGTCCGATTCAGGCGTTCACCACAGCGAGTTCCGTCGCCTGCGCATGCTCTTTCTCAACCTGCGTCAACGCCTCCTCAAGGATGTCAAGCGCGATGGTTGCTTCGTGCTCGTTGACGATGAGCGGAGGGCAGAGGCGGATCGAAGTCTCGCCGCAGCCTAGGATCATGAGGCCGCGCTCAAAGGCAAGCGTCTCCACGCGGTTGCGAAGAGCTGCAGCCGGCTCGCGGGCTGCCTTGTCTTTGACCAACTCGATGCCGATCATCAGGCCACGGCCGCGCACATCGCCCACCAGGGGATGAGAATGCGTCCAGCCGCGCAACCGGTCAAGCATAAGCTCGCCCACGCGAGTCGCGTTGGCCAACCCTTCGCGCTCGATAATGTCCATGGTGGCGAGTGCCGCAGAGATCGACACCGGATTGCCGCCAAACGTTGATGCATGCGAGCCAGGAACCCAGTCCATGATCTCCGCGCGCGTCATACAGATGCCCAGAGGCATTCCGCTGGCGATGCCTTTCGCGATGCAGACCATGTCCGGCTCCACGCCAGAGTGTTCGACAGCCCACCACTTGCCGGTGCGACCGGAGCCACACTGCACTTCGTCCACTACCAGCAGAATGCCGTGGCGTGTGCAGATGGCGCGCAGTTCACGCATGAAGTTGTCCGGCGCAACCACGTAGCCGCCTTCGCCCTGGATGGGCTCAATAAAGATGGCAGCAACTTCCTCAGGCGCGAGGGTGGTCTTGAAGAGCTTCTCCTCGATGAAGCGCGCACAGCCCATGTTGAATGCCTCTTGAGCTTCCGCGTCGCCGGTGCAGCCGCGATAGGTATAAGGAAAAGGAATGTGCGTCACGCCCGGAACCAGCGGCGAAAAGCGGCGCCTCTGCTGGGGCTTGGAGCCGGTGAGCGAAAGAGCGCCCATAGTGCGCCCGTGGAAGGCGCCAAAGAACGAGATCACTTGCTGACGTTTGGTGTGATAGCGCGCAAGTTTAAGGGCGCACTCAATGGCTTCAGCGCCGGAGTTGCCGTAAAAGAACTTGTGCGGCCCGGGCATGGGCGCAACTGCGGAAAGCCGATCGGCCAGGTCAGTAAGAGGTTCGTTGTAGAAGTCGGTTCCAGAGATGTGGATCAGTTCTGCCGCCTGCTTTTGAATGGCCGCAACAACCTCGGGGTGGCAGTGACCGGTTGACACCACGGCAATGCCTGTCGCGAAGTCGAGAAACTCGTTGCCGTCTACATCTTCTATGCGGGTTCCGCGGCCGCGCCTGGCCACCAGCGGATATGAGCGCGTATAGCTCGGTGAAATAAGGCGTGTGTCCGCCGCCACGGCTGCCTGTGCTTTTGGCCCTGGCAGCGGGCATACGAGTTTGGGTCCGTATTGCGCGTACAGCTCTTCTTTCGTCATCGCAGGTCTCCTCATAAATGGTTGTTGTCCTCAGCTGGCTGCTCGAATTGAACGACCCGCGCGGTTGGCGAGGGCAAATTCATGGCGCTGTGGGGACAACTCAATCGATGGAATCGTCCTGTTCTGCTCGCCCACCAGGGAGAGAAGACGCAGGCCTTGCAGGACAATGTTGAACGGTCTGGGGCCGCAACTAATCGCTTGCGAAGAGGCTAGGTCGAGTGCGGATGGGCAGCACGCGCAGGTGCTTCCGCGGGCAAATGCTGCGTGCACGCGACCGCGACCAGCGCCTGGTGGCTGGCGCAACCAACAATCCGTGTGTGCCGCACATTTGCATGGGAGTCCTGCTGCACCGAGCATACCACGCACTGCGAACGCGGTTCCACGAGCCCCACCTGCCATCCGCGTGCCTGCTCATCTCTTGAAGAATCAACGATGGCGAAGATCAAAATCCAGATCCCATCGTGGGCCGCCCATGCAACCCAGGTTATCGTCAGTTGAAAAACAACTCCCATTTTGCCGATGATGCGGAAGCGATGGACAAGCCAACGATCGAATGCGATGTCCCGGCACGATCTGGCAACGGCCATTTCCGCTCCCTGACCGTGCAGGTGTCCGCGCCGGACAGCACACGCCCAAACAAGAGTGATAGACTCCACTGAAGAGTTCCTCCCCTGGAAGATCGTGCTGCGTGGCCTGCGGGCCAACAGATGATAAGCGCATTAAAATTGTGGGTTTGGGTCACGGCGACGGCTCTTGCGCTGGCGACCGGAGTGGGCGCGCTTGCCGGCTACCTGGTTGCCCGCGAGAGTATCCGGCAGCTTACCGAAAGCCAGCTCACACGTGACGCGACCCGGATCGAGGGGATGGTTGACTCCCTGCTCGACGAGTCACACGCCCTGCTTGCCTCGCAAAATGCATCGCATGACCCCTTCTGTTCGGACGCAGAGATCACCTACTTTCGTAGTTTGATCTACCACTCGCGGAACCTGAGAGATGCGGGGCGGATGCGCGACGGGCAGATGGAGTGCTCAGCCCTGTTTGGGCGGCCGATCTGCCGCACACTGAGTTCAAGCCCAATGTCACCCGCCAGGATGGGATGAAGTTCTACCGTGACCTGCCCCCGTACGTGTCCCCAAGCATGTCGATCTTCGTCATGCAACAGGGCGATTCCTACGTGGTTGAAGATCCGAGTTTTCAAGAGAGGCTTGAACGGATCAATGGGAATAGTGATACCACGATGATTGACGTTGCCAGTCAAAAGCGGGGCCGTGCAAGCGGTTTGCCTCTATCGATTCCCGGTGCGATCACCGACAGAGATGTACAGGAACGTGTAGGCGATGTTTTGTATGTCACGCATTGCTCGCTCCACACCGCTGTTTGCACAACTGTTTACGCGTCTTACTCGGCAGCTCTCAAGCTGATCGAAATCGCTCGTTCCGTGATGCGGCGGAGGGCGCGCTGTGCGGCGCGTTTCTGGTCCTAGCGCTTGCCCTGATCCGGCAACGTAACCAGAGCATGGCGCAACAGCTGCACAGGGCAATCCGTCAGGATAAGCTGCAATTGGTCTATCAGCCAATCGTTGAGCCTCCGACCGGTAAATACGTTGGGGCAGGGGCCCTGGCGCGTTGGACCGATGAAGAAGGCTTCGCTATAGGTCCGGACGTATTTGTGCAAATGGCCGAGGATCGCGGCTTTGTGAACGAGTTGACCGCTCTGGTGGTGAAGCGCGCACTTCGTGAATTCGCTGAGACGCTGCGCAGTCGCCCGGAGTTCCAACTGAGCGTGAATGTCACCGCAGCTGACCTTGCCGATCCGGAATTTCTGCCGATGCTGGAGCATGCGCTCAATGACGCTCGAGTCGCCACGCACAGCCTGACGATCGAAGTGACAGAAAGCTCGACTGCCCGGAAGCAGGTGGCAAAGGAGACCATTCGGAAACTTCGGCTCCGTGGCCATTGTGTGCAGATTGACGATTTTGGAACAGGCTACTCCAGCCTTTCGTATCTGCACGATCTCTCGGTGGACGAGATCAAGATTGACAAGGCATTTACGCAAGCGATCGGAACCAAGGCCGTGATTGGTGAGATTCTTCCTCAGATTCTTGCCATGGCCGAGACGCTTGATTTGATGGTGACCGTTGAAGGAATTGAAACAACGGAACAGGCGGACTACTTTGCCGGCTTGCCGAGGCCGGTCTTGGGGCAGGGCTGGCTGTTCGGCCACCCGGTTCCCGCAGATGAGTTCCATCGCAACCTGGCCGCAAGCCCGCTGAATTAGCGGCGCTCGCTCGTAAGCTTCATCCGATCAACCGAAATTGGCATGCTCATTTCGCTTGGAAACGAAGGCGGCGAAGCAGCAAATTCGCAACACGACGATCCCCTTCCTCAATTGAGTTGCTCTGCAGCGGCCAGGCAAGCTGCTTGTCACAATGCGGCAAGAAGCGAGAAGCGGCTCCCCCGCCACAGGCTACGATTGAATCATCTCCATGGCGCAACCAACCACCCCGTCGGCACATTCTGAGCGCAAGAGAGCCAGCACCACATCGATTGTGCTGGCCTTTGCGAGCGTCTACTTTTTCTGGGGTTCCACCTACACGGCTATTCGGATTGGAACGGCAGAGATGCCGGCCCCGCTGCTGGCGGGGACGCGTTATGTGATCGCGGGCGCTGTGCTGCTGGCCTGGTGCCGATGGCGCGGGCTTCGGCTGCTGGGCTCGACAAGATCCATGTTCACTCTCAGTCTCATCGGGCTGTTGTTGTTGGGCGGTGGCAACGTAAGCCTGGTATATGCGGAGAAGACTCTCCCCAGCGGCCTGTCGTCTCTGCTGTTTGCCGCCACCCCGCTTTACGTAACGCTCATCGAGATGCTCCTGCCGCGCGGTGAGCAACTTTCAATACGCGGCTGGTTGGGGCTGTGCCTCGGTTTTGCCGGGCTCGCAGCTCTAACGGTTCCCTCGATTGCTAGCGGTCTTCACGGCGACTCCGCGGTGATTTGGGCTGTTGCCGTCCTGCTGTTTGGCGCACTCTCCTGGGCTGTGGGAAGCGTCGTCTCGCGGCGCGCGCGTTTGCCATTGCACAGCCTTGTGGCCGCAGCCTGGCAAATGCTGGTGGCAGGGGTCTGTTGCACAGCGTTGGGCACAGCGCTGGGCCAATGGCCACAGTTCCACCTGAACGCCAACTCTGTAGGGTCACTCGCTTATCTTGTAACCGGCGGTTCGCTCCTGGGCTATACCTGCTTTATCTATCTGCTTGAATACGTGCCCGTGGCCAAGGTGTCGTCGAATGCCTACGTCAATCCGCTGGTCGCGGTGTTGATTGGCATCCTGTTTCTTCACGAGCGGCCGCGGGCGGCGGAGTTTGCTGGCATGGCTGCCATTGTGATCGCGGTGTTTTTGCTTACGACGGCGAGCGTGAAAGCAAAGGCCAGCACAGCGCCAGTCGAGCAGTTTGAGCAGGTACCCGCGGAGTAGGTCAGAGAACGGCCCAATCGCTACTTGAGAAGCAACACTGAAACCGCCGATGCGACTCCTGCGATCGAAAACACCAGCCCCAGGTACCAATAGATGCGGCTGCGCGTGAGCAGCGTAACCGAGGAAATGACCAGCCCAATCTCCAGCAGCGCTTCAGAAAGATCGAAGCGGTTGGCGCGCGCTTCAGCTTGTTCCACTTTGGTCTCCAGCGCTTCAGCCTTCTCCTTGTCGTCTTTCAGCTCATCGACCCACTTGGCCTGATGGTCGGCATAGCTCTTGGCGATCCTGCTCGCGGCGTCCTTGTCGGCGATGGTCATTACGCTCAACAAATCGGAGGCGAGCGCCGTGTCATTGGAACGGATCTTATGGGCCTGGTATTCGTTCCACTGATCGGTAGCCTTGTTCTGGTCGAGCACAGCCTCTGTGTGGGTCCGGTGACCCAATACAGTGGCGATGGCCACCAAAACAGCGACGACGCTCATGGTGAAAGCGATCGGGCGGAGCGACCGCTGGTGTTCAATGTTTTCGGCTTGTTCCTGCAACTCTTGCGATTCGTTGGCTTCCATGGTGCGGACCTCGTTGATCCCTGGACCCTGCGTCAGGGGAAAACCTATTTTTACGTAAAAAATCGTGCCTGGCTACTTGCGCTTCCAGCGCACGCCGTCCTTGGAATCTTCGATGATGATTCCCTTTTCAACCATCTCGTTACGAATCTGGTCAGCGCGGGCGAAGTTGCGCTGCCTCTTAGCCAGGGTTCGCTCGGCAACCAGGGCATCGATCGCTTCATCGGTAAGAGCCTGGCTGGCCAGCAACTCCGGAGCCACGTCGCCCATGCGGCCTTCCTTTTGTGCCCATTCAAGCGCTCGCCGTGTTGGCTCGGCATCTCTATCCTCAATCACGTCGAAGACCGCATCGAAGCTTGCGAGAACGGCGAGGATGGCGTCGCTATCGTCGGCAAAGAACTGACCCTGGTCCAGGGCTGTATTCGCGGCACGGACCAATTCGAAGATGGGCGCGCGGGCTTCGGCGGTGTTCAGGTCGTTCGATAAAGCGGCAATGTAGTCGGTCTGGGCTTTGCACGCGGCGGTCTGGAGGGCTGGATTCGATCCTGCGGAAAAAGCCGCCTGCGGTGCGGTGAGGCGCTTGCGAAAGGTTCGCAGCCGGTCGATCGCATTGGTGGCTTCAGTAAGTCCATCGAAGGTGAAGTTTAACTGGTGGCGGTAAGGCACCGAGATCAGCGCCAGCCGGATCGCGGAGGCTTTGTAACCCTTCAAGAGCAGATCGCGGAGGGTGAAGAAGTTGCCCTCGCTCTTTGACATCTTGCGTCCATCCACCAACAGGAATCTCACGTGCATCCAATTGCGAGCAAACGGCCGGTGGGTAACGCTCTCGCTTTGGGCGATCTCGTTTTCGTGGTGGGGGAACATCAGGTCCTCGCCTCCGGCATGAAGGTCGAAGCTTTCGCCCAGATACTCCATGGCCATGGCAGAACACTCGATGTGCCAACCGGGTCGGCCTCGGCCGATTGCGGTATCCCACGAGGTTTCGCCGGGCTTGGCAGCCTTCCACAAAGCAAAGTCGCGGGCGGAGTCCTTCTCGTACTCGTCGAGATCCACGCGAGCGCCGTCTTCCATACCGCTCAAATCCTTTTTGCTAAGCTTGCCGTATTCGGGGAAGGATGCGAGGCGGAAGTACCAGCTGCCGTCTTCAGTCTTGTACGCAGCTCCCGCAGAGGAAAGCTTCTGAATCAGCTCCACCATGCGGGGAATGTGCTCGGTCGCTCGGGCAAGGATCTCCGGTCTCTCAACACCAAGGACTTCCAGATCTTCAAGAAATGCTTGCTCAAAGGGCGCCGTGTATTCGGCGATGGGGATGCCGGCCTCGGCAGCGTTGCAGATGATCTTGTCGTCGACGTCGGTGATGTTCATGACGTGGCGAACCGGGATGGAAAGCAGTGCAAGCGTGCGGCGCAGGACGTCTATTTGCAGGAAAGTACGAAAGTTGCCGATGTGGCCGTAGTCGTAAACCGTTGGCCCGCAGGCATACATGCGCAGGGCTTTGCCGTCCATGGGCGAAAGCTCGTCGACCTGTCCCGAGAGAGTATTGAAAAGGCGGAGAGGCATTGGTTTCTGATCTAACTTCTTTGTTTGAAACGGGATCAAATCGGCAGATTCCGGGCCCATTCGATTGTAGCAAGACGGGGATCAAGTATCCCAACGACCAGGACTTGTCGTTGGGGACCCCGCTTGATGAAGAGTGGACAAGTGGATTGGGTCGAGTGTGAGGTAATTCAGGGGCGTTTGCGGTTGGCGAGAACAAGGAGCATGATCCCGATGCCCGCGGCAGCGGCTCCGCGCCAGGCCCAGGCAATCTGGCCGGTCATGAAGCTGCCGGGCAGAATGTTGACGCCCTGAAGAATCCAGATCGTGCCCATGAGGATGAACAACCCACCCAGAACATTGGCGAAAGTCCGCATCGTTTTGCCCCTCGTCTCGCGACCATAGTGCTCAGAAGGTATGCTATCGCGATATCTCGGCTGATGCAGACTCGCTGGCAATCCAGGGAGTCTGCGTTGCTCCGATTTCCGCTCGAAGGGTCTTCCGCCTGCAATCGGCTTTCTTGGTTTGCGGCGAATCTTCCGCCACGCGGCGGAATCAAAGAAGCGCATTCAGTTTTAGTTCCAGGAGCCTCCGCCCATGACCTTATCGACCGATGAAGTCAACAGGTTGAAAACGGCACCCGCTGTTGAAGGCGTGTTACCTGTGCTGCACAGCCGCTGGAGCCCCCGTGCTTTTTCTGACCGCGACGTGGCCCCCGCCGACCTTGCCAAAGTCTTTGAGGCCGCGCGCTGGGCGCCTTCCTCAAATAACGGACAACCCTGGAGCTATCTGGTTGGCCTTCGCGACTCCAGCACACACAGCAAGATAGCCGCTTCGCTTGCGGGCTTTAACCAGGCATGGGCGCCCAATGCACCGGTGCTGATTCTCGGCGTCACCAGGACCACATTCGCCTACAATGGGGGCGCCAACGCCTACGCCCTCTATGACCTGGGAGCGGCCACCGCGCTGTTGGTTGTGGAAGCTGCCGCCCTGGGCCTGGCTGCGCACCAAATGGCCGGATTCGACCACGAAGCTGCGAGCCAGGCCCTTGAGATTCCAGAGGATTACGCCTTGGGCTCGGTTATCGCTCTCGGCTACCAAGGCGAACCTGCGATGCTTGCCAATGAGCGGTTGCTTGCCCAGGAAGTGGCGCCTCGCCAGCGTAAGCCTTTGAAAGATTTCGTCTTCTCTGCCTGGGGCTCCCCTCTTGACCTGAAATGATCGGCGCGCCCCTCCTTCCGCCTCCGGGTTAAACTTGAGTCTGGAGGGGAGCGTCTTTTGAAGCCCAAACGGTCCCGCAGACGTACCCGCAGACGTCAGCCCATTCGTTGGAAAACCCGGCTGGCGATCAGTGCAGCTGCCCTGATTCTGGGCCTGTTAGCCTGGGCTGTCATCGCCCGCCAGCTTGCCCCTTCCTCGAATTCCGTCCTCACGCGCTATGACGCAATTGTTGTGCTGGGGACCCCTGCCGACAGCGATGGCAATCCGACACCCGACCAATTGGCGCGTGTGACAGAGGCTGTGCACGAGTACGAGCGTGGCGTGGCGCCACGGCTTATCTTCACCGGCGGGGCTGCGCACAACCATTTTGTCGAAGCGCGTGTGATGGCTCGTACCGCTGAAGGCCAGGGCATTCCTGAGTCCGTCATTGATGTGGAAGGGGAGGCGATGGATACCATTCAAAACGCCTGTTACTCCGTCCGCATCATGCAGGCGCACGGCTGGCGTTCTGCCGAGGTCATCTCCAGCGCGATTCACCTGCCTCGCGTTGGGCTGATCTTCAGCCGTCTGCCATTGGAGTGGACTACCCACGCAGCTCCGCCCATCAGGCCTGTGTCGGCGAGCTATACCACTTCAGCCGAGATCATCGAGACCCTGAAGACAGCTCGTTATCTTGTCTGGACCCGTCAGACTGAGCACTGCCAGCCCTAAGAGACCCACAAAGATGGCTGCCTTGGATTGTCCCCCATCGGCACGGTCCTGTAAGCTGTGGAGTGATGCGTCTCCCAGTCAGTTTTCCTATTTCTTTCGCGGCCGCGGTTGGCATCGCTCTCTGCGCGCAGACCGGCGCCCTGGCCCAGGTCACCGCTTCTCCGACCGGCGGCAATGGCACCTACAATTCCAGCGATCCGCTGGCCAATGTGCGCTATGACAACCGCTTTGATGTTTCGTTGGGCTTGGCCTACGACCATATGAAAGCGGGACCGACGCTGCTGCAAGGATCAAACCTTGGAGGCCTTGATCTTTCTGCCTCCTATTGGCTCAGCAAACGTTGGGCGATTGAAGGATCAGGCCGCAGCTATCTGGGCACCAGCGGAGCGGCGCCCAACACATTCCTCGTCAATGGGCAGGAGGAAAGCATCAAAGGCCCGTTTGTGAGCGAATACTTCTTCACGGGTGGTCCCGAGTGGCTTGGTCCGCATAACAAGCATGGAGCGATCAGCGCTCACGCGCTGTTCGGCGGCGTTTATGGCGACTTCGAAAAGGAACTGCGTGGACAATCGCCGGCGTTGGTCGATTTCTATAACAATCAGCTTGCTCCGGCTGCGATCATCGGCGGTCATATGGACTTGAATCGCTCGGCGCATTGGGTCTTTCGCGTCACACCCGACGCTGTGATGACGCACTACAGCATCAACTACGGGCCAAAGACCTCGCAATTCGATGTGAACTTCGCAATCTCCGTGGGCATCCAGTACAAGTTCAAAGGGAAGCGATAAAGCGCCAGGCACTCAAACCTGTTGCTGCGACGCGTGGGCTGCCAAGTTCTTCTGCGTGTGGTATTCTCCACCGTTCGATGACGTGTGGGTAAACTGCGTTATCTGAAAATGTGCTTTACCGGATAGCGTCACCTCCCTTAGCATCAATGTCCCGGGAGGAACGCAACGAAGGCGGGGTCAAACCTATATGAAAGACACACTTGGAGTATTGCTTGCGGGCGGAGCAGGTGAGCGGCTTTTTCCGCTGACCCGTGATCGCGCCAAACCGGCCGTGCCCTTCGGTGGACACTACAGAATCATCGACATCACTCTCTCAAACTGCATCAATTCGGGGCTGCGGAAGGTCTACATCCTCACGCAATACAAGGCGCTGTCGCTCAACCGGCACATCCGCGAAGGATGGACGGGCATTGTGGCCCAGGAGTTGGGCGAATTCTATGAGCTTCTGCCCCCCATGCAGCGCACCGGCTCCAACTGGTACATGGGCACCGCGGACGCGGTTTACCAGAACATTTATTCCATCGGCAGCGAACAGCCCAAGTACATGATCATCCTCTCCGGCGACCACATCTACAAGATGGACTACAGCCGGATGCTGCATTACCACAAAGAGACAAATGCTGAGGTCACGCTGGCTACGCTGCCGATTCCTCCTGAAGAAACGCGGCAGCTGGGCGTGGTGGAGGTGGGAAGGGCGGGCGAGATTCTCGGCTTCCTGGAAAAGCCGTTAACCACCACATTCCGGTCGCCGTTCAATCCCAATGCCGTGGATGCGTCCATGGGCATTTACATCTTCAACACTGAGGTGCTGCTGAAGGCGCTGATCGCCGATGCCGAAGATCCCGATTCCAAACATGACTTTGGCCACAACATTTTGCCCAACCTTCTTGGCAAAAAGAAGATGACGGCCTACAGCTTTGTGGACGAAAACAAGCAGCAGGCTCTCTACTGGCGCGATGTGGGCACGCTCGACGCTTACTACGACGCCAACATGGATCTGTGTTCGGTTTCGCCAACCTTCAACCTGTATGACAAAGGCTGGCCGATGCGCACCCGGGTGCGCCAGTATCCACCTGCCAAATTCGTCTTCGGCGAGCCGGGCCGCACCGGAGCGGCAGTCAACTCAGTGATCACTGCCGGCGTCATCATCTCCGGCGCATCGGTGGCCAACTCGGTGCTGTCGCAGGATGTGCGCGTGAACTCCTACTCCGACGTGGACGCGAGCATCATCTTTTCGCACGTGAACATCGGCCGCCACTGCCGCATCCGCCGCGCTATCATTGACCGTGATGTGCACATTCCCGAAGGCACGGTCATCGGCTACGACCCGGTGGAAGACAAGCGCCGCTACTTTGTCACACCGTCGGGGCTGACCATCGTTACCCGCGATGCATCGCTTTTTGAGAATCCTGTCGATCCGGAGTTCCTGCAGCGCTACTAGCTCCCGTGCGGATCAAGACAAGACAGAAGCGGCCTTTTCACTATGGAATAGGCCGCTTCGAGTTTCCGCTCGCTTCGTTGGGGTCGCGGAGCAGTTTTCTTCAGTGCTAATGCTACGAAGTCCTCAAGCATGCCCCATGACGATGGTGTGGGGACTCATGGGGATGGGTTGGCCTCTGATGGCCGCGAAGCCTGCTTCGGTATACATGGCTGTGAGCTCGCTCAGCGTATAGGCGTCGCCCGCCGCGGTGGATGTAAGCATGGTAAGAGCGAACCCCGCAGGCATGGGCGGAGAGACGCGGTCTTCATCAGGGACAAACTCCAGCGTTGCCGCACGCCCGCCTGGCCGCAGCGAGCCGTGGACCTTCTTCAACAGGTTCACGCAGGTGGGCTTGTCGAAGTGATGCAGAAAGTTGGTCAGCAGCACGGCGTCGTACGGGCCGCCGAAGTCCACTTCGAAAGCGCTGCCAGGCAACATGTTGTAGCGGGCTTCAACGCCTGCCTTCTTTGCATTTTCAAGTGCCACGCGCAACACCGGCGCCCAGTCGAGGCCAGTGACGTGCGCTTGAGGATTCTGCTTGGCGATCTCGATGCCGAACAGGCCGTGGCCGGCAGCGATATCCAGAACGCGCATGGGGCCGGTGTGTCCCTCCAGCACAACCGCGCCAAGCGGCGCCGCCATGGGACCCATCATCGGCGCCATCTTCTCTGCAAATTCAACCCAGACAGGATTCTCCGGTTCCACCGTGCCGTCGCCCGGCAGACTGGTGCGGCCCGTGCGCACAACCTCTGCCAGATGATCGTAGGAAGCGAGCAGTGCCGGGTTGCTCATGAACTGCGCAATCGAGGCCATGCACGCAGGCGAGGCCGGATCGAGGAATGCCGCACTGGTGGGCGTGTGTTTGTAGTGACCGTTCTGCTTGGCCAGAACGCCGTTGACCACCAGGAAATCGCACAGGATGCGGACGCCCCGTTCGGAGGCAGAACAGTGGCGGGCAATAGACGCCACGTCTCCCGGCCCTTGGCCCACGGCGCGGAAGACATCAAGATCGATTGCTGCTTTCAGGGCTGAGGAGCGCTGGTGCGCCTGCACCATGTCAAAGACCAGGCCCGGATTCAACGGAGCGCCAGCGTGATTCTCTTGGGACATAACAAACCTCCACTTTCATTTGGCTTGGGGACTTCGTTTCCTTGGGGAAGGTAAACCGTTTCGAGGGCGAAGACCTGGCAACCAATGCCAGGTTCCCGCAGGCTATCATACGGCGCGCAGGAGAGTAATCAACCAATTGAATCCGCCATCCCTGCTTTCTTATCTGAATGTTTAAAGTCTGTTACCAGGTGGGGCCGCAGATGCTCTTATAGCTGAGTACGGTCGGAAATGCGAAGAGCGTTGATCATGGAGAACATTCCGCTGGAACATTCGGAGCTGGAGCATTTGGAACCGCCTGAGAAGAGCGAGCCGGGAAGATTTCAGCGTGTGGGCAGGCGCGCGTTTATCGTGTCGGCGGCAACCGCTGTGAGTGCGTTTGCGTTTTGGGCTTTGCGCCGCACTACCATCGCGGCTGCACGTCCATTGAACGAATCCGAACGCCCGAAGACCGTGACCGTAGTCGAGTTTTCTGCGGACGGCAAGCGGACCGGCACGGCGACTGTTCCACGAGCGATCAAGACCGACGAAGAGTGGAAGCGCCAGCTCTCTTCAACATCGTACTGGGTCACGCGCCACGCCGACACCGAGCGCGCCTTTACCGGCGACAGTTGGGATCTGCACGATCGCGGCCTCTTCCGCTGCATCTGCTGCGACTTGGCGCTGTTCAGTTCTGAGACCAAGTTCGATTCCGGCACCGGGTGGCCCAGTTTCTGGCAGCCGATTGCGGAAGAGAACATCGTGAAGACCGTCGACCTAAGCCTGATGGAGGTGCGCACCGCTGTTTCATGCCGGCTGTGCGACGCTCATCTGGGACACGTGTTCGATGACGGGCCAGCGCCGACCGGGCTGCGGTATTGCATGAACTCGGCGGCTATGCGGTTTGTGAAGCTGGGCTAAGCGAACCGGAAACTGACCCACTTCTCCAACGCCATTGAGCTTCATTTGCCCCTGTAGTCCTGAAACAGCTCCGGAAATTGCGCCTTGAGCGCCTCGATTTTGGGGCGGTCGCAGACCAGGATGTAGGGATTGTCGGGATTGTGGTCGGCGTAGTGCTGGTGGTAGTACTCGGCGTCGTAGAAGCCCTTCAACGGCGTGACTTCGGTCACGATTCGGCCAGAGAACACGTGGGCCGCGTCGAGTTGCGCGATGTAGGCCTGGCTGATCTTGCGCTGCTCGTCATTGGTGTAGAAGATCGCGGACCTATAGGAAGTTCCAACGTCTGGTCCCTGCCGATTGAGCTGCGTCGGGTCGTGCGCGACGGAGAAGAAGATTCGCAACAGTTGCCCATAGGTGATCTTCGACGGATCGTAGACCACTTGCACCGACTCGGCATGGCCGGTCGTCTCTGTGGTCACTTGCGGGTAGGTCGCGGTCTCAGCCGAGCCGCCGGCATAGCCTACCGTGGTGGCTACCACGCCTTTGACGCGCTCAAAGACTGACTGCGTCCCCCAGAAGCAGCCCCCGGCAAAGACCGCTGTCTGTTTGCCTGGCTTTTGCGCGAGCGGCTCGTCGTTTGTGGCGGGAGGTACCGGAGTTTTCGAGGCTCCTTTCGCCGCAAAGGAAACGCCAATCACGATCAGTGCCACAACCACCGCGCTACGCATCAGAAATGTGCCGGACATGCGACTCTCCTGGGCCTTGATTATGCAGGCCCGCAGTACTCAGATGCAATTTGCCCTCAAAGGTCACGGCTGCAGCGGCTCACTGCACTGAAACCGGGGCACATAGATTTTGTCCGGCGCTCCGACGGAACTAACCTGACAATTCCCACGTATTAGCAAAATATGCAATGCGTGGGCACATTAAGCTGGAGCACGATCGGGTTGGCGTCGCCGCCGAGGCACCCCGGCGACAAGGACCTGTCGCATGGGACCCCACCGAGATCCTCTCGGCGTACCATGGAGGCGCCGGAGATTGGCGGCCAGCTTGGCACTCCAAAGACGCCTGCCGCCGGCAACCTCAAGGGAGGTAAGATGAACGCTCCTGACGCCCGGCAGCAAAGCGTGGAGGTGAGTCCGCTGGAGATCGACTGGTCCCAGACAGTTCGCCGCTGCATGGACGGGGATTCCGCCGCATGGGCCGATCTGGTCCGCTCCCACCATCGCCGTGTGTATGGGCTTTGCTACCGCTTCACAGGCAACCCGACCGATGCCGAGGATCTGACCCAGGACGTCTTTCTGAAGGTCTACTCGAACTTGGCAAGTTTCGATACCGGCCGCGGCAGCCTGCAGGTGTGGATCACCACAATGACCCGCAATCTGCTGGTGGACAACTTCCGCAGGACCCGCAACCAGCGCGCGACATCTTCTCTCGACGACGGCTGGGAGTCTGCCGAGGAACTGAAGCCGGTGGACCGGCTGGTGTCCGGCAGTCTGTCGCCGCACGAATCGGCCGCGCAGAAGGAATTGGCAAAAATGGTCCAGAATGCACTGGCGCGTGTCTCCGTGGAGCTGCGCGAAGCCGTCATTCTTCGTGACCTGCAAGATTTGGACTACAAGGAGATCGCCCAGGTACTGGGCATTCCCGAGGGGACGGTCAAGTCCCGCATCAGCAGAGGTCGTGCGGAACTAGCACGGCTGCTGGAACGTAATAAACGGGAGGTGATGTAATGGCAGAGCGCACAAACATTCCGAACTCTCCAGCCTGCGGGCTTTGGGAGACACTTTTGGCCGACGCGTTGGACGGGCTGTTGAATCCCAACGACGAGGCTACCTTTACCGCGCACATGGCCGTCTGCCCGGCCTGCACGACACTGTTTGAAGATGCACGGCGCGGGCGCGAGTGGCTTGAGTTTCTCTCGCCCGAGCCGGAGGTTCCCGCAGGGCTTTTAGATAAGATCCTGGCGCAGACCGGCCCTGGGCAGGTGGAAGGCTTCGGCCTGGTAGCTGGCGGCGCCGGTGTATTGCCCATTCCACACAGCTCTACCCCGGCAAGCAGAGGCTGGCTGGGTGGCAGCAAGAGCATTGCCCCTCGTTGGCAGCGGCCTGGCATTCTTGGCCTGGTTGCGGCGCAAGCGCGCCGGTTTGCCGAGCCCCGGCTGCTGATGACCGCAGCAATGGCATTCTTCACCATCGCCCTCACACTGAACCTGACCGGTGTCCGTTTGAGCGAGCTGCGCCTCGCCGACCTGCGCCCCAGCGCAGTGCGCTCGTTCATGGAGCGGAGGCTGACCATGGCCTCCACGCCGATCATCCGCTATTACGACCACCTTCGCTTTGTATATGAGGTTCAGTCCACGATGCGTCAGCTGCGTGGAAACGCCGAAAGCCAGGGCGGGGGAAGCGACAACCAGCAAAAGCTGAAAAACGATGCGCCGGGTGAGTCAAAACAGACCCCTGGACGCAAAGATGGAGGATCCCGCGTGGACCCTCCGCAACAGTCGGGAACCCCGACTTCCAACGATTCAAGTGACTATTTGGAGACCTCCCTAACGTTTCAAGCTCAGCCCGCGCACTCCGGCGGCTCCGCAATGGCACTACGGGGAAGGAGCACAGTATGGACTGCGTAAATCACACCGGTACGACCGCAACCGCTTATTGCCAGACATGTGGCAAGCCCCTCTGCGCAAGCTGCGTCCGCAACGCAGCTGCAGGCCAGATTCTCTGCGAGCCCTGCCAGGCATCATGGCAGGCCTTTCAACAACCATTTGTGGTCCCGTCGAGTGGGCCCAACCCTTCAGCAGCCGCGGTACTGGGACTCATACCTGGAGTCGGCGCCATGTACAACGGGCAGTTCTTCAAGGGACTTATCCACGTAGTCATCTTTGCCGTGCTGGTAAGCATCACGGAGTACCACGGGATCTTCGGCATCTTCATCGGCGCCTGGTGCCTCTACCAGTCGTTTGAGGCGTTCCACACCGCCAAGGCGCTGCGCGAAGGCCAGCCTCCGCCCGATCCCCTGGGACTGAATGAGGTGGGCAACTGGCTGAATCTCGGCTCTCGGCACCATGGTCCGGGGGCGCCTCAGGCCGGCCCAAATCCAGGCCCCTATGCACCCGGCCCTGCAGCTCAGGGTACGGCGGGCCCTGCTGCCGGCGGCTATCAGGCTGCTTACCCAGGAACGTATGAACAGGGCGTCTATCAGGCTCCCTATTCGACGCCACCTCCAGGCTTTACGCCGGAGCCTACCGAGTACTGGCGCCCGCTTTTCTGGAGGCGCAAGGAGCCGATTGGCGCCGTGATCCTGATCGGGCTGGGACTGATTTTCCTGCTGGACCGTCTCGATATTTTCAGCGGCCGACTGCTTGAATTTGCCTGGCCGGTGCTGCTCATCGGAGTCGGTGTCTGGATGATCGTTCGTCGTGTCGGAGATACGAGAGGAGGTTCCAAGTGAACCGCTACATTATGATTCGCCGTCTTCGCGGCCCCGCTTTTCTTCTTCTGATCGGTGTGATCGCGCTTTTGCACGAAGGCCACCTCATCCAGGGCTTCTGGAGCCTTTTTTGGCCGCTGGCGCTGATTCTGGCCGGTGTGATCATGCTGGCTGAACGTGCGGCACTGGCTTCGGAAGGGGGCTACTCGCAAGTGCCCTATCCTGGCGGCCCTTACCCGGGTCCCGCAGATCCAGGAGCAACGACAGGCACAGCGTATTCAGACCCGCAGACGTCCATTGTCCCCGCGGTTTCACACGATTTTGACAAGGATTCAAATGGAGGGCAGTCATGAGCAGCGTACCTCCCAACATGCCACCGGGCGGCGCACGGCCCCCTTATCCACGGTACGATCCAAAAACCCAGTATCGCGTCTACCGCGAGCAGCAGAAGGCTGCATGGCGGGCTCAGCGCGAAGCCTGGAAAGCACAGCGTTACGCCTGGAAGGCTGGGTACGTAGGTGCCTACGGACCGCGCGTTCCCTCAATCGTCGGCCCCGTGATCCTGGTGGGCGTCGGCATCGTTGCCTTGTTGGTTGTGACCGGTCATATTGCCGGCGAAGATTTCTGGGGCTGGTATGGACGCTGGTGGCCTCTGTTGCTGATCGGTGCTGGGATCGCCCTTATCGGCGAGTGGGCGCTCGACATGCGGCGCGAGACACCGGTTCGCCGCAGCGGCAGCTTTGTGGGCATCCTCATCTTGCTCGCCATCCTCGGCTTTGGCGCCTCTGGATGGCACCATATGAGGCCCTGGTTCAACCATATGGGCGATGAAGGCGGGATGAATGACGACTTTTTCAACGCTTTTGGCCTGCCGCAGCACGACATGGACGAGCAGGTGCTGAGTTCGCAAATTCCGGCAAACTCCGCCGTGCAAATTGAGAACCCGCGCGGGGACGTGAGCATCACTTCAGGCGACGGACCCAACATCGAGGTGCATGCCCACGCTGTGGCTTTCGCCAGCACAGACAGCGATGCGAACAAGATCTTTGCCGCCGAGGCTGGCCACGTCACAGTCAACGGCAACTCCGTGACCGTCAAGTCTGATGGCAACGACAACGGCCGCCTCAACCTCACGGTGACCGTACCCAAGTCTGCCAGGGTCACGATCAATGCTGGCAGAGGGGATGTAACGGCTGCCGGGCTTGGAGCGGGGATCAGCGTGACCGCGCCACACGGCGACGTGCACCTGAGCGCGATTTCAGGCTCGGTGGAGATGCACTTTTCTGGTGGCAAGCACGACTTCTCAGCCCACCAGGTGGATGGCGACTTGATCACCGACGGCGACTGCAACGACCTGACCCTGTCAGAGATCAAGGGAAAGATCGTACAGAACGGCGAGATTCTCGGCGACGTGCATATCGAGAACATCGGCGGACCGGTACATCTTCACACCTCGGTCACCGACCTGCAACTGGCCTCGCTTCCCGGCGACCTGACCCTCAACTCCGATGACCTCCGCGTGGCAGAAGCCAAGGGACCGGTTCACGTGACCACACACTCCAAGGATGTGGACCTCAACCAGATCTACGGCGACAGTTCCGTTGACGATCGCGACGGCACCATCTCAGTGGAGCCGGCCGGCGCCTACGCGATTGACGCGAAGAACGGCAAGGGAGACATCGAAGTGACGTTGCCGCCAAACGCATCCGCCACTGTGGACGGCCACGCGCGTAATGGCGATATCGTCACTGAGTATGCTCTCTCTGTCAGCGGAGACGAGAACAAGACCGTCAATGGCAAAATCGGATCCGGTGCTTCGAAAGTGGTTTTGAATGCAGACAACGGCGACGTGCGCATCAAGAAGGGTGCAGCCTTCCCTGCCACGCCACCGACGCCGGTCGCTGATACCGTACCCAAGGCTCCGCCGGCCGCGAACGCGCCTCACCTGAAGGCTCCCAAGGCAGCACCGCCGACACAACCGGTCACGCAGTAAGAACACTTGCTGCTGACAAGAACAAGCTGGCGCAAGAGGCAACCCCTCTTGCGCCTGTTCTGTTGAATCGGGTACACGGAGGATCGTCCTTCCTCCATTCACCAGACGAAGGGGATCAGCCGGAACCTTGTTTTTTTGCAATATTCAATGTAGCCGGGCAGTTCCTTGCGCAGGACCTTCTCCTCGTTGAGCAGGCGAATGACGTAGAAGAACACAAGCAGCACGAATGCGGGCAGCGTGACGGAGGATCCCAGCGCCAGCGGCGAGAAGACCCACAAAATTGCGGCGCCAGCGTACAGCGGATGACGAACGAACCTAT
>Ga0182018_10000178_pt1 | contig 83370 bp, 69 predicted proteins | sample 812P2MmetaG_FD_120490 | JGI IMG/M metagenome (GOLD analysis project Ga0182018, IMG submission 120490) | Permafrost microbial communities from Stordalen Mire, Sweden - 812P2M metaG | ecosystem: Environmental > Terrestrial > Soil > Wetlands > Permafrost | place: Sweden: Stordalen | collected... | reverse complement strand
TGCGCTTCGACGGCGAATTCCATCGGCAGTTCCTTGAACACTTCCTTGCAGAAGCCGTTCACGATCATGTTGACCGCGTCCTGCGTCGCGATGCCGCGCGCGTTGCAATAAAAAATCTGGTCCTCGCCGATCTTCGAGGTCGAAGCCTCGTGCTCGACGCTCGCCGACGTGTTTTTCACCTCGATATACGGAAACGTGTGCGCGCCGCATTTCGCGCCGATGAGCATCGAGTCGCATTGCGAGAAATTGCGCGCGTTCACGGCGCTCTTCTGGATTTTCACGAGGCCGCGATAGCTGTTCTGGCCGTGCCCGGCGGAAATGCCCTTGGAAATGATCGTGCTGCTCGTGTTCTTGCCGATGTGGATCATCTTCGTGCCAGTGTCGGCCTGCTGGTAGTTGTTCGTCACGGCGACGGAATAAAATTCGCCCACGGAATTGTCACCGAGCAAAATGCAACTCGGATATTTCCAGGTGATCGCCGAGCCGGTCTCGACTTGCGTCCAGCAGATTTTCGAATTCTTGCCTTTGCACAGGCCGCGCTTCGTCACGAAATTGTAAATGCCGCCCTTGCCGTTTTCGTCGCCCGGATACCAGTTTTGCACGGTCGAATATTTTATTTCACCGTTGTCGAGCGCGACGAGTTCGACGACGGCGGCGTGCAACTGGTTTTCATCGCGCATCGGCGCGGTGCAGCCTTCGAGGTAGCTGACGTGCGCGCCTTCGTCCGCGATGATCAGCGTGCGCTCGAACTGGCCGGACTTCGCGGCGTTGATGCGGAAGTAAGTCGAAAGCTCCATCGGACAGCGCACGCCTTTCGGGATGTAACAAAACGAGCCGTCGGTGAAAACGGCGGAATTCAGCGCGGCGTAATAATTGTCCGTGTGCGGCACGACCGAGCCGAGATATTTTTTGACGAGTTCGGGATGGTCATGCACCGCCTCGGTGAACGAACAAAAAATGACGCCTTTTTCCGCAAGCTGTTTGCGGAACGTCGTGCCGACTGAAACGGAATCAAAAATCGCGTCCACCGCCACGCCCGCAAGCTTGGCGTGTTCACGCAACGGAATGCCGAGCTTCTCGTAAGTCTCCAAAAGTTTTGGATCAACCTCGTCCAAACTTTTTGGCGCATTGGCTGGCGGCTTGGGCTGGGAAAAATAAGTGATGTCCTGAAAATTGATTTTTGGATATTTCACGAACTGCCACGTCGGTTCGGGCATCGTCAGCCAATGGCGAAACGCCTTGAGCCGCCATTCGAGCAGCCATTCGGGTTCGTTCTTCTTGCGCGAAATCAGACGGATGGTGTCCTCGCTCAAACCTGGTGGCGTGGATTCGGTTTCGACATCGGTGACGAAACCGTATTTGTATTCCGTCTTGACCAAATCTTCAATTGTCTCGGTGGCTGTGCTCATTTGCTAAAATCGTGAATCATTAAATGACGGCCGTGCCCTAATTTGGAGTGCGCGGACACGTCCGCGCTTTGAAACTGGGCGACATGTCGCCCAGTCCTAAAGCGGCGACACGTCGCCGCACTCCAAATTAAGCCGCGATCTAAATTGTTGAATCGTTGCATCGTCATTTTTTCTTCGCGCACTCGGCGCAAAGACCGTGAACTGCGATGTCGTAATGATCCACTTTGAATCCCTTCGGGCGCGGCATGATGGTCGAATCGGCCGGCAGCGCCACGTCAAACACTTCACCGCACGCGTCGCAGTAATAATGGCAATGCTCCTCCATGTTCGGGCAGAAGCGCGTCGCGCCGCGTTCGAGCTGGACCTGCCGGACGAGACCGCATTTCACGAGCGCGTCAAGACAGTTGTAGACCGTCGCGTGGGAAATCTCCGGCATTGTCCTTTTCGTGCGGATGAAAATCTCCTCCGCCGTCGGATGATCGCGCTTTTGCATCACCACGTCATAAACGTGCTGGCGCTGCGGCGTGAAACGAAAGCCGCTTGTGTTCAGCCGTTCGCTGAATTCGCCGCCCAATTTTTTCTCGACCGCGCGCATCGCAGGGGCAAAATAGCGGCAATCCCAAAACCAGTCAAGATTTAGAATAATTCTAAATTGAGTCTTTTGCCGGCGGGCGCGGCGGGTTGTAGATTTTTTTATACGGATTTTGCGGGCGCGGTGTCTATCCAGTGGAAACGTGACAAGTCAAACCATGAAAACCATCATCAAATTTCTCGGAGCGATGATTCTCGGCATTGGATTGTTGACCGGCGGCTGCGGCAAAAGGCAAACGACGATATTCCAGACCATGAGCGATCCAAAGATTGCGGCTCAACTGAAATCTTTCGTCGCGGCAAAGGAAGCACAGGAACGGACGTTGGCCGAATTGGAGGAAAAGGAACTCAATGATCGTCCTGGGCAGATTTTGGAGATTAAGGATCCAGACTGCCGACCGTTTTTTGCCGCTGCCGCCAAAGGCGACTGGCTGGCGGTGAGCAATCTTTGGTCAAAACTGGAAAAGGGCGCTTACAGCCCAATCGCCGCAAATGCGGAGAGGCGAGGAGGATGGTTGCCGAAGGCTTTCAAGGCAGTTGCAACTGTTTTTCATCCGGGGAAAGCAAAAATATATTTCCACGGAAAATGGGAGCAACCGGTAAAGGAAATTTTCGGGGCTTTCGAGGCGTTTGCAGCCGGCAATGAAAAATACTCCCGAATCTTCAGCGACGGCATCATTGAGTCCATTCCACGCGGCAGCATTTATTTTGGCGGTAACGACCCGGGAAGATTTCTGATCACCGCAATGCAAAAATCGCAAGTGGATGGCGACCCGTTTTTCACGCTGTCTCAAAACGAGCTGGCAGGTGGCCCTTATTTGGATTATTTGCGCTCCATGTATGGCGGTAAGATTTACACGCCCACCGACAAGGACGCGCAAAAGAGTTTTGAGAATTACACGACGGATGTGGCAACGCGGGAACAAAATAATCAGCTCAAGCCGGGCGAGGATGTCCACACGGACACGGACGGCAGGGTGCAAATCAGCGGACACGTCGGCGTCATGGAAATCAACGGGCTGCTTGCCAAAATCGTTTTTGACCAAAATTCCAACCGTGATTTTTTCGTCGTAGAAAGTTTCCCGCTCGATTGGATGTATCCGTATCTCGAACCGCACGGATTGATCATGAAAATCAACCGGCAGCCACTGTCTGAAATATCTGATGAAATCGTCCAGCACGACCGCGCTTACTGGACGAAATTGACAACACCGATGATTGGCGGCTGGCTGAAACCAGACACGTCGCTCCAGGAAGTCGCCGCGTTCGCGGAAAAAATTCATGTCCAAAAAGATTTCAGCGGATTCACCGGCGACCCGCAATTTGTGCAAAACGCCTACTCGCAGAAAATGTTTTCCAAGGAGCGCAGCGCTATCGGCGGACTTTACATGTGGCGTGTGCAACATGCGACAAACGACGCCGAAAGAAAACGAATGGACGATGCGGCAGATTTTGCCTTCAAACAAGCCTTCGCGATTTGTCCCTACAGCCCGGAAACTGTCTATCGCTACATAAACTTTCTGCTATTGCCGACGGTCAACCGCCTCGATGATGCGCTGCTCGTCGTAAAAACCTGCCAGAAGCTGGATCCGTTCAACGGCCAAATCACCGATCTCCTCAAACAGCTTGAAGGCCTTAAGCAGGCGTCCGGCCAGCGCAGCCAGTTGATGGCCGACCTGCAGCGCATGGAAACGGAGGCGCAAAAAAATCCGACCAACTTCCAGAATATTCTCACGTTGTGTAGCCTGTATCAACAGATGCACCAGGCTGCGCGCGTTACCAATCTGCTCCAGCAGACGCTCCAGTTTGCCGATCAAGCGCTCGCGGATCCGAACATCACCTACGCCAACGTGGGCGCGCTGGCGCAAATCTGCGCCGAATTGGGCAATTTGACAAAGCTCGAACCAGTTCTCCACAAACTCATCGCACTCGCGCCCGGCCAGCCGGAGCCGCGCTTTGATCTTGCAGCATTGGAATGTGTGTTGGGCAGCCAAACCCAAGCATTGCAAGACCTCAAGGCTGCCGTGGACTTAAGCAACCAACGGCTGGCCAAAGACCCGTCCGCCCGGGACATTGTCGCAACCGCGCGCACAGATCCACGTCTGGACGGGATAAGGTCCCTGCCGGAATTTCAGAAACTGGTGCCGCCCAAATAGGTTGGAAATTTGAAATCTTCTCCGCCGCGCAGTTCAAGAGCGGCACGAGCCAAATCCGTTCGCTGGTGGAACAGCTTGAAGAATTTCAGAAGCAGAAATGAATCAACGGCAGCACACGCCGTCACCTCCGGTAAACGTTCACGCGGGCGGGCGGCAGGTTGAACCAGATAATTTTCGAGGCGTGAAGATGGAAGCTGGCCGAGCCGCGCGGATGGCTGTTGCCGATGTGGTAGCTGTATTGCACCCATTTGCCGGACGGTTCGAGCACGCGGCGGATTTTTCTGGCAAGCGCCTCGGCCTCGCGCGGCGGGACATTCTTGAGCGGCAGGCTGGAAATCACCGCACCGACGGATTCAATCGGCTCGCGGCGCAGCCGCAGCAAATCGTCCAGATGCCACGCATCGCCCAGGATGATGTGCGCGCTGGGAAATCGTTCCCGCAGCCGGCGCGCCATGATCGGGTTGTTTTCGATGGCCACGAGCCGGTCCTCGCGCAGGCCGCGCTCCACGAGCGCCGCCGTCACCGCGCCGGTGCCGGGACCGAGTTCGAGCACAAAGCTTTCGGGGTTGGACGGCAGCCAGCGCGCCATCGCGGCGGCAAGCTGGGGTGAACTGGGCGCAACGGCGCCCGTGCGCTGCGGGTTCACGAACCATTCCCGCAAAAACAGGCCCGAATCGGCGATTGCCGCGATAAATTTTTTTGCCATGCAAACTTTTGCCCAGTCCGATTTACAGGGTTCAGGGTAGCCCAACCGCCCGTTAGCGCCACAGAAAATTTCAGTTTATTTTTCTGGGGGCTTTTGCCGGCGCGGCAATTTCTTCCAGCCTTTTTCGCGCGGCCTCGCGGCGGGGCGACCAGTCGGCCCAGCTCCGTTCCCACGCTTCGCCGGTGTAATTAGTTTGGGCTTTTGACCAGAGCGCGTCGAGCGCGTTCAATTCCCGTCCGGCATCCTCGCGGTTTTTCCAGCGCAGACATGCTTCGGCGAGGTTCAAATGATTTTCGGGATATTCCGGCGCGACTTTGACGGCGTATTCCAGCCATTCGCGCGCCTTGCGTTTGCTGCCGATGCTGATGGGCCAGCCGGGCGCGTCGCGATACAGCAAACCGAGGCTGCGCGGAGGGCCGGCAAAATCAAAAGTCCCGTCCAGATCCGCCGCCGTTTTGAATTCGCGCTCGATTTCCTTCACCAGCTTGTAGGCGGCGATGGACGGCGCCTCGGCATCGGCGAGCTGGCCGAGATTCATCGCCAGATAATAATGTGCCGGCGCGGACTTCGGCTCGCGCGCGAGCAACTGCCGGCAGGCGGCGATGCCGGTCCTGGCAATGTCCGCGCCCTCGGTGTCGTTCGTGGCAAAGTCGGCGAAATCAAAGCTCGTGCGGGCCAGTTGCACCGCCAGCGCGGAATCGTTCGTGGCCGCTGAAAATTGGATCTGCGCCTGTTGGAACGCTTTTTCGGCGCGCGCGGCGAAAACCGGATTGGTGGTTGATTGCGCGCACGCCGCGGCGGTGAAGGCGGACAGGGAAAAAATCGCGGCGAATTTTCCACCGGCCTTGCGCGCGGATTGTATTTTCAACGGCATTATGCGTTTAATTAGGAGTTGCCATCGTGGCGAAGTGAATTATACTCGGCAAGTGAGATTAAATTGCAATTTTATCTGGTTCGCAATGCCGGCGGCGCTCGCGCTCTTTGGCGCGGGCTGCGGCGGCATCAATGCCAGCCAGAGCGTTTCGCCGGCGAGCTTCTTCCTGCCGGGGATCCTGAAGGCTGATCCGCCGGTCGCGACCAACGCGCCGGTGGCGGTGTCCGACCTGTCCAATCAACTTGCCCAAGCCCGATAATCCTATGCGATTTCCCTTTGCGCTGACGAAAAAGATCGCCAGTCACATCATCAAGCACAAGCTCCGCAAGACGCCGAAGTTTGCGATGGTCTTGCAGCTTGAACCGCTGCACACCTGCAACCTCACCTGCACCGGCTGCGGGCGCATCCGCGAATACTCCACGTCGCTCAAGGATATGGTTCCGCTGGAGCAATGCCTTCAGGCCGCCGTTGAATGTGACGCGCCGATGGTTTCGATTTGCGGCGGTGAACCGCTGATTTATCCGAAGATTGAAGAACTGATCAGCGGGCTGCTGGAGCAAGGCCGCGTGCTTTACATCTGCACGAACGGGATGTTCATGCGGAAAAAAATGCGCGACTACCTCGCGGCGGTTTACTCGCCGGCGCTGGAGCCGAAGCTCAAGAAGCTGCTCGACGGCAAATTGATTTCCGAAAAGGAAGCCGAAGTCATCCGCAAATCCGACGGCAACGCGAAGAAAAAAGTCGTCATCCGTCCGACGCAATGGATGTATTGGAACGTCCATGTGGACGGTTTGGAATTCACGCACGATTTGATTGTCGAGCGCGAAGGCGTCTTCAAGGAATGTGTCGAAGCCATCAAAATGGCGAAAATCATCGGCTATCAGGTCGCCACGAACACGACGGTCTACAAAGAAACCGACGTGCAGGAAATCGAGGACATGTTCAAGTATTTGAGCTCGCTTGAAGTGGACGGTCACACGATTTCGCCCGGCTACGATTACGACGCCGCCAAGAAGGACATGGTCAAACGTCTCGGTCGCGACCCGAAGGAATTTTTCCTCACGCGCGACATGACGCGGCAGAAATTCGCGAAGATTCTTGATTGGGGCAAAATGTTCACAATTTTTGGCACGCCTGGTTATTTGGAGTTTCTTGCCGGCAAACGTGAATTGCCGTGCAGTGCGTGGGCGATTCCCACTTACAATGTTCGCGGCTGGAAAGCACCGTGTTATGTGATGACCGACGGCCATTATCCGACTTACGCGGAAATGTCGGCCAAAGTGGATTGGAGCAAATATGGTGTTGATGAAAAAGGCTGCGGTCGCGATCCGCGCTGTGAAAGCTGCATGATGCATTCCGGTTTTGAACCCTCTGCGGCGCTGAATTCCGGGCTTGCGGACAGTTGGAAAAATTTCAAACACAACTTCGGCCCAAAACCGAAGCCGTTCCCGGCGTCGCCGGAACTGGAAAAGCGCGCCTACAACGGCGTGACCATCGGCAAAGGCCATCTGGCCGAGGCGAAGGCCATCATCAATTCACCTGCCGCCAGTGCTCGCGGCGCGTTCGCGCGCAAGGAAGAGGATCACGGCCAAAATGGAAACGGCCACGAAGCGCACGTCGGCAGCCATTGCGGCACGAGCGACACCAGCGAGCGCGACGAATTGCTGGCGAAGATCAAGGACGTGAAAAAAACCGAAGCGAGAGCTGAATAATTGAATGGGCAAGTGGAGCAAGTTGCGCCAAAAAATTTTGCTCGGCGACGCCGATGCAAACATTGGTTTTGATGATCTTTGTCACCTGTTGCGGCGGCTGGGTTTTGGCGAACGAATCAGTGGCAGTCACCACATTTTCAGCCTGAAAGGCATCGAGGAAATCGTCAACCTCCAGCCCAAGGGCCGGATGGCAAAAACCTATCAAGTCGCGCAGATTCGTGGTGTTATTTTGAAATATCGCATGGGAGATGAGTCGAATGAGTGAATCCAAATACGAGATGATTATTTACTGGAGCGAACAGGACAAGGCGTTCCTGGTCGAAGTTCCCGAATTGCCGGGCTGCATGGCCGATGGCGAAACGCGCGAGGAAGCGATCAAAAACGCCAACGAAGTCATCCGGCTCTGGATTGAAACGGCCAGAAGTCTAGGACGTGAAATTCCGAAACCACGCGGACGCCTCGCTTACGCATGACAATAATCATTTTTACATGAGCCGAACCCTTTATCTTTCACCACCGAGCTTTGACGGTTTTGACGGCGGCGCCGGCGCGCGGTATCAGGCGCGGCGCGAAGTCACCAGCTATTGGTATCCGACCTGGCTCGCGCAACCCGCCGCGCTCACCCCGCATTCGCGCCTGCTCGACTGCCCGCCGCATGACATTGATCTGGCAAAATGCCTCGCCATCGCGAAGGATTTCGACCACGTCATCATCAACACCTCGACGCCGTCCCTGAAAAACGATTGCAAGGTCGCCGAGGCCATCAAGGCGCAGAAGCCGTCCACCCAGATCGGCTTTGTCGGCGCGCACACGATGGTGCTGCCGACGGAAACGCTCAAGGCGTCGCCCGCGATTGACTGGGTGGGCCGCAAGGAATTTGATTTCACCTGCAAGGAAGTCGCCGAGGGCCGCGACCTTTCCACCATCGCCGGCCTTTCCTACAAGGATCGCGACGGCAAAATCAAGCACAACCCCGAACGCGAGATGATTCAGGACATGGACACGCTGCCGTGGGTGGCGGATGTCTATAAGCGCGATTTGCAGATCGAAAAGTATTTCATCGGCTACCTGCTGCATCCGTATATCTCGATGTATACCGGCCGCGGCTGCCCGGCCCAATGCACCTTCTGCCTCTGGCCGCAGACCATCGGCGGCCACAAATACCGCGTCCGTTCGCCGCAGAACGTCGCCGATGAAATGGCCTACATGAAGAAAATCTTCCCGCAGACGCGCGAATTTTTCTTCGACGACGACACCTTCACCGCAAACCTCCCCCGCGCCCGCGAGATCGCCGGGAAACTCGCGCCGCTCGGCGTCAACTGGAGCTGCAACAGCCGTGCGAACCTCGATTACGACACGATAAAATCCTTCAAGGACAACGGTCTGCGCCTGTTCCTCGTCGGTTACGAAAGCGGCAACGACGACATCCTCACCCGCATCAAAAAGGGCGTGACGATGGACGAGATGCGCCGCTTCACGAAGGACTGCCATCGCGCCGGCGTGGTGATTCACGGCACGTTCATTTTGGGATTGCCGGTGGAAACGCAAAAGTCCATCGAGAATACGATCAACTTCGCGAAGGAACTGGATGTTTTCAGCCTGCAAGTATCGCTCGCCGCGCCGTATCCGGGCACCGAGCTTTACGAAATGGCCAAGCAAAACGGCTGGTTCGTGAAAAAGGACAAGACCGACCTCGTCGAGAGCGACGGCCTGCAACAAAGCACGCTGGAATATCCCGGCTTGAACAAGGACAAGATTTTCGAGGAAGTGGACCGCTTTTACCGTGCCTATTATCTGCGTCCGAAGCCGATTCTCCGCATCATCAAAACGATGCTGGAGGACAAGGACATTCTGGTCCGCCGCTGCCGCGAAGGCTACGAATTCTTCAAGAGCCTCAACGAACGCAAGGCCGACCTCGCGGCATCCCGGGCGGCGGCGGCATAAAAGTGGTTTGATTCAAAACCCGCAGGCGCGTCAGTGGAGAGGCCGAACCTAGGCGGGCGCGCCTTTTTCCTTTCAACCACGGATTACATGGATTGTTTCAACCGCAAAGACGCAGGGAACGCAAAAGCTCTGACGCGAATTCAAGTGCGCTGAAGGCGCTACGGCAACCAGCCCGAGGTTGTGGCCGAAGTAACAAGAGCGTTCGCGCCATTTCTTTTGCCGATGATTGATGCGCTGGGTGCACTGGATGAAGAAAAGTTGCTGCGGGTTCGGCATCTGGCGAAGCAACATGAGGCTCGCTTCGAACGGAAACAGGGTTAGGCAGTCTGCTTCTGTTGTTCGCCAGAATTCGAAATGGCGGATTTGATTTGCGCAAAATCATGCTCAAGAGCAGCCCGAGTTTGAAACGTTGCCCATGCAGCAAGAATTGCAGTTGCCATGTTGGATTCGAGCCGACCAATTCGGCGCAGTGGGTATCCGCGACAGAGATTCGAAAGAAACCGATTACGTTACTTGGTTTCAGACTATAATATCCGGCTTCTGATGTCCAAGCTGCTCCAAGTCGCAGCCAATCGTTTGGCATGCGGATTCCAAATCCGTCACGGTAAACATACATCTGCGCAAGGTTCTTAACTTGGTCTCGATAATCGGAAGCACTGTTGAAAACATTCTTTGGCAACTGAATGTCTGTATCCAAATCGAAATAATCAAGCGAGCCACAGAATGGGCCAGGATTTATGCCGTCATGTTGCGCGAATTGAATGTCGCTCGCATCAATATGCTTTGATAGACTTACATACCATGAAGGTTCATCGGGTATATGGAGTTGAAATTCTTTTCCAAGAAGTTTGTTCTCCTGGAGTCGTTTGAAAAGCGCCCTACCTTTGTCGTTCGCGATTAATCGGTCATAGCCTTCCCGCTTTTTTCGAAACCAAATCAGTTTTAATTTCCCACTGATAAGCAACCGTTTCCCCTTTTCCAACGCAGCGAGCCAAGCGGCAATCTCTCGTTTGTCATGCACCGAAATCGGCGTCGTTTTTGTCCGTGCAAGAAAAGCGGCGAGCGAACTCACATCCATCCCAGCAGCGCGGCGGCCGAGCGAAAGCGCTTCAACCAGTGTTGTTCCTCCACCGCAAAACGGGTCGAGAACAAAATCCCCCGGCTCGGTAAATGTTTTAATCGCCTCACGAGCAAAGAGAGGTGAAAACCGAGCGGGGTAGCGATAGAAGTCGTGCGGTGCGCCCGTAACTTTGTCGCGATTGGATACAGCAGCGACCAGAGATTCAGGCACAATCACGCGCTGTCTCGCCGTTATTGTCTTTTCATGGGCCGCCTGCACTGCGACGCCAGGTTACAAACCCGTGGAGTTGAATGCAAGCCTGGGTTACTAACACGTTTGTGCGCTCTGGCGGCGGAAATTATCCGCAAACATAAAACGCGACCGGGTGGTGAATCAAACCCTGCGCCGGGCAGGCTGGCGGGTGTTGCGGATCTGGGAGCATGAGCTTGCCAGAAAAAATGAAGCGCGGCTGCTCCGGAGGATTCAAAAACCGGCCTGGTAACGTGTTATTTTCATGGTAGGGACGCCGCGCTGCGGCGTCCGGACAGCGCGGCGCCGCTGTCCCTGCCGCCAAATTGATACACTACCACTGACCCGCTCCGCTCTTGCGCCAAGTTTTGGATTGTGGTAAGGTCACAACCAGAATGGCTCCGGTGATGACCGCCGGATCCATCGCCCGTTAAGCGGCGATTAAACGTTCTTTGAAAAACCCGCAGCAGCCGGAATTGAGGGCCGGCAGGGTTGTCACCGGAAAAGTGTTTTTTGCGAAACGAACCCAAGTTGAAAACGGGACAATCGCCAATAACCGTGCGGTTTAAAGCGGGTTTTGGCCGTCCAAACCGGTGCGTAAAACGAACCCAAACGAACCCAAATGCCGGATCAAACCAAACCTTATCCGGGTAAATCCGGGTAAATCCGGCCATAGAAAATCAATTTTCACCAGTCGCACGCCGGTTTGTGCCATTATGGCGCAGTTTTTCCCTGGACCGCAGTGTCAAACGTTGTGATGTTGCGCAAGACCGTCTTGCTTTCCGCTGCGATCCGGCACGCCTTTGCGGGGCGTCAAACCGCGCCGGCTTCGGCAACGCCCTTGCCGCGTCCATGGTCCATGTTGATGAATTGTTTTGATTCGGCGATATAGGCGACGATGTTGAACTTGCCGATCAGTTCTTTTTTCGCCGCGGCAAAGGCGGTTCCCGTTGCCCCGAAGTTTCTGCCCTCGGCGGCATTTTTGGTCCACAGGTTGTTGCTGGTGAGATATTCCAGCTTCTCGGCGTCTTCGATAAGTATGTTCATGAACGGACAGGATGGCAGATTCTGCCGGGCAACACGCATACAATCGGGGATTATATTTTCGTCCGGGGGCTCGGCGGCGGCCCCGCTTCACCGTCATTCCATCGCCACCGGCCGGCGCGCGGCTTTTTTCTCCGCGTGATGTGATTTGTCGGCGAGCATCCGGGCCTTGGCGCGGCGGGAACGTTTGCGTTTCTGGCGGCGGATTTTTTCGATCTCGGCGCGTTGCGCGGCGATGAAGCCGTTCTTCCGCCCTTCAATCTTGTCGAGCAGCAGGCGGCGGCCGATGAAACGGTTCAGCCCCTGCTGGCGCGTCTCCTGGCATTTCACCTGCACTCCGGTCGGACGATGCAATAGCATCACACAGGTGGAAACTTTGTTGACGTTCTGCCCGCCGTGGCCGCCAGAGCGGACAAAACTTTCCTCGATGTCCGCCTCGCGCACGCCCAGCGCGGCCATGCGTCGCGCGAGCTGGTTTTCCTTTTCCGAACTGACGGGGAATGTGCCCATGACGTCAACGTAACGGGCGGGAGGCTTGTCCGGCAATGTGAAATTCAACGGCGGGCAGCCTGCGCACGATATTCATTTTGCTTTTGCCTGCCGGGCGCAAAAACTAGACTGTGGCCATGAATTTGCCCGGATTCCCAGTCCATCGTCCGCGCCGCTTGCGGCAGTCGCCCGCGTTGCGCCGGCTCGTCGCGGAAACGCAATTGAATGTCTCGCAGCTTGTCCTGCCGCTGTTTGCGCGCGGCGGCAAAAAAATCCGGCGCGAAATCGGCGCGCTTCCCGGCGTGTTCCAGCTTTCGCCGGATGAAATTTTGCGCGCGGCGGCGGCGGCGCACACGCTGGGCGTTCCCGCCGTTCTGTTGTTCGGCATTCCTGAAAAAAAAGACGCGCAGGCTTCCGGCGCGTCTGCCAAAAACGGCATCGTGCAGCAAACGGTGCGGCTGCTGAAGAAGGAACTGCCGTCGCTGCTCGTCATCACGGATGTCTGCCTGTGCGAATACATGGAGCACGGGCATTGCGGCATCGTGCAGGGCGGAAAGATTTTGAACGACCCGACGTTGAAACTGCTCGCGCAAACCGCCGCGAGTCATGCGGCGGCGGGCGCGGACATCGTCGCACCAAGCGACATGATGGACGGCCGCGTCGGCGCGATCCGCAAAATGCTGGACAAAAATGGCTTTACGGAAACGCCGATCATGAGCTACGCGGCGAAATTTGCGTCGGCATTTTACGGGCCGTTCCGCGAGGCCGCCGAATCCGCGCCGCAATTTGGCGACCGGCGCAGCTACCAGATGGACGCGGCGAACGCGAACGAGGCGTTGCGTGAGGTGGCGCTGGACATCCAGGAAGGCGCGGACATCGTGATGGTCAAGCCGGCGCTGGCGTATCTGGACATCATTCATCGCGTGAAAAAGGAATTCGGCCTGCCGACCGCCGCTTACGCCGTGAGCGGCGAACACGCGATGATCAAGGCCGCCGCCGCAAAAGGCTGGATTGACGAGCGCGCCGTCACCCTCGAAAGCCTGCTCGCCATGCAACGCGCCGGCGCGGACATTTTGATCACCTACGCGGCGGCGGACGTGGCGAAGTGGCTGCGGTAAAAAGTTCACAGCCGGAGTTCAGGGTTCAGGGTTGCCGGCCTTTGACGCAGAACTCTGAACACCGGATCGTCACCGCAGTTTCAGTTTGCCATGTTGCTGCGCGCAAGATAGGCTTGGCGTTCCTTTTTCACTATGATCGGAACAATTCGCAAACATTCAAAATGGCTGTGGTGGTTCATCATCGCCGCCATCATCGTTACCTTTGTTTTCTGGGGCGTGAACCCTTCGCGCATGGGCGGCGGGGGAAGCGTCGGTGACCTGGGCAAGATTTACGGGCGTGCCGTCACGCAGCAGGAATATGTCGAGGCACGAAACATATTTTACATTTTTTACTGGCTGCATTACGGCGAATGGCCGAACCGGGCGCAGAATTTCACCGACAAAGACCTCCAGCGCGAAACTTACATCCGCCTGCTGCTGGACCGGAAGGCCGCCGCGCTCGGCGTTCATATCGGCGACGACGTGGTCGTGGAGGCGGCGAAAGACATGCTCCGTTCCGCCGGACGCAACGGGAAGCCCGTGGAGGTGGACACCTTCATCAAGCAGGTCCTGACGCCGGAAGGCCTGACCGCCGCCGATTTCGAGCGGTTCGTCCGCGAGGACATCACCATCCAGCAACTGGTTCAGTCCCTGGGGTTGTCCGGCGGGCTTATCACGCCGCAGGAAGCCGCCACGTTTTACCAGCGCGAACACCAGGAGCTTTCCGCGCAGGCGGTTTTCTTTTCGGCGTCGAATTACCTGTCGCAAGTCGCCGTCACGCCCGCCGCCGTCGCGCAATTTTACACGAACTACCTCGCCGCCTACCGCCTGCCCGACCGCGTGTCGGTGAGCTGCGTCGCGTTTGAAGTGTCAAACTTTCTCGCGCAGTCCAAGGCCGAATGGGCCAGGACGAATTTTGACGAATATGTGGAAGCAACGTTCAGCCAATACGGCATGAGCCAGTTTCCCGAAGCCAAGACGCCCGAGGAAGCGAAGGCAAAAATCCGCGAGATTCTCATCCACAACCGCGCGACCGCCGACGCGCGCCAGCAGGCGAATGATTTCGCCAACACGCTCTTCCCCATCGAACCGGTGAAGGCGGAGAACCTCGCCACCGTCGCCCGGCAAAAAGACATGACCGTCCTGACCACCGAGCCGTTCGACGCCACCTATGGCCCGCGGGAATTCAGCGCGCCCGCCGAATTCATCAAGGACGCGTTCGCGTTGAACGCGGATTATCCGCTCGCCGGGCCGATTACCGGGCCGGACGCCGTCTACATCATCGCGCTGGTGAAACAGGTGCCCAGCGAAATTCCGCCGCTCGACCAGATTCGCGGACGCGTCGCGCTGGACTTTCAAGAACGCGAAGCCGCGCTGCTCGCGCAACGCGCCGGAACCAACTTCGTCGCCGCGCTCAACGTGCGGATGGCCGCCGGGAAAACTTTTGCCACGGCCAGCGTCGCCGCCGGTTATTCGCCGGAGGCGTTGCCGCCGTTTTCGTTGAGCACGCCGGAATTGCCGGCGCTCGGCGACCGCGTTGAATTGAACCTGCTCAAGCGCGCCGCGTTCACCACGCCGGCCGGCCGCATCAGCGGCTTTGTGGAAACGGACGCCGGCGGCTTTGTTGTTTTCGTCCAGTCGCAATTGCCGCTGGACCAGGCCGCCATGAACGCGGAGATGCCGCAGTTCACCACCCAGCTCCGCCGCGGGCGGCAGAACGAGGCGTTCAACCTCTGGCTGCAGGCCGAATCCAACCGCGAGCTAAGCAACATTCCCATGCTGCGCCAGCAGGCGGCGGACAGCGGATCCGCCAGATAAGGCGCCGTGAGCGCGGTCATCAAACTTTCTTCGCCCGCCACGCGCGAGTTTTGGGAAATCCCCGTTCTTTTCGAGGACGAACATCTGCTCGCGCTCGACAAGCCCGCCGGACTGCTCACTTCACCCGACCGCTACGATCCGGATCGCCCGAACTTGATGAAATTGCTCCACGCCGGAATTGAAAACGGCAAACCGTGGGCGCGCGAACGCAACCTGGATTATTTAAGCAACGCGCACCGGCTCGATTTTGAAACCAGCGGCGTCATCCTGCTGGCAAAAAACAAAAATGTCCTCGTCGCGCTGGCCAATCTGTTCGGAACCGAAAAGCCGGTCAAAAAATATCTCGCGCTGGTTCGCGGCGAACCGCTGGAAAACCAATTTGAAGTGGACGCCAGGCTCGCGCCGCATCCGGTCAAAATTGGCTTGATGCGCGTTGACCTGAAGAACGGCAAGCAATCGAAAACGAAATTTGAAGTGCTGGAAAATTTCCCGCGCTTCGGCTGCGCGCTGCTGAAATGCGAGCCGCTCACGGGACGCACGCATCAAGTCCGCGTCCACGCGAGCCATGTTGGTTTGAAAATTGTCGGTGACGAACTTTACGGCGGCAAATTTCTCTGGCTTTCACGGCTCAAACCGGATTACCGCCTCAAGCCCGGACGCGAAGAACGCCCGCTGATTTCCCGCGTCGCGCTGCACGCGAAAGAATTGACCCTGCCGCACCCGGTCACGAATGAAATTTTGACCATCACCGCACCGTGGCCAAAGGATTTGAAAGTCGCTGTGAAATATCTGCGCCAGTTTGCGAATTGATTTTTAGACAGAATTGACAGAATCAACAAAACGGGGATTTCAATTCCGAAAATTCTGGTAATTCTGTCCAAACAATTGGCTGTCAGGAAACCGCCCAGTTCAGGATCGCCTTCTGCACGTGCAGCCGGTTTTCGGCCTGCGTGAAAATCGTGTCGGCGTTCGCCTCGAATGTTTCCTCGTCAATCTCCCGGCCGCGATACGCGGGCAGGCAGTGCATCACCAGCGCGTCGGGCTTGGCCAGTTTCAAAAGCTCCTGATTTATCTGATAGTCCTGCAACGCCTTGAGCCGCGAGGCGGATTCGGCTTCCTTGCCCATCGAAACCCACACGTCGGTGTAAAGCAGGTCCGCACCCTTCGCGGCCTTCTCCAGGCTCTCGGTGCAGGAAACTTTTCCACCGGCACGCTCCACAACTGCGGTGGACGGCTGGAATTTCTTCGGCGCGGCAATTCTCAATTCAAATCCGAGTTTCGCCGCCGCGAAAATCCACGACTGCGCGACGTTGCACGTGCCGTCGCCAATGAACGTCACAACTTTGCCGGAAATCATGCCGCGTTTTTCCTTGTAGGTGAAAATATCGCTGATGATCTGGCACGGATGCTCGTCGTCGGTCAGAGCGTTGAGGGTCGGGATTCTTGAAAATTCCGCGAACTCCTCCACGTCGGCCTGCGCGAACGTGCGGATGACGGCGCCTTGAATCATCCGTCCCAAAACCCGCGCGGTGTCCTTGACCGGCTCGCCGCGGCCCAGTTGGAGTTCGTCCGCGCTCAAAAAAAGCGCTTCGCCGCCAAGTTCGCGGATGCCGACCTCAAACGAGACCCGCGTGCGGGTGGACGACTTGGAAAACAGCAGCGCCCAGATTTGCCCGGCCAGCGGCCGGCGGTCGAGCCGCGCCCGCTCGCGTTTGAACACGGCGGCGTCGCGCAGGATTTTTTCCAAATCCCCCGCCGCCAGTTTTTCCATTGAGAATAAATGTTTCATGGCTCAAATATTTCCGGGAATTCCGCCCAAAGGACATTATTTACCCGAAGCCGGGCGGCGCGTCACTTCTTTTTGCGCGCGGGTTTTCGCGCCGCATCCGCCGCGCGCCAGAGAAACCACGCCGCCGTCGTGCCGTGCGGACGCCAGCGTTCGCCGAACTTGAGCAGGTCTTTGGGCTTCGGCATTTCGCGTTTTTTGTAGGCGACGCGAAAACCATTGCGAACCCCGAAATCATCCACCGGCAAAACGTCGCGGCGGCCAAGCTGGAAAATCAGCAGCATTTCCACCGTCCAGCGACCGACACCACGAACCTCCGTGAGCCGCGCGATGATTTCGTCGTCGCTCAACTTGACGATTTGCTGCGAACTTGGAATTATGCCGGACAAGGCTTTTTCCGCGATGTCGCGGATGGATTTGATTTTGGCGTAGGAGAATCCGCAGGCGCGGATTTGTTCGTCCGTCACGCCTGCCAAATCTTCCGGTCGTGGAAATCTTTTGCCCGGAAATAATTTTATGAACCGGCGCAGAATCGTGTTCGCCGCCGTGCCGTTGAGCTGCTGGTGCGCGACCGCCTGCACCAGCGATTGAAACGGTGAGCGGCGCATTTCCGGCACGAGCGCGCACTTTCCGTGTTCCCGGATGAGCCGCCGCATCACGGGATCGGCGGCGGACAAATGTTTATGCGCCTTGAATGTCATGGAAATTTAGGCGAGCGATTTGATGACTCCTTCCAATTTGCTGATGCCCTCGGCGGCTTCGTGCGGCCTTAAATTCAACGGCGGCAGCAGTCGAATGACGTGCGTCCCGGCGGGAATCACCAGCACGCCGGCCTGATGCAGCCGGTTCGTAAATTGAATCGCCGCCGGTTTGTCGCCCGCCGCAAACGCCGGAATTTTTTCCGCCAGTTCCAGACCGAGCATGAACCCGAGACCGCGCGCGGTTTTGACAACGCCCGGATAATTTTTTGCGAGCCGCTCCAATTCATTTTTCATCCACCCGCCGAGTTTTCGCGCGTGTTCGTCCAGCTTTTCGCGTTCGATGACTTCAAAAATTTTCAGCGCGACGGCGCAAGCGAGCGGCGTGCCGCCAAACGTTGAAGCGTGCGTGCCTGGTCCGAGCAAATCGGCGAACGGCGCGCGCACCCAGAACGCGCCGATGGGAAAGCCGCCGCCGAGCGACTTGGCCATCGAAAGGCCGTCGGGCAGAAATTTTTCGCCGCCCGGAACGCCTTCGAGAATCCGCTGGAAACTTTGGAATTTTCCCGTCCGAAAATGGCCGCACTGCACGCCGTCCATGAGCAGCAAAAGTTTTTTCTCTTCGCACAAATGCCGCAGGCCGAGCAGATACTCCGGCGTGGCGGGCGTGACGCCGCCTTCGCCTTGCACGCCTTCGATCATGATGGCGACGGTCGCGGGCGAAATTGCCGCACGAGCCGCTTCCAAATCGTTGAACGGAACGTGCCGGAAACCCGGCATCATCGGCTCGAAGCCTTTTTTCACTTTTTCCTGGCCCGTCGCGGCAATCCCGGCGAGCGTGCGTCCATGAAAGGAATGGGTCGCCGTCAGAATTTCAAACCGGCCTTCGTCGTGGCCGAATTTCCGCGCGACCTTGAACAGACCTTCATTCGCTTCGGCACCGCTGTTGCTGAAAAAAACCTTTCCCGCGCCGATGCGTTTCACAATTTCGGCGGCCAGCCGGCCTTGCGGCTCGGTGAAATAAAGATTCGAGACGTGAATCAGCTTGCGCGACTGCTCGACGAGCGCCTCGGTGATGGCCGGATGCGCGTGGCCGAGGCAGCAAACCGCAATGCCCGCACCAAGATCAAGATGGCGTTTGCCGGCGACATCAAAGAGATGGCTGCCTTCGCCGTGGCTGAAGACGAGATCGAACCGTCCGTAGCTCGGCACGACGTTTTTCGTGAACAATTCGCGCACAGACTCGAACTGATTGTGAACGAGCGGCGGCGATGGAAAAATTTCTTTCACTGGCGCGGATTAAAACTCAACGGCGGGAAGAAACAATCACAAAACAACTTCCGTGCCCACGCCTTTGTCGGTGAAAATTTCGAGCATGACGGCGTGCGGCACGCGGCCGTCCACGAAGGAGACTTTTTCCACGCCGGATTTGATGGCGGCGACGGCGCTGTCCACTTTCGGAATCATGCCTTTGTCAATCACGCCGGATTTTTTCAGCGCGTCAATTTCGCCGGTTTTGAGTTGCGGAATGACCGAGTCCGGTTTTTTCGGGTCGCTCAAAAGTCCCGGCACGTCACTCATGAAAACGAGCCGTTTGGCATTTAACGCAATCGCGCACATCGCGGCGGCGACATCGGCGTTGCAGTTGTAAATTTTCCCGTCTTCGCCGCGCGCGGTCGGGCTGATGACCGGCGTAAAACCGCACCAGATGCTTTCCTTCAACGGCTGGACGTTGACCTCGATGACCTCGCCGACATAGCCGATGTCAATCTTCTGGCCGGGATTTTCCTTGTCTTCGAGAAACAGTTTTTTGCATTTGAAAATGTCCGGTCCGGCAAAACCCACGGCCGCGCCGCCGAGCGAATTAATGGCGGCGACGACTTCAGGATTGATCTCGCGCGTGAGCACATCGTCCACGATTTTCACCGTGGCCTCGTCCGTGACGCGCTGGCCCTGGATGAAATCCGCCTTCAGCCCGGCCTTTTCCATCGCGCGGGTGATGGCCTTGCCGCCGCCGTGGACGACGACGGGATTGATTTCAACGGCTTCAAGAAACACGATGTCGCGCGCGACGCCGGTGCGGACACTTTCATCCGGCGAGTCCATGAAACTGCCGCCGTATTTCACGACAAAAGTTTCGCCGTTGAATTTCTGGATGTAAGGCAGCGCCTCCATCAACGTCGCGGCTTTGGCAATGAGGTCTTGCATGATCTATTTGAAACTCATTTTGCGCGCCCATTTCTAGCAGGAAGCCGGACGAATGAAAGCGCGATTCGCCCCGGCGTTTTGCTTTGAAAGCAGAACAACTGTTCGGTGCAAAAAACTTTCTTCTTGACCAGGTTTTGCGATGATGTGTCCATGTCCACCACACACGTAAAAATAAACAATTTATTTTCACCCGTCATCGCGGCAGCCGTCCTGGCGGCTTCGCCCGTTTTCGCGCAGGACGGCTGGGTGAACCTGTTCAACGGCAAAAATCTCGACGGCTGGGAGGAGCACAGCGGCAAGGCCAAATACACCGTGGCCGACGGCGTGCTCACGGGCCAATCCGTTTCCAAATCCGGCAACAGTTTTCTTTGCACCACGCAGACGTTTGAAAATTTTGAACTGGAATTGGAATACAAGTGCGACGCGCTCCTTAATTCCGGCGTGCAAATCCGCAGCGAAGTTTTTCCCGACGCGACAAACGCCGTCATCGCCGGCAAGGAATACAAGTTCGCGGCGGATCGGATCCACGGCTACCAGTGCGAGATTGACATGGATGTGGCGCGCGGGCGGATGTGGAGCGGCGGCATTTACGACGAGGCGCGGCGCGGCTGGCTGTTCCCGACCGGCGGCGAGAAAAGCCAGCAAAGCCTGGCGTTTTCCGAACAAGGGCGTGCCGTCAGCAAAAACGGCGAATGGAACAAGCTCCGCATCGTCGCGAACGGCCCGGTGATCCAGACGTGGCTGAACGGCGTGGCGCGCGCGGAAATCCACGACAGCCTTACACCGCGCGGCGTGATTGGTTTGCAAGTTCATGGCATCGGTACGAATGAGACAAAAATCGGGCTGAAAGTTTCCTTCCGCAACCTCCGCATACACGAAATTGCGAACAACACGCTGACCGAACAGGAAAAAGCGGACGGCTGGAAGCTGCTCTGGGACGGCAAGACCACCGACGGTTGGCGCAGTCCCAAATCTGATGCTTTCCCGGAAAAAAGCTGGCGCATCGCCGACGGTGTGCTGACGGTTGACCCCGGCCTGACCAACGGCGAAGCCGAGGCGCAATCCGGCGGCGACATCATCTCCCGCGAACGCTACTCCAATTTTGAACTGGTTGCGGATTTTAGGACCAGCTATGGCTGCAACAGCGGCATCAAAATTTTTGTGCAGCCGAACATTTCGCCGATTGACAAGGTGACAGGCAAGCCGACCGCCGTCGGTTCGGCCATCGGCCTTGAATACCAGATTCTCGACGACGCGAATCATCCCGACGCGAAGCTCGGTCGCGACGGCGACCGCCAGCTCGGCGCGCTTTACGATTTGTTTCCGTGCGATCCGACCAAGCCGGTGAATCCCGTCGGCGAATGGAATCACCTGCGCATCGTTTCGCGCGGCCAGCACGTCGAGCACTGGCTCAATGGCAGGAAAATTCTGGAATACGACCGCGGCTCGGCGGCGTTCCGCGCTGCCGTCGCGCAGAGCAAATTCAAAAACATTCCCAACTTCGGCGAATGGGCGGACGGTCACATTTTGTTGCAGGAACACGGCAGCGAAGTTTCGTTCCGCAACATCAAACTCCGTGAACTGCCGGCCAGTTGAAATTTCTGGAGGCAAAATGAAAAATCATTCGCGTCGCAGTTTTCTCAAAGCCGCCGTTCGCGGCGGCATTGGCCTGGTCATTGTTCCGAACATCCTGCCGCACTCGCTGTTCGCGGCGGACATGCCAAGCCGGCGGATTCACGTTGCGCAAATCGGTTGCGGCCGCGAAGGGCGGGTGGACATGAGCGGCATCCTGGCGCATCCGCTCGCCCGCGTCGTGGCGGTCTGCGACCTGGATTCCAAACGCCTCGACGCCGGGAAAAAACTGGCCGAGGACTTTTACAAAAAGCAGGGCGAGCCGGACGTGGATGTGAAAACATTTCACGATTATCACGAAGTGCTCGCGCGGCCCGACATTGACGCCGTCGTCGTGACCGTGCCCGACCACTGGCACGCGCTGGTGGCCATCGCGGCGGCGATTGCGGGCAAACACATTTACGTCCAGAAGCCGGTGACGTATTCCATCGCCGAGGCCATCGGGTTGCGTAAAACGGTCGAGGCGAAGAAAATCATTCTTCAAAGCGGCTCACAGCAGCGTTCGGAACATCCGTGGATCAACTTCCGCGCCGCCAGCGAGGCCGTGCGCAATGGCCGCATCGGAAAATTGCAGGCCATCAAAATCGGCGTCGGCCTCGACAAGCCCAGCGGTCATGCGCCCGCGCCGATGCCCGTGCCGCCCAATCTCGATTACGAACGCTGGCTCGGCCCCGCGCCGGAGCAGCCTTACATGGAAGGCCGCGTGCATCCGCAGGACAGTTTTACCGGCCGGCCCGGCTGGATCACGACCGAGGATTTTGGCCTCGGCATGATCACGAATTGGGGCGCGCACCACATTGACATCGCGCAATGGGCGATGGGGCAGGAACTCGGCGGCCCGCTGACGATTGACGCACACGCCGAGTTCATGACCAACGACGTGTGGACGGTGCATTCCACCTATCACGTCGAGATGCTTTATCCCGACAACGTTCAGGTCATTCTCGACAACAAATTTGAAACCGGCCTGCTCTTTGAAGGCAGCGAAGGCTCGGTATTTTGCACGCGCGGCGCGGAAAAGGTCACCGCCAGCGACCCGAATCAGCCCGACGCCGGCGCGAAACCGCCATTACGCGCGAGCGACCCGAAAATTCTCTCGCCGCTTGACGCCAATGCGACACGCTGGCCAAAAAGTTCAAATCATTACCTGAACTGGCTTGAAAGCGTTCGCGACAATCGCCAGCCCATCGCGCCGATTGAGCAATCCGCCCGCAGTCTCGAAGCCTGCGCCGCCGCGTGGATCGGCATGAAGCTCAAGCGCAAATTGACTTGGGACGCGGCGGCGGAAATGTTCACCGGCGACGACGAAGCGAACGCGATGCGCGACCGCAAAGCGCGCAAGCCGGAGTTTGATTTTCATCTCGTGATGAAACAGGCCGGCATCGCCTGACGAATTTTCCCTTTTGCCCGGGCGCGGCTTTCACTACATTGCCGCCATGTCCGAAATCGCCAAATTCGTCAACAACGGCTCCGCCAGCATCACGCCCGCCATCGCCGGGAAAGTCCTGCGCCAGTTGCCGCAGTGGAAACTGGAATTCACCCAGATCCGCGCGCCGCAATTTCCGCACCTCGTGGACCAGCTTGAATTCCTCGCCGACGCCGTCGAGGACGCGGTCGAGGGCGCCTACAAGGATTTGCCTTTCATGGCGGTCGCGCAGGCGGTGTTCGCGCTCATCTACGCGCACAAAAAAATGGGCATCATCCCGGAAAGCGTTTTGGAACTGGGCCGCGCGGACGATTCGAGCGTCGTGCGCGCCGTGCTGATCCAGAACGAAAAATCTTTCGCGATCTACGCCGGAATGCAGGGAGTTGACTGGCGGCAAATCACCAGCCAGCCGTAATTTTTCCGCGATGCAAATTCCTCTGGTGATGACCCTCATCGGCCCGGATCGAACCGGGTTGGTCGAAGCGGTCGCACGCGCGGTGGCCGAACACGACGGCAACTGGCTCGAAAGCCGCATGTGCCGGCTCGGCGGGGAATTCGCCGGCATTTTGCGGATTGAACTTCCCGCCGACAAAAAACAGCCGCTGCTTGACGCGCTGAAAAAAATTTCCGGCCTCAACGTCGTGGTTCAATCCGGTCAGACGGCAGTGGCCGCATCGCCCGGTCGTCAGACGAAACTGGAAATTGTCGGCTCCGACCGTCCGGGCATCGTCCGTGAAATCACCAGCGCACTTGCGCGGGCGAATGTGAATGTCGAGGAATTTTTCAGCGAAGTCGTCAGCGCGCCGATGTCCGGCGAGACTTTGTTCAAGGCCAGTGCGCGGTTGCAGTTGCCCGAAGGCTGTGACCTCGCCGCGTTGAAAAAGGATTTGGAAAAAATCGCCGCCGATTTGCTCGTGGATGTTTCGTTTGCGGAACTTGGCAATTAGTCGTAGCGCCGTCTCGGCAAAGCGCAGCATTCTTTTCTGAAATTTGTCACCCGATGTTTGAACTTCTCAAAACCGATTCGCAAACAAAAGCGCGGCTGGGTCGGCTGACCACCGCGCGCGGCATCGTCGAGACGCCGGTCTACATGCCGGTCGGCACGCAGGCCAGTGTCAAGGCGCTCGACCCGCGCGAACTCCGCGAGATGGGCACGCAAATCATCCTCGGCAACACCTATCGTCTCAACATCCGGCCCGGCCTCGACATCATCCGCGCCGCCGGCGGCCTGCACCAATTCATGAATTGGGAAAAGCCGATTCTCACCGACAGCGGCGGCTTTCAGGTTTTCAGTCTGGCGAAAATCCGTAAAATAAAACCGCACGGCGTCGAATTCCGTTCGCACCTCGACGGCTCGCTTTTATTTCTCGGCCCGAAGGAGGCGATGGAAATCCAGCACGTCCTCGGCTCGGACATCGCGATGTGTTTCGATGAATGTCCGCCGCACGACGCGCCCGCGCGCGAGCAGCGGCACGCCGTCGAACGCACCATCCGCTGGGCGCGCGAATGTCGCGAACAGCCGCGCGCCGACGGCCAAAAAGTTTTCGGCATCGTCCAGGGCGGTTCCAATCCCGCGTTGCGCGAGGAATGTGCCAAGGCGCTCGTAGAGATGGAATTCGACGGCTACGCCATCGGCGGCGTGAGCGTCGGCGAGCCGGAGCCGGAAATGATGAAGGCGGTCGAGTTCACCGTGCCGCATCTGCCCGCGCACAAGGCGCGTTACGCGATGGGTCTCGGCACGCCCGCGCAGATGCTCGAACTCGTCGCGCGCGGCGTGGACATGTTCGACTGCGTGCTGCCCACGCGCGTCGCGCGCAACGGCACGGCCTACACGCGGCACGGCGCCCTCGGCATCAAGGGCGGCGGCTACAAGGCGGACTTCCGGCCCATCGAGGAAAATTGCGACTGCTACGCGTGCAAAAATTTCACGCGTGCCTATCTGCGGCATTTGCTGAAGGCGAATGAAATTCTCGGCCTGCGGATGTTGAGCGTCCACAACACGCATTTGTTTTTGAAGGTGATGGCCGACGCACGCACGCATCTCGCCGCCGGAACGTTCACTGAATTTTACCGCGAGTTCATCGCCAACTTCACGCCGTCGCAAAGAATCCTGGCCGCGCGGAAAAAGGAAACCGAGCGATAAACTTTTTGACGCGAATTCAATCAGCGAGAATTCGTGCAATTCACGTCAAATCTGTTTTAAGTAAAGAACATTTGCCCCGCCGGTTCGGATATGGCATTATATTGTCATCGTAAAAATAATTTTTACAAAACTATGAACAAACCGAAAATCATCGCTTACTTGAAACCGTCTTGCGGCTGGAGCCAGGGCGTCCGCGCCGTGCTCAAAAAACACGACCTGCCATTTGAAGACCGCGACATCATCAACGACCCGGTCCAGCGCCAGGAAATGATCGAGAAGAGCGGCCAGCCGTTAAGCCCGTGCGTCGAGATCAACGGCCAGATGCTCGCCGACGTCAGCGGCGACGAAGTCGAGGCGTGGATGCTCGCGAACAATGTCGTGTCAGCCAACGACCGCACGCCCGACGCGCCCACCAACCAGGCGTGTGACACGCACCGGCACCTTTTCGAAGAGCCGCACGCGCATCATTGACTCGGTGCGCCGACAATTGAAGTCAAAAACGAAAAACGCGAAGGTGAAAACTTTCGCGCTTTTTAATTTGAAGCAGACCTGGAAGTTTGCAACGCGGCCAACTCTTTTGAAAAATAAATCAAACGAATTGCAATAAATATAATCCCCATTGGAATTATGAAAGCAATGCTGTGCAACAGACTTGCAACTTTGGTGAAAACTAAAATGTAGAATCCAGAAATGGCAATCGCAAACACGGCAATTACTTCAGCCGTTGTCAGTTCACGCTCGCGTTTCTTTGTATGGGGTTTTGCTGGAAAAAATAATCTGGAATAAACCGCAAAGGACAAAAAATAAATCCCCAAGCACCCATAAATGTAAGGCGCAAGGAAACGTGCAGCCCACGTCAGGCACATCAAAATGATGAAGAAGCAATCCAAGACAAAATGAAGGATTAGCTTTTGTTTCTTGTTCACAAGCAATTTCTACTACGCTCCGGTCAGTTTGACAATAAGATTGATAGCGCAAATCTGTTGCCGCACTTTTACTTCATGCAAATCGTTTCTTCCATCGCTGCAATGCAACGGCTCGCCAAAAAATGGCGGCGCGCCGGCACGCGCGTCGGTTTTGTGCCGACGATGGGCTATTTGCACGCCGGCCATCTGAGCCTCGTCAAACGGTCGCGGCAGGCCGCCGGCAAAAACGGCATCGTGGTCGTGAGCATTTACGTCAACCCGACGCAGTTCGCGCGGACGGAAGACCTCGCCCAATATCCGCGCGACTTGAAACACGACTTGAAATCGTGCCGCGAACTCGGCGTGGACGTCGTGTTCACGCCAGGCGACGCGGAAATGTATCCGGTAGGGTCATCGCGCTGCGATGACCGGACGGCGCAGCGCGCCGTCCCTACCAACTTTAGCACTTACGTTGTCGAAGAAAAATTATCGCAAACAATGGAAGGTGCATCGCGGCCAGCGCATTTTCGCGGCGTGACGACGGTGGTGGCCAAATTGTTCAACCTCGTTCAGCCGAGCGTGGCAGTGTTTGGCCAGAAAGATTTTCAGCAGGCGGTCATCATCAAACGCATGGTGCGCGATTTGAATTTTCCGGTGAATATCATCGTCGCGCCAACGCTGCGTGAACGCGACGGCCTGGCAATGAGTTCGCGCAATAAATATCTCGTTGGCGATTTGCGTCGTCAGGCGACGGTTCTTTGGCGTGCGATTCAAACGACGCAAGCCATCCTTAAAAAATCAAAATCAGTTTCAGCGACAAAACTAAAGGTAGATTTGAAAAAACTGATTAAAAGCGAGCCGGATGCACGATTGGATTATGTGGAGTTTTTCGAACCGGACACTTTGTCGCCGGTTTCAAACGTCACGCGTGGCACGCATATGGCACTGGCGGTATTCATCGGCAAAACGCGGTTGATTGACAATGCGAAACTTTAATTGACTAATGAAACCCGAAGTCAAAGTAAAGTTAGATTCTATTTTTAATTATCCGTTCTTTCAATCCGTCGGAAGTTCTTTGCCGCCGACTGTTACGCCATTGAAAAGTTGGTCGGCAGCTTCAAAAATGTGCCGTTCACACAAATGGGAAACTTGTCAACTCATGGCAAGGAACGCCCTTCAGGGAAAAATCGAGGCGCGATATCCTGAAGACACAGTAAACCATTACTTCTGGCATAGGCATCAAGAGTGGAATCCAATTGTTATTGAGATTCGGCCTTTGGTGCATTCGTTCATTGATGGTTTGCTCCCCAAATTTCCGTTGCAAGATAAGGCACTTAAAAATGTCCGAGACGATCTTTCGTGGGATATTATGGGCATTTGTCTCGAATTTGAATATCGAGATATAGTTGAGCCTATCTTTTATATGCCAGTCGTTGAACCGTGGTATGCAAAAGGTCATTTTCCTTGCGGCTGGGATGGAGATGAATTTTCTGATCGATGGGACGGAGTAGTCAAAGGCGGGCAATTAATGGTATTTTAATTTTCCCAATCACGATGAAACAATTCGATTTTCTCGTCCTTGGCAGCGGCATCGCGGGGCTGACGTTCGCGCTGAAGGTCGCGCCGCGCGGGCCTGTGGCCATCGTCACAAAAAAGGACCGCGCGGAGTCGAACACGAATTACGCGCAGGGCGGCATCGCGGCGGTGACGAGCAAGGAGGATTCTTTCGAGTCGCACGTGCGCGACACGCTCACGGCGGGCGCGGGCCTGTGCAAGGAAAGTGTCGTCCGCACGATTGTCGAGGAAGGTCCGGCGCGCATCGCGGAGTTGATTGCGCTGGGCATGAAATTTTCCGAGAGCAACGCGCCCAGCGAAGACGGCGGCAAACAACTCGATCTTGGACGCGAAGGCGGACATTCCGAGCGCCGCATTTTGCACGCGAAGGACGTGACGGGGCGCGAAATCGAACGAGCGTTGCTCGCGGCGGTCGCGGCGCAGCCGAACATCCAGATTTTTGAAAACCATATCGCGATTGATTTGATCACGAGCCAGAAGCTTGGCTACGTAGGCGAGAACCGCTGCCTCGGCGCCTACGTTTTCGACAAAAAATCCAATCGTGTCACGACTTTTTCCGCTCCGGTTACGGTTCTCGCGACGGGCGGCTGCGGCAAGGTTTATCTCTACACGACGAATCCCGACATCGCGACGGGCGACGGCGTGGCGATGGCGTATCGCGCGGGCGCGAGCATCGCGAACATGGAGTTTGTGCAGTTTCATCCAACGTGCCTTTATCATCCGAAGGCGAAATCGTTTCTCATCAGTGAAGCCGTGCGCGGCGAAGGCGGCATTTTGAAAACGCTCGGCGGCAGGGAATTCATGGACGGCGTCCATGCGATGAAATCGCTCGCGCCGCGCGACATCGTGGCGCGGGCGATTGACAGCGAGATGAAAAAGAGCGGAGCAGATTGCGTGCTGCTGGACATCACGCACAAGCCGGCGAAATTCACCATCGAACGATTTCCGAACATTTACGAGACGTGTCTGCGCTACGGCATTGACATCACGAAGGAGCCGATTCCGGTCGTGCCGGCGGCGCATTACCAGTGTGGCGGCGTGGCGACGAACGTGGATGGCGAGACGGACATCGCCGGGCTGTTCGCCGTCGGCGAAGCGGCTTGCACGGGCTTGCACGGCGCAAACCGGCTGGCGAGCAATTCACTTTTGGAAGCACTCGTCTGCGCGCATCGCGCGGCGGAAAAAATCATTGCCGTTCCCCGCGATAAATCGGATTTGAAAATTCCGTTGTGGCAGTCCGGCGACGCGACGAACGCGGACGAACTGGTCGTCGTCTCACATAACTGGGATGAGATTCGCCGTTTGATGTGGGATTATGTCGGCATTGTGCGCACGGGCAAACGGCTGCAGCGCGCGCAAAGCCGGCTGGCGCATTTGCAGCAGGAAATCCGTGAGTATTACTGGAATTTCATCGTGACGGGCGATTTATTGGAATTGCGCAACATCGCGACGGTCGCGGAATTGATTGTGAACTGCGCCTTGCAGCGACCCGAAAGCCGCGGGCTGAATTACAACCTGGATTTTCCGAATCCAAATCCCGACTGGGCGCAGCGCGACAGCGTGGTGCGGAAAAAGATTTGACGGCGAAAAGAAGGGCGGCCCGCCCGAAAACAGGCCGCCTGGTGGAGGAACCATTGCAGACAATCAAAAAGTGAAAACGGCCTTGAGACCGGCGACGGGGGGACCCTCGCGGCGCGTGAACTGATCGTCAAAGGTAAATTCGTAGTAATCGGCACGGACGCTGAACCAGGTGTTGGAACGGTTGCGCGAATCCATGCTCCCGCGGAAAAACAAAAGCAGGTCGCGCTGCTCCAATTTCTGATTTTTTTGAATCTGGTTTTCTTGAATGACCGTGAGATAAGGCGTTTCATTCACCGGCGGTTCGCCGGCCCGCGCCGCCATCGCCACGGACAACAGAATGAGCGCGACGCAGCAACACCGGTTTTTTCCCGTTGCGACCAGCCGGAGTAGCTTGTGGAACTGTCCATTTCTCTGCACGCATGTCATCTAGCAACGTGCGTGCCAACTAAAAACATTCGTGAAATCAGCAGGTTTTTGCGTTCACGGTTCTTCGTTCCCTGTCCTAAAATCAAACTGGCGCGGACAGTTCAAGGCAATGGCGTTTGTTCAAGGAATCAAAATCGCCGCGTCGCGTCTGGGATGCGCGGCTTTGCCCTTGAATCCAGCCAGACGCAAGCCGGTCACATTTTCGGCTTCAAGCGCGCTGCCAAAATAATCCGGAAGATTTCCGCCCCAGCTCACGGAACAATTTTCAATCGTGACACCATCGGCGTAACGAATGCTGAAACCGGGATTGTCGTGCGTTTCAATCGGGTCGAGCACTTTGGTCGGACGGTTGTCGAACAAACCGCCGTGGTATTTCGTCCAGCGATCCAGTTTCACGCAGATTTTTTCGAGTTCGACGTTTTGGATGCGGCTGGCGGACGTGCCGTTGATGCGGATGCTGTTCTCGGCGCGTCCAATGATGTTTTGAAATTGAATGTCGCGCATCGCCCCAAGTTTCGTCGCCGGCAATCGGGGAATGGCCGTGAGCGAAATCGCCTCGCCGCGTCCCCACCAAGGATCGCTGTAATAACTCGAAGTGAATTTGATGTCGCGGAAAACAACGTTGTGAACGTCGCCCTCGTCCCGCAACTGAATGCAAAGACCGCGGCTGGCGGAAAGAATTTTGCACCGCTCAAAAACGATGTCGTGGATGTCGCTGGTGGTTTCCGTGCCGATTTTCAAACCGGAATCCTGCGTCCGCAAAACGCAGTCGTGGACGTGGATGTTCGCGCACGGGCCGAAGTCGTTCGTCTGCCGCGTGGTTTTGACGACGATGCAATCGTCCCCGCAAGTCAGCCGGCAATTGCGGATTTCCACGTCCTGACAATGGTCGGGATCAATGCCGTCGCAATTCGGCACATCGAGCCGGTTGTTGACGGTCACGTTTTCCACGAGCACATTTTTGCAGCCGAGCATGTGCAAGCCCCAGAACGGCGCGTCGCCGAACGAAATATCGCGCACGACAAGATTGGTGCAGCCGGTGAGCACGAACATTTTTGGCCGCCATTCCTTGAACAGCCACCATTCGTTGGCGGCGTCGTAGCTGGTCATAAATGACAGCGAACGACCGGAAATTTCCCCTTTGCCGGTGATGCGGAGATTGGCCGCGTTGGAGGCGGTGATGACGCCGTCGCCCGCATAGTCCGGCTGATTGGTGCTGATAACCAGCTCGCCGTCGAGGTGGAAATCAATTCCGCCTTTCAAATCCAAAGTGGCAATCAGAAATTTATGCCCGCGCGGAATCAGAACTTGTCCGCTGTCTTCAGCCGCCGCGTCAATCGCGCGTTGAATCGCTGCCGTATCGAGCGCGTTGCCATCACCAATTGCCCCGAAGTCGAGGACGTTGAAGGTTTTCGCCGCGACGGAAAAATTCAGCGCGAGGGTCACGCCGAGCAGAAGCCATTTTGTTTTCATGGAAATCATTTCAACGTCACGTCCCAGACTTTCGCGCGGCGCGATTTGCCCGCCGGGCCTTCGACCCAGAGCACAACGACATAATTTCCCGGCTCCTTGTAGCCATGAATCGGATTCTGCTCGGCGGAGGTTTCGCCGTCGCCGAAATCCCATTTCCATGAATCAATTTTGCCAACGGACAAATCCTTGAACGCGACGAGCCGGCGCTCCATGTCCACGACGGAAAACGACCATTGCGCCTCGATGGATTTCAGGAATTGCGGCTCCAGCGGCATCAGTTTGAACGGAACCAGATAATCGGCGTTGCCATACATCGTGTGATGGCGTGAAAGATTCCAGAAACCGTTGTTCGTGTCGCCGGAATGAACATCGTCGTAATCTATCACGGCCCACGACAGGCCGATGAGTTTGTTTTCCTTCAGCACGGATTCGACGGCGCGCTGCGGGCCTTCCGCGCCGGCGTAATCGAACGGCGTGATCCAAAATTCCAGAACAAGATGGCCGGGCTGGCCGGGTCTGAAGTTGTAATTGCAAGCCGCGTTGGCATAAGGCAGTTCCTTGATCCATTGCTCCGGCCCCCAGACCATGCACCAGTCCTTGCCTTCCGCCGGCGTGAAGATGTGGTAGTTCTGCGCGTGCGCGCCCTGGAGCGTGAAATACGTTTCCCATTTGCCGAGCAGGTCGCGCGCCGGTGAAAACCGTTCGATGAACGGCCCGCCGGAAAGGTCGCCGTCCACGACCAGCTCGAACGTGTCGTTGTGCAGCCCCGGCTCGGAAAAATCCCAGTAATCATCGTCGGCTTCATACAGAAAGTAGAGGCGGTTCAGCCCTTTCACCCAGCCGACCTTCACGCGGACATCGAGCGTCTTCGGGTCAGGCTTCGGATGTTTGCCGGTGTCATCCACGAGTTCATCCGTGCCGATGACGTAACTTTCCGGCACGATGTCCCAATCGTTCGTCTTGCCGTCCACCGTCGGAATTTTGTCCGGGGGAAACTGGAAAACTTTGAAAACGACGTTCGTGCGGTCGAGCGCGACGGCGGGAAGAGCAAGCATGGTCAAACAGGCGCAAAGCAAAAGCCGCTGGCGGAATAGGCGGGACGTGTTCACTCAAAAAGGACTCCATGATTGCAGGAACGTGTCAACACATTTACGCAGGAAGTGAAATCTTGGAATATGTTCGCCGGATTCAGGTGTCCCTTCAGGACATGATTTCATTGGTGATGCACCAGACACCTTGTGTCTGGCTAATTTCCGGTTGTCCCGTCGGGACGAAACAATCCCGCTGTCCGCTCACCGCCCGACCAGTTTCTGCAAATGTTCCGGGTAGCGCGCGCCTTGAACCGGAATTTTGGACGCCGCACTTTCCAGTTCGCGCAAATCTTCCGGCGCAAGCTGGACCGCAGCCGCTCCGCAATTTTCGCGCAGGCGATGCAGCTTCGTCGTGCCGGGAATCGGCACGATCCATGGCTTCTGCGCCAGCAGCCATGCCAGCGCGACTTGCGCGGGCGTCACCTTCTTCTCCGCCGCAAATCTACCGATCAAATCCACCAGTGCCTGGTTCGCCTTCCGGTTCTCCGCGCTGAAGCGCGGGACATTGTTGCGGAAATCCGTGCTGTCGAACTTCGTATTCTCGTTGATTGCGCCCGTGAGGAAACCTTTGCCCAACGGACTGAACGGCACGAAGCCGATGCCCAATTCCTCCAGCACCGGCAAAATTTCCGCTTCCGGCTCGCGCCACCACAATGAGTATTCGCTTTGCAACGCCGTCAACGGCTGGACGGCGTGCGCGCGGCGGATGGTCTGCGCCCCGGCTTCCGACAGCCCGAAATGCTTCACCTTGCCCGCACGGATCAATTCCTTCACCGTCCCGGCCACGTCTTCGATGGGCACGTTCGGGTCAACCCGATGTTGGTAGAGCAGATCAATCGTTTCGAGCCGGAGCCGCTTGAGCGAGCCCTCGACGACTTGTTTGATGTGCGCCGGCTGGCTGTTCAAGCCGCCCTGCTTGCCGCTGTCGCAATCGAAGCCGAACTTGGTGGCGATGACCACTTGCCGGCGGAACGGAGCCAGCGCCTCGCCCACCAGTTCCTCGTTCGTGAACGGGCCATAGACCTCGGCGGTGTCGAAGAACGTGACGCCCTGTTCGACCGCCGACCGGATCAGGGAAATCATCTCCTGCCTGTCTCCCGCCGGGCCGTAACCGAAGCTCATGCTCATGCAGCCCAGCCCGATGGCCGAGACTTCCAGATTACTGTTTCCAAGTTTGCGCTTTTGCATATTCAATTCTTTGATACCGCAGGTTTGCATTAAGTCAAGGAAACGGCAACGTGCCTACAAATCAAAAATTCCTGCGCTTGCCCGTAAACTGTCCCAGCCATAATCTTGACTCGCTTGAATCCCAAGAAACAAACAGCGAGCAAATCAAAACCGCAAGTGCTGCGTGAAGACTCGCCGCCTTACCACGTCAACGGCAATGGCTCACATAACAGGCTTCGTTTCATTGACCTTTTTTGCGGCATCGGTGGATTCCGCATCGCGTTTGAAAAGGCAGCCTGCAAATGTGTTTTTTCTTCCGACTGGAATGAGAAGGCGCAGGAAACCTACGCTGCTAATTTCGGCGAGAAGCCGCATGGTGATATTCATTCTGTGGCAGTGGCTGATATTCCTGAACATGATATTCTTTGCGCCGGTTTTCCCTGCCAGCCATTCAGTATTGCAGGCGTCTCCAAGAAATTGAGTCTCGGTAAAAAGCACGGCTTTGAAGACAAAGAACAGGGCAACCTCTTCTTCACACTCGCAGACATCATTGACTTTCATCAACCCGCCGCGTTTGTGCTGGAGAACGTGAAAAATCTTCGCAGCCACGATCAAGGCCGCACTTTTCAGATTATTCACGACACACTGACCAAAGCGCTCGGCTACACCGTATATGCCTTCAGCGTATTTGAATTCGCGTCAAGGTTATTTCCGAACCGAGTCGAGAAAATTTAGACACGAATTACACAGATTAACACGAATTTGTTCCGTCCCAAAGGGACAACCGGAAATTAGCCAGACGCAACGTGTCTGGTGCATCGCAAAACGAAATCATATTCTGAAATCAATCCGGCAAATCACGCCATTGCCGCCGCGCGAGGTAAGGGTCAACGTGGTTTAGCAGAAAATACGCCCAGCGCTGTTTCATTTTCCGCCAGAAAGTGCGCGACTTGCGCCATTCCTCCGCCGTGACGCGATGGCAGTGCTTGAGATTTTTTGAAAAGATTTCGCGCGCCTCGTCCGCGATGGCCTTGTTTTCAAAGCGGATCATCAGCTCGTAATTGATGCGCAGGCTGCGCGTGTCGAGATTCGCCGAGCCGAGATACACGATGTTGTCCACGATGATGAGTTTCGCATGAAGAATCTGCGGCTGATACTCGTAAATCTCGATGTTCCCGCTCAAAAACCGGCGATACAAACCTTGCGCGGCCAGCATCGAAAGCAGCACGTCGGATTTGCCGGCCAGGATCAACTGCACTTTTCCGCCGTGCCGCGCCACGCGCTTCAACTCGCGCCGCAGCCGCCACGTCGGGAGAAAATACGCGATGATCATCTGCACGTTTTTTGCGCGCTTCAAATCCTTGTGCAACGCGCGCTTGAACGGATTCCGTCCGCGCCCCGGCCCGCTGAACAACAATTGTTCCTTGGGCAGCGCGACGGTTTTTTTCGCATCGGATTTTCGCAGGATCGTGAACCGTTTGTGCTTGAACTCCGCGCGCGCGAACATTTCCTCGAACGACAGCGCCAATTGCGCCACCAACGCGCCTTCGATTTTCAAGCCTACGTCGCACCAGCCCGATTTCACGCCGTCGCCTTCGTATTCCGCCGCAATGTTGAAGCCGCCGACAAACGCCACGCGTCCGTCGCACACGAGCAGCTTGCGGTGGTTGCGGATGATCAGGCGTTTCAACGTCACCGGATTGAACTGCCGGACTTCGCCGCCCGCGCTCCGCAGCGAATCCCAAAACTTTGCGGGCAAAAAATAGGAGCCGACCGCATCCACGAGCACGCGAACGCCCGCGCCTCGCTTGCACGCGCGAACCAGCGCATCGCGAAAACGGACGCCAACCGGGCTGTCCTGAAAAAAATAAATTTCAAGGCAGACTGATTTTTTCGCCGCGTCAATCGCCGCGAGCATTTCTGGAAAAACCTCATCGCCCGTGCAAAGCCAGTTAAAAGTGAAATTGGATTCAGCCATGTTTGACCTGTTAAACTGGTTCATCATGGCAGATTTGCAGCCGGACAACCAGCTCGCTTAAAAGGGTGGTGATATATTTTCGGGTAGGGCGCCTCACTCCGTGCGCGCCGTCGTGGTGAACCAGGACACGTTCGTTGGCAGGCGGCGGCGTGCAGGGGACTGCCCACTCTACCTTTGAGAATTTTTTCCTTCAATTCGCGCAGAAAACTTTTAATCCTTGGGCATGGATTCAAAACTGATTCTCGAAGCGGCGCGCGGGATGCTGGACGGCTCGGTCCGTGCCGGACTGGCCACCGGGTCGTCGGCATCGGTGGCCGTCTGCAAAGACCGGCGGGCGTGGAATATTATCACGTGGATTGCAGAGGTCCCGGTTTTACCTTCGCGGCGGGCAGAGGACTGCCCACCCTGCCAGATTGTTCAATTTTGCCTGCCATCATCTGGATAATCCCGATCCCGGCAGAAAGCCCATGTTTTGGCCTGACAATCGCTGCATATCGGTCAGGATGTCGGTCACAAATTATTTGAAAAACAGCGTCTAATACGGCAAATTGCCCGAATTGCACTGTTTTTTCTGCATCCGGGTGAATCTGATGGAAAAATCCGAAATGGGAATCACATTGGGAAAGACCGCATTCCTCTGGATGGCGGCCGGGATTTTTCTCGCCATCGCCGCCCCGGCCCAGCCGCTCCAGCGGCAGGTGCTGTCCGGTCATGTGCCCGCAGCCGTGTCCCGGTTGAACCCGGCCAGCCGTCTCCCGGCGGCCAGCCGCCTGCAACTGGCCATCGGCCTGCCGCTGCGAAACACGAACGAACTGGACCGCCTGCTGGATGAAATTTACCACGAGCCGGCCAGCGCCAATTACCGCCATTTCCTGACGCCGGAGGAATTCACCCGGCGCTTCGGGCCGACGGAACAGGATTACCAGCAGGTCATTGATTTTGTCCGCGCGAACGGCTTTACCGTGACGGGCACGCATCCAAACCGCATGTTGCTGGACGTGGAAGCTTCGGTTCCCGACATCGAGAAAGCGTTGCACGTCACGCTGCGGACTTATCCGCACCCGCGCGAGGCGCGCAATTTTTTCGCGCCGGACACCGAGCCGTCACTGGATCTGGCCACGCCAATTTTGCACATCAGCGGTCTCGACAATTTCACCGTTCCGCAGGCATTGAACCATGAGCGGCGACTGGATCAAAAAGTCGCCGGCGCGACGCCTGCCGCCGGATCGGGGCCGGGCAACACGTTTGTGGGAAGTGATTTTCGTACGGCGTATGTTCCGGGCACAACGCTGAACGGCGCGGGGCAATCGGTCGGCCTGGTGCAGTTTGCCGGTTATTATCCCGCCGACATTCTGACCTATGAACTGGCCTACGGCCTGCCCACCAACACCCCGCTGGTGAACGTTCTGCTGGACGGCATCAGCAACATCACCAACAGCGGCAACGGGCCTGAACCCGCCCTCGACATCGAAATGGCGATTTCAATGGCGACCAACCTCAACTCGGTCATCACCTATTACGGCAACAGCCCCGACGACATCATGAACCGGATTGCAACGGACAATCTCGCCAAACAGATCAGCGCATCGTGGACGTTCGGCATTGACAGCACGACGCTGCAAGTTTACCAGCAGTTCGCCGCGCAGGGACAATCCTGCTTCAACGCCTCCGGCGATGATGATGCCTACACCGGCTCGCCCCTGACGCCCACCGACGCGCCTTACGTCACGAGCGTCGGCGGAACGACCTTGACGACCAGCGGCCCCGGCGGTTCATGGGTTTCCGAGACCGCTTGGAACTGGGGCGGCGGCACCGGCACCGGAGGCGGCGTCAGCACCACCTACTCCATGCCGTTCTGGCAGCAAGGCGTCAGCATGACCGCCAATCTGGGTTCGACGACGATGCGCAACCTTCCCGACGTAGCCATGACCGCCGACAACGTCTGGGTCCAATACAACAACGGTGCTTCCGGCGATTTTGGCGGGACCAGTTGCGCCTCACCGCTCTGGGCGGGCTTCACCGCGCTGGTCAACCAGCAGGCGGCGGCGAACGGTTATCCGCCGGTGGGTTTCATCAACCCGGCGGTCTACGCCATCGGCAAGGGCGCGAATTTCGCCTCGACATTTCACGACATCACCACCGGCAACAACACCAGCAGCGCCAGCCCGGCAAAATTTTACGCCGTCGCCGGTTATGACCTTTGCACCGGCTGGGGCACCCCAGGCGGCATGAACCTCATCAACGCGCTGGCCATTCCCGATCCGCTGACGGTGACGCCGGCCAATGGATTTGTGACCACCGGCCCGGTCAGCGGTCCGTTCAGCCAGACGAATTTGATATTCACGCTGACCAACTTGGGAGCCGGCTCGCTGAACTGGTCGGTCACCAGCACCTCGTCATGGCTCAACGTTTTGGCGACGAACGGCAGCCTGGCGGCGGGAACCGCGACGACGATTGCCGCGAACGTGAATTCAACAGCCACGAATCTTGCGGCGGGTTATTATCCCGCGACGATTTTTTTCACCAACCTGACCAGCGGTATTTTCCAGACCCGCCAGTTCACCCTCGTCGTCGGCATCGGCCTGACTTGGAACAACAACACCAATACCATTGCACCCCATGATGGCGGCGGCACCTGGATCAATCAAAGCGCCAGCAACACAAACTGGTGGAACGGCGCCGGAAACGTCCAGTGGAACAACAACGTGCCCGGCCTTGCAACCTTCGGCGCGGGTTCCGGCGCGGCGGGAACGGTGGCTTTGAGCGGCGCAATCACGGCAGGCGGCATCAACTTCAACGCGCCCGGCAGCGGCAGCTACACCATTGCCGGCAGCAGCGCGCTCACTTTGAATGGCAACATCAATGCCAACGTCTCGGCCACCATCAGCGCGCCGGTGACGCTCGGACTTCCAGACACTTTCACCGTGGCAAATTCGCGAACACTCACTGTCAGCAGCCTGCTCGCCGGCAGCAGCGCAAATAATCTGTACATCGTTGGCCCCGGCACCGTCAGCCTCACCGGCCAGAATAACACCGGCACTTCCGCCGGCATGGGCGGATTTGTCAATGTCAGTTCCGGCACGCTGTCCGTGAACAGCAGCAACACCGCCTACGGGGCTCTGGGAAACGTCGCGGGCATCACGGTCGCGGCGGGCGCGACTTTGAGTTTGCAAAGTTACAACGCCCTTTCCGGTTACGCCGGTGTCGCGCGCAATATCGCGCTGAACGGCGGCACGCTGACCGCCGTCAGTGGCAACCACCTGGTGGATATTTTGACGCTCAACGGCGGCACGGTTTCGGGCAACGGCAGCGCCACTTATGGCAGCATCAATCTTGAGAACAATTGTTACGTCACGACGAACTCTACGATCAGTGCGCAGAACTTCACCACCGGAAACGCGAACCGCAACTTCATCGTCAGCAGCAACGCCACGCTGACTTTCTCCGGCACCATTGTGAACGGCAACAACAACACCAGCAGCTTCACGCTGGCCGGCGGTGGCACGATGATTCTCACCGCCGTCAACACGCTCACCGGCAGCGTCACGGTCAACGGCGGAACCTTGCAACTCAATCCCGGCGGCAACGGCGGAAATTCCAGTTCCGGCCTGGTCGGTTCCGTGTCGGGCATCACCATCAGTTCGGGCGCGACCATGTCCACGTTCGGAAACAACGCCATTTCCGGCTACAGCGGCTCGGCCCGCGCCATCACCATCAACGGCGGCGCTTTGAACGATGATGTCGGCAACCACGCCGTTGCCAGCCTCACATTGAATGGCGGCACGGTTTCAGGCGCGGGCAACCCGACTTCCGGCAGCTACAATCTGGCCGGCAATTGCACTGTGACCACCAACTCGACCGTCAGCGTGCAGAATTTCACCACCGCCGCCGGTTCGGTCTTCAACGTCGGCAACAACGTCACGCTCGCCGTCACCGGCACGATCATCGGCGGCGGCGGATTCATTTTGACCGGCGGCGGAACCGCCGTGATGAGCGGCCCGAACACCTACACCGGCAACACCACCGTCAGCAACGGAACTCTCGAGGTGGACGGCGCGCTCGGCAATACAACGGTCACGATCGGCGGCGGCAGATTGACCGGCGTTGGAACCATTGCCGGTGCGGTAATGGTGAACACCAACTCACTTTTTTCTCCCGGTACGAACAACACCATTGGCACGGTGACGGTCAGCAACAAATTGTCGCTGGCCGGCACAACCTTGATGCTGCTCAACCGGACGAACGCGCAAAATTCCACCCGCGTCACCGGCATCACGACCTTGACCAACGGCGGCGCGCTTACGGTTTTAAACATCGGACCGGCGCTGCAAGCCGGCGACAGCTTCACGCTTTTTGCCGCCAACTCTTACCACGGCAATTTTGCCAGTTTGAATTTGCCCGCACCCGGAGCCGGGCTGGGCTGGGACATAACCAGGCTAGCGCAATTTGGAATTCTGGCGGTCGCGCAGTTGCCGTCCGTGAGCCTCTCGCCGGCCAGCACGAACATCCAATGCGGGAGCTCGCTGACCTTGACCGCCACGACCGCCGGCACCACGCCGCTTTTTTACCAGTGGTATGACTACCAGACCAACGTGATCCCCGGCGCGACGAACACTTCGCTGACACTGACGAATCTGCACATGGCGCAGGCCGGCAATTACACGCTGACCGCCAGCAACGTGGCTGGATCTGTTTCCGCCGCCGCCGCCGTTGGCGTGGTGGACACAATGCCGCCGGTCATCACATTGAACGGCACGAATCCGATGACGGTGGAATGTCACGGCACCTTCACCGATCCAGGCGCGACTGCCACCGACTCCTGCGCCGGAAGTCTGGGTGTGACCGTCAGCGGCAACGTGAATGCAAACAATCCGGGCATTTACTTTTTGACTTACAGCGCCGCCGATCCTTCCGGCAACTCCAACACAGTGACACGCACCGTCAACGTGGTGGACACCACGCCACCGGCCATCCTCTGGAGTTTCACGAACCTGGTTTTGAGTGTGAACACCAATTGCACGGCCACGATGCCGAATGTCACCGGAACCAATTTTATTCTGGCCGCAGACCTGTGCAGCTCCTCGCTGACGTTCAGCCAGACTCCGACCAACGGCACGATCATGTCTCCGGGCACAAACGCGGTCGTCATCGCGGTGGCCGACAATTCCGGCAACACCGCCTGGGTGACCAACACCGTCGTGGTGGCCGACACCACACCGCCTGTGATTTCTGTGCTCGGCCCCAATCCGTTGACCAATCAATGTCACAGCGCGTTCGTTGATCCGGGCGCGACGGCGGCGGACAATTGCAGCAGCGTCGCGGCCTTCACCACCAACGGCATCGTCAACCCGAACTCGCCCGGCGTTTATTTCATCTCCTACATCGCCACCGACGCGGCGGGCAACTCGGCAACGAACACCCGCACGGTGGTCGTGGTGGACACAACTCCGCCCGTCATCACCCAATGCGCGACGGCGCAGACGTTGATGGCGGGCACGAACTGCACCGCAGTTTTGCCGGACTTCACCGGCGGGTTGACGGCCACGGACGCTTGCAGCGGCATCGTCCACATCACCCAACTGCCGCCGCCGGGTTCGGTGCTGCCACTGGGAACGAACGTCGTGACTTTTTATGTGGATGACGGCAACGGCAACACCAATCTTTGCACCGCGCCGGTGACGGTGCTGGCAGGGTTGCCGCAAATCTGGTCGCAAACTTCAAGCCAGACCAACCAGGCCGGGACCGGCGCAAGTTTCAGCGTCAACGTGAGCGCCTGCTCGCCCTTGAGTTATCAGTGGTATTTCAACGGCTCGGCCGCCGGCGGGCAGACGAACAGCACGTTCACACTGGCATCGGTGAATTCATGCAATGCGGGAACGTATCAGGTCGTCGCCACGAGCAGTTCCGGTTCCGCCACCAGCCAGGTCGCAGTGCTGACCGTGATCAATGACCCGACCAACATTTCGCCGGCGGGCGCGTTGAATGTCGGCACGCAGACCGAGTGCAGCGGCATCGTGTTCAATCCCGGAGCCAGTTACACCTGGGAAATCAACGATGCGGTCACCAATTGGGATTTGCTGGACGTCGCCGGCTTGCTGGACGTGGAATCCTCCGGCACAAATCCGTTCACCGTAAAAATCGTGTCGCTCACCCCATCCAGCACGCCGGGGCCTCTGAAAAATTTTGTTAACACGTCAAATTACACCTGGATCATTGCCTCGGCAACCGCCGGAATCTCCAACTTCAACGCCGCTGCATTTGCTGTGGACGCCAGCGCGTTCAGCAATGCCGTCAGTGGAACTTTTGGCATTGCCCAACTGGGAACCAATCTCGTCGTGCAATACACCGCGCCGCTCGTGGTGCCCGCGCCGGTCGCCATCACCGGCGGGACTGCGCTGGGCAACGGCACCTTCCAATTGAGCTTCACCGGCCCGGCCAGCCAGCCGTTTCGGATTCTCTCCACCACCAACCTGCTCCTACCCCTGACCAACTGGACAGCGCTGACCACCGGCAATTTCAACGGCGGCATCATTAATTTCACGGACGCCGCCGCGACCAGCCAGTTGATCCAGTTTTACCGCGTCGCCTCGCCGTGAGATTTTCCGGCACCGGCCGGAAATCTGGAAGACCGGAAGCAAAGGCAAATAATCCTTGAATCTTGCAGAAAGCGTTTTAGCATTTGCGCATCCGTTGAAGCCCAAGCTGGAAAGGCGCGCCGATTATCAATCACGCCAAAAGCGGGGCAAATCCGGCCGTCGGTTCACTTCAAATATGTCACGCCATCATGTCATCCACCGGCTCGTTGCCGTGTTCTTTTTTCTGGCAACCGTTCCACTCTTCGCCACCACCACCGTCACCGGCCTTCGGTGCGAAAATCTGGAAAACCCGCCCGGCATTGACGCCGCGCAGCCGAGATTGAGCTGGATTTTGAATTCCGGCGAACGCGGGCAAATGCAGGCCGCCTGTGAAATCCTCGTCGCCTCGTCGGAAAAGAATCTGGCGGGGAACAAAGGCGATTTGTGGAGCAGCGGAAAACTTTTGTCCGGCCAATCCGTCCAGGTTCCCTACGCGGGCAACCCGCTCGCGTCCGGCACGCCATGTTTCTGGAAAGTCCGCGTGTGGGACAAGGACGGAAAGGTTTCCGCGTGGAGCAAGCCGGCGTTTTGGACGATGGGAATTTTGAACCCATCCGGCTGGCACGACGCCAAATGGATCGGACTCGACGGCGAGGACGTCACCAATTATCTCGCCGGCACAAGCTGGATCTGGTTTCCGTCCGGCGAACCGGAAAAATCCGCCGCGCCCGCCACGAATTGCTTCCGCCGCGTCGTCGTCATTCCATCCGACCGCCGGATCATCCGCGCCAAATTTGTCTATACCGGCGACAACGAATGCCGTGGCTGGCTCAACGGCCGCGACCTCGGCGCGCGAAACAATTATCACACCGTCAAGGACAACGACATCACTGGACGCCTCGAACCCGGCACGAATGTTTTTGGTTTCACCGGCTACAATCGCGATGAAAAGCCAGCGGGCATCGTCGGCCTGCTGACGATTGAATTTGACCGCGGCGAGCCGATGGTGATTCCAACCGACGAATCCTGGAAAGTTTCCGACAGGGAAATGGACGGCTGGAACGAGCTTGGCTTCGATGATTCAAACTGGGTCAGCGCGAAAATTCTCGGTCCGATTGGGATGCAGCCGTGGGGCGACGTGCGCGTTTCCGAATCGCGCGTGCAGCCGGCGCGTTATCTGCGAAAGGAATTTCCCATCCAAAAGAAAGTCGCGCGCGCCACGGTTTATTTTTCAGGCCTTGGTTTGTCCGAGCTTTATTTGAACGGCAAAAAAGTCGGCGACGCCGTTTTGTCGCCCGCGTTCGCGCAATACGACAAACGCGCGTTTTATGTCACCTACGATGTGACAAAAAATTTGCGGCGCGGCGCGAACGCCATCGGCGCGATTCTCGGCAACGGGCGTTTTTACGCCGACCGCAGCAAGGTCTATTCGGGCACGATGAGTTTTGGCTGGCCAAAATTGCTGCTGCAATTGCGCATCGAATACGCCGACGGCTCGGTCGCGGAAATCGCCAGCGACGAATCGTGGAAACTGTCACTCGACGGCCCGGTTGTCGCCAACAACGATTACGACGGCGAGGACTGCGATGCGCGCAAGGAATTTACCGGCTGGAGCAAAACCGGCTTCGACGATGCCAACTGGCAGCCCGTGCGGATCGTTTCCGCGCCGTGCGAAAACATTTCCGCGCAGATGATCGAGCCGATCCGCGTCACGGGAACCATCAAGCCGGTCGCCGTCAACGAAGTCGCGCCGGGTGTTTTCATTTTTGACATGGGACAAAACATGGTCGGCTGGTGTCGCCTGAAAGTTTCCGGCACGGCGGGGACAAAAGTTTCCCTGCGCCACGCCGAAACCTTGAAGCCGGACGGCTCGCTTTATCTCGCCAATCTTCGCGGCGCGCAAGTCACGGACAGTTACACGTTGCGCGGCGGCGGCGAAGAAATTTTCGAACCGCGCTTCACAACGCACGGTTTCCGTTACGTTGAAGTTACTGGGTTTCCCGGCACGCCAGGTTTGGATTCAATCGAAGGCCGCGTCGTCAACGACGATCTGAAGACGGCGGGCGAATTTGAATGTTCCAACGAATTGATCAATAAAGTTTACCGCGCCATCGTCTGGGGCGTGCGCGGGAATTACCGCAGCATCCCGACCGATTGCCCGCAACGCGACGAACGCCAGGGCTGGCTCGGCGACCGCTCGGAGGAATCGCGCGGAGAAACTTATCTGTTCGACAACTCGAATCTTTACGCGAAGTGGCTGCAGGACATCGCCGACGCGCAGAGGCCAGGCGGCAGCGTGCCGGACGTCGCGCCGTCCTACTGGCCGATTTATTCCGACAATGTTTCGTGGCCGAGCAGCGGCGTCATCATTCCCGAAATGCTGCGCGAGCAATTCGCCGACGCGCAAATCGTCGCGCGCCACTACGACAGCGCGAAAAAATGGATGGATTTAATGTCCGGCTTTGTGACTGACGGCATTATTTCGCGCGACAATTACGGCGACTGGTGCGTGCCGCCGGAAGACCCGGCGCTGATTCATTCGCGCGACACAAACCGGATCACCGACAAAACTTTGATTGCGACTTCGTATTTTTATTGCGACTGCAAGCTCATGGAGAAATATGCGGCGATGCTCGGTAAAACCGACGACGCGCAACAATTTCACGCGCTCGCGGAAAAAATGAAATCCGCCTTCAACGGCAAATTTCTCGACCGCGACAAAGGGCAATACAGCAACGGCACGCAGACTTCCTGCGTCCTGCCGCTCGCGTTCGGCCTTGTGCCGGATGACATGAAGCAAAAGATTTTCAATCATCTCGTGGACAAGATTGAAAATGAGACGCATGGACACATCGGCACGGGCTTGATTGGTGGACAATATCTCAACCGCGTCCTGACCGAAAATGGCCGCGCGGATTTGTGCTACACCATCGCGTCGCAAAAAGATTATCCGAGCTGGGGCTACATGATCGGGCACGGCGCGACGACGATCTGGGAACTCTGGAACGGCAACACCGCCGACCCGGCGATGAATTCCGGCAATCACGTCATGCTGGTCGGCGACCTCGTGATCTGGTTTTACGAAAATCTCGCGGGCATCAAGACCGATCCTGAACAACCCGGCTTCAAACACATCATCATGAAACCAACGCCCGTCGGTGATTTGACGTTTGTGAAAGCGACGCACAATTCGCCTTACGGCTTGATTTCCAGCGAATGGCATCGCGACGGCGATAAATTTGACTGGCAGATTGAAATTCCCGCGAACACGACGGCGACAGTTTTTCTTCCCGGAAAAAATGTGGCAGGCATGACTGAAAGCGGCGTTCCAATTTCACAATCACGCGACTTCCAGCTTTTGGGAGCCGAAGACGGCTGCGTCGTCCTGAAAATCGGCAGCGGCAAATACCATTTTGTGAGCGAGTAAAATGAAGCTGCAACATTCTATTTGGTTGCTGGCCGTTATTTTGTTCGCCCTTGTTTCAACCGGCTGTGCGGCCGTCATAAATCAAAACGCCGTGCTGATATCGGAATTTATTTTTGAAACCGCGCCGTTTCCGTCGTGCCATGCCTCGACGATTGCCGAAACGAAATCCGGTCTCGTCGCCGCATGGTTCGGCGGCACGGCGGAACGCAATCCCGACGTGTGCATTTACGTTGCGCGAAATGAAAATGGCAAATGGACGCCGCCGGTCGCGGTCGCGGACGGAGTTGGTTTTGCGACCAATCGTTTTCCGACGTGGAATCCGGTTTTGTTCCAGCCGAAAAATGGTCCGCTGCTTTTGTTTTACAAAGTCGGCCCGAAACCAGCCGAATGGTGGGGGATGTTAAAGACTTCTGATGATGACGGAAGAACATGGTCGAAGCCACAGCGTTTGCCTGATGGAATTCTCGGCCCGATAAAAAACAAACCTGTGCAGCTTGCGAATGGCGACATTCTTTGCGGCAGCAGCACCGAAGGCGACGGCTGGAAAGTTCATTTCGAGCGCACCAGCGATTTTGGAAAAACTTGGAGCGCAACGCCGCCGGTGAACGACGGCAAGGAAATTGGCGCGATTCAGCCGAGCATTTTGTTTCACAAGGGCGGCAAGCTCGAAGCGATTGGCCGGACACGGAATGACAAAATTTTCCAAATCTGGTCGGACGACGGCGGCGCAACCTGGGGCAAGATGACGTTGACCGATTTGCCGAATCCTGATTCCGGCACGGATGCGGTGACGTTACGCGACGGCCGTCAACTTTTGGTTTACAATCACAACATCCGCACCGGCTCGAACAACAAAGGCCGCAGCCCGCTGAACGTCGCGGTCTCGCCAGACGGAATAAATTGGTTCGCCGCCTTGGTTTTGGAAGACGATCCGAACGCGCCGAGTGGTTTTGCCTACCCCGCCGTGATCCAGACGGGCGACGGCCTGGTTCACATCACCTACACCTGGGAACGCAAACGCATCAAGCATGTCGTGATTGATCCGGGGAAACTTTCATTACGGCCAATTGTTGACGGCGTCTGGCCTAAATGATTTTCTGCGCCCGGCGTTTTTCCAGTTCCGCGTGGATTTGCGGTTCGAGCAGTTCGTATTTTTTGTAGAACAGAACCGGGATGATGCTCAACGCGAAGAACAGCGCCGGCAGCCAGATGAAGCCGAGTTCGATTCCTTTCAGCGACTGCGGCGTTTGCTCCGCGTTCGCGACGTAGCCGTGCGCGTCCATGATCCACGCGGGCAGCGCGCCGCCGAGTCCGCTGCCGGCCTTCAAACAAAACGCCGCGCCGATGGCGGTCAAAAAGCCGGCGGCGCGAATGCCAGTTTTCCATTCGCCGTAATCCACGCTGTCGGACAAAACGGAAAACGGCATCGCCATCGCCACACCACTTGCGAGAAAGCCGAAAATCCAGCCGGTCATGATCAATGGAACGGAAGCATTATCGCGCAAGCCGAGATAAACGATGAGCTGCCCGATTGCCATTCCGAGCAGGCCCAAAGCCCAGACATTTCGCTTGGAAGTCCATCTGCAAAAAAAGGGTAAAAAGAAAACTGTCGCCAGCGAAATGAAATCCAAACTGTTGGCCAACCCGATGAGGTCTTTGCGATGCAAGGTGTATTCAAAAAAATAGGGAACGGTGGATACTCTGGAAATGAAAGCGATCCAGAAAAGCAGGCTGCTCGCAAAAATGATGATCCACGGCCAGTTGCCCTTGATCGCCCGGAAGCTGTCTCTGATCGGCAACGATTTTTTTTCTTCGTGAACGACTTCGACCAGATTTCGGAACGCGAACAGAAATAATAAAATTGTCCCGACCGCGTAAATCGGCATGGCCAGCATGAATCCTTTCCGGTCATCGCCGTGGCCGAGCCATGCGACCATTTTGAGCGCAGTCAGATTCACGATGAGCACACCGAGCTTTGAACCGAACATTCGCCAGCACGTCAGCGTCACGCGTTCGTGCGGGTCGGGCGTGAGCGCGGACAAAATGGAAGTGACCGGCGTGTTGATGCCGGTGTAAAGCACGCTGCAAACGATGTAAGTTCCCGCCGCGTATAAAACTTTTGCCGTGTGGTTGAGATTCGGCGTCAAGAAAGTCAGCACACCAAAGACGGCGAAGGGCACGCAGAGCCAGAGAAACCATGGACGGCTTTTGCCCCATTTGCTGTGCGTCTTGTCAAAAATGATTCCCCAAACCGGCGCGTCAATCGCGTCGGTGAATCGCGCGACCAGCAAAATCGTTCCGGCGGTCGCGGCGGAAATCCCAAAAACGTCCGTGTAAAAATAGAGCAGGTAAAATGAGATGAAACAAAACACAAGCTGCCCGGCGGTGTCGCTCGCCGCGTAGCTGAACCGCTTGGTATAGGAAGTTTTGTTCATGCCTGAATCGGCAGTTTGCGCCCGTCACGAAGATAAAGCGGAATTTTTTCCAGCGGCGCGGCGGCAACAATTGTCTGTCCGCCTTTGAATTTCTTTCCCGTCCACGCGTCCGTCCAAGTTGCACCGGCGGGAAGATAAACTTTTCGTTTCGCAACGCCGGAATTCAAAATCGGAGCGACAAGTAAATCCGGGCCGAACATGAACTGATCGTCCACATCCGCGCATTTTTTGTCGCCGGCAAAATCAAAGAACAGCGGACGCATCGGCGGCGTGCCTTTGGTGCTGGCAAGTTTCATTTGCTGCATGATGTAAGGCCGCAACCGCTCGCGCAGGAAAAGCAATTTACTGATAATTCCGTAAACGCGTTCGCCGAACGACCAGACTTCGTTCGGGCCGCCGCGCGTGGGGTCGCTGGTCTCGGGATGCGCGAGCGAACTGTTGCGCCAGCCGTGCAAACGAAAGAGCGGACAGAACACGCCGTATTGAAACCAGCGCACGATGAGTTCCTGAAAATACGGCGTGGCGATCTCGCCGCCGAAAAATCCGCCGATGTCCGTCGTCCACCACGGGATGCCGCTCAAGCCGATGTTCAGCCCGGCGCGGACTTGCTGCTGCAAATCTTCCCACGTCGAATGTATGTCGCCCGACCAAATCGCCGCGCCATAACGCTGGCTGCCCGCGAAGCCCGCGCGACCGAGCGTGATGATTTCGCGTTCACCCGCCGACTTCATGCCTTCGTAAAACGCCTGCTGCTGCATCATCGGATAAATGCAGCCGACTTCGAGGCCGTTGCCCGCGTGATAGCGGACGTTGTCGTGGTCGTAGGCCACCATCTCCGGTTCGATGGCGTCGAGCCAGAAAATTTTGATGCCATGGCGCAGATAATTTTCACGCACCTTGCCCCAGAGAAATTTCCGCGCGGCGGGGTGCGTGCTGTCGAGCAGGTGGGAAATGACCGTGTGCCTGGCGTTCGTATCCGTGAAACGGATGAATGTGTTCATGCCGCGTTCGGTGCGGACGAGCAGGTTGTGGCGCTCCAGCTCGGCGTAATTTTCGCTGTCTGGATTCACCGTCGGCCAGACGGAGACCATGACCTTGATGCCAAGCGATTCGAGTTCGCGCACCATCGCGGACGGATTCGGCCAGCACGCCGGGTCGAATTTCCATTCGCCCATCTTCGTCCAGTGGATGTAATCAATCACGATGACGGACATCGGCAGGCCGCGCCGCTTGTGTTCGCGCGCGACGGCAAGCAGTTCATCCTGCGTCTTGTAGCGGAGTTTGCATTGCCAGAAACCGGCGGCCCACTTCGGCAGCACCGGCGCGTGGCCGGTCAAGTCCGCGTAACGCTCCATGACGCCCGCGTAGCCGTCGCCGGTCATGACGACGTAATCAATCAGCCGGGAAGCATCGGCGACCCAGCGCGTCTGCGTGCGGCCAAGCTCGACGCGGCCCATGCCAGGATTGTGCCAGAGCAAACCGTAGCCGCGGCTGGACACGAGAAACGGAATCGAAATCTGCGAATTGCGATGCGTCAGTTCGAGGATGCAACCTTTCTGATCCAACAAACCGTGACGACGCTGGCCGAGGCCGTAAATGCGTTCGCCATCAAACGCCGTAAAGCTCGCCTCGCAACGGAACAAATCGCCGCCAACGGATTTGAACGTGCGCGACGGCGGATAATTCGTGCGTGCGAAAATTTCTTCGCAAAGAGGTTTATTGCCGCCGGACTTGAAAAAGCGCACGCGGCCAGACTTCACATCAATTGTCGCGGTGAGCTTGCCGTTTACGAGCGTGGCGGCATCGCCTGCGATTTTGATTTTCGCCGAAGATTTTTTTGGCGGCAGCAAACTCCAGTCGCGCAGCGGCATTTCGGCGAGCGTCGTGGCGCGGACGCGGATGCTGTCTTTGCCCCACGGCTCGACCCAGAGGATTTGTTCCTTGAACCGCCAGACAAGGCGCTGGCCGGTTTGTTGAAAGATGGACTGGATTTCGTTCACTGGTTGCAGGCATTTGATAACCAGTCAGGCCATGCCGCGCAAGCAAACAGCAAGTGTTTCAACGCCAAGGCGCAGAGAACGCAAAGTTTTTGACACGAATCGCACGAACTGATGCGAATTCAAATCCACCGACACGGCTGAAAAGCGCATTGTGAATAAGTCTTACAAAATAATTATTGCCTTACATTTAAACTTGTGTCAGATTTCTCAAAGAAAGATGAAATAACTATGAATGCAGCCTACGTTACATCCAAAGGCCAGTTGGTCGTTCCCTCGCGCATCCGCCGACGGTTCGGCATCAAGCCCGGCACGCGCATCAACTTCGTGGAAGAAGGCGACCGCATCATCTTCCAGCCTGTCACCAGCGAATACATAGATTCCTTCTGTGGCATCTTCAAACAGAAGCCCGGCGAAAAATCCGTGGTGCAGGAACACCTTGAGGAACGCCGCGCCGAACGCGAAAAGGAAAACCGCAAGTGAAGACCACAGTTCTCGACGCTTCCGCGCTGCTGGCCATGTTCTTCGGGCAACCGGGCATGGAACAGGTGCGCGACCTTTTTCATAAAGCCGCCGAAGCCGACAAGCCCATGTTCATCAGCGCCGTAAACTGGGCGGAAGTGCTTTACAAAATGCAAAACAAACACGGCAAAGAAGGCCTAGAAACCGCGCGCAGATTTGAACATACGATGCCGTTGGATGTTGCGCCACTCGACCGTGAACTCGCTGAAATCGCCGCCAGCTTGAAAGCAGAATACGACTTGGGTCTGGCCGACGCCTTTGCCGCCGCGCTTGCCAAAAATAAAAAAGCCGAACTCGTGACGGCTGACCACGAATTCAAATCCGTGGAAAAGGAAATTAAAATTATTTGGCTGAAATGATATGGATTTGAATCCTAAAGTAGCGCAGGCCGATGAAATTGAAGAGTTGAGAAAACTTTCAACCGAAAGATTGATTATTTGGATTGTTGGTCGCAGCAAAGAACTCGGCCTCAAACTTACGCCGGAAGAAATTGTTTTGGAATGTTGGCTGATTAACCCGGAGAAACATTCATTACGCGGCTTCGGTCAGTTTCCATGTTCACAAACGGTTTTGAAACGTGTTGGAGAAATGAAGGGTAAAAAAGCTCTTCTTACAGGTTCTGAAATGTCCGGTTACAGCCTGACAGAAATCTCGAAGCGTCAATATGCTGATCTTGTTGCTCTGATTCATCACCACGGCATTAGCTCAAATACAGGGTCTGGTGCTGCAAATCGTGAAATCAGTTCAATGGACGAAGCGCCATACAAGCGATTGAAAAAAACTCCAGCTTACGAAAAATTTGCTTCGGGCCATCCAGAGCAAATTGTGGAGACTGACTTTTTATATTTTTACGGCATTAGCTGGCACACGAAACGCAGCATCATTCACAATCGAATTAAAAATGTTGATGCCGTAGTAAAGAAATTTTCCGACAGCGATGCGTTGTTGCGCCAAGTTTATCAAATTCTAAATGAAAAATTTCCAAACATAAAAAAAGAATTATTGGAGGGAAAACCATGACCACACATTCACACGCATCTGATGAAGTCCCGGTTGATTGGGGAAAACTGTTGGAAACGCAACTTGAAAGATGGCAAGGCGGAGGTAGTCATGGCCGAGGCATTGCAGAATATATCTCGAACTGTGACGACTCTTATCGTCGGCTTAAAAAGTTTCATGGCAAAACTATCGAAGTTGAAATTCATTCAAAACGCGGACGGCACATTGACAAACTGGTGATTCGAGATTTTGCAGAGGGAATGTCTTACGACAATTTGGAGAACAAGTTTTTCAAGTATTTTGAAAGTGCAAGTGGGCGTGAGCGCGGACAACCAGTGACCGGACGTTTTGGAACTGGGGGAAAAGCATACGCGATAATGAATTTTGAGTCCTGTTGGATTACGTCTGTAAAAAATGGATTAGAAAACGCAAACCATCCTACAATTGTGGAGAGGCGAACCAAAAGTGAAAACGATCCTGTATTTTTGGAAATGGTTGCGAATTACGTCTTGATGGTCGTGTCACAGTATCATGCTCAAAAACAATTCGACGCGGAGCCAGAAGAAGAAAAATCTGATCCAATTCTTTTATTTCGGCAGAAGTTCTTTAAGTTCCAAAGAGAACTTCGACAAGATAGCGAGATTAGTTATTTTGACGACGAGACAGAAAAGGAGCAAAAAAATTCCGCCGGCAATGGTTTGCTTAAAAAGAAGCCTTCGATAGAAGAATTCATATAATCTGGAATGGGACACCAACTCACAAAATAAAAAAGCGTGTTTGGTCTGGTTCGCCGTTTCACTTTTTATCCGCCGCCGGAAACGGGCCGTATTTTTCCGGCGTGTCGCCGGCGCGGTCGTAAACATTTTTTCCACCGTGCAGAAACGGCGTGGCCATTGCCCACGGCTTGCCGTCGGGACGCCTGATCACCGCGCTGCTGTATTGCGGCAGATAAATGCGGCGCATCCGGTTCGTCTTGTTCGGCCCGCTGCGATGCAGCACATAGCTGTCGAACGCTACGATGCTGCCGGCGGGGACGATCAACGGGTCGCCGGGATCGCCGCCGGTGTAGCCGATCAAGTCGTTCGAGCCTTCTTCCTTGATGTGGTCAATGATCTTGTCCCGCGTGCCCGCGCGCGAGTGCGGCAAAATATAGACCGTGCCGTTCTCCTCGCTCACGTCGTCGAGCGTGCACCAGCAGGTGACGTAAGGCTTGTGCTGCGTGGCCGGGTCATACCATTTCACGTAGCCGCTGTCCTGATGCCAGGAAAATTTCATGCCCTGTTCCGCGCCCTTCACGACCCATTGCTCGTGAAACAATTGCGCTTCCGGCCCGACGGTGGCCCCGGCGACCTGCGCCATCAACGGGCTGAAAATAAATTCCCACAACCGGCTGCTCAAGCGGTAGCGGTTGTTGATGAAATATCTTTTGCCGCGATGCGAAATGCCCTCGGTCTGCACACCCTTCGCGTCCATCAGCGAATCGTAGTAGCCTAGGTAATAGGAACATTCCTCGCGCAACATTTCGAGCATGGCGGGCGGGATCACGCCCGGCAAAATCATGTAGCCTTCTCTTTTGTAAAGTTCGCGCTGGTCTTGGGGGACGATATTCATGGTGAAAATAATTTAACATCGGCAACCGCGGAGGGCTTCTCATTTTGTCCGCGACTTGTTATCATTTTTTGTCGTGCTAGTGAACGCTTCCCGACACGCGAATGTTGAAGCGGCGTGAACGCCGCGCTCCGGAGCGCGGGCTTTAGCCCGCTTCACCGTCCGAAGTGATACGAATGAAATTATTTTGAAAATCGCGCCGACAATTTGATTATGCGGCAACGCCTCGACCTGCCGCCGGAATGGGACGGAAACCTCTGGCATTACCGCCATCACGGGCGCAATGCCATGCACCGCCATGCCGAGCTGGAATTCAACCTCATCACGCAAGGCGCGGGCCTCTATCTGCTGGCCAATCGCAAATATCAAATTCGCCGTGGCGATTTGCTCTGGTTATTTCCGGCGCAGGAACACGTCCTCATCGAACAATCGCCCGATTTCGAAATGTGGATCGGCGTCTTCAAACCCAAAGCCGTCCGGCGGACCGCCACTGACGCGAACACAAAAGTTTTACGCCAGTCAAATCCCGCCGGCGAATACTGCCGCCGATTGCCGCAACGCAACCTCGCGCGGCTCGAAGAATTATTTTCGGAAATTGACGCCACGCGTGAACGTCCCGGACTTTTCAACGCTGGATTGGGCTTTGCGCTGCTCAACGCGTGGCGGCATTTTGAACACGCCGCCGATGTCCCCGTGCGCGACGTTCATCCCGCCGTCGAAAAGGCGGCGCGATTAATCCGCAACGAAAACAACACGTTGAATCTCGACGAACTCGCGCGCCGCTCCGGTTTGAGCGCGCCGCGCTTGAGCCGTTTGTTCAAGCAACAAACCGGCGTCGCGCTCGTGGATTTCCGCAACCGCCAGCGCATCGAAAAGTTTCTGCAACTCTACGGCACAGGCCAGCGCCTCACGATGCTCGACGCCGCGCTCGAAGCCGGTTTCGGCAGCTACCCGCAATTCCATCGCGTCTTCAAACGCGCGACCGGCCATTCGCCAAGAAATCATCAAAGGCAAGAATTCCGCGATCAATCTAAGCCGTGACTTTTTTCCAAAGCTTATCAATCTCGCCGCGCAATATTTTTGCGTCCTCCCAACTGTTCGGAAATGTTGAGAGCGCGTAGCCGCCTTCCACCGGACCGAGTTCGGGACAAATAAAAATCTCGCGCGATGAATTTTTGTTTCCGTCCAGCCAGCATTTGAGCAACGCCCCGGCGAACGGCAGCCAGTCTTTGGCTTCCTGCGTCAGATTGCCCTTTCCATCGGTGACCGGCACTTGCGCGTGATGGCCGTTGAACGGACGAAAATGGAACTGTTGCGCGCGCTGGATCAGGTCGGGTCGGACGATCATCTTCTCGATGTAATTGTCAGGGCGGAGATGTTTAACGACCGAGATGTGCGAGAAGTCCCACGAGATGGGCAACAGCTCGCCGGTCACTTTCTGATAAGCATCGGCCAGCGCGTAAGTTTTTTCCGGCGTCTCGGTGCAGGTGTCGCGATGCACTTCCACGGCCGGTTCAAGGCCGAGCTTGCGGCCTTCCTGCATCAACAACAGCGCCAGCCCGAGGGCTTCGGGCGTCAACGTATCTTCGTCGGCCATCTGCACATTGACGTGATGCGCGCCAGCGTCCTTCAATTCCGCAAGCAGGCGCGGAAATTCCGCCGCCCTGCCGGACGACATGCCGCCAAGAAAAAATAATCCGTGGCGCTCCAATCCTTCCTTCAGATGTGCAATCACTCCCCAGCATACGCCGTCGAATCCCGCTTCCTTGATCGCGGACAGCTTCTGCTCCAGCGACCATTCGTTTTCCGGCGATGGATGGCCCATCAAAGTCCAGAGATTGGCGACGTGGCGGAGAACAGGTTTGCTCATGCTGATTTCGGCTGATGCCGGCCCTTGAACGTCAGTTCCGCGACGCCGGATTTGTCGAGTTCGCCCAGACCTTCGTCAATCATGCGGCGGTATTGCTTGAAGGTGGCGGCGGCGAGCGGAAGATTCAACCCGGCTTCCTTCGCCAGTTTGAGCGCGATGCCGGAATCCTTGGCGGCGTGGGCGGCGCTGAAAAAACAGGAGTGTTCGCGGTTCTGCATGTCTTCGCCGTCGGTTTGCAGCACACCGGAGCGGGCGCCGGTCTGCGAAAAAACTTCGCGCAACATCGCGAGGTCAAGTCCGAGCGCCGCGCCCAGACCCAGCCCTTCCGCGAGACCGGCGGTGTTGATGTTCATGACCATGTTGACGAGCGCCTTGACCTTGGCCGCTTCGCCCGCCTTGCCGACGTAGCGCATGGAGGAACTCAACTTTTCCAAGATCGGTTTCACACGCTCAAACGTTTCCGCCCTGCCGCCGATCATGAGATACAGCGAACCTTCGCGCGCCTGTGTGATGCTCGAGGCCATGCACGCCTCCAATGCCTGCGCGCCGCGTTTCTCCGCCAACTCTTCCGCGCGCACATGCGCCTGGGGGGAAACCGTGGCGCAGTTGATGAAGATTTTGCCTTTCGCACGTTTCAACAACGTGTCGCCGCCCGGCGCGAAAATTTTCTTCATCGCCGCGTCGTCGCTGACCACGGTGATGATGACATCGGCGAGTTGCGTGACGCGCGCCAGTTCCGTGCAGGCTTCCGCGCCAATCTCCCCGGCCAGTTTCTGCGCCGCCTCCGCACGCACGTCATAGACCGCAGCGACGACGTAACCGACATCCTTCAACCGCCGCGCCATGTTCGCGCCCATGCGCCCGACTCCGACAATTCCAATTCGTTCCATAATCTTCCTGATTGGTTGTGAAAATAAATTGTGCGCTGCTAAAACCCAATCGCCGCGCCGCCGTCCACGGGCAGCACGACGCCGGTGACAAATTTCGCGGCGGGGCTGGACAGATAAACCGCCGCCCAACCGATGTCGTCCGGCTCGCCGAATTTATTCATCGGCGTGCGGCCAAGAATCTTCGCCTTGCGCGCCGCGTCGCCGCCCAACGCCTTGTCCAGCATGGCTGACGCGATCCAGCCGGGCGCGATGGCGTTGACGCGAACGCCGTGCGCGCCCCACTCGGTCGCGAGCGAGCGCACCATGCCGACGTAAGCCGACTTCGCCGCCGAATACGCGACGACCAGCGGAAGACCGAACAACGACGCCATCGAAGCGGTGAAAAGAATCGAACCAGATTTTCGTTCGACCATGCGGCGGCCTGCTTCACGCGTGAGTGCGAACGCCCCGAAGACGTGCGTCTGAATCACGGCGGCGAATTCCGCATCGCTGGTTTCGGTCACCGGTTTTTTGAGATGAATGCCGGCGTTGTTGATGAGAATGGAAATTGGGCCGGCCATTTTTTCGGCTTCATCAATTATTTTTGGCGCGGTTTCCAATTTCGTCACGTCGCCGGCAAGCGCAAAAGCATTTTTGCCGAGCGCGGCGCGGGCTTTGTCCAATTCTTCTTTTCGCCGTCCGACGAGAACGACTTTCGCGCCGGACGCGACAAAACCTTTTGCCATTCCGAGGCCAAGCCCCGTTCCGCCGCCCGTGATGAGCGCGGTCTGGCCGGTGAGATCAAAGGCGGAATTTAATTTTTGTTTGTTCATGCGCGGCAGCCGGCGGCGAGCGACGGCGTTTCCTGGTGTTTATACATGATGAAATATTCGCGGTGGCCAAGCTGTTCCGGCTTGCTCGGTTCGCCGGCGGCGACGCGCACGACGACACCGGCCAGTTCGCGACCAGCTTGCGCGAGCGTGAGTTCACCCGCAAGCACGCGGCCAGCGTCGAAGTCCATGTCTTCCAGCATCGCACGGAACGTTGCACTGTTACCGGTGATTTTGATCAGCGGCGCGACCGGACTGCCGATGACGCTGCCGCGCCCGGTGACGAACAAAACAATTTGCGAACCGGCGCTGATCAAATCCATCAAACCCTCCGTGTCGTTCGGGTTCGTGTAACCGAACTGCATGAAATGCTCGTCCGGCACGCTGTCGAGAATCCACAAGCCCGGCCCGCGCGGTTGCTCGGCCACGCGGATGACGCCTTGAATCGGTCGCGTGCCGGATTTTGCAAATGCGCCAAGACTTTTTTCCTCGATGGTTGTGAGTCCGCCGGCAAAATTTCCCGGCGACACCGACCATTGCCGGACGGAGCGGCAGTAACGCTCGGCCTTGTCATAACAGACGGCGAGTTGTTGCCGTGCTTCGGGTGATGCAGCTCGCGACAACATGATGTCGCGCAAACCAATCATCTCAACGGTCTCCTCGAAAATTGCCCGCCCGCCCGCGTCCACGAGCAGATCAAAAAATTCGCCGACGGCCGGATTTCCAGCGAGACCGGATGTGCCGTCCGAGCCGCCGCACTCGCAACCAACGGTCAAATCAGCGAGCGTCATCGGCACGCGCGGAGTTTCCCTGCGGATTTTTTCGCGCAGTTGCGCAACGATTTCTTTTCCTTTCGCCACCGAACTGCGCGTGCCACCGGATTGCTGGATGAAAAACCATTCGGCGGGCCGGCCTGACGCGCGCACAGCGTCTGCGATTTTTTCCGGCTGCGTATATTCGCAGCCGAGACCGACAGAGAGAACCGCGCCGACGTTCGGATGCCGCGCGAGCGCAAGCATCAGGCGAATGGCATAGGCATTATCGTAGCAGCCGGGAAAGCCGATGACGTGCGTGTCTTCCTCGCCGTTGGCGATGGCGTAGGAAACGTGTTGCGCACATTCGACGGTGTAGACGATGAGCACAAGATTGCGGACGCCCTTGCGACCGTCGGGACGCAAAAAACCCGACCAGGAATTTGTGAAAAGCATGTCAGACATAAGCCGAAGCAGTGTCGGTTGGCGCACCGGAATGTAAATCCAACGTGCCGGAGCGATCATCAAGGTCGCTGGCGAGATTGTGCAAATGAACCCACGCGCCGGGTTTGATGGATTGCGTGGCGTGGCCGATGCGGACGCCAAACTTCACAACCGCCTCGTCCGCCGCGATGCCGCGCAATGCAATTTTGTGGCCGCGCCCGATTTTTTCCGCCGTCACAATTTCTCCGCGACTTGCGCCGATGAGTTCAACCGCGCCCACCGGCGCATCGTCAATCATCGTGGCGACGTTATCCTGCGGCTGGATTTGGAAACAGCGCGGCTTCATTTTGCCCTGGTGATTTTGTGTTCGACGCAGGTGTTGTCAATTGCGTCCCAGTCCAGTTCCACGCCGATGCCGGGCTTCTGCGGGACGTGCGCGATGCCGTTCTTATCAATCGGATACTTGTCCTTCATCGGAAAACGGAACGGCTCTTCCGGCACGAGCAGCTCGAAGTATTCGCAGTTCTTGATCGCGCAACTGACGTGCAAGTTCGCCATGTCCATGAACCCCATCGTCGTGCAATGGACTTCGCAACGCAAGCCGTGCGCCTCGGCGAGATGCGCGATCTTGAGCGTGCCGGTGACACCCGGTTTCCACGAAACGTCGGCGCGCACGATGTCCACCGCGCCAAACACAATCGCCTGCGCCACGCCCGACGGGCCGCCGCGCGTTGTTTCCGTCGCGGCGATGGGAATGTCCAGCGCGGCGGAAAGCTTCGCGTATTTCGCCAGTTCAAAATCGCGGAACGGTTCTTCAAACCAGTGGTAATTTAATTTTTCCAGATCGCGCCCGACGCGGATCGCCTCTTCGAGCGAATACTCCGCGACCGGATCACTCATCAAAACGTAATTGTCCCCGGCGGCCCCGCGGAGCGCGCGGTGGATTTCCATGTCCTTCCGCCACGGACCGGGCGGATGGACCTTGTAGGCCGGAAAGCCGCGCTTTTTGTAGGCGCGCATCTCCTTGAGATAATCTTCGGTGTCCGGCATGAATAAACTGCTTGCGTAAGTCGGCAGGCTCGAGCGGCATTCGCCGATGAATTGATAGAGCGGCAGACCGGCGGCCTGCGCGGCGATGTCCCAGAGCGCCACGTCCACCGGGCCGGGCAGATAAACCGGAAAAAAAGTGATGTGCCGGTCAATCGTCCAAAGTTCGTGATAAACCGCCTCGCGTTCGCTGACGCGACGACCGAGCACGACCGGCGCGATGGTCTCCTGCAAATACGCCTGCGTGACGATGCTGGAACGCGCGGCAATCGCGGTCGCGTGGCCGAAAATTCCGGCGTCCGTGTGCAAACGCAGGACGACCACATCCCAGTTCATCGGGCTGCGGCCCATGCGCGCGGAATCAAACAATTTTTCCTTGCGCTGGCAGCGCCAGGTTTCAAACGCGGTGATGACAGGGTTGTTTCTTTTCATAATTCATTTAACCGCAAAGAAAGCAAAGAGCGCAGGGATCAAAAGGGAAAAATTGCCCGGCTTGACTTGCTGCAATGGTTCCGACCATGCGAACTTGCGGATTTCAAACTTGTATGAACCGAAGTTGATCAGGAGGCCGTGTTCGAGCCGTGACGATTTCAAGTATCCGATGATTTGTGCTTCGTGTTCCGGCGCGAGCGTCTTCGCGGTTTTAAGTTCAACGATGAGCAAATCTTCGACCAGCAAGTCGGCGAGATATTCCCCGATCGGCGTTCCATCCTCGTCGAAAACATTGATGGGATGCTGCTGTTTGACCTTCAAGCCAGCCTTCGCCAGGCGATGCGCAAGGGCGTTCTCATAAACTTTTTCGAGATGACCGTGCGCGTGATAAACATGAATGGCGTAAGCCATTTGCCGAACCTGGTCGCATAATGCCTTGATGTCATTCATCATTTTCCTTTGAGTTCTCTGCGTTCTTTGCGGTCAAATCATAGTATCCCGTATTTCTTGAACGCCGCCGTGCTGCTCATGCCATTTTCAATTTCCTTGCGCACAAGCTTTTCACCGCGAGCTTTTGCCAGCGCGCGTTCGATGACTTCGCCTTCAACTTTCTTCGGCACGATAACGACACCGTCGAGATCGCCGAAAACCAGATCATCCGGCTGCACGGAAACTTGTCCGATTTCAACCGGGCAGCGGTAATCTGCAACCTGCGTGCGGACGGCGGAGTCTTGCGCGAAACGGCCGCGCGAAAACACCGGCCAGTTTTGTTCGAGCACTTTCGGCGTGTCGCGGTGAAATCCGTTGATGACCGCGCCAACTGCGCCGCGTTTCTTCGCGGTGGCGGTGAGGATTTCGCCCCAATAGGCGCAGCGCATTTCGCCGCCGCTGGCGAGATAGATTTCCCCGGGCTGAAGTTGATCCAGCGCTTCAGTGAGCAGGCCAAAGGGTTTTTTCTGTCTGCCAAAAACGTCAATCATCACCACGGGCATCGCGCGGCCGGCGAGCCTCATTTCCTCGCGCAACGGCTGGATCGGCTGCGGCAAAAATTGATGCGTAAAGCCGAGGTCGTCAAGGATGTCGCCGACGACCGGCGTGTAAAGTTCGCGGCAAATGAGCGCGAACAATTCAGAATCAGATTTCCATTCGGCCATAATTATTTTTCGACTGCTGAATTTGTCACCGGCATCGCCCCGGCTTTTGGTTTTTCCGGGTGAACGCCCTGCTTGGAAAGATAATTGTTAATCCTGCCCTTGTATCGCTGAAAAATCGCCGTCTTTTCAGCGGCGCTGCCGCCATCCATCGCCTCCTCGCGCGCCTGCTTGAGCAGTTTCAAAATCTCCGCCTTGTTCTCGCCGGACAAATTTGGATATTGCGCGACGTAGCCGGCGAACGTAAACTGCACCTTGCCGTAAGTCATCTTGTCCTTGACCTTTTCAATCTGCTCCGGCGTCAGATTCTCCGCGAGCCTGGAAAGAAAATCATCATGCAGCGATTTCATCGACGCGCGGATTTGCGCGACGGCATTGGTGTCCGATTTCGCGGCCTTCAACTTCGCGTCGTTTTCATTGTGCCACGCGTTCAACGCGCGATATTGCGCGATGATGATGTCGTGAACTTTCGCGGCCTCGCTTGTGTCGTTCAAATCCAAAATCTTTAGAATATCCGCCGTGCGCCCTTCGATTGCCGCCGTGTATCTGGCTTCAACCTGCCCGGAGGTTGAATTTGTATCCGCGGCAAAAGTGGCGGCCGAAAATATGGCAGCCGCCAGAACGAAGATGAATTTTTTCATAAATTGGTCTTGGAATTTGAACCGGAATTATTCAGCAGGCCGTCCAGAATTTCACGCGACACGCGGATGGCCGTGCCGTGCTTGTGGCCTTCGGGAAACGAAACTTCTTTCGTGATGTCCGTGAACGTTTTGAAGTCACGCGTTTTGACCGCGCCATAAATCTTCTCACGATACGCATCAAAGTAAATCAGCCAGTCACCGCCAATCTTCAACGCGCACGGGCCTTCGGTGAATTTTTGCGTGAACGGCTCGGAAACGTTTCCCCACGGCCCCAGCGGAGTTTTTCCGAAGGCCGCACGCAGGTTCAGGTTCGGGCGCGAATTGTCCTTGCAAACCAGCACATAACCTTCGCCGTCCTTCAAAATAAAGGGATCAATCACGCTGAAGCCCGGATCGAAAAACAATTTTGCCGGCGTGAAGTTTTGAAAGTCGCTTGTCGTCGTGAAATAAAGCCGGTGATTGTTGTCGTGCTTTTCCAACTTGTCCGGAAAGCGCCCCGGAATGGTTGACGCCCAGACGATGATGAATTGTCCGTCGTCGTAAAAAAGTTCCGGCGCCCAGACGTTCACCGTGGCCGGCTCGTTGGTCATCACGGGAACCAGTTGCTGCGGCGACCAGTGAATCAAATCCTTCGATTCCGCATAACCAAAACCTTGCCCGTCATGCCAGCCCGCCGTCCACACGAGGTGAAACATTCCATCCGGCCCGCGCAGCAGGCTCGGGTCGCGGAACTGTTTGCTCATGCCGACATTCGCCTCAAGAAACGTTCCCGGCACATTCGTCCAGTGCCAACCATCGAAGCTGTAAAGAAAGCGGAGAAATTTCTGGTCGGCATCGCGGAACGAGGTGAACAGGAAAACGGAATCAGGTTTGGCTGCGGGCGGGCTGCTCGCGCACGAGGCACAAACCAACAACGTCAAACCCAACAGCACAAACGAGGTTGTTTTGAACAATTGGCTTCGCATGATACGGCGGGTTTAAGTGCTTTGTGTTCTCTGCTTTCTTTGCGGTTAGTTCATCGGCAACCAGACCGACATTTCGGACGGCCCGCGATTTTGCCAGACGGAATACGGAATGAATTTCACGTTAAACGGCCTCAATCCGGCGGGCTGAAATTCGCGGTATAATTTTCCTTCCCAATTTTCTTCCGCTCGGACGAGTGCCTTGCCTTCCAGCACCACAATTCCATCGAGCAAACGCCGGTCGTAGCGCGCAATTAATTTCATGTCCGCCGGAATCATCACATCAGAAATCTTCACGCCAGGCGGCAGGTCCGGCGATTCGAGGCAGTAAACCACCGGCCCGCGCTGGACGGCGACCTGGTTCACATCCTCTTCCACCAGCGGATTTGCCTCCATCAATCGCGCGGACATCGGCAGATCCAAATCCACGAAATCGCCGGCCCGCCACGCACGTTTGATTTCAAAATAACTTTCCGGCGCCGGTGAAGAGTCCGCCGGCAGGTCGTTGACGCGCACGTTCGCGCCGTCCGCCCAGCCGGGAATCCGCAGTTTCAAGGAAAATTCTTTTTCGCCACAGTCCAAAATTTTTATCCGCACACGCCCGTTCCACGGATAATCCGTTTCCTGCGCCAGTTTGACGGTATCGCCATCCGATAATTTTGTTGCCAACGAACTGCCGCCGTAAAGATTCACCCAAACCGCGTCCGCCGATTTGCCGTAAGCGTAATCAGCCGATTCCGCAATCGTGCGGACGAGATTCGGCGGACAGCAAAACGAACTGACAAACGGCACGCGCGTCCGCGACCAGCGCAGTTCCACCGGCATCGGGTCGGTCACGCGCAGCGGGTTCGTGTAGAAAAAATTCGTGCCGTCGAGCGCGCCGCCGGACAGCACGCTGTTGTAAAGCGCGAGTTCGACCACGTCCATGAACTTCGCGTCGCCGGTCGCCAGAAACATCCGCCAGTTCCACAAAACATTGCCGATGTTCGCGCACGTCTCGTTGTAAGCCGTCGTGTTTGGCAACTGAAAATTGCGCCCGTAAGCCTGATGCACGCGCGTGATGTGTTTTTGATCCTTCGCGCCGTCCGGCGACGCGCCGTCGTAAAGCGCGCCGCAGCCGCCGGTGACATACATTTTTTTGGTGACGACATTCGTCCAAATTTCCACGAGCGGGTTCCACAAATTCGTTTCGCCCGTTTCCAAAAACAAATCCGCCGCGCCGGCGAAAAAATAATTCGCGCGCACCGCGTGGCCTTCGGCCTCGGCTTGCTGCGCGAGCGGAAGCCGGTCTTGATTGTCGTCCGCGCCGTCCTTCACCAGATCGCGCATCGCGAGAAATTTTTTGGCGAGATCGAGATAGCGCGGCTCACCGGTCGCGCGATACAACTCGACGATGCCCATGTAATGCGACGGGCAAATCAGATTGTTGGCGAGCGCAGGCGTCGGATTTTGAAAAGTTTCGCACAGAAAATCCGCCGCCTTGCGCGCAATGGCGAGAAAATTGGTTTCGCCCGTGGCGCGATAATGCACGCAGGCCGCCGTCATCAACTGCCCCAAATTATACATCTCAAAATTTTCGGGGTTGGAAAACGGCGTGGCATTGGTGTCGCCGCCGCGCTGATGAAGCTGCACCCAGGTATCAATGTAGCCGTTCGTTTCCTGCGCCTGCGCGATGACGGCGATGATGTCATCCAGACTTTTTTGCAACCCGGCGTCATTCGTCACCGCCAGCGTCGCGCTGGCACCTTCGAGCCATTTATAAAAATCGCCGTCGTTGAAGGTCGCGCCGCGCGATTTGCCCCCGACGAGGCCGGCGGTGATTTCAAAGTTGCGGAAAAATTGCGAGTAGTTCGTGCCCAGCATCAGCGATTCCATTTTGGGAACCATCTGCGTCCGGCACAGTTCAAAACGGTTTGCCCAAAAACCATCCGTCCAGCGGACTTCGCCCAGGCCGACGGTGCGGATTTGTGCAAATGAACTGGAAGCCGTGTCCACGACGCCCGGCTCCGCCAGCAAGGAAAATGGAAGGAACGCCGCCACGAAAACGAATGTGAGAAATTTTGTTTTCATTGCCGGTTTGTCCCGCCATGCGCGTCGCGCTGGTTCAATGGAACCGACTGCGGCACGATGCCGAGAATCACGAAGCTGCCTTTGCCGATCAGTTCCAGTTTTTGCCGGCCCGCATCGAAACGAAACGCGTGAACATCCACGTTCGGGCAGCTCGAAATTGCCGCCGCATTTTCGATGACCGTGTCCACGCCGCCGCGTTCGTCGGCCTGCGCGGCAAATTCCAGCTTCGGCACTTGCAGCCACGCTTTTTGGTCGCTGTCGAAATAGCCGACCAATACTTGCACCGGCCCGGTCGTTTCAAATTCAATCGGATCCATGCCCTGTTTTGCCGTGTTGTGCGAAAAACGGATTCCGGCCAGCCCGTGCAGTTCCGTCGCGAGGCTTTGAATCAAAAAATTGCGGTCGGTGAAAACCTTCGCGCCGACTTCAACTTTGTAAGTCTCCGCGTTCGTGCCGATGAGTTTGAATTGCGCCGCCGGCCACGGCTTGATGCCGGATTCGTCAACCGCCACAATGGCATTCGTGGTTTGCCGCAATTGCGCGACCTTCGCCTGAAAATCCGCGAGTTCCTTTTGGTAAAGCGGCAGGAGCTGCGACCAGAGATAATTTGCGCCATGGCCTTTGACGCCGCCTGAAACCGGAATTTTCCGCTGCGACGTTTGCATTGAATTTGCGTAGTGATACGTTGTTTCCGTCAGTTCAGCCAGCATGTGGTAATCCGCAAAACTTAAGGCGAGAAATTGCGCGGCGCGCTGCATGTCCGAAATGTCGTGGCTATAATTGTAGCGTAAAACCAATTCCGCCGCCTTCACTTTGTCCGCATAAACGTTCGCCATCGCCTGAATGCAAAGCGTGTCATTCCGCAACCGCTCAAATTCATCATGATTTTTCGTGACGAGCGGTTCAGCCGAATCGGCCATCAAAACCGCGTTGCTCGATTCATTCAAAACTTCGGTGATAATCGAATCCGGTGTCTCGCCGATGTGCGGCTCGTGGTTCCATTCTTTTTTTACATATTCATCCAATCGCTCGCCCGGCGGTGCCTGTGACAGCCACAAATCTTCAATCGCGCCGTATTTTTCCGGCTTCACCAATTGATCCAGCGTCATGCCGAGCGACAACGTCTGCCGGTTGCCTTCCGTGATGCCAAAACGCCGGATCAGGCGCGGCGCGACTTCGCCGGCGGCATTGTAGGCATCCAAAATTTTCTCCGCCGCGTTCGTGTTGCCGTAAAAATCCGCCAGCCGCGAAATCCAGTAGTCGTGGTCTTCTTTTTCCGGCACGTCAGGATTCCACGAATAGCGCGCCCACGCCTCGAACCAAATCCAGTCGCGCTGCCATTGCAACAGCGGCGGATCGGCGATGTCCGGCGAATACGGCCAGTTCCAATACGACAGCGGATACAGATGAATGCCGGTCGCACCGAGCCGGTCACGCGAGGCGAGCACGGATTTGCGGATGAACTCCGTGTCGCCGTAACGGAACGGTTCGAGGTTTGAGAGGATGTGGATGTTGACAAGGTGCGGGCCGAGTTTGGCCATGTCGAGTTGGATCGCCGCGTCCTTGCCGCGTGGTTCCCACGTCGTTAGTGATTCGCCGTTGTATTTCGATTCCGTGAACAGGTTGGAATAGACCTGATACGCGGCGGGCATGATGGCGTCCGCGTCCATCGCGTGCGTGCGGATGACGACCGGCGGCTCTTCTTTCAAACCAGCCTCCTTCATGCCGTCGAGCACGCCCGGCAAAATCACGTTGGTGCACCACTCCAGTTGATTCGCCGTGCCCTGCAACGCCTCGCCGAGACAGACCATCAGGCCGACGTTCGGATATTCCCTCACAAATTCCGCGATGGATTTGCGCGTGTAATCCTCCGTGAGCGGCGTCGGCGCGGACAACTGCGTGGAGATGCCGTTCGTCTCGGCGAACGGTTTTGAGACGAGGATGTTGTAAAACATCTGCACGAGCCAGATGCCGCGCTTGTCGCACTCCTGCGCGAGCCAGCGGAACTGCTCCTGATTGCGTTGGAACACGTCGTCCGGCACCTCAACCGCGTAGGGATAATCCTTGAGCCGCACGAGGGACGCGAACGGATGGCCGCTCCAGAGATACAGCGTGTTCATGCGGTTCGCCGCGAGGAAATCTAGATACTCGCGCCAGAGATTTTTGTCGTAAAACCACGGGAACAATTCCGGCGTGTAGGGATATTCGTAGACGTGCCGGCCCGGCAGGATGAACGTCTTCTGCATCCCGATGCAGGTGCCGCGCAACCTCATTGCCGGCGCGTCGTGAAAATTCAAATCATCCGGCAGTTTGCCGGCCTCGCGAATTCGTTTCGCCAGTTCCAGACAGCCGTAAAACGCGCCGGAATCGTCATGGTAGGAGACGACGCAAGGAATTTCCGACTCATTGACGAGTGACGAGTGACGAGTGACGAGTGGCGAGTGCTCATTGCCGATTTCAATTTGAGACTCGTCACCTCGTCTCCTACTGATGATAAAACCTTCGCGCCCCGCTTCCAGATCAGGCGATTGATTCAAATAAACTTTTTGACCGGGAACTGTTTCCGAACGGACAATCACCGGATCCATTTTGACCGACTTGAGCGCCTCGGCCAGTTTCTGCGCGCCGAACTCCACGCGCGGCGCGGCGTTTGAGGCGATGACGATGGAGACGGTTTCACCGCGGGCGAAGCCGGCGAGGGCAAGCGCGAACACAGCGAGCCAGGGCATCAAAAATCTTCTCATGCTGTGCCTTTTATTATCCATGAAACCGCCCCGGAATGAAATGCCAAAACCGCCAGCGAAATGAAGATTTCTGCCGCAAAAGAACCAGCAGGCGCAACATTTTGGTGATGCGTCACTTTGACGCCGCGCGGCGGCGTCCGGTCAGCGCAGCGCGCTGTCCCCACCTCCAAATTATCGGCCGGCCAAAAAAATTCCCAATCAGGCGGACATAGGCGAACATACGCGAACATAGGCGGACATTTTTGCATTCAATCCTCGTTTTTGGACTTGTCCGGTTCAACCCCGTCCGGTTTTGAATCACCAGACAATCTATCGAAACACGCCTTGACCCGTTTGAGCTTCTCTTCACGGCTCAAGCTGTCATCACTCGCGATCGCATCAATATGAGCTTTAAAATGTGGCAAATCCTTCTCGTATGCCGCCGTCGCCTCATAATGAAAATACCGTTCCGCCAGCTTTTGCCGTGCCCGCCGGATGTCATTGTCCTCGCTCCATAGCAGCAGCTTGGTGAGTGACGCCAGTTGTTCCACCCGCTCCGGATTCTCAATGGCCAGTTTCAGGACGGCCCTGGCCACCAGCTTCACCACCGCCTTCCGCAGATCGTCCGTTTTCACCGGCAGGTCATTCAATTCCATGGCCGCGTTTTGTGCCTGCAACAACTGCAGCTCCAGCCGCCCACGCGCCCAATACCGGTAATATCTGCCCATGCTGGACAGCGACGCCGTCAAACCGAATTCCTTTTCCGCCCGCGCAATGGCCTCCGCGTAACCCAGCCGCTCCTCAAACAGCCATTCGTCCAACAGCTCCAGTTGTCCGGACGTGAGCCGGTTCCAGATTGAATCATTTCGCATTTTTCTCATCGTGCGATTTGCCGGCAGGCATACCGGTCCTTGATCTGGGCATGGAAATATTTGCCGTGTGAACTCGCGTTCAGCAGGTCGTGATACTCTGACGCAGGAACACCGTAGTATTCGTAGACGCCGCCGCTGTGGAATTCGATGGTGAGCGTGCCGCTCCAATCAAAATCCACCGAACTTAAATCGGATGATTCGACTGCAATCATGCCGCCCATTGAAACACACCCTGAAAATCAGCGGAAGGCCGCCAAATACCGCGCTATTTGCCGGGTGCCTGCCGCTGCCAGGAAAGGGGCATTTCGGCTTTGGCCAGGAAAGGAAAAAGTTTGTGAAATAATTGTCCGGCCTCGCGCCGCGCATCATGCCATTTGGTGACATCCTGCCATTTGCGACCGGAAAACTGTTTCGTTTGCCAGATCACACGGAATTTATTCTGCCGGTCGTCAACTATTGCCAATGCCGGGGACTGCGACAACAACCGCATCACTGCCAGCCGGGTAAGATTGGCGCGCCAGTCGCCCGGCTTATGACCGCGATCGGATGGAGAAGGAATTTCCTTTGGCCGGGCGACTTTCACCCACTTTCGAAAGTAAGTTGCAATCTCGTCGTTCGTGAAACAATCCCAAGCTATATCTACCATCAGCGTTTCACCCACACCCCAACGAGTGCGCGGACGGAGCAACCCAAACTCAGGAACGACGGGCGCATCGGCAACCATGAAGAATTTTCCTTTTGCATCTTTGCGCAAATATTTTTGTTCCCAAGCTTTCCGCTGCTCATGTTGGTCATCGGCTCCACGCTGACATTCGCGCGCGATTTCCTTTGCCCACGACCAGTGCGCCAGTTTGATTGGCACAATGCCGAATTGTTCAACATGACTACGGATGCGCACCCGGCATTCCCGCTCATCGAAATTCAAGGATTGCCACGGGGCGGGAAAACTTCCGGTTATTGGAGGGGCGTCCGGGTGGCGATAATTCGGTTTTTCAGGATCGTCCGACTGCCGGACCATTTTGGGTTCAAACGCGCAGCCGCGCACGAAGACTCCTGCCTGCTCGCTGGAGCATTGAATTTTCTCCAGACGGGCACAGAGCTTGCCGGTGTTTTCATCCCATTTGCCACCGGCGAGAAACCAGTCACGATATTCACGCAAAGTGTCCTGAATAAAGGCCGATTCGCGCGCGTATTCCCAATAGCAGCAGGCGGCCAGTTCGTTGTCCGGCACGTTGTCGAAGTTCCAATCCAGTTCGGAAATTACAGTTTTGGGAGCGCTCAAGTTCATCTGCGCCTCAATCAATCCCTTCATATCTCCTCGCGCGCGTATTCCCAATATGTCAGTTTATCCAACCGCGCAATGTCTGGCCAAATTCCAAATAATTGGGTGATGGATAAATTTCCTTTTTCGGTGGCAATAAAATTTCGTCTCGCAATGCAGCTTTGAATTCGGATTCGCCGCTGTGCCAGCCAATCATGCGCAAGCGTTTGAATTCTTTTTCGCTGCAACTAATCGAATAATCCTTGCGGACTGTAATTAAAGCATGGTCAAAAGCCCGGTGATGCAAGGCGCAAAGAGAAAGTCCATTTTTGATTTCATCCGTTCCGCGTTCATGCTCAACAGGAATAATGTGTGCGGCGTTTGACATATTTAATTGCCTATGTTGTTAGTTGCGCATCTTCGGAAGCCATTTGGCGAACGATTTTACAGCCCAAGCGCGCCGCCGTTTCTAATTCTTCGCGAGTTTGCCAATCAAGCGTTGAACAAAAAATCACATTGCGCATCATATCCTCAATCTGGATTGCTTCTGCATCGCTACAATTGGTTACACGTCTAATGATTTGCTGGTAGGTTGACATGCCATTCCTTTCCAATGAGTTTAATTGATCCTTTTCGTCGCAAGAACATTTGTGCGTTTCTTACTATATGCTTCCATTTTTTGCCAAAGTGTTGACCGTCTATTACCAAATCCGTTTTGTCGTCGCAAAGTTCCGGGAGCATTTCCTTCAGCTTTATGTGCAATTGACTTGTGCTCATTGGACTGGAAGTGAGCAGATAAGTCATTGAATCAGCAAACAAGCCGTGTGCAGAACGCGCTCCTACTTGAGCGCGCAAAAACTGAATGTCTGCCTGCCGCAATGTTTCGTTAAACTTGCGGCGCAATCGTTTTTCCGACGACCTTTCAATGGCTTGGAATTCTTTTCTCAAACCATCGGCGACTTTTTCCAACTCAATGATAACAGCACTGGATAAACGATTACCCAAAGTTGCATAACGCTGCAAATCGCATTTTATCCCCCGAATGGTTTCTGCGTCGTTGATGCCGATTCCATATTCCAGATTTGAATCCAAACCTGATGGCGTCAGATTAGCGGAAGTGACAATCGCGTTGGTTTCATCGGCAACATAAACCTTGGCGTGAAGCCGAGGCAGATTGACGATTTCACAGTTTTTCAATTCGGCATTGAAAATGCGAAGTGCTGCCACGTCAAGTGAACCTCCAAGCACATTTGAACTGCGAACATCCGTCAAAACTTGCATTCGCAAAGTTTTCGTGAGTCCCAACTTTTCGATGCGGTTGCAGACCCATTCGGCTTCAGGGGTTTTGATATACGGCGATGCGACAAACAATTCCTGTTTTGCCGAGTTGAAAAGGTTTTCAAGATGGCTGCGGAACGGGCTGGCTTGAAGTGTTAGCACAAAGGTGCTTTGATTTTTAATTTTTTCTCAAAACCGCTGTCGCGTTAATGTCGTGTTCCGAAGGCCGACGTCCTGAATTGTAAGACTGGCGATTCAGCAAATCTTGCATCGCATCGCTGTAAGCAAGCAAAACTTTCCGGTTGTCGCTTTTGGGGTTCAGAGATTTGCTCAACCACCAAACAACATTGACCGAATCTTTCAAACGGAGACGGCGCACCGTGACCCATTCGGCAGGCGTCGGCAGGCGTGTCGGGTTGTAGTGAAATAATTCTTGAGCTAAATGGAATCCACCGTCGGTGCAAAGTTTGATGAGCAATTCGTATTGATAAAGCGAACGTGTTGGCGAGCCTTTACGATATGCTCCGCCCAAATCAAGGACGAAGCTGCCATCTTCTTTGAGGATTCGTCTAATTTCTTTCGCGAATGGCATGAACCATTCGACATATTCGTGATCCTCTTTGTTGCCGTATGCTTTTTTTCGTGTGAGTGCAAAAGGCGGAGACGTAACGACCAGATTGATTGAGTCATCTGGAATTTCCTTCATCAGTTCCGATGAATCGCCCAAAAAGGCTTTCCCGTATTCAGTCGTGAAATATGGTTCGGTTTTTATCAAGAGCGGAATTTTATACACGTTAATTGCGTTGGTCGAGCTGTTCCAGATTGTCGCCGCAATAAATGACGCGGGTGTCGAGGGAGGGCGGCGGATTTCAATCTGGTGGCAGGGACATCGCGCTGCGATGTCCGGCCGGCGCGGCGCGCCGACCCTGCCTGGCCTGATTTCTTCGCCATGCGTGAAGTCTGTGCGGGAAATTCGACGGCGTCAATGTCGGGAAATTTGATTCACGAAAAAGCGACAGGCACGGGAATTTTTCGACACCTCACCCCGGCCCCCGCCACAAACATTGGTTTCTCTCCCGACAATCCTCATCCGGCCTGGTTGTTTCCCTCATCCGGCTGCGCCACCTTCCCATCCAACGGGAGAAGGGATTTATTTTTAGGGACGATGACCCGGGGCAGCCCTCGCGTTGCGCGAGCAACCCGGGCTGATTTCCCCGGCCAGGCCGGCGGATTGTCCGGTCATTGTAACAAACAGGTTCCAACACCCTTTTAAGTTGTTTTTAATCCGGGCGAGGTATAGAAAAGGATTCGTTAGATTCAAAGGTCGTCCGCACGAGGCTTTTCGAGGCAAACATCAATCCAAAATCCATTATGAAAACAAAATTAAACCGCTGGCTGGCCGCACTGGCAATGTTATCAATCCTCAACTCTCAACTCTCAACGTTGCACGCCCAGGGCACGGCGTTCACGTATCAGGGGCGGTTGAACAGCGGCGGCAGCCTGGCCGGCGGGAATTATGATTTCCGTTTCCGGCTGGACGCCGACCCGCTGGGCAACACCGTTCTCGCCACCGCCTTCACCAACGCCGTCACAGTGACGAATGGGCTGTTCATCACCACCATTGATTTTGGCGCGGGCTGGTTCAACGGCTCGAACTACTGGCTGGAGGTGGACGTGCGGACGAACGGCGCGGGCAGCTATGCAGGACTGACCCCGCTACCGCCGGGAAACTGCGGCCATTGGGCAGGCCGAACCCGAACGCAGTGAAGTTTTTCAGCGCCGTCGAATTGTTCATGCTGCTGGCGGATCGTGAGTGGCTGGATGAGGCGACGAAAACCATCGGCCAGTTCTGGAAACGAAAGAATGCTCGCCGCAATGGGCTAGCATCGGAGAATGGGAATGATGTCGTCCATGCAAGATAACCGAGTAACGTTAAATGCAGGTTACAATGCATATTTAGATTGTATTTAATTTGGAGGAGGCGTAAAAATGGCTTCGATAGATCCCAAAAGGCCGGCCTGAGGAGGCAAACTGAAAGGCAACTTTATGAAAATGAAATTCCGTAATTGGCTTACTGCGCTCACATTGGTGGCGCTCGCAACCCTCAACTCAAAACTCTCAACCGCTTACGGCCAAGGCACGGCGTTCACGTATCAAGGCCGGCTGAATGCCGGCGGCGCGCCGGCCAATGGCAGCTACGACATCGCGTTCTCTCTGTTTGCCACCAACACCAGCGGTGTCGCAATCGCCGGTCCGGTGACGAATTCCGCCGTGCCAGTGACCAACGGACTGTTCACGACGCTGGTGGATTTTGGAAACGTGTTCACTGGCGGGAGCAACTGGCTGCAGATGGCCGTGAGCACCAATGGCGCTAATGAGTTCATCTCGCTGTCGCCGCGCCAGCAATTGACGCCGGTGCCGTATGCGGAGTTTGCCTCCAGCGTTTCCGGTTTGACCATCCATCCCAATGGAACGTCGCCCAACGTGATTTTGGGCTACTCTAGCAATTATGTGGCGGGTGGAGTATTTGGTGCCGCGATTGGTGGCGGTGGCGATGCTGTTGATGGCATCAACAAAATATTGGATGTCCTCGGAACGATTGGCGGTGGTGGCGGCAACACAGTCAGCGGCAATGTTGGAACGGTGGCTGGCGGCGGCGACAACACTGCCAGTGGCCAGGATTCAACGGTAGCCGGCGGCTCGGACAACACCGCCAGCGGTAACTGGGCGACGGTAGCCGGCGGCAGCAGCAATACCGCCGGCGGTGGTGAAGGTGCGACGGTGACTGGCGGCGAGGGCAATACCGCCAGCGGCATTGGGGCATTTATTGGTGGCGGCGGTATCGACGGAACGACGGCTTCCGGCAACAAGGCCGGCGGCAATGCTTCCGTCGTCAGCGGCGGTTTGGGCAATCAGGCCACGAACGATTACGCTGCGGTGGGGGGCGGCCAGGGCAACACCGCTGGCGCGCTACAGGCGACGGTGGCCGGCGGCTATCAAAACACGGCCAGCGGAATCGGCGGGACGGTGGGCGGTGGTTCATACAACACGGCGGGCTATCAGGCGATGGTGCCCGGCGGCGTGGGCAACACCGCCAGCGGACACTATTCGTTTGCCGCCGGCTACCAAGGGCAGGCCACGAACAATGGCGCATTTGTCTGGGCAGATTCCCAGGCCGTCAATTTCTATTCCACGAACAACGATTCGTTCAATGTACGGGCGCAGGGCGGCGCGCGGTTTGTGACCAGCGGCGCGGGCCTGACCGTGGATGGCCCGGTGACCGCCACCAGCTTTACGGGGAACGGCGCCGGGCTGACCATCAGCGCGTCGCAATTGACCAGCATCGGCAACAATGGCGGCGGGAGCGGGAATTATTTCATTGGACCGGCGGGAAATTCAACAACCAGCGGCAATCGTAACACCGCCATTGGCATCAATTCACTTTTCAATAACTCGAGCGGCTCCTACAACACGGCCAATGGCTACCAGGCGCTGGAAAGCAACACGAGCGGCACCGACAACACGGCTAACGGCGGTTTGGCGCTGGAAGGCAACATGACCGGCTCCGAAAACACGGCCGTCGGAGTGGAGGCGCTTTCCGTCAATTCGACCGGCTCCAACAACACGGCCATTGGCTCTCAGGCACTTTACAGCGCGGCCGGCACCTACAATATCGGCTTGGGTTACCAAGCCGGCAACGGCCTGACTACCGGCAGCTCCAACATTGACATCGGCAACCCGGGCCTTAGTTCGGACAACAGCATCATCCGCATCGGCACGCAGGGAGTTCATACGAATACTTACTTGGTGGCCACCGTCACCGCCACCGGAAGCGCCAGCGGAGTTTCATCCGGCTCATCCATTGATCCCTCGGTATTTGTCCGCGTCTATAACAGCGCCAGCGATGGAACCTTAAGCGCCTCCGACACTGCCGGGATCGCCTTCGGCCACAATTCAACCCGACAAGCCATTGTCGGCGGGACTTTCGGCGACGATTATCTGAGCTTTTTCACCGGGGGCAATCTAACGGTACCCAAGATGACCATTGCTGACACCGGTTTTGTGGGTATTGGCACGAACAAACCCAGTTCTACCTTGCAGGTCGTGGGCACCGTCGCCGCCAGCGCCGTGCGTGCTCCCGGTGCGGGCATCAACACCGGTACCTTTGCTTTTATCCAGCGGTGCGTCAGCACCAATCTCCTCACTGATGCAACAGTTATTTACAACCCGGTCTGCGACGGCGACCCGAACGCGATACTGATTGTCACCCACAATTGGTCGGCCGACACCAATTCGACCTCGCAATACAATACCCATCCTGTTGGCGTCTATTATTCCGGGGCCAACTGGGCGATTTTTAACGAGGATCAGACCGCCATGGCCTTGGGCCGCGCGTTTAATGTGATGGTCATCAAAGAATGATTCCCATGAAAATGAAAACTTATTGCCTGCTGTTGCTGGCGAGCTTGCTGGTTCATGTTTCGGCATCTGCCCAAACTTACTCGGTCAATTGGTACAAGGTCGTCGGGGGCGGCGGCGCGAGCACCAGCGGGGTTTATACCGTCAGCGGCACGATCGGCCAGCCGGATGCCAGCGGGGCGATGACCAGCGGGCCGTATTCGGTGACGGGGGGCTTCTGGTCGCTTTATGCCGTGCAAACGCCCGGCGCGCCGTTGTTGACCATCACCTACGCCAATGCCAATAACCAGGCCATCGTCTCCTGGTCGCCGTCAGCGGTGGGCTGGACGCTGCAAACCAACGCCAATCTCGCCACGCCGACATGGGGCAATTATCAAGGCACCGTCGTCAACAACTCCGTGACCAACACCACCGCCGGCTCCCGACTGTTTTACCGCCTGTTCCAGCCATGAGCCGCGGGAGTATTTTGCTTGTCAACCCAAACCTGACGTAGTCGGCCAGATGGATACGTTGATGCTTCAGTTTTCCATCAAATTGACATTTACACACCGTTGCATGTGGTAATTGATACACCCTTGCCGGTCCTGACTCGATGCTGATGGCCGACAATAGCAGAAAACAGCGGGAATTGTGCGACCCCTGACCCCGGCCCGCGCCGCAAAAATTTGTTTCCTCCCGACGCCCCTCATCCGGCCTGCGGCCAAGTTGACCCGCTCGCGCCCGCTCGCCCGGCCCTTTCGGGCTTTTGGCTCGGACAGCGTATTCATTTCCGAAGCGACCTTTGGGTCAGGCAGCGTCGAGGATCAATTCCATGTAGATCACATCGAGCCAGCGACCGAACTTGAAGCCGACCTCCTTGAAATGGCCGACCGGCTCAAAGTGAAACTTCGCGTGCAACGCGGCGCTGGCGGTTTGCTCCCCGTCAATGCCGGCGATGATGGCATGGTGGCCGAGACCGCGGGCGCGGGTGATCAGTTCCTGCAGCAGCAGCGAGCCGAGGCCGCGCCGGTGGTGCTGGTGATGGACATAGATTGAATTCTCAACCGTGCGCCGGTAAGCCGAGCGCGGGTGATACGCCGAAAGCGATCCCCAGCCGGCCACCCGCCCGCCGGCCTCGGCAACGATCACCGGATGTTTGGCCGCGTGCCGGCTGAACCATTGCCGCCGGGCGTCGAGGGGTTCCGGCTCTTCCTGATAGGTGCAGGTGGAATGGAGCACGTAATGGTTGTAAATGTCGTTGATCGCAGCCAGGTCGGATTCGGTGGCCGGGCGGATGGTGGCGGCTTTATTTTGCATAACCGGGATTCAGATTAAACGACCGCCGCGCTCATGCAATTTTGAAATCCATGCGCCTTTGTTTTCCCTCCGCTTCGGCGGAAACTTCCCGGCGGATTCGCGGCCGTATTTCCAATAGCAGCCGGCGACCAGTTCAACGCCGGCAAGGGGTCGAAGTTTCAATCCAGTTCGGAAATTGCAGCTTCGGGAGCGCTCAAACCCGTTCGTTTGAAAATGTTGCGTCTCACTTTGGCAGTTGCCGTTACGGCAGGCCGCAAACGTCGCGCAGGCGTTTGGCATGACGCGGCAGGCATGGGCGAAATATCAATACCCAGCCCGGCGCGCGGATTTTCAAGGGGACGGCGGACGATTCTCCTGTTCCGGCGGACTGTGTGTGACTCAATGAACAGGATATTCTTCGATCATATTTCCCTTTATATCCGACCGCCATGCTTTTTGCAGCTTCCACTGACTGTCTTCGGATGTCCAGGCCACGGTATATCTATAAATGGACGAATCGCCATTCTTCAGGAGGGTGATGATTAAAGATTGAGGGTCAGGGAAGGAAAATGCTTCAAGATAAGCCGCTGCATTATCATCCTTCGCCCAGCCGGGCGCCTGTCCCTTTTCTTTCAAGTCCCTTAACAACGCCAGCGCGGCGGTGGAACCTTCCGGGAGCAGCGGCCCGACGCTGGTGCGCTTGAGATACATAGTCCGTTTTGGAAAATCAAAGGTGACCAGATGCCGTGACAAGAAGTGGAGTCCAATCCCATTGGCGCTGATGCGCGCACTGCCATCGGCAGGCAAATCCGTATCCAGCCCGTGCAAATGAAGAAAATCTGCATAAGTTTCACCGCCGAGCGTGGCAATCGGAAAGCGTGCTCCACCATCCTGCGGCACGATGATCTCGTTGGTCCATTGCTGGAACAACTGCCGCGTCAGCCAGCTGTCGTAATTACAGCCGGTATCAATCAGCGAACCCGAACCTTTTACACCGGCAAGATTCCCGGCCACCGCCGGACGCGGATCATTGGAGTGCAGCCCAACGAGCGGCAAAGCCTTGCCCCACTCTTGTTTGTCGGCTTGCGCCTCGTCCAGAAAAAGGATTTTGCCGGCGGCAAAATCCAGTTGCAGGCAATAGTGCTTCAGCACGTCCATGCCGAGAACGCCCATGATGGGATGACCGGCGGCAAAAGACGGGTTTTTGAAATCATAGGCAACGATGCGGCCGCCGGCCGGCAGCGGGGCATTGCCCAGATAGAGCCGGGGCATCGCGTAGGTATTGTTGGTCTCCTTCTCCCCCCAATGATAGGATACCGCTGTGCCGAGGCATTTTCCCAATCTTGGCTCCCAGGATTTGTCAATCAGCGTGCCTCCCGCCCCCGTGTCCAGCATGAATGGCAGCTCCTCGCCGCTCTCTGAATAGAGTGTCACCAACAATGCCTCGCCACGACCGGCATCCGGGTTCATCGCCACGGCAGCGGGAAGCCGGGAATGGAGTGAAGGATCAGTCGTGCAGGAGCACAACAGCAGCAGGCACAAAAATATGCCGGATGTGCAGGGCGCCAAAATAGGTTTCATGGATTGATTATCCTCAAATCCTCCGACCAGCTTCTTTCGCCGCTTGCTCAAGAGCCTTTTGAACTATGTCAGATTTTTCAGTTCTGACATGGATTGAGTCAAAGAATGCGCCCATACAAGTTGTTTACATGAATTTTAGTTCGTTAAATTATTTTCACCGAAAATTCGCATGACTTTGATGTAGTGGCTGGCGTGCCAGTCGCAGTGGTCATAAAAGCTGCCGGTCACTGTAAATGCGAAATGCGGAGTGCGGAATGCAGAATTGCAGGCGTCGGGCAGTTTGGCGAGTTGTTCCAGATTGTCGCCGCAATAAATGACGCGGGTGTCGAGGAGGGCGGAGGATTTCAATTTGGTGGCAGGGACATCGCGCTGCGATGTCCGGTCGGCGCGGCGCGCCGACCCTACCTGGCCTGATTGCTTCGCCACGCGGAAAACTGTGCGCCGGAAATTTGGCGGCGTCAATGTTTGGAAATTTGATTCACGAAAAAGCGGCAGGCACGGGAATTTTTCGACACCTCACCCCGGCCCTCTCCCCGGTCGAAGCGGAGAGGGAGAATTATTTGGGGGACGCTCATGCGGGCCAGGCCCCGGCAACGGATCATTTCGCCGGGGAAAAATGCAGAATCATCGCCGAGGCGGGTTCCACCCGGACTATCGGGCCGCTGGAATTGGCGGCTGCCAGCTTTTCCCACCGGCCCGGCCAGATTCCCTGCGGGTCCACGGCGGCGCCGCCCAGGGTGACGCCCGTTTTGTCGGCAATGTCCGAATCTTTCTGCACCAGATCCAGCCGCTGCCAGGTTCCGGAACCTTCGCCCGGCGGCAGTTGAACGTAAACCGACGCCGGCTGCGCCGCGCCGCCATAACTCTGGTTGATCAGGGTCAGATAAATGGAGCCGTCGTGATCCTGATACGCGTAGGCATTGAAATCAAACCCGGGAGCCGCCTGAATCCTGGCGCCGACAGGCCGCCCATGCGCGCCCTGGCTGAAAGCCAGACAGGCATAGCCCTGGGGCCGCATGGCAAATCCCCGGCCATCGGCCTGCCGGAGAAAAGCGGCATAATTCGGGGCGCCAAACCTGCCATCACGCCCCACCGATTCGCCCGTGTGATAATTCACGCCGAGGATGTGATGCGCCGCCCACCAATGGGTGCAATCCAGCGCCCACAGGGCGGACGCGTAGGTGTCGCTCGAATCTTTGGCCCCGCCATTGTAACAACTGTTCATCTCATCAATCCGGTAGGGCACCCCCCGGGCGGCCAGCACCGCGCCGACGCGGGCATAGTCATTTTCGTAGCCGGCATGGAGACGGTTGGAAAGAAAGCGGGCACGGGTCGCGGGCGGATTGGTTTCGCCCGCCCGGCCGGAGCCGAGAAAATAATAATGATCGCTCGCCATCGCCAGATGCCCGCCGGCAAACAGGTCTTTGGCCAGGTCCAGCGCATAGCTTGCGTTGGCGCTCGGTCCGTCAAACATGGCCCCGGGCACCGCCTTCAGAATGGCGTCATAGTGGGGCTTCCATTGCGAAAAAAACGCCTCATAGGTTTTGAGGTAAAAATTAGGCTCGTTCCCGATGGAAAAACAATCAAGCGCGTCCGCATCGTGGGCCGCAATGTAGCCGGCCAGGCGCGCGGAACCGGCCGGGTCGCCGTTTTTCAATCGGAACGAATAGATCACCTTTACGCCGGCCGCCCGCGCGAAGTTGAACAAGGCGTCAATGTCCTTTTCCCCGGGGACCGGGATCCGCGGATCATCCACGGCATTGGCGCCGACGCGAAGACTCCCGATGCCCAGGGTCTTGAAGGTGTTCACCAGCGCATCGTCGCCGGCATCGAAATAGTAGCGCCCATCCCGGGGCAGAAGCATTGACGATTCGTAGCTCAAACCCAAAAAGCGGGGCGCCAGATCAGCGCCCTGGCCGTCGGCCGCCACCGTCACGACCACCGGTTGGGTCTGGGCGGCGGCGAGACAGGGAATCAGCAGCGCCAGGGCGGACAACCGGGGCGGGAAAAGGAATTTTTGCAGACCTTTGGGGCACGAAAGGCGGTTCATAAGAACCATTTTAGACGAGGGGTTTCGGATGCCAATCTTATAAATTTTAAATCGGGAAAAATCTGGGATTATGCCGTTCACAAACTATCAAGGTAGGGACAGCGCGCTGCGCTGTCCCCGTCGCCGGACGCAGCGTCAGGCGACGGAAAAACGGAGCTTTTACCCGTTCGTTCCGTCCTGCCGGACGGGGACGCCGCAGCGCGGCGTCCCTACCACCCGAAAAGTTTGTCAAAGACATAATCCCAGAAAAATCCGCTTCCGCTTCAACTTTTGCGCCACGCCGGCGTGGGCCGGCCCGGCCGGATAGGATGTCCGCAGAAGTTGTTTTGCTCAAGCTGCCTCAACGAGCAATTACTCCTTCGTTTTGGCCCATGCCATTGTTTCAAAAATAGTTTCCGCCGGCGAACAAACAAAAAGAAGACCGGGAGAAAGGCTCCCGGCCTTCAAATGTGAAACGCCCATCAATCGCCGGCCACAGATGGAAACCTCATCACGGATTGAAAATCAGGCGATAGAATTTGACTGGCCCGCCGGTGACCGGGGTGGCCACGGCGGTCGTCATAATGCCGCCATTGATTCCGGTTTCGGTGAAGGGCAGCGCGGAATCAACCCACTCGCCACCGCTTAAGCTGGTCGTTTCCTGCAACACATACGAGCTGCCAGCCCAACTGAAGCTGACACTGCCGCCGGCCTGTGAGGCCGCAAGCACGGGTTGCTGACCGACCGAAGTATCGTCTGCCGGAATCGGGCCGGTGCCGGGCGAACCCATGCCGGCCAATTGTTGCGGAGTCAAGGCAACGGCGTGGAACTGAATGCTGCAGGCAAAAAGCGCGCCGTTGAGGCTGACCGCGTTTGTCTGAACGCTGAACAGCGTCGGCGCATTGTTGTTCCAGTTGATGGGCAACCCGACGGGCGTGGGCACGGTGAGGCTGCCGACCTGCTGGCCGTTGAGATAGAGGCCCAGGTTGACGGCGACTCCATCCTGCGGATCATCCACCACCATGGCCACGCGGTTCCAGGCATCCACCGCCAGATTCGCAGCCGGGCCGGTGTCAAACGGCACCGCGGCGGCGGAGCCGGCGAGGTGCAGGTTGTTCGACGCGTCCAGAGTCAAGGCAACGCCGTCCTGCCCGCTGCTGCCCAGGTTGCTTACGCAACACGGAATACTTTGGAAGAACGTGCTGGGAGTTCCGAGCGAAGTGTCCGGCTCGTAAATGTCCATGATGACCGTGTAGCTGTTGACGGAGTTGCTGCCGGGCGCGGCGATGAGAGGTATCTGGATCGAGGTGTCGGGAGTCAGCGGCGCGACATACATCACGTCGGCGACTCCTCCCTGAGGAGCAGATATACCGAAATCATCAGCCGTTCCAGAGGCAATCGCCCAGACATTGGAACCCGATAACACAAGATCCGGCCCGAAGGTGGCTGCCATCGGATTGCCCGGTTGAGTGAAGTTCCACCATCCCCAATTCCACGGCCAGCCCAAGGTGACCGTGAGTTTGCTGGTTTGACTTTGGATGCGACCGCAGGAGTTGGAGACGATGACGTAATAGGAGCCTGCGTTCGCATAGCTCAACGACCCGATCGTCAGTGTGGGTCCGGTGGCCCCGCTGATCGCCACGCCATTGTGATACCATTGATAGGTGAACGGTCCCGTGCCCGCGACGTTCGCGGTAAAAGTGCCCTTGCTGTATGCCGGCAATGATTGGTTCGGGGTCATCCAAACAACGGTTGGCGGGGCGCAGGTGGAACAGCCGGCAACCGCATTGGTCATCTCCACCCGGAAACCGGTATAGTTGACCGAGTTGAACACGTCAAACGTAATCGTATTCGGATTGGGATACGGCAGGAAGAGGCCAGGGCCTGAAATGGTAAAGTAAGTCCAGCCGGCAAATCCAGCGGTCGTAAACGACACCTGGTTGCCGTTGAGATACATCCAGGCAAAGTCGTCAGCCGCCCACCGGCCATAGATCGAAGCCGTGTTCGGATCGGCCCCGGCGGGAAGCACGAAGCTGTTCATCGCGTTGGTGTAGTAACCATACGGCTCCAAAGTAATGCCGGTGGTCCACGGTGCAACGTTATTGGCCGGGGAAATCCATTCGGAAGAACCCGGAGGCACGAACCATGGATAGTTGACCGCCACATATTTGCCGGGATGCGAGAAGATTACGCCACCGGGCCAGGCCACAGGTGTATAGTGCGGGTCAATCGTGCCCACAGGCAGAACATGACGGTTGTTATCCACCCCGGTGTTATACAACTGATTGAGAAATGACGACGGCCCGGGGAACTGCAACGCGATGATGCAACTGTCCGACCCACCCTGGCCGGTGACCGTCACGGTGACAGTGTCACTGCCGGGTCCCAGTGCTGTGCCGGGCAATGGCGACTGGCTGAACACGAACGGCTTGCCGCCATTGCAACCCGTTGCGCCGACCAGTGGCAGGACGTTGGGCATGACGCAGTTCGTCACGGACACAATCCCCGGGCAGATGATGACAGGCGGTGGATAGCGTCCGCTGACCAGAACCTGGCACTGGTTTGAATTGCCGCAGAGGTCGGTCACGATCACGGTGACATAATGCGAAGTCCCGCTGACCACCGTGCCATTCGTCGGTGTTTGCGTATAAACCAACTGGCTGGCTGGTGTGCAGTTGTCCGTGGCGCTGGCTTGAATGAGAGGTATGACAAGCTGGCAACTGGCATTCAACTCCACGACCACGGTGTTGGTCTGGCAGGTGATGACCGGCGGAGTGGTGTCCACCACCGTCACCATCTGGCTGCAGGTATTGGTGTTGCCGCACGCGTCCGTGGCCAGCCAGGTCCGGGTGATGACCCGCGGGCAGACGCCGTTGGTCACGGTGCTGGCGACGGTGATCACCACATTCGAGCCACTACAGGCGTCGAAGGCCGTCGTCGGCGCATCAAAACTCCATGCCGAGCCGCACTGCACCGTCTTGTTGCTCGCGCAATTCAGCACTGGTGGAGTGTTGTTGACCACCGTCACCGTCTGGCTGCAGGTGTTGGTGTGGCCACAGTCGTCGGTGAACTGCCAGGTCCGGGTGATGGTTTGTGGACAGACAGACATGGTTGCCACCCCACCGGTAACGTTCGGCGCATAAACCGGGGGGGCACCAATCAGGCTGTAGCTGCCAGGCCCGTTGCCAAAGAGGTTGATCTCGAATCCGCCGCCGGTGAACAACAGACCACCGACGTCAACGAACGGGTTGGAGCCGGGAAACACCTGACCGTCCCAGTAGAAGTAACTATCGGCTCCCGATCCCGGCGACAAGGGATAAGTGCCCACCTTGCTCCCGGCGGTTATGTCGAGGTAGCCGCTGATCGCAGTGTTGCCGACGAAATTGACCACTGCAAAAGCAGTGCTGCCGCCCCCGGTAAAGTTTATGAGACAGACGCCGTTGGTCACGGTGCTGACCACGGTGGTGTTTACGTTGCTCCCGCAACAGGAGGAGGCCGCCGGCAGATCAAACGTCCAGGCGCTGCCACACGGCACCGTCTTGGGCGACGGGCAGATCACGACGATGTTCGTGCAAGGCGATTTGCATTTGCCACACGCACCGGCGCCGTAAATTGCGAAAAGTTCATTGGAGGACAGTGCGCGGTTGTAGACCTCCACTTCGTCAATATCGCCCGTCCAGTGCCTGTCGTTGCCGTTGATGTCGCCGTAAGGCGAACCCGCGACCCACAGGGCGTTCGTGTTGGCAAGATTATAAACGGAAGCCGGCCTGGGCACGGTGCTGGTGAGAAGAACACCGTCAATATAGAACGAGACCGTGAGCGTGCTTTGGCTCACGCTGACAGCCAGGAAGTGCCATTGACCGTCCGGCCGCACGATCTGCAAGCCGGTGTCCTCGGTGACGAAGCCCGACATGGCCAAGACGGGGTGGCCGTAACTCAGGGCCAAACTGTAGCCGGCACCCGTGTTTACATCGCGCTTATCCACGATCACACTCGGGTATGAGTTGGGGCCGTTGGTGGCGCGGTTCACCCAGGCATCAATGGTGAAATCGTTCGTGCCGAT
>Ga0182018_10000177_pt1 | contig 83406 bp, 61 predicted proteins | sample 812P2MmetaG_FD_120490 | JGI IMG/M metagenome (GOLD analysis project Ga0182018, IMG submission 120490) | Permafrost microbial communities from Stordalen Mire, Sweden - 812P2M metaG | ecosystem: Environmental > Terrestrial > Soil > Wetlands > Permafrost | place: Sweden: Stordalen | collected... | reverse complement strand
TTATTTCGGCGCGAGCTGCCGCAGCACGTACTGCAGAATGCCGCCGTGCTCAAAGTACTCGATCTCCTGCGGAGTATCGATGCGAACTTTGGCCGTGAACTCCTTCACAGCCCCATCGGGAGCGGTAGCCTTCACCGTGAGCGTGCGACCACCGGCAAGCCTGGCCCCCAACAGAGTTGTCAGTCCCGGGAAGGCGTAGACCTCCTCGCCGGTCAGCCCCAGCGACTCCACATTCTGCCCATCCTCGAACTGCAGAGGCAGGATCCCCATCCCCACCAGATTCGACCGGTGAATGCGTTCGAAACTCTCCGCAATCACCGCTCGCACGCCCAGCAGCTTCGGTCCCTTCGCCGCCCAGTCGCGCGAGGATCCGGAGCCGTACTCCTTGCCGGCCAGGATCACCAGCGGCACGCCGCGCTCTTCATACTTCACGCTCGCGTCGAAGATCGACATCCCTTCACCCTCGGGCAGCAGCCGCGTGACTCCACCTTCCGTCCCCGGCGCAAGCTTGTTGCGAAGCCGCACATTCGCAAAAGTTCCGCGCACCATCACCTCATGGTTGCCACGCCGCGAACCATACGAGTTGAAGTCCGCCAGCTTCACTCCATGCTCTGACAGATACTCGCCAGCAGGACCGTTGGCCTTGATGTTGCCTGCCGGAGAAATGTGGTCCGTCGTCACCGAATCGCCCAGCACCGCCAGCACCCGCGCGCCCAGGATGTCCGTGACTGCCGCAGGCGTCTTCGTGATCCCATCAAAGTACGGTGCCTTGCGAATGTACGTCGAGTCCGGCTCCCACTGATACACATCGCCGGTCGGGAACTTCAGCCCCTGCCAGTTCGCGTCCCCGTCTGAAACCGTGGCGTACTCCTTGCGGAAGCTTTCGCTGTTCAGTCCACGCTCGATCGCCTCGGCTATCTCGGCTTGCGTCGGCCAAATGTCTTTCAGGTAAACCGGCTGCCCGGCCTGGTCCGTTCCCAGCGGATCCGTATCGAAGTTGTGCCCAATCTTGCCGGCCAATGCATACGCGACAACCAGTGGCGGGCTCATCAGATAATTTGCCCGCACATCCACGTTCACGCGCCCCTCAAAGTTGCGGTTGCCGCTCAGCACGCTCACCGCGACCAGGCCGTGCTCGTCGATGCTCTTTGAAACATCGGTCGGCAGCGGACCGGAGTTCCCAATGCACGTCGTGCAGCCATAGCCCACCACATTGAAGCGGAGCTTTTCAAGGTACGGTAGCAGCCCAGCCTTGGTGTAGTAGTCGGTCACCACGCGCGAACCCGGCGCAAGAGATGTCTTCACCCAGGGCGGCACAGTCAGACCCTTTTCGACAGCCTTCTTCGCCAGAATTCCCGCAGCCACCATCACCGACGGGTTCGAGGTATTCGTGCAACTCGTAATCGCCGCAATCACCACCGACCCATGGTCGAGATACGTATCAGGATCGACGCCGAAGCGCTCCTTCACTGTCGTTGTCAGGTGCACCGGAACCTTTTCCGCAATGCCGCTGTCAGTTACGGTCCCGCGCTTCCACGCAGCCGCGGTCCGTGTACCCAGCGGCTTGGCAGTCGGTGACAGCAGGGCGGGCAGTTGTTGTGCAAAGCTCGCCGCCGCGTCCTTCAGCAGCACGCGATCCTGTGGCCTCTTTGGTCCTGCAACGCTCGGCTCCACCGCGCCCAGGTCCAGTTCAAGCGTTTCCGTGTACTCCGCCTCTGGCGAGCTGGCCGTGTGGAACAGCCCTTGTTCCTTGTAGTAGGCCTCGACCAGTGCGATTTGCTCTTCGCTGCGTCCTGTCAGTCGCAGATAGCGCAGCGTCTCCGCATCCACTGGGAAGATGCCGCAAGTCGCGCCGTACTCCGGCGCCATGTTGCTGATTGTTGCGCGATCGGCCAACGCCAGACCGGCAATCCCGCTACCGTAGAACTCCACAAACTTGCCCACAACCCCCAGCTTGCGCAACGATTGTGTCACAGTCAGCACCAGGTCAGTGGCTGTCGCTCCTTCGCGCAGCTTCCCCGTCAGCCTGAGGCCCACCACTTGCGGCACAAGCATTGAGACAGCCTGCCCCAGCATCGCCGCCTCGGCCTCAATGCCGCCAACGCCCCAGCCCAGCACACCCAATCCATTGATCATCGTCGTGTGCGAGTCGGTGCCCACCAGCGTGTCAGGATAAGCCACCACTTCGCCGTCGATCTCGGTGGTAAACACCACCCGCGCCAGGTACTCCAAATTCACCTGATGGCAAATCCCCATCCCCGGCGGAACCGCAGAGAAGTTGCGGAACGCCGTCTGCCCCCACTTCAAGAACGCATACCGTTCGCGGTTTCTCTGAAATTCCAAGAGAGTATTTGCCGCAAGAGCGCCCACGGCGCCAAATTCATCCACCTGCACCGAATGATCGATGACAAGCTCTGCCGGAACCAGCGGATTCACCCGCTCCGGATCGCCGCCCAGTGTCTTGATGGCATCGCGCATCGCGCCAAGGTCCACGATCGCGGGCACACCAGTAAAGTCCTGCATCAGCACGCGCGCCGGCATGTAAGCAATCTCGCGGCTCGGCTCCGCCTTGGCATCCCAGTTGGCCAGGAATTCGATATCGCCGACCGTCACGTTCAGGCCGTCTTCTCGGCGCAACAGGTTTTCAAGCAATATCTTCAGGCTGAAGGGAAGCCGATTCAGGTTGAAGCCGCGGGCTGTCAGTGCCGGAAGCCGAAACATCGTGTAGGAGCGATTGCCGGATGCCAGTGTGGCCCGGCTGTCAAAACTATTCATCGTGGGAACCCTTTCTATCCGCGCATCGGTGGATGGATGTCTTGAGTTGCAGGCGGAGCCGTCGAATGATGGGAACTCCGCCGGACAGCGGGTGCCCAGGCCTCGTCTTTGAGTCCCGGGAAACCTCGAATTAACCGGCTGGATGATTCAGAGGGAAGAACCGCGCCCACGATCGGGCCGGCCGCGGTGGAACCGCTTCAGCACGGGCGTCGATGAAATTCGGACTGCGGAACGGCTAAACATAGCGGATACTAAAATTCTAGCGCCAAGTCGCGATTCAGGGAATCTTTATCCGCAATTGAAAGCAAGCCCGGGCTCGTGGGTCGTCGAACGCCTTCCAAACGGCCCGGCCCATTTCTGCATTGTACGAATCCAGAACCAGAAGCTATGCTCAAACCCGAAGCTTCAGGAGGTCCCGATGCACCTGCGCAGAGTCCTGTCCCCAATTGCCGCCATGCTCTTCCTCGGTGTGGCGGCAAATAGCCAGACCATGTCCATGCCCCCCGCGAGTCCGCCAGCCGCGCAGCAAGCGCTTGCCGTTACCTGGCCCACCGTAGACGGCGTTGCTGTTCTGCCCAACTTTCGTTTCGGCACTGGCGAGACGCTGCCCCAGCTCAAGCTGCATTACCTCACTCTCGGCACGCCCCACCGCAATGCAGCGGGCCACGTCGATAATGCCGTGCTCCTCCTCCACGGCACCGGTGGCAATGCCCACTCGCTCATGAATCCCTTGTTCTCGAATGTTCTCTTCGGCCCCGGCCAGCCGCTCGACATCACCAAATACTTCATCATCCTGCCCGACGACATCGGCCACGGCGAAAGCTCCAAGCCCTCTGACGGCTCGCATATGAAGTTCCCTGCCTACGACTACGACGACATGGTCCGCAGCCAGCACATGATGCTCGACGAGATGAAGATCGATCATCTCCGCCTCATCCTGGGAACCTCAATGGGTTGCATGCAGACCTTCGTCTGGGGAGAGACCTACCCCGGCTTTGCCGACGCCCTTGCCCCCTTCGCCTGCCTCCCGGTCCAGATCGCCGGTCGCAACCGAATGATGCGCTACATGGCCATCCAGGGCATCAAGCTCGACCCGGCATGGATGGATGGCGAGTACAAGACCGAGCCTGCGCTGGGCCTGCGCAACGCCAACGAAATGCTCCTCGTCATGGGATCAAGCCCGCTACAGATGCAGAAGAATGAGCCGACTCGCGAGCTTGCGGAAAAGTATGTAGACCAGTACCTTGCGCGCACGATGGCGAATACAGATGCGAATGACCTTATCTATTACGTCAACGCCAGCCGCAACTACGACCCCAGCCCCCGCCTCGAACAGATCACGACGCCTGTGCTGTGGATCAACTCGGCGGACGATTACATCAACCCGCCCGAGCTCGGGATTGCCGAAAAAATGGCCAAGCGCATACCCAATGCGCGCTTCATCCTTATCCCCATTTCGGATGCCACCCGCGGACATGGAACCCACACCGTAGCCGCAGTTTGGAAGGACTACCTGATCGAGCTTCTCAAAACCACCGAACCAAAGCAGTAGTTCGCCAACGCCGCTGACGCCGCTATTACCGCTGCCCTGGCTCCATGTTGTAAAGGAAATAAGCGCGCAACTCCAGGTAGGGGCCCTTGAAGTCATGGGGCAGCGGCGGATAGTTTGATCCGGTAAGAGCGCCCCAGGCAGCACGATCCAACGCCGTGTCGCCGGAACGGCCTTCCAGGTACATAGGATCCACAAGCCGGCCATCGGGAAGAACCTTGAACCGTATTACTACCATTCCTGACTTCAAGATTGGCGGGTTCACTTCGTCCGGAATCAACGGATCCCAGGTACGTTGCGTCTCGTAGTGCCAGCGCTGCAACCAGGCACTGAAGTCCACACCCTCGGTGGGCGACAGAATCTCCACACCGCCGCCGGCCCCTGGATGACGGGCCAGCCCGCCCATACCCATGCTCCCCGGAGCACCTTGCCCTGGGGCACGCGAACCGCGCATGGCGTCTCGCAGCTGGTCGGCTGGATTCTGCGATCCCATCGCAAAGTTCGGACGCGCCGGCACCGCTACTGGGCGAGGAGTTTCAAGCTGTGGCTGCGGGGTGGAAGGAGGAGGTTGATTTGGAGCGGGCTGCTGAACTTGCGCGGGCGCCGGGGGTGCCGGTGTTGGCGCTGGCGGCGGTATGGCCTTGTTCAGAGCCTCCAGCGTCTTCTTGTCCATCACCGTCGGTTTTTCAGGAATGGGGTTGATCTTTACCTTCGGTTGCAGTTGACGAAGTGCGTCGGGTGGCAGATCAAGATATTGCAGATCCTTGCGATTCTTGATCGCTTCCATGGGATCGATCACCTGCGGCACTTTGAAGACATACTTCGGAATCCACGTAATCGCCGAAAGTATCGCCAGGTGGATGAGAATTGCTAACCATACTCCCTCGCGCAGCCGCGCCCAGCGCCGCTCATCCTCAAGTTCGCCGATCATCTCCAGCAGTTCGTGGGTGTCGTAGTCCACCCAGCGCGAACCGCGAACGACAGGAGATTCAGTTTCTGTCTTGGACTCGGTCTCAGCCTCGCGCAACTCTGTGCCCTCTGCCGGAGTCTCCAGCGGCGGGTCCTCTTCGCCGGTGACGGAGATGCTGCCGCTCGGCTCCGGACTGGCGATGTTCAGGCTGATCAGCGGAGTGGCGTTCGGTTTCGACACGCGGCCATTCTCGCTCGGCTCTTTGGGCTCGTTCATGCTAGTTGGAGCTTCGCTGGTGGGCATCAGTTGCTTGGGAGCTTGCTTGGGCACACACTGCCCAACGGCTCCCTCTCGAGTCCTTTCTATCTATTCTCTCATTCCACCTGAAATCCGTGCACTCGGCGAGCCTCGTACAATGGTTCCTGATGATTAAGACGGATTATTAGGCGGAAGGGGACCCGTTTGAAGTCGTTTCTTGCCAGGTTCATAGCCAAGTTGCATTTTGTACTCCTGCCTTTCCTGGCCAAATTTGGGTTCTGGGGCCTCGGCGCTCTCGCATTGCTTGATTCTTCAAGCCTCCCCGTTCCCATGGATGCATTCTTGGCCTTCTCCATCTGGAACGACAAGGGCCACTTCTGGCTCTATTGCCTTACGGCCTCAGTCGGCTCGGCGATAGGCGGTCTGCTTCCCTATGGACTGGGGCGCGCCGGCGGCGAACTCTTTCTGCTCAAGCGGGTCAACCGTGAGCGCTTTGAGAGGATGCGCACTCGCTTCGAACGCCAGGAATTCCTGGCCATGATGATCCCCTCCATGCTGCCTCCGCCCACGCCGTGGAAGGCCTTCGTCTTTGCCGCGGGCGTATTCGAGATGAGGGTGGTCCCATTCATGCTGTCCGTATTCTTCGGCAGGATGGTTCGCTGGATGGTGCTCTCACTCCTCGTGCTCAAGCTGGGCCCGGGAGCTGTTCAGATCGTCGAGCACCACGCTCTCATCTTGGTGGCCATCGTGGGTGCCCTGGCAATCGCCGGGTTCACCTGGTGGTGGATGCGCAGAAAGCGCGCCGACAAGCTCCTCGAAAACTAGACCGCACACAGTTTCGCGATCTTGCCATTCCGCGAACGGGCTAACCCCCGAGGCGGGACTTGCCAACTTAATCGATCCAAGGATTGAAACGATAGGTCCGGATGCCCCACCCTTCCGATTTTTCATCGCAAGGGCGGGGATCGAAAACGGCTATTTCGCCGCCAGCGCAGTCTGTTCCTGCGCCCCACTCAGCCGCCGCACCATTACTGGGACGCCAAAAGCCACAGCAACCACGATCGCCGTTGACACCAGGTCGTTGCGATAGAAGGGCAGTCCGGCCGCGTAGCAGGTGGCCAGTCCTCCAGCCGTGCGCGGATACATAGCGCTGCTGGCCCAGACCGCATAATTCGAAATCAAAAAGAACGACGTCGGTCCAAGAAGAGTCGCAGCGCCTGCGCGCACAAACGTGGTCCGGCTGTGCAGCAGAATCTGCCCCAGTGCCATCGCCGCAACATACCACGCCCATGTAGGCAAGTACTCCTGTGTGTGGAAGCCGTAGTGGTACACGTAAACCGTCAGGAAGTAGTCGCAAGCCATGAGCACTGCCAGGGGCCCAAGCATCTCCCGCCATGACCGCCTAGCGCCAAAATACAACAGAGTGCCGCCGACTGCGGTAAAGTTCCACAAGCCCGCGTGGGGCAGCAGACGGCTCAACACGGCAACAAGCAATAACAGATAAGCGGGCATGAAAACCTCAATTTCTTCGATTTCCGGGGACCAGGTCCCAGAGTGGGGGAAAACCATTCCTGTCGAATATCGGGGTCCACAGCGACAGGTCCTAATCGATGGAGTTGCGGCAACTGCGACTCTCTTCATTCTGGGGTCCGCGAGCCGCCCGGTCAACCGGAATCGTTCCATCACACCAACAAATGTTTCCACCAGGAGCAAAACCGCCTAGTGCTGCTCACGCCCATTCATCGCCTCGCCGGCATCCTCGTGCCCATCTATGACATAGACCCAGCCGCTTAGCAATGACCGGCCGGTCGCATTTCCTGTGCCTATGAACGAATAATCGAAGCGCAGGTCTTTGAACTCCACTGTCGTCCAGGTCCTGCCGGGTACCAGCTGTGGCGCTTCCATCCCCGCAACTGGCACCTGCCCCACGTCGCGCACCACCGCCCATGTTCCCCAGTCCAGGTACACCTGGCCCAGGGGTGTTCGTTTCGCAACCTCTGTGGCCGCGGTCGCTGGCGGCTTGAACTGCACGTCCTGCTGTGGGTCGCTGTCGATCGTCCCAGTCCAAGTGTCGACTTCCGCAGTCTGGTAAAAGCCCCCAGTCTCCAGAACCGCGTGCCAGCGAAACGGATCGACCGGATATGGCTCGATTCCCATCCGCGTCACCGGCGAGGTTGCCACTTGTGTCTTTTCCAACAGTGAACCGGCCTCTGCGTGCTCCTCCCACCGCCAACCCCACAACAACACCATGCCTGTCAGCGCGAGAATCGCCCATCCGCGCCCGCGAAACTCCTTCCGCCGTGCACCAATCTCCCCAGCCACAAGTCCAAACAGCCACGGCATAATGAACGCCATCAGCAAGAGTGCCCACAATACTGGTTCGGCAATAAACATGAAGCTGCCCGCATACCAGCGCGGATTGAAAGGGAAGAATGGCCGCAGACCATAGTTGTTGGTCCAATCCAGCAGCAGATGGCTCAGGGCCGCAATCATGGCAGTTGCGTAGAGCCAGCCCCAATGCACCGGCTGCGTCTGCCGTGGCTCCGGTGCGCCCGGGTCAATCACGCGTGGTGGCGTCGCCGCCAGCTTTCTATGTCTTCGCCGCTTCACCCACAGATCAAGCAGCCACACCAGCCCCACCACAACTCCGGCTACCACCGGCAAGGCGATAAACGTATGCGTAATTCCCCGGTGGTGCTTCAGTTCCTCCACCGGCCCACGCAACCCCCAAAGCACATCCATGTCCGCAGCTTCCGCCGCCAGCACAGCCGCCAGCGTTGCATACCGCGTTGTGCGGTTCAGCCCCGCACGCCCAATGCAAGCCCCAGTAAGAAAATGCGTAATAGGTTCCATATGCGATCTGCCAACCATACTACCCTGCCCCACGGCCCCCTATAATTCAGCCAATGGGCGACCACACCAACACAGACTCGGCCGCAGCCCATCGCGTCAAGGAACTGCGCTCCGAACTCCGCCGCCACGAGCACTTTTATTACGTCCTGGATGCCCCGCAGATCAGCGACGCCCAGTACGACGCGCTGATGAACGAGCTCAAGCGGATCGAGACCGCGCATCCTGAGCTGCTGACCCCCGACTCGCCGACCCAGCGCGTAGGCGGTAAGCCCGCCGAAGGCTTCAAGAAAGTGAGCCATTCGCGTCCCATGCTTAGCCTGGACAACGCCTACTCCGCAGAAGAACTGGCAGACTGGGATCGCCGCGTTCGCGAGCTCGCTGGCGGGCTCCCGGTCGAGTACACGGCGGAGCTAAAGCTCGACGGCCTCAGCATCGCCCTGCACTATGAAGCGACGGAAAGCGGCGGCGCCCGCCTTGTCCGCGGCATCACCCGCGGCGACGGCCAAATCGGCGAAGACGTAACCTCAAATGTGCGCACCATCCGCAGTGTGCCGCTTTCAACCTCAGCCGACCGTTTGAACGCAGCAGGACTCCCGCCAACATTTGAGGTACGTGGCGAGGTGGTGATGCCCGAGGCGGCCTTCCAACGCATGAACGAGGAGCGCGAGCAGCAGGGGTTGGCCGCTGCAGTCAATCCTCGAAATGCCGCGGCCGGCACACTGCGCACGCTTGAACCCAGCATCGTTGCCAACCGCCGGCTCGTCTTCTTTGCATACTTCCTGCTTGTTGACGGCGAGTACTGGCCGCATGGCCAACGGGCAACGCTCGACGTCCTTACCACGCTGGGCTTGCGCGTCAACCCGCACAGCAAACTCGTGGCGTCGGTCGAGGAGATGACCAGCTTCATCGATCAGGCAGAGTTGGATCGCGCCACGCTCGGCTATGAGATCGATGGTGTTGTTCTCAAGGTCGACTCCCACGCCACACAGCAGCGCCTCGGCTACACCGGCCGCGCTCCGCGCTGGGCTATCGCTTACAAGTTCACTGCCAAATCAGGCGTCACCCAGGTCCGCGAAATCACTGTACAGGTAGGCCGCACCGGTAAGCTCACACCCGTTGCCGAACTCACACCCGTCTTCATCGGAGGCACTACGGTCAGCCGCGCTACGCTGCACAACGCCGATTTCATCGAACGCCTCGGCCTGCTCGTTGGCGACTGGGTCAAAGTTGAGCGCGGTGGCGACGTCATCCCGAAGGTCGTTGAAGTCTTTGAAGACGCCGACCATCCGCGCGGCAGTGTGCCATTCGCTTTTCCAATGCGTTGCCCCGAGTGCCAGAGTGACGTCGTGCGCGTCGAGGGCGAAGTGGACTATCGCTGCGTCAACGCCAACTGCCCCGCCAAGCTGCGCGAGAGCCTGCTCCACTTTGGCCGTCGCAGCGTCATGAACATCGAAGGTCTCGGCGACGCCGTAGTGCAACAGTTGCTTGATCGCGGACTGGTGCACAGCGTCGCCGATCTGTACGCCTTGAAAAAGGATGAGCTGATTGCCCTTGATCGCTTTGCGGAAAAGTCAGCCATCGCGCTGCTTGACGAAATTGAACGCTCAAAGAAGGCGGGATTAGCCCGTGTTCTGATGGGCCTGGGCATTCGCTTTGTCGGTGAGCGCACCGCCGAGTTGCTCGCCCTTGAGTTCGGTTCAATCGAAGCTTTGGAGTGCGCAACCGCCGAAGAATTGGAAAGAGTGGAAGAGGTTGGTCCACGTATCTCCCAGGCGATTTTGGAGTTCTTCGCGCAACCGGCCAACCTCGCTCTCATCCAGAAACTCAAGGATGCTGGAGTGGGGATGACTGCGGAGCGGAAGCAGCGTTCAACCCAGCTTGCGGGGCTAACCTTCGTCCTCTCCGGCACGCTGCCCACGCTCTCCCGCGAAGAGGCCAAGCGGAAAATCGAAGACGCCGGCGGCAAGACCGCAGGGTCTGTGAGCAAGAAGACTAACTATGTGGTCGCAGGGGAAGAGGCTGGCTCAAAACTCGAGAAAGCTCTCGAACTCAAGATTCCGGTCCTCGACGAAGCTGGACTCCTGGCGTTGCTGGGTGAAAATTCACAGACAGAATAGAGGGCTCCCGCGGAAGCTCACCGCAAGTTGAATCAAGAACCCACCCGCCGCCGCGCGATGATTCCCGGGCCCCGGTCCACGCCGCGCATCGAGCGCTCCCGGTCCCATGCCTCCGCGCGCCAGTTGCGCGACGCAAAGCGAGGCGGCTCGTCAGGCGCAAGAGTCGGCTCTGCGCCTGGGATTCTTGCCGGCATCGTGACCAGCTCAGGCTGTACGTTGAACGGCGGCACCTTGGGCGTAATCCGAACCGGCGGTGGAATCACCTGCGCTGAACATTCCGCATCTGAATACGTGGCGTTTCCCGTCAGGCTGCCGTCGGTCGCAGCGACACCTGCCTCCATCTCCACATCGTCGGCCGCGTTGGGTTGGAGACGCACGGCAAGTATCCTGGCCATGAATTTGTCCACCAGCTTGTGCAGGCAGGTCTGCCCGCAAAGAGGTTTCGACCTGGGCCGCAAGCGGTTCCGTGAATTCCACCCGCTTATCCGCAACTCTCCGTTCTGGTCATATGCCACAAACCAGTGGTTCGTCTGCTTCTTCTCCGCATTGCAGATGTCGCAACAGATCGCCTGCCGGATCACTGAATCTCCCCCACGCCGTACAATCCTCCTACGGCTTCGTCGATTCCTAAGTGCCGGCTCCACTCGTTCGGGCAACAACGCGCAAATGCATACGCGGACGCCGCCGGCCGCCCGTGCAGAGAACTCTTGGAATCGCGTCCCCTTACTTCATCGCTCGTCAGATGGAAGGCGTGAGACAGGACCGACCGTATTGTGGTGGGAGATCAAATCGGGAATGAAGGGAGCAGAACCTTCTTGAAATGGAAAACGCAGCCAGCCGGAATTGCACTCGCATTCCGAGCTCGCTGCGTTTTGCTGCTCAAATCTTCAACTATTGCCGCGGCGCGAAGTACCCCTTCTTGGCTCGCACCTGGTAGCGCCGATCAGTGCAGTAAAGATAAATGGGCCTAAAAGATCCGTCGTACTTGAAGTCCGCAGGCGTATACGTCAATGCGTACTGGCTGCGCAACTCCTCTTCGATGGATGCAAAGGCGTTTGAAACTTCTTCTACCGACGGCGGAAAGAACGTCTTGCCACCTGTAGCCTCGGACATCTGCTGAAGTACATCGTCGCCCTTGCCGCGGCTCGGCGTCCAGTTGGTGCTGATGGCGTAAATGATGGTCTCTGCCCGCTCGCACTCTTTGATTGCTTCGTCAGGGTGAACGCGGCTCTGGTTGTCATCGCCGTCTGAAAGCAGCACCATCGCCTTGCGCACCGGCTCCGTCACGTGCGCATCCAGCAGCTTGTCGCGGCAGGCGGTGTAGATCGCATCGAAGAGCGCAGTGCCGCCTCCGGGGCGCAACCGGTCAATCCCCGTCTGCAGGGCGTCCACATTGTTCGTCCAGTCCTGCATCACTGTCGGCGTCACATCGAACCCCATTACAAAAGCACGATCGCTCTTGGCCTTGAGGACCTGAATCAGGAACTCCTGGGCCGACTGTTGCTCAAACTGGAATCGCGTACGAATGGATGTGCTGGCGTCGATCACAATCGCGACACGCAGGGGAAGATTGATCTGCTGATGAAAGGTGTTCACCTTCTCCGGAGCCTTCTGGTCGTCGAGCAAGGCAAAGTCGCTTTGCTGCAGGTTGGGAATGTAGTGCCCATGCTTGTCAGTCACGGTGAAGATGAGGCTGACCTCGTTCACGCCCAAGTGAACGACTGGCACATTCGCGTCCCCGGCTTGGTCGGGAGAGGAAGTTTGCGGCGGTTTGGATGCTGGTTGCTGTGCGGGCAGTGCGGCAGTCGAAAGCGCTGCCGCAAGCACGACTCTAATTGTATTTCTCATCATGGCTTTCTCATTTTAGCAATCGCACCCGAATTCCCGCACCCCTCCAAATCCCTTAAGGAATCCTTTCAGGTACGTCAGTACTGTGCCGCTTTGCCGGCGGGCGCTTCCAGTTGGCCCAGGAAACGCTCCAACTCTTCAGGCAGCGGCGCCTCCAGTTTGACCAGCTTTCCGGTCAAAGGGTGTGCGAACTCCAGATTCGCTGCGTGAAGAAAGTTCCGTCCCAACCGCAGTTTCTCCGGTTCCAATTTCCGGCGCGCCGCCTTGGACTGTGCTGCCTGTGAAGCAACCTGGTCTGTCAGTTGACCAGCAGCGCCGTAAAGGGAGTCTCCGACCACCGGGTGACCGATCGAAGCCATGTGCACTCTGATCTGGTGGGTCCGCCCGGTCTCAATACGAACGCGAATGAGCGTGAATTTGCCAAACCGATTCGCCAGCCGTCGCACCACTTCGTAGTGAGAGACCGCCGAGCGCGCATTGTCCTGCGGCTTCGCGGTCATTCGAGTGCGCCGCGTGGGGTCGCGGCCCACGCCCGCGTTGATGGTCCCTTTTGCTCGTTCGATCGCCCCGTGCACCAAGGAAATATAGGTCTTCTTGATTTTGCGTGTGGCAAACATCTCTCCCAGTGCCGCATGCGCGCGGTCGTTCTTGGCCACCACAAGCAAGCCACTGGTGTCTTTGTCCAGCCTGTGAACGATGCCCGGTCTAAGCTCTCCGCCTGTTGAAGAAAGGGCCTTGAACCTATGGAGCAACGCATTCACCAGTGTCCCCAAACTGCGAGCGTCCTCATTCTGCCCTGATCCGGCGTGCACCATCATGCCCGCAGGCTTGTTCACCACAGCAAGATCGGCGTCTTCGTACACAACGTCCAGCGGGATGTCTTCTGCCGTTGCTTTGAGCGGCGCTGGATGAGGCTCGCCAGTGATGGCGATATGCTCGCCCCCACGCAACTTCATCGAAGCCTTCTCACGCTCGCCGTTCACCAGCACATCGCCCTGGTCCATGAGCAGTTGCACACGCGAGCGGCTGACGCCCTCAAGCTTCGACACAAGAAACATGTCAAGCCGCTGCCCGGCAGTTTCAGCAGGCACATCGATCGTGCGCAGTTCCAGCTTTCCAACCTCACCCATGTTGCGCCTCGCTCTTCCTGCTCGCGCCCTTGCGCTCCATCAGCACAAGTCCTCCTGCGAGCACCAACAACACGGCTGCAGCCTGCGGACCATCCAGCATTCCGCCAAGCAGAGCGCCACGTCCTTCAGGATCGCGCCACAACTCTGTCATGAAAACTACAACGCCGAAACCCAGCAAACCCGATCCCGCAATATCGCCTTGCTGCCGTCTCGCCGCCAGACCCGCAAGCAGCGATGCCGATAGGGTGAAGAATCCCAGTGCCGCGTATGCCTGCACAGGGTGCAGCGGAATCCCCAGCGGCGTCCCACTCCAGCGCGCGGCCAGCGGATTTACGTAGGTCACGGCCCAGCGCGCGGTTGATGCGGTCCCGTAGCCCGACCCTGCAAGCAGTCCGCCAAACTGTTCCAAGGCCAGACCCAGAGCCAACGGACCGGCCAGCGCATCGGCCGTACTCCACACGCTCAGTCCCTTCAAGTGCGCATATAACCCGGCAGACGCGACGCCTGCCAACGCGCCCGCTGCGCCCAGCAAGGGATGATGAATCATCGCCAACCCCAGCATCCACGTTGGATGGCGGCGCACGTCGTTCCAGTTTATTGCAATCAACAGCAGCCGCTGGCCCACGAGAGCCGCAGACAACGCAACAACGCACAGATTCCACACCTGCCCGGCATCCACGCCCGCAATGCGCGCCGTGCGCTGCGCCAGAAACAGTGCCATCAACACGCCCAACGCCGCCATCGCGCCATAGGACGGAATCAGAACTGCACCGATGTGGAAGAAAACTGGATACACCTGAGTCAGCATACGGCATTTTCACTGCGCGCGTAGCCGTCAGGTTGTTTTCAAAGGAAGGTAGAATCCGACCCGCTGGGCCGTGAATGATGCGCTGGTGAACCCGTCCAAAGACGGTGGAGCTCTCCGCGGTTCATTAGGCATTCCGGACTGGCGGACACGGCACACAGAACCGATTGTCGAGTCGAGCCCCTGTTCATGAATGTTGGTTCAACCAGCGTTAACCACCCACCTGCTTTGCAGGCCGGTTTCTATTGCGGATAGTACGGGTCCGTGCCAGAAATTACAAGTCTTGTGCGAAGTGCGCGCGGTGTGCTACCGTTTTGGGTCTTGCCGTTTTGAACCCAACAGGCCGAAATTGGAACTGCCCATCGCTGGTTAGTGCCCGCCACTCGGAGCTACCGATTCAAGCTTGCTATTATTCATCTGCTCTGCCCGGGCAACAAGCTTCTTGAGCTTTCCCTCGATGTCCGCATCACCAACGTGCTGGTCCTCCAGCACGCCATCCGCATCAATCGTGAATGTGGCGGGAATCGCGTTTACGCCAAACTGCATGGCGATTCGGCCATCGAATCCACCGTCGCGATATTGAAGCCAGGTCAAGCCGTTCTTGCCGACAAAGTCCTTCCATTTGCCTTCATCGTTATCCAGACTGACGCTTAGGACTACCAGAGGCTGGCCGTCAAATTTCTGGGCGATCTTCCGGATGTGGGGGGCGCCTCGCGGCATGGACCACACCAGGTAGCCCAAAAGTCGATCAGCACCACCTTCCCTGTAAGGCTTTCCAGTGTCAAGGTTCGGCCATCGAGCGTCTTCAGACCAAAATTTGGGGCCATCTTGGCTCGAGCCAACTCGGGACGCTCGACAAAACGAACTGCCCGGGCATAGTCCAGGCCACTGGGCCCGACCACCCTCAAGAACTGCCTAAACCGCTCCTTGGCGTCTTCATCTCGCTTGAGATATGCAAGTGCCTCGCCGTCAGCATAGAGACAATCTGCGCTATTCGGCTGTAGATGGAGCGCCGCTTGAAATGCTCCGTCGGCCGCCACCAATGGGTCATCTCGCTTGCCGTGAATACCTTCTCTCAAACAGGTTTCGCCTAGTAGGAACTGCGCGTTTACCCTGTCGCTTACCGCGGTCGCATTAGCTAGCATCGCACTCGTCTGCGCGCGCGCCGCTTTGTAATCCCCAAGGTGCGACGGCAGCATCCCAGGCTTTCTGCTCGCAAACGATACAGTGTCCGCCATCCTGCTTATCCGCCTTGCGAAATCCCTCCAGAGCAAATACATAGCGAGAGTCCTTCATCAGAAGGACGGCTTCGTCAAAAGTCTTTTTGGCTTTGGGATCCGAGGGGCAGCTGGTTCGCGTTTCCGGCTTGTTCGGCTGAGCGGTTGTGGGGGCTTGGGCTATGCAGGCAACACAGAGTAGTAAAGAAAACAGGACAAGACAAGAGATTGACTTGCACGTAACATCTCCAGAATCGCACCCACTCTATCACGGAATGTGTCCCGTTGAGATAAAAATTACGATCCTGTCTTCCACTCTTCTTCAAGCACTTCGTCCAGCAGACCGCGCAGACTGGCTGCGCGCGCATGGCCCATCTGCGCATTGGCGCCTCCAGCCTGAGCCAGTTCATCAGCTAGATTTAATGCGGCAAGCACAGCCACCCGCAGCGAATCAACCGTACGCCCCTGCGCGGCCACTGCACGCATCTTTGCGTCTACGCGCGCAGCCAGTTCGCGGATGTGCACGGTATCTTGTCCCGAAAGGTGATAAACCTGGTCGTAAATCTCTACGGTTACGTAACCAGGAGGATCGCTCCGCTTCTCCTCAGCCATGCCATTCCTCACAGTTCAAGTCCATTGAGCTCCGCCAAAAGGCGGTCTACGCGCTGCCGCACTTGATCGCGCTCAGCGCGTAGTGCAGTTAGTTCTTTCTGCAGATTCTCCAACTGCCCTGCTTGCTCACGCACTTGTACCTCAGCCTGTCCCGCGCGCTCCTGGGCCTCAGCACGCGCCTTTCGCTCTCGCCTCACTATGGCCACCGCGCGCATCACCCGCTCTTCGAGCGCCGAAAAATCGTCTGCGCTCAAAGCCAGGGTTGCCGGCTCCCCAAGAAGATGATTCCGCGGCTGCGCGCCCGCTTCCCCGGCCACATCTTTATTCCAGGAAAACTCCGACATTCAAGGACCTCCACTCAAATGCAGCGTAACGGAGCAAGTATAGCCCCGAAACGCCCCAATCTTCCCCTCTAACTGCGCAGCTTTGCTCCGGCTTTGCCCACCGCTCCCACAACCTGCGCCTGAAAGCCCTGCAACTCTTCCTCGCGCAGCGTGCGATCCGGCGCCTGAAAGGTGGTTCCCATCAGCAGCGAGTACTCGCCGTGACCAAGTCGCGCGTCGCGAAATACTTCGCGCACTCGCCAGTCCACGAGTTCCGGGATCTGCAATCCGGCCAGGGCCTGGTTAATCTTCTCCCAGCCAACACTCGCGTCCAGGACCAGCGAAAAATCGCGGCGCACCGGCTGGAACCGGGAAATCTCTCGAGCAATCGTCTTGCGGAGGTTGAGCTTGTAGAGCCGGTCCAGGTACAACTCACCCACTAGCACAGGCTCCCGCAACTTGCGTGCGGCGGCTTCGCGCGGATGCAGTTGGCCGCACCACCCCACCGTCTCGCCATCCACCGCAACCCGCGCAGAGCGGTATGGATGCAGCCAATCAGGCGTCAGCCCAGCATCGGCTGGAAACCGGTCGAAATATACGGCGCGCGTCTGAAACCGCGCCAGAACCTGCTCTACCGCACCTTTCACGTCATGAAAATCAATTGCACGCGCTGGATGCAGCGGACCCTGCTCCGGCAAACTGCCCACCGCGCCGAAAGCCACTGCCGGCCGCTCATCTACCTTTTCACTACTCCCGCTGAAGACCGTGCCCACCTCGAACAGGCGCACCTCGCTCACATCGCGATGCAGGTTGCCCGCGATCATGCCCAGCATCCCCGGCACCAGCGAAGGCCGAAGCACGCCCGCCTCTTCGCTGAGTGGATTGCCGAGTGGAACTACGAGGCCCGGTTGCGGCGCCGTCAACACAGCCTCCGCAGCGGAACAAAAGGTGCTGGCAATCGCCTCATGAAATCCAGCCGCAAGAAATGTCCGCCGCACCGCGGCTTCGTGCTCCGCCCAGGGCAGCGCTTGCAGTCCTTCACCAAACGCCGGCAGCGTGTTCGCAAAGCGGTTGTACCCGTAGACGCGTGCAACTTCCTCGATAAGATCGATCTCGCGCTCCAGGTCAAGCCGCCAACTCGGCAGCGTCACCTGCCATCTTGCGTCATCCCTCCGAGCTGACCCGCTGACTTGCTGACCTGCTAACTCACAACCCAATGCCTTGAGTACTTCCGCAACCGTCGCCCCGCTGATGCCCTCCTCGTCGACCGTCGTGCCCAGAATCCGCCGGACCTCACTCAAGGCCAAGGCTACAGGCGTCCGGTTGGCTGTTCGCGCCGCCAGCGCCGCAACCTGCACGTCCACCAGGTCACCTTCGAGCCAACCTCCGTTCGCCAACAGGATTCTGCTGACCAGCCCTGAAGCAATCGGACCCGCATTGAAGTCCGCACCGCGCTCAAAGCGGTGGCTGGCATCGGTGTGCAGACTGTGGCGCTTGGCCGTTCGCCGCACCGCGATTGGGTCAAACCACGCAGCCTCCACCAACACATTGGTCGTCGATGCCGTAATCATCGTGTCCCAGCCGCCCATCACGCCCGCCAGCCCAAGCGGCTTGGCATGGTCGGCCACAACCAGGTCTTCCGGATCGAGCATGCGCTCCACGCCGTCCAGGGTCTTCAGCCTTTCGCCCTTGCGAGCACGCCGAACGACGATGCCGCCCTCGATCTTGTCCAGGTCGAAGGTGTGTGTCGGCTGACCCATCGCCAGCCACGCAAAATTCGATGCGTCAACGGCATTGGAAATGCTCTTCTGTTCCAACAGGCCAAAGTATGTTGCAACTTCTCCGCCCACAAACCAGTCCCGCGAGTCACCAATCGAAATGGCGCGCAGGATCCGCGCCGTGAACCGTCCACACTCGTTTTCCGCCTCGATGCGTACGGGAAACGCCGCGGCGGCCGGACGCGCCTCAGGCAAAGAAGAATCAAGCACCCCCAGTGCGAGTGAATAGATTGCAGCAGCCTCGCGCGCCACGCCGTAGTGGTTCATCGCGTCCACGCGGTTGGTCGTAATGTCCATCTCGAACAGCGATCCATTCCCGTCGCCGAGATCGTAGATCCCCTCGACGGCGATGCCGCGCAGCGTCAGATCCTCTGCGAGCCGCGCATCGTCCACTGGCAGTCCGTGCAAGTAAGCTCTAAGCCATTTGGTGAGTATTTTCATGCAAACTGCCCCAGGAACCGCATATCTCCCGCGTAGAACTGCCCTATCTCGCTGACCCCGTACTTCATCATCGCGATTCGCTCCACGCCCATGCCGAAAGCAAAGCCGGAAATCTTCTTCGGATCGTAGTCAGGTTGCTTTTCCGCCGCAAAGGCAAAAACTGCAGGATCAACCATCCCGCAACCCAGCAGCTCAATCCATCCTGACTGCTTGCACTTGCGGCAGCCTTTGCCGCCGCAGAAGATGCAGCTGATTTGCACATCCGCGCTCGGCTCCGTGAATGGAAAGAACGAAGGGAAGAACCGCGTCTTCACTGCCGACCCGAACAGCACTTTCATGGCGTGGTCGAGCGTCCCCTTTAAATCACTAAATGTGATGTTCGTGTCCACGCACAGCCCTTCCACCTGGTGGAAGATCGGCGAATGCGTCGCGTCGGCCGCATCGTTGCGGTGAACCTTGCCCGGAATCACGATCCGCACCGGCGGCGGCTGCGACTCCATCGCCCGCATCTGCGCCGGCGAAGTGTGCGTGCGCAATAACAGCCGGTCGCGCAGTGGCTTTCGCTCTTGATTGGCAACAACCAGCGTGTCTTGTGTGTCCCGTGCAGGGTGTCCCGGCGGAAAATTCATGCACTCGAAGTTGTAGAAGTCGGTCTCGACCTCAGGCCCCACACCGACCGAGTACCCCAGCGCGGCAAAGACGCTCGTAATCTCATTCAGCGCCTTGGTGATCGGGTGCTCGGCTCCGGTCAGCCGCTGTGTTCCGGGAAGCGTGATGTCGATCGATTCCGCCGCCAACTCCGCATCGCTTGGGCCAGCGCCAGTGGCTTGATGCAGCAGTTTCTCGACTTCAGCTTTCAGCGCATTGAAGCGGACACCCAGCGCCTTCTTGGCCTCCGCAGGCGCAGCCTTTAGCCAACGCCCCGAAACTTCATTCAATCGGCCCTGTTTGCGTCCCAGCCATTGCAGGCGAAAGGCCTCCACCTCTGCTTCGGTGGAGATTAACGATGCAGCGGCGCGTGCCTGGTTCTCAAGCAAGGTGAACGCCTGATTCAGCGAGGCCTCGTCAAATGTCGTCAGATTGGGAATTTCTTCGTTCGTCATGCGTAATCAGCAGGATAAACCACGAGGACACATTCTTCCGGTATGCTTTTTCCCATGAAGCCCTTGCGCCTGGCTCTTGCCCTCACTCTGGCTGTGTCTCTCGCCACTCTGTCAGCCACTTCTCGTGCTCAATCAACCGTCTATCCCCAGCAGGAAGGCTTTGTCGACGCGCATGGCGTGCTGATCTATTACACAGCTTTTGGCAACGGATCCCCGCTGCTCGTCGTCCACGGAGGACCTGGCGCCGATCACACCTATTTTCTGCCCTATGTGCTCCCGCTGGCCCGCACCCATCGGCTGATCTTCATCGATGAGCGCGGCTCAGGCCGGTCCGAGCGCCTTCATGATGCCAGCCTCTACGCTGTCGAGGCCATGGTGGAAGATGTCGAGGATGTTCGCATCGCACTTCATCTTGGCAAGATCTCGCTCCTTGGCCACAGCTATGGCGGCGTTTTGGCCCAAGCCTACGCCCTCAAGTATCAGCAAAACCTCAGCCACCTGATTCTGAATATCACGTTTCCGTCTACCCGGCAGATGAACGAGGTTCTTGCCCAAGAAAAAGCCCAGATGCCTCCGGAGAAGCTCAGGCGGCTGAATGAGTTGGAACAAGCTGGCTTGTTCGGCAAGGGTGAAGCATGGGAGCACGGCCGCTACACCGAAGAGTACGAAAAACTGGCCTGGGGCCCCGGCTACTTCCCCTTCCTTTACGGCGCGCGCCCCGACGCTACCTACGATCCCGTTGGCGGAGCGCCCACCAACTGGGAGCTGTACCGCGCGATGTGGGGCGAGCACGGAGAGTTCGTCATCGACGGCAACCTGAAATCCGTTGAGTATGTGGACCGCCTGCCGACCATCCATGTCCCTACCCTGATCATGGCCGGCGACCACGATGAGTGCAACCCCAGCCTGAGCCGCGAGATGCACGACAAGATCGCCGGTTCGGAACTGGTCATCCTGCCCAACAGCGGCCACATGAACTTTGTGGATCAACCCGATCTTTGGCAGAAATCCGTAGAAGACTTTCTCGGCGACAAATAAGCGCCAAAACGCAGAACCGCCCGGAGCCATGCTCCGGGCGGTTCTCATTTCCAGTGGCTGTTTCCTTTACGCTGCGCTCTTCTCCGCTGCTAACGCGGCCTTGGCCTGCTCCACCAGCTTGGTAAAGCCGGCAGCATCATGCACGGCAATGTCGGCCAGGATCTTGCGGTCCAGCTCGTTGCCGGCCTTCTTCAGGCCATTGATCAGCTGCGAATAGCTAAAGTGGTTAAGCTTAGCTGCGGCCGAGATGCGCACGATCCACAGCGAGCGGAACTGGCGCTTCTTCTGTTTGCGACCCGTGTAAGCGAACTTCAAGCCACGCTCTACGGCCTCTTGCGCTGCCTGGTAGAGCTTCGATTTTGTGAGGAAGTAGCCGCTTGCTCTCTTGAGAATCTTCTTCCGGCGGTCACTCCGCTTGGTACTACGTTTTACGCGGGGCATTGGTCTTCTCCATTTTGCGTTCGTCTGTCATGCGGCTGGAGGCAGGAGGCCCTCCCCGGAAGGGAGAGCGGTAAACCTCTTCACTCGCTCATTCAAGCCTCGATCTCTCGGGCGTGCAGAACAGCTTGGCTGTCCAGACTTCCGGGGGCCGGCGCAACGCTTTCGCCGTGGCCCTGAAGCATTGTCTCCTTGAGGAGACAACGCAGCGATCAGGCGTAAGGAATCATGCGCGCTACCTTCTTGTAGTCGCCATCTGAAACCAGCAGGGTCCGGCCCAGCTTCCGCTTCACTTTCGGCGATTTCGAAGTAAGGATGTGACGCGTCTTCGTCTGGCCCCGCTTGATTTTGCCGGTACCAGTCTTGCTGAAGCGCTTCTTCGCGCCCGTATGGGTCTTCAACTTGGGCATTTTCTTCTCTTTGTCCTCGAGAGCGGGTCGGACGCACCCCCCCCGTCTGACAGGGACTTCCCTGCCCTCTTAAGGCTTCAACCAGTATACCGCATCGGTGATTTCGGCGCTATTCAGACGGATGGAGCTGCTCAAATCCAATTCAAAAGCGGTAAAGTTTGACCTTTTCGGTCCTCAGCTGTCGCGAATCGAAGCGCCAGCCTTTGCCCTGGTCGTTCTCATCCCCGTTCAGGCGGCGCCCCGGAACCCACTTCCCATTCTCAAACGCCCCTTCATCCACCGACGCGATACCGACTTGCGGCCCCGTTGCTGATCGCGGCGTAAAGGAGACCCGGAACCCCTTGCCAACCCCCAGAAACTCGTCGGGCCCAGTGGCCATGATCATTCCATAACCGCTTTGTGCGTGGCTGCCAAAGATCTCGTCCAGCGTGACGTGCATCGTGTAGCCACTCATCGTGAAGTCGACCGTATCATGACCGTTGCTGAGCACAAACCCGTGTAGGTCGCCGGCGCTCTGGTGCTCCATGATCAACGGCGCCACCTTGGCAATTGCGGCATAGCTCTGGGCCAGGTCATCCTTGTCATCCATTTCGGAGTCGATTCCGAACGGCGAAAATCCAAAACCGGCCTCCTCACCCAGGGCATAAAACACGTTCGCCGCACCTGCCGCACCGCCCCTCGTTTCCGGCATGTAGAGCGGATTGCCGTCGCGGTGGTAGCGCTTGCACCAATCGGCAAAGTTCTCGGCATAGAGGTCAGGCGAGTAGAAATCCAACCCCGCGCCCGCCGCACTCCACACATCCACAACGCGCGGCTCCGGCCCTCCGCTCGGATACTCGCCTGGAGGCGTATCGTCTCCCGCAAGCCATGTATTCACGTACATGGGAATGTTGTAAGCCGCTTTTCCGCGCGCGGCAACGGACTGAATAAACCGTGCGTAGTGCCAGGCCATGAAGATCTCGTCGGCCCGCGTTGAATCGCCAAAAACCTCCGTCCATGTGCCAACGGATTTGTCGCCCTTCGCGTCCCAAAGCGCTCTCAGATCCGGATAGAGTGCGTCGCGATGTACCTTGAGATATTGCGTGAGCTCCGCCGGCACAACTGAGGCAAAGGCCGAATTCGCGGCCGCGGAGTGATCGCGCGAATCGCCAAGAACTCCGACCTCGTTCTCCACCTGCATCATCAGCACCGTATGCTCGAGGCCGTCCACTGCCTTCAAGTGCTGCATTAGAGCCGCAAAGGCGCGCCCGTCGGCCTCACGAGTCTCAGCGCCCTGCGGGCTGAGAATCTCAACTGCGGCGCCGTGCTCGATCACCCTGGGAAAGCGGCGCGTGTCCTGCTTTACCCAGACAGGCGCATAGCTCGATAAGCCGTTCTTCCACGATGCGAGCCAGAGAAAAACAACCCGCTCGTTCGACTGCCGCGCCTGGGCCAGCAGCCCGTCCACAAGCGTAAAGTCGAAGTTCCCTTCGGTGGGCTCGATCAGTTCCCAACTCAGCGGTGTGACCACCGAATTCAGGCCCATTGCGGCTAGCCTGGGCCAGATCGGTTTCATGTATTCAAGGCTCGAAGACGAGGAGTTGTGCAACTCGCCGGAAAGCATCAGGAATGGCTTGCCGTCCACAATCAGCTGGGTGGCCGCGCCGCGAGCTTCCAGATGCGGAGGAGCAACTCCAAAACTGGCCTGTTGCGCCAGAACCACTCCGGCATTGAGGCTCAGAAACAACATCAGGATTGGCAACGAAGATCGACGGATTCGCATAACGGAACGGAGTCTACCATAGGCACTTCATCTGACTGCGATGCTGACCAATCTCGCGGGCAGTTCAGAGACTGGTAACTTGTTCCGCTTTAGCCCATAGCCTCAATTCCGGCAAACCTCGACGAGCGGTCCTGTTTGGCGATTGTTTTCGCGGGGATCGAAAACGTAGTGTTAAATCGTGGCCATTCTCTCAGTCGATCTCGCCTATCGTCGCTGGCCCGATCTCGGCATCGTTGTGCTTGAACGCATACCGGGTTTTGCTGACGAGCCAGGGCCTTCCGGAAATGCTCCTATCTCTTGCGAGATCATCTCTTCAACTGGCGGCGCCGTTGACTCGGGTCTTGATGACGGCCGGGTTGCCGGAGGCATCCTTACTGGCCGTTTGAACCCCCTGTGCGGCATCCGCAAAATTAGTGTGATGGTTGTCGACGGGCCCCAGGCCTGGAAGTCTCACGAGAATGGCTTTCAGCACTCCAGGGTGAGCGAGCGGCAGCTCAATACCGCGGGAAGACCGGGTTTCCAGGCATGGTCAAGCCCATCACGCTCAGGCCATTCGCTGAGTTCTGCATTGACGTTTACGACGGCCTCTGCCGTCGGGGCTGGACGCGCGGAATCAACTTCATTCACCCGATCGGCAAAGCGACCTGACCAACAACCGCATTGTTGTCGAGAGCTATCCGTATGCTGCATGGAAGCGCTGGGCCTGAAGCCGCTGCCATCAAAGCGGCGAGCCACGGTGAGTGATCTGGCCGAAGCATATGGCGCTCTGTGCTCCGGGATCCCTATCACTACCAACCGCCCGCCGAATCATGATCAGCTTCAGGCCATCGTCGGCGGCCTTCCCGGATTGGCCATTGAGGAACGCAACTCCGGCGCTATGCGCATCGTAGGCAATCCGCCGCACCGCGAAGACGGGTACTGGCGCGAAGGATTCATTGTCCTACCCCTGCCGCCGTCCCAGCCGCTAAGTTTGCACTGGCTGCAAAAGTTAAAGGATTGATTCCTGAATTTAAGACCCCAAAACAGGCAGGCCGCCCGGAAAAGGCGGCCTGATCAGTGTGAATGGTCTCGACTTTTAGGCTTGTGGAACGGTCGCGGGTTCAGGATGCGAGACTGCAGCCGGCTTTGGCTTGGGAGCTGCCTGCTCCTGCTTCTTCGACGGCGCAAGAATGGCGTGCAGAATCGTGCCTTCCATGCGCGGCATGAACTCCACAATCCCGGCCTCGCCAATGTCCTGGATAAGCCGGTTAATGATGGCGTAGCCCAGCTCGCGATGGGCCATTTGCCGGCCACGAAAGCGCAGGCTGGCCTTGACCTTGTCGCCGTCGTTGAGGAAGCGAATTGCCTGATTTTTCTTAGTCTGGTAGTCGTGCTCGTCAACGGTCACGGAGAACTTGCACTCCTTAACCGTGATGACTTTCTGCTTTTTCTTGGCGGCCCGATCACTCTTTTCCTTCTCGTAGAGGAAGCGGCCGTAGTCCTGAATGCGGCAGACCGGGGGAATCGCGTTGGGCGAAACCTCCACCAGGTCCAGACCCCGCTCGCGGGCGATTCTCAACGCCTCAAAAGGCGGAAGAATGCCTAGTTGTTCGCCATTTTCATCGATTACGCGGATTTCTCGCGCGCGAATTCTATCGTTGATACGGATAAAGGACTTTGCGGAACGTTTGTCGAGTGCGATGGTGCTCCTCCAAAAGTCGTTGTTGCCTGCCTCCGGGGTCGACCGGAATCGCCGCAGGCGCACGAACGCACGCTAAGTATAGCATTGGCCGGGCTTCGCTGAACCATGGACAAGCAGCGGTTTCATCTCTATAGCCTCAAGCATCCCGTCCCGGTTCAAAACGGTCCAGCGTACTCGAATCAGGCGGTTGGCGGTGATGGTGCCGTTGAGCGCCATGGGGAGAAAGTTCTCAGTCAGCGCCGAGCTCCGACCGCGGGCTGCCTCATCCGGAGGAGTGCACAGCGTGATGGCCTCCAACCCCCGGCCTACGAAGCTCAAACGATGAGCCTGAGTCTTTTCAGCCGCCAAGGTGCGCAGTACTTCCATCCGCTCTTCCACAGCCTTTGCCGGAACCGGACGCTCGGCGTGGAGTGCCAGCCCAGCGTTCCTGGCCGAGGCGAGAACGGAAACAAATGCAGATAACCGAACGGCAATGCGCGCACCAGTTCCAGAGTCTCTGCGAACTCGCCTTCAGTCTCGCCAGGAAATCCAACCATCACATCCGCGCCTAAAGTCAGGCTCGGCCCGGCGGCACGAAGCAGCGCTTCCACTTTCTCGACGTAGTGCCATGGGCGATAGCGCCGGTGCATGCGCCGCAACACTGCGTCCGAGCCGGACTGAAGTGGCAGATGGGCGCGGCGTGCGAGCCGAAATCCACCAAACTCCGCCATCAGGCCGATCAGGTCACCGTCCCAGTCCATTGGCTCAATCGAGCTGAGCCGCAGCCGTGCCAGCGAAGTTCGGCGAAGAATGTGGCGGACAAGCTCTGCAAGCGTGCGCGGCGAAGAATTTATTGTGTTCGCAGTGGCAGAGAAGCCCCGGCCCCAGCGGCCAAGGTTGATTCCGAACAGCACCAGCTCATTGCCGCCGGCCGCAATAAAACTCGCCACGTGCTTGAGGACAGCTTCGGCAAAGAGGCTTCTCGAAGAGCCCCGGTCTTCGGAATCACGCAAAATGTGCGGCGGTTTCCGCAGCCTTCCTGGATCTACAGGTTCGGACGGGTCAGTGCACCTGGCGCCGGTGCGCTTCCTCAAGAGAGGAGTGAGCAAACCGGTCATCGACCAGGATCATTGGCTTGGCGCCGCCGGACATGATCGAATGCACACTGACCAATTGAGGATGTGCTGCGTGCGTAATATCAGCCGAACCCTGGATCAACTTTAAAGCGATCTGCGGCGCTATCGCCTTGTGGCTGTAGCCCACAACAGCGGACATGCCGGAAATCTCTGCCGACTCGTGCGGCGCGCACTGCGCATAGCAGCCTGTAACTACAATTCTTGCGTTGGGATTCGGCCGGTGCGACCGCCGGAAAAAGGCTCACGCCGCGCGATCGGCCTCCGCAGTCACACTGCATGTGTTGACAACCACCAGATCTGCCAATGAAGGATGCCTTTCGCAGAGCCCGGCCGCCCGCAACTGCGCGCCCACAGCCTCGCCATCGGCGCGCGCGGCCCTGCATCCGAAATGCTCCAGGTGAAAACCCGGCATTATCTAAGTGTAGTTCTGGTCCGTCGCAAGGGACAGAAGTTCAATATCGCCTCAGCTATACTGATAACAGATCAAAACCTTCAGCAGGCTCCTGCCAAAACTCATGTCCGACTCTGTCACAGTCAGTGTTACTGCACCCGCTACCGCTGCCTCAACGGGCGGAACACTGCATATTCTCGGCTTTGTTTACTTTACATTCGTCTGCTATCTGTCCATTGGCCTTCCGCTGGCCGTTCTTCCGCCATATGTCCATCTGCGGATGGGATTTAGCGCCGCGCTAGCTGGACTTGTCATCAGCATCCAGTACATTGCAACCCTGCTGAGCCGTCCCTGGGCCGGGCGCATTTCTGACAGCGCAGGAGCCAAAGTCTCAGTGCTGTGGGGCATGGCGGCTTGCTCCACAAGCGGAGTACTGCTGGTGGCGGCGGCGGCCACCATGCACTTCAATCCACTGCATCTTGGCCCTCCACTCAGCGTCATCTTGCTGATTGCCAGCCGGTTGGTGCTGGGGGTCGGCGAGAGTCTTGGATCGACTGGCTCCACGCTCTGGGGCATCACCAGCACCGGACCGGAACACACCGCCAAAGTCATCTCCTACAACGGCATCAGCACCTACGGCGCGATGGCGCTGGGCGCTCCGCTGGGCGTGGTTCTAGATGAGCGGTTTGGGCTCGCTTCGCTTGGGGTGCTGACCATTCTGATCGGCGCAGTCAGCCTTGGATTTGCCTCCCGCAAGAGTCCAGTGCACGTAGCTCCCGGCGAGCATCTGCCGTTCAGCCACGTGCTTGGACGGGTTGCTCCTCACGGCATGGGCCTGGCCCTCGGTGGCGTTGGCTACAGTGTGCTTGCGACGTTCGTCACTCTCTTTTACGCCAGCCGCCATTGGGGCGGCGCAGCGCTATGCCTTACCGCATTTGGCGTCGGGTTCATTGTGGCGCGGCTGCTCTTCATCCACACCATCGACCGTTTCGGCGGTTTCCCCGTTGGCATGGTCTGCCTGTCGGTTGAATCGCTTGGGCTTCTCCTGCTGTGGCAGGCGAGTTCGCCGTTGATGGCCTTCTGCGGAGCCGCCATGGCCGGCCTGGGCTTCTCACTATTCTTCCCGGCGATTGGCGTTGAAGCCGTGAAGCGTGTAACGGAAAACAATCGTGGAACAGCTCTCGGCGTCTACACCGCGTTCTCTGACGTCTCCTTCTTCCTGGTCGGCCCGCTGGCGGGAGCGGTGATCGGCGTCTATGGCTACGCAAGCGTCTTTCTGTTTGCGCTCATCTGCGTGCTGACATCGCTCGGAATCGTTATTGTCCTGCGGCAGATGCAGGGCAAAGAGCAGGGAACAGGGACCAGGGACTAGGTCTATTCCTGCTCATTGACGTGTTCGTGCCAGACCACGTCACCGTCCTGCGCGTCGGCTTCGTGGACGGCAATATCCTCCCCTGCAATTGTCGAGTCCTCCCACTTCCTCACAGAACGATCCTTGTTTGTGAGATCTCTTGAGGAGTCTTCTTGTTTTGTTTGGTTTAAATGGGGCTTCACAGTTTCACTTGCGAAAAACGGCGCTTGGGGGAGGGGGTGGGGGTATTCATTTAGTGGCAAACAGATATACACCCGACAGACTCCCGGACAGAGTGCACCGGGGACGTGACCTCATCCGCGTAGCCTCTCAATTTCGATAATGCGCCAACGGAAGGATATCTTCTGCAAAGTGCGGCAGATCGGACACCAGGACAGGTTGAGGCGAACCGCAGAACGGCCACCCCTCGGGGTGGCCGTTCTGTTGAGATTGCTGCGTGGAAGATCAGCGCTCGCTCTTCCAGTTTATGAGGTCGCCAAGGGTGGTGGTTGAGCTGGAGACAGGAGCCTTGTGGCTGCCGCCGCGGGATTCTGCCTTGTAGTCCTGAACCTCCGCACGGCTGGCTTCGTGACCACTGACAGCGCGCAGGCTCAAGCCCACCTTCTTCTCTTCCACGTTGATCTTGATGATCTTGAAGTCGTGCTCAAGACCAGTTTCAAGCTTGGAAGGGCCACCGGCCTCGTCGCCGGCCTCAGAGATGTGGCAAAGACCCTCCACGCCCTCCGCGATCTCGACAAACGCGCCGAACTGCGCGGTGCGCAGCACCTTGCCGTGAACCACGTCGCCGACGCGATGCGCGGCGAAGAAGCTCTCCCAGACGTCGGGCTGCAACTGCTTGATGCCCAGCGAGAGGCGGCGGTTCTGCGGCTCAACGCCGAGAACGACAGCCTTGACCTTTTCGCCCTTCTTCACGATTTCAGAAGGATGCTTGACGCGCTTGGTCCAGCTGAGATTGGACACGTGCACCAAGCCGTCGATGCCGTCTTCAATCTCAATGAAGGCACCAAAGTCAGTAAGGTTGCGGACGCGGCCCTCGACGATGGTGCCCGCGGGATAGCGCTCAGTGAGGTTCTCCCAGGGGTTGTCGAGGAGTTGCTTCATGCCCAGCGAGATGCGGCGGTCAGCAGGATTGACGCTGAGGACAACGGTTTCGACTTCGTCGCCCGGCTTGACCAGCTTGGAGGGGTGCTTGAGGCGCTTGGACCAGGTCATCTCAGAAAGGTGAACCAGGCCTTCGATACCTTGCTCCAGCTCAACAAACGCACCGTAGTCGGTTACCGAAAGAACGCGGCCCTTGACGTGTGCGCCAACCGGGTAGCGCTCGGTGGCGTCGAGCCACGGATCAGGCGTGAGCTGCTTGAAGCCAAGCGAGACACGCTGCTTCTCTTTGTCGAACTTGAGAACCTTCACCTGGATCTCATCGCCGACATTGACGAGGTCGCGGGGATGCGTGAGGCGTCCCCAGCTCATGTCAGTAATGTGCAGCAGGCCGTCGATGCCGCCGAGGTCGACAAACGCGCCGTAGTCGGTGAGGTTTTTGACGGTACCGGTGAGCACCGCGTCCTCGCCCAACTGCTCGAGGGTGCCGGAACGCTTGGCGTTCTGTTCTTCTTCAAGAATCTCTTTGCGGCTTACGACCACATTGCCGCGCTTCTTGTTCAGCTTGATGACACGGACTTCAATCTGCTGGCCGAGATAGCCGTCGAGATTGCGCACTGGGCGAATCTCAAGCTGCGAACCGGGCAGGAATGCCTTGAGGCCGATGTCGACGGTCAGCCCGCCTTTGACACGGCTCACAACGGTTCCCATCACGGGTGTTTTGTCGTTGGCAGCCTTCTCAATCACGTCCCAAACGCGCAGGCGCTGGGCGCGCTCGTAGCTGACGATGTAGCCACCTTCCGGCTCCTCGCGCTCAATCACCACGTCGATGACGTCGCCGGGCTGGAACTTGACTGCGCCGGTGTGGTCCAGAACCTGCTCCAGAGGCACAAGCCCCTCGGACTTCATGCCCATGACATCCAGAACCAGGTGCTTGTCAGTCTGCTTTATCACTGTGCCGGAGACCAGCTTGTCGCCGTAGGCCTCAACTGCAGCCGCTTCGGCAGCCTGTTCCCGTTCAAATGCCGCCAATGCGGCGGAAAAATCGTCGGCGGACTCATGCGCATGGGCTTCAGCGGCAGGAGCGGCCTGGGCAACAACTTCAGCCTTGGGGGCTGTCGATACGGGAGCGGCCACCGGCTTGGCGTCTTCAACCACAGGTACGGCCTGGGTTACAGGCTCGGTTGGGGCATCGGCGTCCAGCGCGGGAATAACTTTGGCAACTTCGGCGGTGTTGGACGTGGATTCGAACGACGGCTGCTCAAGCTCCGTCGCAGGGTCAAGAGTGAGGGTTTCAGTTTCGGTGTTCAGGGTTATGCTCTCGGGTTCGGGATTGAGGACGTTTGGCATCACTGCGGCTCCGGAATTCCTAGCTCCCGCGACAAAATCTTTGCCTGCCGCTGGGGGTGGCTCCCGCGCCGCGATTGCCGCCGGCGGAGAGGCCTTAAGACCAGTATCCCTGCTGTCGAGTCATCAGCCTGTGGGGGTACCGTCTTCGCAAGGGACAGCCCTCCCAGCTTTGTGAACTGGAAGCGAAAGCGACTGGTCTCCATGGAAAACACCCGTCAGGCAACGCCTTGCTGGAGGGTGGCCGCAGCTCACCGCTGGAATTCGCGCAGGAAGCTACGCTCACGAGTGTAGCAACCCCAGCTTTCCCGCGTCAATCCAACACCTTGGCCAGATTGAGGCGTTGCTGCATTTTGATTGCATTCGCACATTTGATACTGCACAAGCAATAGACTTACGCACCAGCGGCGCCGGCAACCCTCTATACTGGCCCTGTACTGATGCGGGCGGAATCCCTTCAATGGATCATCTCTGGACCCCCTGGCGCTATGCCTACGTCACTTCGACGAACGCTGCGGCGCGTTCCGGCGTTGATGCAAGACTGGCGGCATGGACGGGCGACCTGGGCTGCGTCTTCTGCAACCTGATCGCGTCCATCGACTTTGCCATCGCCAATGGGATGAAGCAGGACGAAGCAGAAGCAGCCGGCGGACTGATTGTGCGGGGCGAGCACTGCTTTGTGTGCCTCAACGCGTTTCCTTACACCTCAGGCCACGTGATGGTGATGCCTTACGCGCATCTTGACCGGCTGGCCGCACTACCCACTAACACTGCTCATGAGCTGATGGACCTGGCGCAGCGGACGGAGAAGGTCCTGCAGACCCTATACAATCCGCACGGCTTCAACATTGGAATGAACCTGGGCAAGGCGGGCGGGGCTGGGGTGGCGGGACACTTGCATCTGCACGCTCTGCCTCGGTGGCTGGGAGATACGAACTTTATGACGACTGTGGGCGAGTCACGGATTCTGCCGGAAGACTTGAAGACTACGTGGCTGCGGATGCGGGAGGCGTTTACAAAGCCCGGCTAATCCCTTATTGCATTTGATTCGGAATCGCTTGCTGAAATCGCGAGAAGGGGCCGAGACCACTCCTGCGACTCCATCTCCCGCACTTCGGATTGCAACTTCGATATCTCAGCTAGTTCTCCGTCGCCATGTGCCAGCTCACCCAACTGACGCCCATAAGTGAACACTCCGCCCTTGCCTTCAATCGAGCCGAGAAATCTGTTGTAGTAGTCCACGCTATTGCTGAGCGCGTTGCCGAGCTTGGTGACATGCCCCTGCGCGACCGTGAGCTTCTCATAAATCTTCTTGCCCATTTCGTGAATGGCCTTTGCGTTTTTGGTGATTTCCGATTGTTGCCAGCCAAATTCAACCGCACGGAGCAGCGCAATCAAGGTAGTCGGCGTCGCCATCACAACATGATTCTGCGCGCTAAATTCAATAAGCGATGGGTCCGCTTCTAGCGCCGCACTGAACAATGCTTCGCTGGGCAAAAAGCAGACTACGAAATCCGGCGCTTTCTCAAATTGTTTCCAGTAGGCCTTGCCCGACAGCGCTTTCAAATGCGCCTTCACGCGCAGTGCGTGCGCCGCAAATCGGAGCGATGGAGTGGTCACCTCTGCAGTGCCGCTGGCATCGAGAAATGCGTCCAGCGGAGTCTTTGCGTCCACAACAATTTCGCGGCCGTTCGGGAGTTGGATGGTCATATCCGGTCGAAGCATATTGTCATCCTCGTCCCGCGCGCTGACTTGTTCAGAAAAGGAACAGTACTGAACCATTCCGGCGTATTCGACGCAGCGCTTTAGTTGGAGTTCTCCCCAGTTGCCGCGAGTCTTCGGAGCCCGGAGCGCCGTGATCAACTGTGCGGTCTCATTCTTCAACGCGTCGAGCGAGGCGGGAATCGACTTCTGCATGGTCTCCACAAGAGCCTTCACCTCGGAATATGCTCCAGAGCGTTTGTTCTCCATTTCGCGCGCCTGCTCATCGAGACCCTTGAGCGCTACGCCAAGCGGGTCCAGCATATTCTTAATCGCTAGTTCTTTGGCTTCCAACGTCAGCTTTGCTTCGTTCGTTTGACCACCAAGCTCCAGTTTCGCAATGCTCAAAAAGGTCTGATTATTGGCCCTCAGCGCTTCTGCCGCGAGGCTGCCAAACGCCTTGTCCAAATCGGCTTTCATCTGGACATACTTTTCCTCCTGCGCCTTCTCGCGCTCCTTGGCACCGGCGATCTGTTCCCGCAACTGTTGGGTCCTTTCGGTCTCCGCCGCCATCAAACCATCAAGTCGGGCCCTTTCCGTCTCCAAACTTCCAATGCGGTCTCGCAGCGCCTGGGCTTCCGCTTTCCCTGATCCCTTCCCAATCCGAATCCCAATCAGCACCCCGACAATTGCAGCAATTCCAACCCCGGCTCCGAGGAATAAGTCCAGCATCATCTCCCAACCTCACTTCGCTAAATGTACGCCTTCGGGCTGTGTATTTCGCGCGAATTCCGGTGCATTTCCTTGTTCCCTGTTTGCTGCTTCTTATACCCTGAGCCAGCGTCCTTTACACACCCTCACCCGCCCGGTAGACTTGAAGCTTCGGGGCCATTTACATTTTTTGGGTGCAATGGTTGTGTTTTCATGCCGCGGGCCAGTATCGTAGGCAAGCGGAACGGGATCGGAATCTTGCCCCGAACAGGCTCTCAAGATTCAACAAAATACGAGGAGAAGCACGCATGGCAGTTGAAGAGAAGGTGAAGCAAATCATCGTTGAGCAGTTGCAAGTGGACGAAGCCGAGGTCACCCCCGGCGCAAGCTTCCAGGAAGACCTGGGTGCCGATTCGCTCGACGTCGTCGAACTGGTTATGCAGTTCGAAGAGGCATTCGATCTGGAGATCCCAGACGAAGACGCGGAGAAGATCAAGACGGTCAAGGACGCCATCGACTACATCGAAAAGAATGAGAAAAGCGCGAAAGGTGCCAAGTAGCCGGTGAGCCGTCGAGTCGTTATCACCGGCCTTGGGCTGGTGTGCGGTGTGGGCAACACCGCTCCCGAAGTCTGGCGACAGCTTCTGGCCGGTGCCAGTGGTATGGCGCCCATTCAGGGCTTCGATACCACGGGTTTTCCGGTCACATTCGCCGCCGAGGTCAAGAACTTTGACCCCCTGAACTTCGTGGACAAAAAAGAATCGCGCAAGATGGGGCGGTTCATTCATTTTGCCTTCGCAGCCACACAGGAAGCCATGGCCCAGGCGGGGCTGGAAGTGACGCCGGAGGTCGCCGATCGCGTCGGCGTCTTTATTGGCTCCGGCATCGGCGGATTCGAAATCATCGAGCGTGAGCACTCCAACCTGCTTGCAGGCGGCCCGCGCAAGATCTCGCCCTTCTTTATTCCCGCAGTGATTGTGAACATGGCAGCCGGGCAAATCAGCATTCGCTACGGTGCAAGAGGACCCATTTCAGCCACTGCAACGGCATGCGCCACCAGCGCCAACTCCATTGGAGACTCGGTGCGCATGATCATGCACGGCGATGCCGACGTGATGATTGCAGGCGGGGCCGAGGCATCGGTCACGGCGCTTTCCGTAGGCGGTTTTGCCGCAATGCGCGCGCTTTCGACGCGCAACGAGGAGCCAACTCGCGCCAGCCGGCCATTTGACAAAGATCGCGATGGATTCGTCATCGGCGAGGGCGCGGGCATCCTCATCCTCGAAGAGCTGGAGTTTGCCAAAGCTCGTGGGGCAAAGATTCTTGCTGAAGTGATTGGCTATGGGATGAGCGCGGACGCTTACCACATGACGGGCATCGCCCCAGAGGGCCAGGGCGCGCAACGGGCGATGCGGGCAGCACTGAAAGACGCTGGCATTGCTCCGGAAGAGGTTGGCTATGTGAACGCGCACGCCACTTCGACCCCGGCGGGCGACGGCAACGAGTCGCGCGCAATTGAACTGGTGTTTGGCGAGCATGCCGCGAGCCACAAGCTCAAGATCAGCGGGACCAAGTCAATGACGGGGCACTTGCTTGGCGGAGCGGGCGGGCTTGAGGCAGGCATCTCTGTGCTGGCGCTGGTCAACCAGGAGCTTCCGCCGACCATCAATCTGGAAAACGTTGATCCGGAGTGCCGTCTGGATTATGTCCCCAACAAGCCCATCAAGCATAGCTTTGACGTGGCGCTGTCCAATTCATTTGGCTTCGGCGGCATCAACGCGACGCTGATTATGCGGCGATGGAACGAGTAAAGCAGCATCTGCTGATAGCTCCTGGCTTCTAGCTCCTGACTCGAGTAATCAGCAGATTTCTCTTACAAACAAACAGCGCGAATCCGCATGGATTCGCGCTGTCTGTCTTTCCGCCATCCCAAGAGAACTAGCCCATCACAGCCGCGAGGCCTGCACCGATGAGCACAAAGATGGCCCACCATCCGAAGACCGCGATGTATCCGGAATTCCGCTTGACGCCAGCCACGATGGCCGTGCCCATGCCCAGCAGCACAAGCGTCCAGATGGTAATCACATCCAGGGAGGTGGCCAATGCGTAGAGCGCCTTGTTTGTGTCCATCGGATTCAGGAAGGCCCCCAGATTGGTGGGCGCAAAATTCTTGATGTTGAACGACTCGGGCGCCACTCCCGCAAAGATCACAATTGTGCCAAGCAGGACTTTGATGATTCCCGGCAAGCCAGCAAACATCCATACAGAAAAAATGCTGCCGTACTTTGCCTTGCCGCCAAAGACAAAATTGATCGTGGCCCACAATCCAAGAGACAAAACTGCGATTCCAGCCAGAAGAAGAAGTGGATTCGCAATGAAGATGCCCTCGGTGATGTAGACGGACCACTTCCTTTGCGTCTCCTGCTGCTCGGGGGGCATCTGAGCCATAGCCTCAGCCTGCTTTGTGTTGAGCTGGATCTGGTTCTCAACTGTCTGCTGCATGCCGATCTTGACATAGACGGCCGCAAACAAGACATAGCCAATCAGCGCCATGATCAAAAACGGGAGCCACCAACTCTTGTTGCCCCGCTTGATATCTTCAAAGGTCTTTGCCGGCGCGGTAAACGTGCCAATAACGCGCTGCCACTGGCTGAGGCCCACGGGGGTTGGCTCCGCCACAGATCCCACTTCCAAATCGCTCATGATTTTGCCTTTCGCTCGCCGTTTGCGGCTCGGTGCAGTTCCATCCCGCGCATGGAACATGCCCTGCGGAGTCCGGTTGCAATTTGTTGGGGGAACAGCAACAGACCGATGGGCTCATTCCCGGCAACTCCAGGAAAGAAATGCGTTTGCCCGAGATTGTACCCTTGAATGGCGCCGCCTGCGAAATCAATTTACAGAGTTGCGGAAAATGCGGTAAGAAGTGCGGCTTTCGCCGCTCGAGGTTATGCGGTCTGGCCGGCTGGGTTCGCCGCGGGCAACTTGGTGGTATGGGCCGGCTTGCCCTGGCCCATCGAAATGCTCCGCGTGTTTGGGTGTGCGGGGCGCGCTGGTGCCGGCCTGGGCGGAACATAGGCCTTGTACACGGTGATGTGGAAGCAGGCCTGCTGGAATTCTTCCTCCACATCGATCTTGCCCGCTGTTTGCAATGGGAGCAGCCAACTGCGCATCCAGCCCATCTCCTGCCGGGTCATCCCGCCTTTGGCTATATCGACGGTGGCGCCAGTCACGTGGGGGCTTACGACATCTCCCTCGGCCGCAGCGGCATTTCCATTGGTTTCAAGAAGCCGCTTCTGGTATTCCACCGTCCTGACCGCTGAGCTGACTTCGACCGGCTTGTGAAACAGGACGGAATGGATCTTCGCCAGGTCGCTCAAGAATCGGGCAGTCCAGGGTCGGCAGTAGCGGTGGCTTTCAGGCAGATCTGCGTTCACCGTGAGCGCCGCCGAGGACGGCACCGGAACCAGCATCTTGCGGGCGATGCGATCCGCGAGATCGTCTTCGTCTTCAATCCGTTCCAGCCCGTCGTCCTCTGTCTTGTCGTTTTGTCTCGCCAGGGATTCGAAAGACCCTACCAATGGCGGCGGCATCGCAATGTGCGTTCCATGCAGGGAGGCGACTTCGGGCCGGGCCCGGCGTCTACGAGCACTTCCACGTACCCTTGCGTGCCTGGTTGAGAGTGCGGTGGAGCGCCCAACCTTGGCGGGCGCTGCGTAGTGTGTCTTCTTTGCAGGGGTGGACTCGCGCGGAGCAGAGGTTTCCTGGGCGCTACTCTGCGCCTTCACAGATGGAAGCGATGAACCGTGGGCTGCTCCCATTGAGAGCGATGCCAGCAAAAACAGGAAGAATGCGGTCCGCAACATAAAGGAGTCTGCGGAGAATTCAGAGCTTCTCCAGTGTAGGCCCAACTGCTGTCGCCTCCGAGTACCTCGCCAGATACGCTTGCGTCTGATAATTAGACGCAACGATCGGGCAATTCGGAAGTGACTTTTATTGGAGCAGGGTGGGTTCGTCGTCCTTCAGCTCTTCGGGCGGGATGATCACGGCCGCGGCTACCTTGTCCTCAGGCTCAAGGTTTAAAAGGCGGACGCCCTGGGTGGCGCGGCCGGCGGCGCGGATGGTCTTAGTGTCGATGCGGATGATCTTGCCGAACTGGCTGATCACCATGAGTTCCGACGAATCCTCAACCAGTTGAATCGAGCTGACGCGGCCGATGCGGGGAGTCACGGCCATGTTCTTCACGCCCTTGCCACCGCGACTCTGCAGGCGATATTCCTCGACATCCGTGCGCTTGCCAAATCCATTTTCAGTGATGGCGAGAATGCGGTACTCGCCCGACTCGTGGACCTTGGGAGTCACGGCGACGCCCACCACGTAGTCATTCTTGGCGAGGTCAATGCCGCGCACGCCATATGCTGGGCGGCCCATGGAGCGGACGTCGTTCTCGTCGAAGCGGATGGCCTGCCCCAGGTGCGTGGCGAGGAAGACGATCTGGCTGCCGTCGGTGATGCAGGCTTTGACCAGCTCGTCGTCTTTGTCAATACCGATGGCAATGATGCCGCGCGCCATCACGTTCGAGAAGTCCTTGAGTGGCGTCTTCTTGACGGTGCCCTTCTGGGTGGTGAAGAAGATGAACTTGCCTTCCTCCTCAAGATCGCGGACCGGCAGAATGGCGCGGACGTTTTCGCCGGGCTGCAGGTCGAGCAGGCTCTGCATGCTTTTGCCTTTGCCCGCCGCGCTTACATCGGGAATCTCATACACCTTGAGCCAATAGACGCGGCCGGTGTTTGTGAAGCACAAAAGAAACGCGTGCGTGGAGTTCACAATCAACTGGGCCACAAAATCTTCTTCGCGCGTCTTCATGCCGGTGCGCCCGGTGCCGCCACGGCGCTGCTGGCGATAGATGGAGATCGGCGTGCGCTTGAGGTAGCCCTGATGGCTCACGGTCACCGCGACCTGCTCATCGGCGATCAGGTCTTCAAGCTGCAGCTCGGCGCTTTCATCGACGATCTGCGTGCGGCGCGCGTCGCCGTACCTGTCCCGAACCTCTTCAAGTTCCTTCACGATCACGGCGCGTAGCTTGGTGTCACTGGCCAAAATCGATTCGTACTCGGCAATCTCTTCGCGCTTCTGACGCAATTCGTTCAAGATGTCGTCGATGGAAAGCTGCGTGAGGCGATAGAGTTGTAACTCGAGAATTGCATCGATCTGCCTGAGCGTCAGCCCCTTTTCTTCATTCGGCAGACGCACGCGGTCCAGAGTGATGACAATCTCTGTGCCCTTGCCCCACGCATACAAGTTCTCGCGAGCTTCTACGCGGGAGCCCGAAGCACGGATGATCTTGATTACCTTGTCCAGGTTGTCAAGCGCGATCTTGTAGCCTTCGAGAATGTGTTCGCGTTCGCGTGCCTTGCGCAGAAGGAAGACCGTGCGGCGCTGCACAACATCGACGCGGTGATTGATGAATGCCCGAATTGCCTCGGCCAGTCCAAGCTCACGCGGCTGCCCATTGAGCACCGCGAGGAAGATCATGGAAAAGCTCTCTTGCATCTGGGTGTGCTTGTAGAGCTGGTTAAGCACAATCTCAGGCTGCGAGCCGCGCTTGAGTTCAATGACAATGCGCATGCCGTCGCGATCGCTTTCATCGCGCACGTCGCTGATGTCGTCAACGATCTTGTCGTTGACCAACTCCGCAATGCGCTCGATGAGCCTTGACTTGTTCACCTGGTACGGAATTTCGGTGACGATGATTGCCTGCTTTTCCTTGGTCAGGTTCTCCGTCGCCACGCGAGCGCGCATCATGAAGCGGCCGCGGCCGGTCTTGTACGCCTGGGGAATGCCGGACTTGCCGTAGAGGAATCCGCCGGTTGGGAAGTCAGGTCCCTGGACGTGTTTCAACACTTCCGCCAGACCAGCGCGCGGGTTCTGCACCAGCTCGATCGCGGCGTTGACCACCTCAGTGAGGTTGTGTGGCGGGATGTTTGTGGCCATGCCCACGGCGATACCGCTTGAGCCGTTGACGATCAGGTTGGGAATGCGCGTGGGGAGAACCGTTGGCTCAAAGGTGGACTCGTCGTAATTCGGCGTGAAGTCCACCGTCTCCATCTCGATGTCGGCCAGCAATTCGCCAGCGAGGCGGGTCATGCGGCACTCGGTGTAGCGCATTGCGGCGGGCGGGTCGCCGTCAACGGATCCGAAGTTTCCCTGTCCATCGACCAACGTGTAGCGCAGCGTAAAGGGCTGGGCCATGCGCACAAGCGTGTCGTAAATGGCGGAGTCGCCGTGGGGATGATATACACCCATGGCCTGCCCAACTACCTTGGCGCACTTTGCATATTTCTTGTTGTATTCAAGCCCCATCTCGCTCAGCGTGTAGAGCACGCGGCGATGCACGGGCTTCAACCCATCGCGCGCATCGGGCAACGCACGCCCGATGATCACCGACATCGAATAGTCGAGATACGAGCGGCGCATCTCCTCTTCAATGTTGATAGGAATGAGGTTGGTTCCACTGTTTGGCGGCGTACCACCTTCAAGAGGGAGCTGGGGGTTCTGATCGTCTGCCATAAGATTTTTCAGGGCCGCCAGAAGGCGGCAAAAAATGTTCCGGAAAATGCGGGGCCGGACTGCACGGGCTGTGCTTCCATTTTACCTGCTCAAAGCGGGTTTCAGCAAGGCAAACACGGATAAATAAGTCCTTATTTTGCTTCGTTTTATCGGTTCGTTTGGTTGCCCTGGACAAAGCATGTGAAAGGGTGTGCAAAACGGGATGTTGTGGCCTCGATTTCCAAGCGCTTTTCAGCCACATTTTGATCCTGATTGTTGCGCGGAAAAGGCAACGTAATCGGTGGAAATGGGCGAACTGCCGGTGTCTACAGCAGACCAGGCAGGCTGAACACGCAGAACACGGCCTGCAGCAGCACAATCGCCCCTGCAGCGGCCATCGCCAGCCGCCCTCGCGGGCCTTCGTAGCCGTCGGCAAATACGCCACCGATGAACGTGAGAAGGAAGGGGAGAGCCCACAGCAAGGGGCTGCCGGGAACCCCGGTCATCACCAGCGGCATCAACAACAGTGAAAAAAGCAGTGGCGCTGTATTGCCAAAGTAGCGTGACTTGCGCAGTCCGATGTAAAGGACCACTGCTGCAGAGGCGGCTACAGTGATTCCAGCATTTGACAGAGCAGAGAAGAACCGTCGCGCGGGGTCGACTGAAACCCAAAGGAACCCGGCCGCCGAGCGGAAGACGTAACTGAATGCATCCGGCGAGAATCCGTAGCAGGCAAACACCAGCAGCAGAGCCCCGGCCACAGCAACCAGGACTACGGGGAATACCTGGCTGCGCCGCCCTTCTGCCACCCAGATCATTGCTGCGAGTCCCAGCAGCGCGACCACAGGAAGAGACGCAATATGCGATGCCGCCGCCATGCCAAACGCCGCGGTCAGCAGCATGATCCGAGGTCGCCACTTTCGACGCGGACCCTGCATGGCGTGGGCCACGCCGATGCAGGTATATACCCCGCCATAAACCCCCAGCGCCGCCAGCACTTCTGCGTTCGGGGCGACACAGGCTTTGAGCACCGCTGGAGAAAAGCAGTAGAGCGACAGCGCGGTGTAGCCGCCCAGGTTGCCATAGAGTCGCCGCGTCACCCACCACAATCCCGCGCCGAGCAAGGCCCCGGCCATCAAGAACGGCGTCCGCTCCAGCAGAAGCACATGCGTGAGCTGGTGGCGCAGTTCCCAGGTGCTAACCTCGTCTCCCGTTTGCACGATCTTGTCTTCAGGCTTGCGCAGCAGGTCCAACCCACGCTCGACTAAGAGATTGAGCGTGAGAGGCAGGCCAGCCAGCCGATAGCCGAGCACCCCATCGTGAATATTTCCGCAGGTGGTGTAGTAGCCGGTCAGGGCCTCGGGGCGCTCCCACATTTCACGGCCGCACCGCGCATACTGGTAATCGCGATCGGTCAATGTCTGGTGGTCGATGAGCCAAAAACCTTGAATGAGGAATAGAACCAAGAACCCCGCCGCGATGCGCTGAGGGAGGTTGAAGTGGAACCGTCGAATCCTGCTGAAACGAAGTGTCATCGCTTGGGGTGGGACAGCTTTCAGTCTAAACGGCCCAACTTGCTTTACGCGCACTAACCCCTGACCGTACACTGACCCCGCCATGCTCACTCGACGCCGCTTCGCTTTGAACTCAGCATCTGCAGCCCTCATGCTTGCCGCAAAATCACCGCTCGGCCTGGCTCAAGTCATGGCAACGTATCGCAACCCGATTATCGGTGGCGACCACCCCGACGCTAGCCCTATCCGTGTCGGCAAAGACTTCTACATGACGCACTCCAGCTTCGACTATGCTCCCGGACTCCTGATCTGGCACTCGCGGGACCTGATCAACTGGCGCCCTGTGGCGGCGGCTCTCCGCCGCTATTACGGCAATGTCTATGCCCCTTACCTTTGCGAGTACGAGGGAAGCTTCTATATCTACTTCCCTGCCGACGGCCGGCTGCGCGTTGTCCGCGCCAATGACCCGGCAGGACCATGGAGCGAGCCCATCGATCTCGGCATCAACGCCATCGATCCCGCCCACATTGCTGAAGGAGGCCGCCGATATCTGTATATGGCAGGTGGCCAAATGGCCGAGCTCACCCCGGATGGGCTCGCCGTGCTGAACCCGCCGCGGATGGTGCTTAAACCCTGGCCTATCCCCGCCACGACGCGGATAGAATGCGTCTGCCTGGAAGGCCCGAAGCTCATCGAACATAATGGCTACTTCTACCTGAATGTTGCCGAAGGCGGAACAGCGGGTCCGGCAACCAGTCACTCCGTCGTCTCTGCCCGAAGCCGCCACGCAGACGGGCCGTGGGAGTTCTCGCCCTACAATCCCGTCGTCCATACCCGCACCCGTGACGAGCGCTGGCTCTCCCTGGGCCATGGCCGGCTTGTGGACACCTCAGACGGCAAGTGGTACATCACGGTCCATTCCTATGAGTTCGGCTACCGGACGCTTGGAAGGCAATTGCTGCTGCTGCCGATCGAGTGGACGCGCGATGGCTGGTATCGCGTACCTCCGGGGATCACTGCCGAGAGCGCCATTCCCATGCCGTTTGCCGGCGTGGGCCAACACCTGCCCATCGATCCGTCAGACGACTTCTCGACACCTGAACTAGGACTGCAATGGAGCTACTGGCATGAATTTGACACGAAGCGCTTCACCACCGGCAATGGCGCGTTGACACTCCAGGCCCGGGGCAGCTCGCTTGCCGACAGCTCTGCCCTGACCACACCGGTAGGCGGCCACGCCTACACCGTTGAAGTCGACATTGAAGTGGAGCCTGGGTGCGAGTCCGGGCTGCTGCTTTTTTACAATCCCAATCACGCCACGGGAATCCTCTTGACTCCTGAAGGCATTGGCGTGCGCCTCGCCAACGGATACGTTCCGAGCCGCCAGGAGAAAGGCACCACCCGCGCCACGCTGCGCGTCGTCAATGATCGTCAGGAGATCGACTTCTACTATCAGTTGCCGGGTCAGGCATGGCGGAAGACGCAGGAGTCTGCTGAGATCTCCGGCATGAACCACAACGTCCTGGACGGCTTCCTTGATGTCCGTCCCGCCGTTTACGCCGCCGGCTCTGGCAAAGCCACGCTCCGGGCCTTCCACTTCTGGCCCGGAGTGAATGTGCCGGCATAGGCGAGGGCTGCGCACTTCAAACTGAAGCTCCATACGCATGAAAGCCGCCCCGTGGGGTGGCTTTCATGGCTTGGTTGAGGTTGCGTCTTAGTTGAAGATGGCCCCAACGGTCTCGCTGGAGGTTGCCGGGGACAAGGTACAGGTGTTCGGTCCGGCTGCCGATGAGGGATTCGGACTGATGCTTGTGCAGTTTGAGGACCAGCCGCCGAAAGATACTCCCGGTTGGGCCGGCGCAGTGAGGGTGATCGGGGATCCTACCGGATAGGTCGCCACGCAGACGGAGCCGCCAGAGGTGGAGCCGGGACCGCAATGGATGACGTTCGGCGTACCCGTAGCCGAAGGAGCCGTGACCAGCCAGTTGGTGGTGTTCAAACCTTCGTTATAGACGGTGACGGTCGACAACAACGCTGACGTTTCAGAGCCTGGATAGCACGAACCCGGCTGGGTGGGTGGGTCGGGGAGAATCAGTGGGCAATTAAAGGTTGCGGTTGCGGTCTGGATGGTTCCATCAGCAGCCGTTACTTCAGCAATGATGGTGGCGCCTCCAGTTCCGTAGGCAGTGACCAAGCCACCGGGAGCCCCCGGATTTGCAGGGGTAGAAGCTGTGTCAACGGGGAATGAGTTGGGGAATGAGGAAAGCCAGATGACCGAGTTGGTGAGATCCCTGACGTAAGGGGGTGTGGAGAATGTTCCAATGGCAAGGAAGTTCCCCGTATCCTGCAAATTGCCGACGGTCAAAGTCGACGGAATGATGGTGAGCGAAAGCAGGGGTTCCGGAGCCGTTGTGAGTAGAACCGTAACCGTTGCTGTTGCCGAAACGACGCTGGCATTTGTGTTCGTCCACAGAGCAGTAACGGTGCTGGTGCCCGCACTGACCCCGGATACAAGCCCGGTTGCGCTTACAGTCGCCACTGAAGGAATGCTGGACATCCATGTGAGCTGCGACATGCCGCTGATATTTTCAGTAACGCCGTTGCTGAAAGTGCCAAGGGCAATAAATTGGCCGGTCTGACCGGACGCTGAAACCGACTGTGAACCCGGAATGATCGAGATCGAAGCTATTGCCCCACCCGCTCCGACGCCGCCTGTGCCTGTCACGGTGAGCGTGGCGGTTCCAGAGACAACCCCTGAGAACCCGGGAGCGGTAGCGGTAATGGTTGTTGTGCCTGCGGAAACACCTACGGCGACCCCGGCTGCACTCACGGTAGCCACGGCAGGTGTGCTGGAGGTCCAAGTCACCTGGTTCGTAATGTTCTGACTTTGGGGATCCTTTGAATTGCCCAATGTCCCCGTCGCAGTGAACTGAGTCGACTGGCCTACTCCAACAGATTGCGTCGCCGGGCCAACTGAAATGGAATCCAGCCCATTGTTCTTGACACAGCCTGCAATAGACAGTGCAAGACCGGCCAGTAGCAACGCATTCACGCTCGTACGATTGAACATCGATGACCTCCTGGGTCTCCAACCGGCTTAAGCTCCGCAGTGTCGGGCGGAGCCACAGACTTTCTTCCACCTTCGACTATAAGTCCGCGGTGGCCGAACCAATCGGTCCGCGAAAGCGTCTCTCATCATTCGGAATCAAGACGGTTAATAAACATTCGCAGTCACCAGGCAACCATTGCACCCTAAGTGGGATTGCATTGGTTGACCGGACACATGATTCCGAACTCAGTTCCTTCAGCGCCAGGTAAGCCGATCAACCTTGGTTTGAAGGACGCAACTTCGCAGCACTCTCTGCCCTAAGCCGATGCAAGTGCATGGCCATACTTTACCCTGCTTATTTCCATCAGAATCAGGGAATTGCAAACCTGAAAACCCAAAGTAATGTAATCTCCTGTATACGCAAGGGACCCGCTGCATACGCTCGCTTACTAGCACTCGCTGCGCTCTCATGAAGTTGCACCCACAACCCTGCCCCGCTACACTTCCTTCAGCATGGCCATTGCCCGCGACAACACCCCAGAACGTCTCGTCAGCGCGGCTCGCGCGGAAGAAGAGCAGGGCTTTGAGCTCAAGCTTCGTCCTCGCTGGCTGGGAGAGTTCATTGGCCAGACTAAAGCCAAGGAACAGCTGGCCATCGCGCTGGAAGCGGCAAAGTCCCGTGGCGAAGCCCTAGACCACGTTTTGCTTTTTGGCCCTCCCGGCCTGGGAAAGACCACGCTCGCAACCATCATTGCCAACGAGCTCGACGTCGGTTTCCAGCAGACCTCGGGACCGGCACTGCAGATCCAGGGTGACCTGACCGCCATCCTGACCAACCTCCGTGAGCGCCAGGTACTGTTTCTCGACGAGATTCACCGCATGCAGCCGGTGCTGGAAGAGAAGCTCTACACCGCCCTTGAGGACTACAAGCTCGACATCATCATCGGACAGGGACCCGCGGCGCGCACCCACGTGATGGAGATTCGCCCATTCACGTTTGTCGGCGCAACGACACGGCCCGGCCTGCTGAGCTCACCGCTGCGATCGCGCTTTGGCATTCTGCTCCGGCTCGAGTTCTACACAGAGGAAGAACTTCGCGTCATCGTCGCGCGCTCTGCGGAAGTGATGCAGGTGCCCATCGACGAGGACGGTGCGGCCGAAATCGCTCTCCGCTCTCGCGGGACACCGCGCATTGCCAACCGCCTGCTCCGCCGCGTCCGTGACTATGCGCAGGTTCGTGGCACCGGCTCAATCGACCGGCCGACGGCCAACGCCGCACTCACCATGCTTGAAGTGGACGCGCATGGTTTCGACGAGATCGATCGCCGGCTTTTGCTCACCATCATCCAGAAATACGATGGCGGCCCGGTGGGACTTGGCACGCTGGCTGCAACCCTCGCTGAAGAGGAAGACGCGCTCGAAGAGGTCTACGAGCCGTTCCTCATCCAGATCGGATTCCTTGACCGCACGCCGCGTGGGCGAGTGGCCACACGCCTTGCGTACGAGCACTTTAACCTGGCGATGCCTGGCCGCCAGGCGCCGCTGTTTTAGCTGAGCAAGTGAACCATATCCTGAAGGAGCGAATTCATGGCCCGCACGGAATCTACCATGCTCGATCTCGGCACTATCGCCCCTGACTTTGCTCTCCCCGAGGTTGTCACCGGAAAGACAGTCCGCCGCGATGACTTTAAAGGAAAGCAGGGGCTGCTGGTGATGTTTATCTGCGCGCATTGTCCTTTCGTCAAACATGTCAACCAGGGTCTTGCGGCATTCGGCAAAGATTATGCAGGCACGGCCCTGGCTATGGTTGCCATCAGCAGCAACGATGCCGAGACGCACCCCGCCGACAGTCCGGCAGGATTGAAACAACAGGCTCAGACGTTTGGGTTTGTTTTCCCGTATTCATATGACGAGACGCAGGTCGTGGCCCATGCCTACAAGGCCGCATGCACCCCGGATTTCTTTCTCTTCGACGCGGATTTCAGCCTCGTCTATCGCGGCCAATTCGACTCCAGCCGTCCTGACAGTGGAATTCCCGTCACGGGGAAGGACCTGCGCGCCGCGGTCGACCTGCTGCTTGCCGGCAGGACGGTGCCCAAGGACCAGCATCCATCGATTGGTTGCAATATCAAATGGAAGGCGTAAGCGAAGAGGTGTTGTTTGATAGTACATCTGTGCTCGCACTGCCAGCAAAGTCAACTGCGCCTTACAGCGCAAGCCCCTTCAGATACGCGCGGAACTGCGGGCCTAGATCACTCCGCTTGAGAGCAAACTCTACTGTCGCCTGCAGCATGCCGAACTTATCTCCCGCATCGAAGCGCTTGCCCTCAAACGTGTAACCAAAGACCTTCTCTTCTTTCACCAGCGCAAGGATCCCATCGGTAAGTTGTATCTCTCCCCCTGCACCGGGAGTGGTCTGTTCCAACAGCTCAAATACGCGCGGCGTCAAAACATACCGTCCGATGATCGCCTGCTTCGAGGGCGCATCTTCAAACTTGGGCTTCTCCACCATGCCAGTGCAGTTGTAGATGCGTGGATTGTCCTGGTCCTGCGAGCCCGACAACACTCCATAAAGCGAGATTGACGGACCTTCCACCGTCTGCGTTGCCAGCACCGACCCACCTTTCTGGTCGAATATTTTGATCATCTGCTTCAGGCAAGGCACCTTCGCATCAATAACGTCATCCGGCAAGATCACTGCGAAGGGCTCATCCCCAACCAGATCCTTTGCGCAAAGTACCGCGTGGCCCAGGCCCAGCGGCTCCTTTTGCCGCACATAGCTGATCTTGGCCAGCGCCGATACCCCCCGCGAAACCGCGAGCAGCTCGAGTTTGCCCCTCCGCTCGAGAGTAGCATCCAGTTCGAATGAGTGATCAAAGTGGTCCTCCATCGCGCTCTTCCCGCGGCCTGTCACAATGATGATGTGCTCGATCCCCGAAGCGATCGCTTCTTCCACGCCGTACTGGATGATGGGTTTGTCCACCACCGCCAGCATCTCTTTCGGAATTACCTTGGTGGCAGGCAAAAAGCGCGTGCCCAATCCACCCGCAGGAAAGACTGCCTTCCGGACACGTTTCTTCATTGCATCTTCCTCACTTTTGATCGAGCCGCAGCGGGTGCATCGCTGCTCTTCTTGCGCTCACAATACTAGGTCATTTCCAATTTGGTTGTAACTGTTGATCGCATCGCCATGGGCCCAACCGCTCGTTTCGGAGACCGGGAAACCGTATTCTCCCGCCTAGAGTGCCGGTGAATCGTCACCAAGTAATGCCTCCCGCACAATCTTGATGGGCGGGAACCCCTGCCTCAAGAAATCATCGTGAAATTTCTGCAATGAAAACGCAGCGCCCTGCTTCTTCTTCACGTCATCCCGCAGCTTCATGATCTCCAGTTTGCCCAGCGTGTAGTAGAGATACGTGGGGTCACTGGTTCCCCGCTTTGTCTCCACCATGGCTGACTCCTGTGACTGATAGCCTTCTCTCTGGAAGAACGCCACCGCCTCGTCGAAGCTCATCTTGTCCGTGTGCATTTCGATGCCGACAATGAACCGTGCGTTGCGCAGCAACGCATCCTGCAGTTGGCCAAGGCGCAGAAATTTGGCCTCGCGTTCATCTTTCGCTCCGGCGCCGGGCTGGCCATAACCCTCGTCAAGCATCATCTGCTCGGTGTAATGCGCCCATCCCTCGACGTCGGTGTTTGCGCTCAGCAGCTTTCGTACTCGGCTGGGCGCCTGCGGCAACCACAGAAACTGGATGTAGTGGCCTGGATAAGCCTCGTGGACAGCAGTCGAAATCACAGTGCCTACATTGAACCCGTGCATGTAGCCTTCAACCTCAGCGGGGGTCATGGAGGGATCGGGCAGAGTCACGTTGAAGTATGCCTCGGTGGCGTGCTTTTCAAATGCACCCGGCGTGTCCATGCTGGCCGTGGTCGTGGCCCGCATGAATGGAGGTGTATCTTCCACGATGGGTCGCACTTCGGACGGAATGGTCACAATGTGATGCACGCGAATGAAGCTGTCCAGGCCATCGAATGTCCCGCGAAAGGCGTCTAGCAAAAGATCGGGCGCTGGGTGGTCGTGTCCCAGTTCTTCAAGCACCGCGTGGGTGTCTTTGTCTGGCTCCAGCTCTTTCGCAATTTCGACGAAGTGCGCTTGGTTTTTGCGCATGTCTGCCCAACCAATTTCGAGCAGCTTGTCCAGTGGAAGGTCCACCATTTCGTCGAACTCAAGCTTCTTTGAGAAAGCATTCGCGCCAATGCGGAAGTCTCCATTGGACCTGGGGAGAAGGTCTGTTTTCAGCCATGAAAGGTAATCTTTCAGGCTTGCTATGACCGCCGCATTAGTCTGTGCAAATTCGGCCTTGAGCGCTGCATCCTGTGCGTCGGCAAAGGCCAGCGGAACGTCGTGTTCGAAGAAGGTCACAATGTCCGGCAACTGCTCGATGGCAATCTCTGTATACACACGGGGCGGATTCTTCAGGTTCACGCGTGCTGCGGCAAGCAGCGCAGGCATCTGCTTTTCCCGCGAAATAAGGGAACGCAGGCGGTCGTTGGGCGAGGCGAACTTGCGTTCCATCAACGTGAACGCGCCGTTCGCGCATGCACTCGAGTAGTTGTCCGCATTCTTCTCCCAGGGACGAATCGTCTCGAGAGTCAGAAGACGGGAATGGATATTGGACAATACGATCTCGCGATCACTTCGCGGAACAAAGTCTGCATTGGTGTCAGGATGAATCGCCAGAATGCTCTTTTCAAACTTCTTCAGCTCTGCAACCTCCGCATCGACGCTCTTCTGCGAGAAATCTTCTAACTTCGCATCGTATTGGTGATACCCGGCCAACGTTCCCTGGGTCGGCTGGTAGCGCAGATACACCTGATCCAGATACTCATCTGAAACCTTTTCGATTTGCTGCTTCCAAGTCTCACTTGAGGCATGGGAAGTGATCGAGGTCGACATAAGCGCTCCTGAAACAACCACAGCAATAAATTTGCTCATCGCATCTCTTTTCATCCGCGGACCTGCGCGCATCAAACCACTACGGGCGCCGCAGCCAGCTTTTCAAGCACTTCGTGAATTTCAAGCAAGACTTCATCTGGCCGCATAGCAACCAGCGGATATTTCAATAGTCCTTGCGGCGTGAACTGCGCTCCACGCTTGGCATTGCGCGCAACCATGCGCATCAGGTGCGCCGGATCAACCGCAGCATTCTCCATGAACCGGATTTGCAGCTCACCGCGTCGTCGATCGACCTGGGCAATGCCCATGCGCTCGCATTCCAGGCGCAACTGCGCCGCTTCAAGCAGGTACACTGTCGCATCGGGCGGCGCGCCATAGCGATCTTCCATCTCTGCGCGCACCTCGGCCACAGCCGTCTGGCTTGTTGCGCCGGCAATCTTTTTGTAAAGCCGCAGCCGCTGATTTTCCTCCGGCACGTAGCTCTCGTCGATACGCAACGCGATACCCAAGCTGAGCTGAGTTGCGGGCCGCTCATCGCTGCTCTCGCCCTTCATCTCCTTCACTGCGGCTTCCAGCATCGACGTGTAAAGCTCGAAGCCGACGGCCTCAATGTGGCCACTCTGCTCGCCGCCCAGCATATTGCCCGCGCCGCGCAGTTCAAGGTCGAGTGCCGCAATCTTGAAACCCGCACCCAGGTCGCTGAACTCCTTCAGTGCTGCCAGCCTTCTGCGCGCAATCTCAGTCAGCTCCTGTTCCGGCGGAATGAGCAGATACGCGTAGGCACGCCGATTGGACCGGCCAACTCTGCCGCGCAATTGATAGAGCTCGCTCAGCCCGTGCCGGTCGGCGCGGTTGATCAGGATTGTATTAGCCAGTGGAATGTCCAGCCCGTTCTCAATGATCGTTGTCGCCACCAGCACGTCGTACTCGTGATGCATGAAGGCCAGCATCACTCGCTCCAGCTCGGTCTCGCTCATCTGACCATGGCCCACCGCAACTCGGGCTACGGGCACAAGCTCTTGAATGCGGGAAGCGATTTCATAGATTGACTCCACTCGGTTGTGAACGAAATAGACCTGGCCGCTGCGCTCAAGCTCAACCTCAACAGCGGAACGCACAATCTTCTCGTCGAACTTCGCCACCACGGTCTGAATTGCCATGCGATCCTTCGGCGGTGTCTCGATGACGCTCATATCACGCAAGCCCACCAGGGACATGTGCAGCGTGCGCGGAATGGGCGTAGCGCTCATGGCCAGGACGTCGATCTCCTTGCGCATCTGCTTCAGCCGCTCTTTGTGGCGAACACCGAAGCGCTGCTCCTCATCCACAACAAGCAATCCGAGGTCCTGAAACTTGATGTCCTTGGACAGAATCCGGTGCGTGCCTATCAGGATGTCAACCTTACCTGTCTCCACCTGCTCGACGATCGCCTTTTGCTCTTTCGGCGTGCGGAACCGGGAGATCATCTCCACATTGATGGGAAACTGCGCAAACCGCTTCTTGAAGGTCTCAAAATGCTGAAAGCTCAATACGGTGGTGGGCGTGAGCACAGCTACCTGCTTACCGTCCTGCACCGCCTTGAAAGCGGCCCGCATGGCTACCTCTGTTTTGCCGTAGCCCACATCGCCGCACAGCAGGCGGTCCATCGGCGTGGTCGATTCCATGTCGTACTTGACGGCCCGGATCGCTGATAGCTGGTCGTCGGTTTCGCTGTAATCGAACTGGCCTTCAAAGTCTTTTTGAAACTCGTTGTCCTTTGAGAAGGCTGTTCCCTGCGCGGTGGTCCGTTCGGCATAGAGCTTCAATAACTCGCCGGCCATATCCTGCATGGCCTTGCGCACCTTCGCCTTGGTCTTGGTCCACTGCTGCGAACCCAGCTTGTTGAGCGCGGGCGCCGGTCCAGCGTCGGTGGAACGGTACTTCTGAATCAGGTCAAGGCGCGTAAGCGGAACATAGAGCTTGGTCTGCTCCGCAAACTCCAGAATCATGAACTCGACGGACAGCGAGTCCTGCACAATCTCTTTGAGCCCCTGATATTGGGCAATGCCATGCTCCGTGTGAACGACGTAGTCGCCGATCGTGAGGTCGCGGAAGTCAGAAACAAACGCGGCGGTCTTCGATCGCTTGGGCTCCGGGCGCGCCGCAACATCTGCATCGTCCGACAGGTCATTGGCCCCGAACACAATCAGATTGGCATCGGCGAAGCTCACGCCTGCTGAAATCGGCGTCCGCACAATCACGGGCACGCGCATATCGCCAGCCATGTAGCTGGCTTCATCGAGCACGGTCTCGCCGCCGGGATGAAAGAACCGGCTGCCCAGCCTGTAGGGGATCTGATATTCGCGCAGCACCGTGGCCAGGCGCTCCACGTCGCCCTGATTCGGCGCGGCCAGCACGATGCGCGTCTCCTTCTCGATCAAAGCCTTCAGTTGCTCGGTAAGCGCGGGAATCGAACCATGAAACCGCAACGTTGGCCGCGTGCTCAACTCAATCTCGCCCAGCGTGTTGTCTTCGTCCAACACGTCCACCACGCCCAACTGGTCCAGGTCCAGTCCAATATGCGAATCAAGTGTGGCCTGCAGTATCTCCGGTCGCAGGTAGATGTCCTCCGGGCGAATCAGCGAACCAATTCCAGACCGCTCATGGCGCTGTTCCACCTTGTTCCACCAGCGCTCAATCTGGTTGCGCACCATGGCCGGCTCTTCAACGAAGAGCGCGCACTTCGGCACCAAAGAGAGCAGGGACTTTTCCGCACCGGCCAGTGCGCTGAAAAACTCCCAACCGGGGAAGACGCTGACGCCGCCCGCCGCAGCGGCCTCAGCGGCCATCTCCTGATCAATTTCCTGGTCTTGGTCGACGTCTGCAGTCTCCGTCTCGTCCCCGTCTTCGAATTCGAGCCGCTGCTTGCTTAGCCGTCCGTGCACCGCGGCCAGCAGCCGTTCCGTAACTGGTGTCTCCGTCAGCGGCAGCAACTGCGCCTCGTCCAACCCACTCTGCGAGCGCTGCGTCTCCGGATCGAATTTGCGGATGGTCTCAATCTCATCGCCAAAAAACTCAATTCTGACTGGACGATCGGACTCCGGCGAATACACGTCCAGAATTCCGCCACGCCGCGTGAACTGGCCAGGCATCTCCACCAGGTCCATGTGCGTGTAGCCCACACTGGCCAGGTGACTGGTGAGCACCTCGACGTCCACTTCTTCTCCGCGGCGCAGCGTGACCGCCAGCCCGGCGTAGTATTCGCGATCGAAAAGCTTCAGCGCCGCGGCTTCTACCGGCGCAATCAGGATTGATACCGCACCAGTGGCCAGCTTCCACAGCGCCGCCGCGCGCTGTTCCTGAACGTCGGGATGCGGAGAGAGGTTTTCGAAAGGCAGCACATCATGCGCAGGGAGCCGGACCACGGCGGCAGGGTCTACAGCGCCGGTCAACTCACAACCGGCACGAAGCATTGCCTCCAACGCCTCGGCGGCCTTGTTGTCGGCCACTACCACCACAACAAGCTGCTTGGCAGCCCTCACCATCAAGGGAATGTACAGGGATCGCGCCGTTGCGGTGAGCCCGGACACACGTCTCCGCCCCGCACCAAGGCTCAAATGCCTTCGAACGCGCTCAAAACCCGAAGTCTGCTCCAACTCCGCAAAAATTTCGCGGACAAACGGGAGAATCATCAGTTTTCAGTTTACCAGCGGCTACGCGCAGGGATCACAGGATGTGGAATGCAGAATTGGCCGTAGTTCAGCGCTTTCTTCACCACCCAGGTTTCGCGCCGGACGGGACGCCTTTACTGTGCGCCCGCACCCGCCCGATCGACAAAGACCTGTTGCGGCGCGGTCACCTCAAGTGACAGGCCCGTCACCTTCAGTTTCATGTTTTCTACGGCGGCCTTCTTGTCCAGCCGGGCCGTAAAGTCAATCTCGTATTGGTTGTCCAGACGCCGGGCCAGATCCTCAAGAAACGGCTGAAAGGAAACGGGATTGCCCATGCCGGAACCATAGCTGTAGCCACCCGTCGCCTGAGTGACCTCAGAAAGCAGGCTCTGCCCGCCATTGGCCGCGGTCGCAGTGGTGGTGCTTGGATGGGTCTGCCAATAGATTGCGTAAACCACGAGCCCGGCCCGCACGGAATCTGTGATTGCGGCTTGGACATACGTGTCATCGAGATCAAGACTTGGATTCGTTGGATCGATGCCGTCCCCCACCAAGACCACTTCACGGCGCACCCCACGCTCCCCCGATGGCCAGTGCTGCGCCAGGTCTGACAGGCTGAAGTAGGCGCTGGAGCCGGGGCCTGCCTGGATATGAAGCTCACTCATGATTTGCGCGTGGTCTGCCGTGAGCGGTCCTGCCAGAACCGCGCGGCCATTCTGCATATACCCAACAGCAACCCTTGCGTGGGGACCGAGGCCCTGGACAAACTGCTTGATGTCGTCGAACTGGCGGCCCAGGTTGCGTGCAGCGCTGTCGATCAAAAACACCAGTTCCAGCCCGTCGTTGGCTCCGCTCAGTGGCGTCCAGCCGGTGACGCCGGCATCCTTTCCATTTACCTTGACAGCCAGATCCTGCTGAGAAATGTTGGGAGCGATCTCGCTATGCCGGGTAAAGACGGTCACCACGGCTTTTCCCTGACCGGTAGCGTTGGCGCCCTGCGAAAATGCCGGCGCTGCCAAGAGCAGTGCACCTGCAACCATCATGGTTGCCAATCGAGATCTCTTCACGTGTATTACCTCATTTCAACTGCGCCTGCAACGCTGTGCCGACGATAGCCATGATTCGCTGTCAACCTGGGCACCGGATCTCTAGTCTGTAGGACGCGCCGCCGCAACGAACCCCATGCAAAGCAAAACAGGAAGGCACTTCATCCTCTACTCCCCTTCCGCTTTCAAAAACGAGTAGAAGAAGTCTAGAGACTTCCAATACGAATCGACCGGGAGCCGTTCATCCCGGCCGTGTGCTCGCACGTCGTCGCGCTCGAGGGCAATAGCCGAATAGCCGTAGCAGGGAATCCCCGCCTGGGCAAAGTAGATGGAATCACTGGCCCCATTCTCCATCACCGGCGTCACAGGGGTGCCCGGCCAAAGGACCTGCGTGAGCCGGGTCAGCGGGTCAAAGACAGCGGGGATCGGGGCCGGGGGCACCATTGCTTTTCTCTCCGGCGCCGTATCGGAAATTTCCCCTGCATCGGAGACAAACTTCACGCTCAGCTTGTCATCGGCGAAGATCGAAATCAGCTGTTTGCGAATCTCTTCAGGCGAGTGGCCCGGAAAAATGCGGCAGTTTGCGATGGCCTGCGCCGTCTGCGGCAGGGCGTTGTTGGCGTGCCCAGCCGATAACCTTGTCGCCACGCAGGTGGTGCGGAAGTTGGCATTGAAACTTGGCTCCTCGCCCAGCCGGACCGCAGCGGCCATTTCCGGCGGAGAGGCCAGAATCCCCTGCATATCTGTGGCCGTCTGCCCGGTTTCCTGCGCGGCCAGATTCTTGAAATACGTTCGCGTCACCTCGTTCATCTCGAACGGAAACGCATACCCCGCCAGCTTGGTGAGCGCCCCCGTCAGCTCATAGATGGCATTGTCCGGGCGCGGAAGCGAGCTGTGTCCACCGCGATTGGTGGCCGTGATCTGGAAGTCCGAGTAGACCTTCTCGGTGGCCTCCACGTCCGCCACCACTGCCCGCCCGTGGTCCAATTCCACTCCGCCTGCATCCGGATTGATCACGTACGCGGCGTCTACCAGGTCACGATGCTCCCGCACCAGCCAACCCGCACCATTGAATTTGCCGCCTTCTTCATCGGCTGTCAGCGCCAGGATCAAGTCACGCTTCGGCTTGTAGCCTTCGCGGTGCAGGCGCAGAACCGTGGCCATCAGCGCGGCGTCGGAGTTCTTCATGTCCTGCGTCCCGCGCCCGTAGTAGAAGCCGTCTTTCTCTACAAACTCAAATGGATTCGTCGACCAGTCTGACTGCAGCGCCTCCACCACGTCCATGTGGCATAGGAACAGCACCGGCTTTTCGGTCGGGGTTCCAGCCGCACGGTACCGCACCACCAGGTTCTGCTTCCGTGCATCCGGCCCAAGTAAATGCACATCTTCCGCGGGAAATCCAGCGGCCAGGAGCCGCCTCTGCATGGCCGCTGTCGCCGTGGTCACGTTGCCCCGCGGCGTGTCTGTCGTGTTGATTTCGATCAACTGCTTGAAGATTGCGCGCGCTTCCGCCCGGTCTTCTGCCGAGGCGGTGGGCAGTGCGCTCTGGCCAAGCGCAGCCGACCCGTGACAGAGAGCGCCCAGAATAGCGAGCAACACTGACCCGGTAATCGTCGCAACAAAAGAGTTTCTACGCATGTGGGAATTGTACGGGCAGCCGGCCCGGCTTCGCGCTTTTCGACTGACTGGCCAACCCATTCGGCAAACCGTTTGCGTCAGGCGAGCAAGAGATTTATCGTGGACCCAAGAGATGTACGAGGTGCAAGATGCAGTTCCGGACCAGGATTGTTGCTCTTCTGTTTGCTTTTTCCGTTATAGCCGCTGCTCAAATGCCCGACAAACCCCTGATGCGTCCCAGGATCACAGGCATCTCACACATTGCTGTCTACACTTCAAACCCAGCTGCCACCGATCACTACTACAGAGAGATCATCGGCGCGGTAAAAATGCCCGATCCCGAGAACCCCAAGGGAGTCCGCTACGCCGTGAGCCCAACCCAGTTTATTGAAGTGCTGCCGTTGCCTGCGGACGCCGGCATCAATCGTCTCGACCACACGGCATGGAACACCGACGATGCCGAGACGCTGCGCCGATTTCTCGGATCGAAATCCTGGAAGGTGCCCTACAGGGTTGAAAAGGGCGCTGACGGGAGCCTTTCGTTCGAAGTGAAAGACCCCGAAGGCAACAGAGTTCAGTTCGTGCAGCCGCCTGGCGTTATCAAGGATTTCGCAGCTCCCGCTGCCATTGGCCACCACATCATCCACGTCGGTTTCCTGGTGCATAGTCGCATGGTCGAGGACCTTTTCTACCGCGACCTGCTTGGCTTCAAGCCGTATTGGTACGGCGGTATGGTCGAGGGGAAGATCGACTGGGTGAGCCAGCAGGCCCCCGACTGCCACGACTGGCTGGAGTACATGCTGACCAGCGGACCGTCGGGTACGGGCATTCCCGCGACGATCTCGCAGCACGATTTGGGCGTGCTCGACCACCTCTCTATCGGCGAGGACTCTGTCCCGATGGCCTACACCCGGCTTGAAACTGGCAACCGTCTCACCGGAGTCCACGACGATCAGCCGAAGATCGGCAAGGACGGAAAATATCAGTTCAACCTGTACGACCCGGACGGCATCCGGCTGGAGCTGATGAACTTCCACGCTTCAGAGAAGCCCTGCTGCTCGGCGTTCACGGCGGACGACCCGGCGGAGTGAGCCGCATTCAGCTGGAAGTCTGCGGCTCCCGGCTGAATGCTGTTGCTTAGACCTGTGGTGTGCAGAGCCAATGCACCACGGGTTTCGCACGAATCCCGCCGAGGGCGACGCTGTTGATTGCACACTCACCGACGAGTTGCCGACTACTCGCCCGAAACCAGAAACAATGAGTTGAAGAACGATACAATCTAGCCAATTTCATTACTTCAATTGGAGACGTTCTTCCGAGAGCTGTCAGCCTGAGCGGAGTCGAAGGATCTGCTGTTGCATCTGTGCCAGATTCCGGCGGAATCTCCGAGTTGGCGACCGCCATCGCGACCATGAATACACTTTAGTTCATGTTCCGCGAGAATCCTCTAAGAGTGGCGCTGCTCGTTGTCGCTGCCGAGTTGGGAAACTCGGCTCTGGGCTCTGTCGCTCTTGCCGAGTCCTTCGATAACCCTCTTCGAGAGACGGTCGTGGATTCAGGGAAGTCTTCTTATCTAATGCCGGGCAGCCGCTCGCGCATTCAGCACTTCTGTTCCTAATTACCCGGATTTTATGGTCAAGCAATTGGATGATCCGGGACTGAAAGGAACGCGATGGGCCACGATTGCCCATATCCTCAATGGACATGTTCCCGTGTGCCGCCGGTCGCATGGACCCACAGAGCGATTTTTTGCAAAAGAGTGATGGTATTTCATGGGAGTCAAAGGATCGCTTTTGTTTTTGGGGGCGGCCGACGGTTCAAGCGGGGGCATGCCATTCCGCATCCTCGATTTGAAGACCGGAAAGAAGATATTCGAGGATTCAGTTGGTGGGGCGGTCATTTGGAGTTTGCGCATACTCCCGATGGAAAGATGTCGCTGAGGTACCTTCGCGTATTCGAGCGAGTTTGCTCTATACCTAAGGGTGGAGCGAGCTGCCGGACCAAATTCATGGAGAAGTTCGCATTGCCGCTCGCGACAGCACCAAAGTGCACCGGCTATGAAGGCGAAAAACCGGTCCCACCTGAGGAGGAACAAACGCCCAGCCGTTACTTACCCGGTTGTGGTGGAAGTGTTTCCACGACCTTTCATTAAAGCTGTTCAAGGTCCAGTGAAGTGCATGCCAGCTGAATAGAGTGCAGACATTTGCTGTGTCCACAACTCGCTTTCCGATGGCCCAGATTGCCAACCCTTGTAATTCTGGACGCGTAACCATCTAACCGGCATTTACGGGTTGATCAACCTCTCCCTGCGCACGATGCGCGGGAACTGAGCGCGGCAACGGCTCAGCTTCGCTTCGCGCTAAAATCTACCTATGCCCGCAGCCGCACTCGCTCCTGAAATCCTGGCCAAGTACGAGCCTGTCATCGGACTCGAAGTTCACGTTCAATTGCTGACGGCTACCAAGGCCTTTTGTGGTTGTGCGAATCATTTCGGCTCGGCGCCCAACACCAATGTCTGCCCGGTCTGCCTGGGCTTGCCGGGCGCGCTGCCGGTTCTCAACGCCAAGGCCGTCGAGTTCGCCACGCTGGCCGCACTTGCCCTGGGCTGCGAAGTCCGCGAGCGCTCCATCTTTGCGCGCAAGAACTACTTTTATCCCGACCTGCCCAAGGGCTACCAGATTTCGCAGTTCGACAAACCCATCGCTGAGCACGGGTTCATTGCGGTTCCAACCGCAGAGGGAACGATTAAGAGGATTGGCATCACGCGCCTGCACATGGAAGAAGATGCGGGCAAGAGCCTCCACGACGGCTTTTCAGACTCCGCGACGCGCACCTATCTCGATTTGAATCGCTGCGGAACGCCGTTGATCGAGATTGTATCGGAGCCCGATATCCGCACGGCAGACGAGGCCTTCGAGTACCTGACTCGCTTGAAGGAGATCCTCCTCTATACAGGCGTCTCCGACTGCAACATGGAAGAGGGCTCGTTGCGCTGCGACGCCAACGTCAGCGTTCGGCTGAAGGGCGCGCCGAAGTTCGGCACCAAAGCTGAAGTGAAGAATGTGAATAGCTTCCGCTTTGTACGGTTGGCGTTGGACTATGAGATCGAGCGCCAGATTGAGGTCATCGAAGCAGGCGGCCGCGTTATGCAGGAAAGCCGGTTGTGGAATGCGGCCGAGGGACGGACGCATTCGATGCGATCAAAGGAACAGGCGCACGACTATCGCTACTTCCCCGAACCAGACCTGCCGCCGCTGATCGTAAGCCCGGAATTTTTGGCGGAGACAGGCAAGAAGCTGCCTGAGCTGCCTGAAGCTCGCCGTGTCCGTATGATTGCTGAATATGAGCTCAACACCCAGAACGCATTTACCCTGACCGCGTCTCGCGAGTTTGCCGACCGATTTGAAGCCGCCGCCCGCGCTGCGCGCAATCCCCGGCGCGTTGCCAACGTCCTGCTCAGCGAAGTGGGTGGAAGGCTGAAAGCCCTGGGTCTGGAACAGGAGCAGTCTCCCGTTTCAATGACTGGAATTGTGCTGGCCGCAGATCTGCTGGACGAGGGACAAATCAGCTCGAAGCAACTCAAGCAGCTCTTCGATGTGTGCTTCGAGAAGCGTGAAGACTTCCCCATCGTCTACGACCGCGAGAAGCCGCAGCAAATTACGGACTCTTCGGCAATTGAAGCAATGATCGACGAGGTGCTCGCAGCCAACCCGAAACAGGTGGAGCTGTATCTTGCCGGCAAGAAGACAGTGGCTGGATTCTTCGTGGGCCAGGTGATGAAGGCCTCGAAAGGCCAGGCCAACCCGGCCCTGCTGAATGAACTGGTGATGAAAAAGCTGGAGGGGTAGAACCTCGCTTGCACCGAATGGCGAGCAAGCGAATTCGCCATTCGGCGGAACTATTCCGGCGTGGCGTTCGTACTCTCTTCCAAGATTTGCAATCGTTCTCCCGCTGGAGGGCATTCCGATGAACCTGCGTAAAACGTGTGCGCTGATCATGGCTAGCGCACTGACTGTTGTTCTGGCCAGTTGCAAGGGCCCTATGTCTTTCGACGATGGGATGACCAGGGTAAAGGCTGACTCCGGCGAAGTGAACATCACCAAAATGGGTGGAGGCATCGACGTGAGCGAGGCTCCGCACGGGGCGAGCCTGACCACCATGGGCGGAGGCATTCATCTGGGAACTGTCGCCGTGTTCGCGAAGGTGAGTACTATGGGTGGCGGCATCGATATCGATCGCTCAACTGGCACGGTGGACGCGACCTCAATGGGGGGCGGGATTACCATCGGCACGGCTAATGGCCCCATCAAGGCATCCACGATGGGAGGCGACATCAAGGTCCGCGAATTGGGCTCCTCAAGCGAGGAACGGGACATCGAACTAACGTCGAAGGGCGGGACGATCGAACTCACGGTGCCCAAGGATTTCCCCATGGAAGTGCGAATCATATTGGAGTCCACGAAGAGGAATCGCGATTTCCAAATCGAGCAGCATGCCGGCTTGGAGGTTCGCGAGAGCAACGTGTGGGATAACTCGGAGGGAACACCGCGCAAGTACATTCGCGCCGCCGGCCGGGTGGGGAGCGGGCTGAACCAGGTCACGATCAAGACAATTAACGGAGATGTGATTCTGCGCCAGGAATAGCGGCGAAGGCGTGTATGCTGCCTCTTGTTGCGCTGCTCGAGCGTTCACTGCCATCGGCGCTGGAGGCGTGATCTCCGGATGTGCTGAGAGCTATTTCAACTTTAGATCGCATTCAAACTCTTTGCGCGCGTCCCACTGGCTCACCGTCTTAACTGCGCTCTTCCTTGTTTCTTTTTCTGCCCAGAGTTCATAGTCTTCTGCCATGTTCACCTGGGTAAAGCGGAACCTGCCATCTGCTTGGGTTGTGAAGCTGCGAATCGACTTGGTTTTCAGATATTTGAGGAAGACCGTGGCGCCGCCCACCGGCTTGGCATCCGCGTCCACCACGTAGCCAAACACGTTTCTCTGGCCTAGATTCTGGGCTTGCACCTCCGTCGGCCCGAGATCAAATCCGACCAACCTGACTTTTGATCCCGTGGAAAACACCCCGACCGCCAGGGCGGTTACTGCTACCCCGACGGCCAACCTCTTTCTGAGACAACTCACTCTTCCTCCTCGTCATCAGCCAGCAGATCGTCGTCCTCATCCAGGTCGTCGTCTACCCGCGCTAGCTCCAGTGGTTCTACACCCACCACCTCGTACTCCGTGCCGCATTCATCGCACGCAACCACGTCGCCTTCTTCGACTTCGTCCAATTCGATGTCAAGTCCATTCTCGCACTCCGGGCAGTTGGCCATGACACTCTCCTCTCTTTTCACCGTTTTTCGCATTTTAGGATGACGGTACCTTGCAGTACGACTCCGCTATTCTTGGGGACAAGACGGCCTCAGGTCAAGAGGCTTGACTCCCATCTCCTGAGGATGGCTCCCAAAGTTGGAGCATACACTCCGAGTTTCAGCCAACAGGCACATTTTGCCGGGAAGCCACGCAGGCGAGCGCACCCGCCTGCCGCTCCCAAATCGGTTAGACTGTCTGCGAGCCCGCAGCGCGACGTCCTGCCGCTCGGAATCCATCGCTGAATTCCAGCCAGGAGGTCTGCGTGAAATCCATTTCATTTGCCCTATTTTTCCTTACCGCATCACTCATTGCACAACGGCCAGGATCCACCAACCAACCGCCGCAGCAGGCACAAGTCACCGGCCGCGTCTTTTGCGCGGATACCGGCCAACCCGCCCGATTTGCGGGCGTGCAGTTGATCGCCGACCAGCCCGCCAAAGCTCCGGGATTCGATCCCGCCACGCTTGGCAAGGACCCCAACTTCGAGAAGCTCTTTGCAGCGGCCCTGACCTCGGTGATGAAGGGCTCGAACCTCTCCACGGTGACCGGGCTCGACGGCAGCTTTTCTCTCGATAAGGTGCCGCCGGGCATCTACTATGTGGTCGCCCAGTTGCCCGGCTACCAGTCCCCATTGAGCCAGTTGTCTCAACTGGAGAGGATAAAAGCCGAGGCTGCCACGCTCAAAGCGGTCGAGAGCACGGCGGAAAAGATCGTAATTCAGGCCACCCAGGGCGCCCACGTCGACATCCGGCTGGAGCGCGGCGCCTCAATCAGCGGCACTGTCCGATATGACGATGGCAGTCCCGCTCCGGGGGTTGCGCCCATCCTGATGGCCATGGAACAAGATGGCAAGTGGAAGGAGCTGGGCTCTCTGGGCACTTTGCCCACCACCACGGACGACCGTGGGCACTATCGCATTTTCGGCGTCCAGGCCGGAAAATATGCCCTCAAGGCCGCGCTACCGACGATGCAGGCTTCAGTGGGTCTGGGCGCAAGCGTCGCCCTTCACATGAACATGGGAGACGCACTGCTCGTTTACTCCGGCGGCGCTCTGCGTGAAGCGGATGTCAAACCGGTCGAGGTTGGTCAGGGCCAGGACATCGACGGAATCGACATCATTTTCCCACTCAACAATCTCCACTCCGTGTCAGGGAGCGTCGTCGCCAAGTCAGATAATCACGCAGTCGACTCCGGCACCATCGAACTCGAGGATTCAGAGACCAAGGCCAAACTGAGAACCACCATGATCGAGCACGACGGAGGTTTTCACCTGAACTACATCCCAGACGGGCAGTACATTCTGCGGGTCACGACCGCGACAGACACTGAGAAAAGCGCCACCGACGATGACAGCGATTTTTCCCGGATGCTGCATTCCAAGACCCTCAAGTCTTATGGCGGAGCCGAATTGCCGATCATCCTCAAGAGCGATTCGACGGGATTGGTCTTGCAGGTTCCTGACACACAGGCCCCACCTGCGAAGACTTCAGCGGCTGGAACCGGCCCGGGAATGCAGTAACCGTTTTGACGTTGCTAAACACGAGGCTACCGCCAGTCCTGGGAACCCCCATGACACCCGCCAGCTCCACCGTTTACCCTGTTCTCTACGATGGCAAGAATTGGTAGCAGCCCGTTTTCATTCCCTGACTTCCGCGGAGCCACGCGCCGCCTGGTGCTGATCAACCTGCTTGCATTTTTTGCACTGCTCCTCAGCCAGTTGGCGCTGCCAAACCTGGTCATTCCACTCAGCGACCGGTTCGGCCTGATCCCCAGCATCTTTTTGCACGGCTGGATCTGGCAGCCGTTCACTTACAGCTTTGTGCACCTGGGCATCCTTGGAACCCTGTTCGAGCTGCTTTCGCTGTGGTTCCTTGCCGGATTTCTTGAAGACCTGCACACGTCAAACTGGGTCATGAGCCTCTATGCCGTCTCCGTTCTGGGCACAGCGGTAGCTGCGGTTGCCATCTATGTGGCCAGTGGAACGCTGGGCTACACGCTCTCAGAGATTCCTATCTACGGGAGTGGCGGCGGAATCTTTGGCTTGCTCGTAGCCATCGGCGTTCTCTACGGCGAAATGGAGTTTCTGCTCTTCTTCACGATCGGTATCAAGGCAAAATACATGGCCGCGGTTTACGCGCTCATCTCCATTGCCATGCTGTTTGGCCAGCAGCGGATGTACGCGTTCGCCCAGTTGGGCGGAGCACTTGCCGGGCTGCTTTACATACGAATGGCTTCGCGACGCGGAATCGGATTCGCATTCAGCGAAACATGGTACGGCCTGCGCAACCGGTACTACCGCTGGAAGCGCCGGCGCGCCGCGCGCAAGTTTGAGGTCTACATGCGCTCGCAGGGGCGCACTGTTCGCTTCGACGGTCAGGGCCGCCAGATCGACGATGACCACGACGACAAAAAGCGCTGGAACTAAAATCGGCGCGGCAAGATGATTTGGCCTACGGCCCGGCAGGATACAATCCTCTCTGAAATGTCCACCAAGATAGCGTTTCTCTTTCCGGGCCAGGGTTCGCAGGCCGTTGGCATGGGCCGCGGGCTCGCAGAGAGCCTTCCCATTGCAGCCCATACCTTCGCTGAAGCCGATGAAGCACTTGGCTTCTCACTGTCCAAACTGATCTTTGAAGGTCCGGAAGAAGACCTCCGCCTCACCGAGAATGCCCAGCCGGCGATTCTCACTGTGAGCGTTGCAGCCTGGCGGGTGCTTGCCGAACACGGCGTTCATCCGTCCGTTGCGGCCGGCCATTCACTCGGCGAGTGGTCCGCTCACGTTGCCGCCGGAACTCTGACCTTCGCTGATGCCGTGCGCGCCGTGAAAGCACGTGGCCGAGCCATGCAGTTGGCCGTCCCCGCAGGAGTTGGCGCCATGGCCGCCGTTCTTGCTTTGGCTCCTGATGCAGTGGCCGAAGCCTGTCGTGAAGCCGCGGCGGAGACCGGTCTCGTTGTTGCCGCCGCCAATTTGAACTCGCCCAGTCAGACCGTGATTTCCGGCGCGCTCGCAGCCGTCGAAAAGGCCTCAGCGATTGCAAAAACCAAGGGCGCACGCCGCGCCGTCATGCTTCCCGTCAGCGCGCCCTTTCACTGCGCACTCATGGAGCCTGCTCAGTTGGAAGTCGCCCGTGTGCTTGCAGCGTTGTCGCTGAAAGATCCAGCGATTCCCGTCGCTGCGAATGTGACTGGCCGCCTTGTGAGGAATGCAGCGGCCGCGCAGGACGCGCTGATCAACCAGGTGACCGGCACCGTGCGCTGGGTAGACTGCATGCAATCCCTGGTTGCCGACGGAGCTAACCTGTTCATTGAAGTCGGACCTGGGAAGGTTCTCAGCGGGTTGCTCAAGCAGATCGACCCCGCGCAGAAATCGATGAATGTCGAAAACCCGGCCAGCCTCGAGGCTACGCTCGCGGCCCTGACCGAGTTGAAATCAGCCGGATAACCCACGACTCAATGCCGTCTAGGGTCCCAGATAAAGCTCCACCCCGGGCGGTGAGAAGTTCAGCGTACGCGACTTCGGGTCGTAGTCCAGATCGAGCGCGCCGCTCTTGCGGCCGTTGATCAGCACCGCCACCAACAAAACATTGCCGTACATGCGGGCAGCTACAATCTTGTGCGTCTGGATGACCCCGTACTCGTTGTCAGGGCTGCTCGAACTCCAGTCCTGCTGGAACCGTGCGAAGGGATAGGCTCCATTCTGTGTCGGATGCTGTTGCCAGTTTTTGTTGTGCGTCCAGATCCCGTATGCTGTGGGCAGGTCGTTCTTCTCAACCGCAGTCAGAAAATGATTGACCGCCGAACGGCCCATCAGGTGGTTGTTCCAGTTCCATGGAAAATCTACTGGCCTTCCTGCCATCAGCCACCACGCCACCAGCACAAACAGCAGCAGGCCCCCGCCGCTGTAAAAAACTACCTGGAACCGCCGTTCGCGGGCTTCATCAAACTTCGGAGCGTCCAGCAAAGTCATCGCACAGATTCCTCAAGTTAAGAATACGGCAACCGCACAGGGGTCAGGCAGAAAGCCGCGAGCGATGGTGTGCCGCCGTGCTTTCGTTGCCCTGGCTGATCCACTGCCTACTTGCTTAGACACCGGAGGCGAGGTTCCTGTTCCCTGATCTCTGTTCGTTCCCAGAACGCGGGTCAGTTCTTATTCCCTGGAGAAGGCCGTCCGGCTCTTCTCCATGTGCTTTTCCAGCGCCAACTCGATCAGTCGCGTGATCAGCTCTTTGTAGTTCACGCCCGAAGCCTCCCACAGCATTGGATACATGCTGATCCTGGTGAACCCAGGCATCGTATTCACTTCGTTCAAGAAGATGCGCCGCTTGCCGTCCGGGTCCATCAGAAAGTCCACCCGCGCCAGCCCTGACAAGTCGCAGGCCTGAAACGCGGCTAACGCCATCTCCCGCACCTGCTTTGTCTGCGCTTTGGTAAGCTTAGCCGGCACAACTGCGACCGAACCCTCAGAGAGATACTTGGCCTCGTAATCATAGAATTCCTTGCCCGGCACGATCTCTCCCACAACGCTAGCCACGGGCGAATCATTTCCCAGGATGGCAACCTCCAGTTCGCGTGCTTTCTTCTTCTTCCCACCTACCCCCTGCTCTACTACCAACTTGCGATCGTATTTCGAAGCAAGTGTGAGCGCGGGGCCAAGTTCCGCACGGTTGTGTACTTTGCTGATGCCAACCGAAGAACCAAGGTTCGCCGGCTTTACAAACACGGGATACTTGAGCGCTGCCTCCACCTGGGCCACAGCTTTGCGGGGCGACTTCTCCCATTCCGCGCGGAGCACCGTGACATGCTTCACGATCGGGAGCCGCGCCTGGGCAAACAGCCGCTTCATCACGTCCTTGTCCATGCCCGCAGCCGACCCGAGTACGCCCGAACCGACATACGCAATGCCGGCCAATTCAAACAGCCCCTGAATCGTCCCATCTTCGCCAAAGGTCCCATGCAACACGGGAAAGACAACATCAAGAGCCTGCCCATGCAGCGCCGTCTCACCCACAACAGACAGCTCGGTTGAATTCGCAGCCGGCTGCGGGGCGAGGAGTGCAGGATGCCCATCCGCCAAGACCCTTGCCCCGGGTGTAGCCGCAGGATCGCCAGCGCGCAGCTTTGTGGGAGGATTCTTTTCAGCCTCGCCAGACGGCAGCGCCGCCGGGCTGGGGCCATCCAGTTTCGCGGCATCCTGCCCGGAACCATCCAACAACCCCTGCGCGCTGCCCGAAGTCAGCCACTGTCCCGCCTTGTTAATCCCGATCAGCACGACTTCAAACTTTTTCCGATCGATCTCCTTCAATATCGAAGAGGCCGATAGCAGCGAAACCTCATGCTCGCCGCTTCGCCCGCCAAACAAAATTCCAACCCTTAATTTCTTCGCCATTTCGCTATTTGATCACCGTATGCGCGTGCGCAAACTACTCCTCTCCAGTGTAGAACCCCAAGAGATACCTTCCTGCCAAACACCGAATAAGCTGTTCTGATCGCCAGAGCCTTTTTCTTGAAATTCGCGCCGCCAGAGCTCTGTGCAAAAACGGACATAAACGGGTCGCTCGCCTGGGGAGACTTGAACCCCCGGGAGGGGAACCTTGCTACAGGATGAGTGCAGCCCGTTTCACAAAAAGTCCCCCAAATGGCACTGAATTCGAGTGACGGGAAAGTGAAATTTGCCCGAATGGCTTGCGGCGAGTGTCAAAGTGGCTTTTCAGCCGATTTTGCCGAGCAGAAGATGCAATCGCCATACACAAAAAGGTGCATTTCTGTTGAGTGAAGAAAACATTAAGATTAGGACTGAAAGAGCTCGAGCAGCGTCCGCTTGCGTGGGGTACGAGCCGAACCTTCATAACAAGGCCGCAATCCCGGCAAGTACTGCCGAGTCAAGAGGCTGGAGGCCTCTACGACTTTCCCCGTGTTCGACGGAACTGTTCTCGATGAAGAGGCCGCTTCTCACTATCGCATTGGTTCTGGTTTGGGCTTCGGCTGCGTGGGCTGCGGCGCCGCCCACGCTCACCTCCCTGCGCGCGATTCACGATTTGACGAATGCCAAAGCCAGCCTGCATATTCCAGTCGCCTTCCAGGCCACGGTCGGCTATGCACGTCCCTACGAAAATCTGCTGTTTGTGCAGGACGGACGTGAAGCCATTTTTGTGCGGCCCCCGACTGGCACCAACCTGGTTGCGGGCGATCGGGTTATGGTGCGAGGAACCACGCGGCAGAGTTTTCACCCCATCGTCATTGCCGACAGTGTGACGCTGATCCAACACGGCCCGCTTCCTACGGCCGTTCCTGCCACTTTCGACGAGTTGATTCGTGCACAACGCGATTGCCTTCTCGTCAAAGTGAATGTATTTGTCCGCGCCGCCGACCTGATCCTTAGTGCATCTGCCCCGGTCCGCAGCGCACAGCTGCAACTGCTCACTGAAGCTGGCCCCATTGAAGCGTACGTCGACAGCGACGATGAGGGTGCAATCGACGACCTGTTGGACTCCGAAGTTGAAGTGACTGGCGTGGCCGCGGGAAAGTTTGATGACAAGATGCAGCAGACCGGGGTGGTGCTCTACGTCTCATCGCTGGCCCGAATCACGGTCCTCCATCACGCCGTAGCCAATCCGTGGTCAATTCCAGTCACATCGATGGACCGGGTTCTTGCGGTGTATCACATGCGCGATCTGACCCCGCGGGTCCGCGTACATGGAGCCATCACCTATTACCACCCCGGTACGGCAATTGTGCTGCAGGACGGTACCAAGAGCCTGTGGATCACAACCCATACCCATAGCCCACTGCGCATTGGAGACGAGGCTGACGCTATCGGCTTTCCCGATGCTCACGACCGCCTTCTGACACTGACCGATGCAGAGATCCAGGACAGCCAAGTCTACTCGCCCATTACGCCGGAGCCCGCTACCTGGCGCCAGTTAGCGTACTGGAGCAGCAACACGCCCGATGGCCATCAAAACGACCTTGTCTCAATTGAAGGACAAGTTGTCACCGGCGTTCGGGAGGCCTCGCAGGACGAGTATGTGCTTTCCTCTGATGGCCGCCTGTTCACTGCCATCTACCGCCATCCGCCCATGGACAGCGGTCTGCCGCCGATGAAGCAGATTCCTCTGGGCACAAAAATTCGGGTTACGGGCATCTGCACCATCGTTGAAGCCAACACCATCAATCCGGGCGCTGAGGTTCCTTTCAACATCCTTTTGCGCTCTTTCGACGACATTGCTGTTGTCGGCAAGCCGCCATTGCTCTCGGTTGACAACCTAACTCTTCTCGTCGGATTGCTTCTGTCGCTGGTCTTCGCCGGCGGCGCCAGGGCTTGGACCATCGAGCGGAAGTTGCGCCGCCATAATGCAGCATTGGCCTTTGTCGAGAAGCGTCGCGGACGAATTCTCGAAGAAATCAACGGCTCCCGTTCTCTGGCTTCGATCGTTGAAGACATCACCGAGATGGTTTCGTTCAAGCTGCGCGGCGCTCCCTCCTGGTGCCTACTTGCCGATGGGGTCCAACTTGGTAACTGCCCCCAGAGGCTCATCGGCCTGCGCATTATCAAGCGTGAAATTCCTGCCCGTTCAGGGCCTTCGCATGGTGCTGTCTTTGCGGCACTTGATTCGCTGACCAAGCCCCTGCCCGCCGAGACTGAGGCACTGTCGATGGCAGCGAGTCTGGCAGGCCTGGCCATTGAGACGCGATGCCTCTACTCCGATCTCCTGCGCCGCTCCGAGTTCGACCTGCTGACCGACATCCACAACCGATTCTCCATGGAAAAGTACCTCGACCAGAGAATTCAGGAAGCTCGCCGGAAGGCCGGCATCTTTGGATTGATCTACATCGACCTGAACGACTTCAAGAAGGTCAACGACGTCTATGGCCACCAGGTGGGCGACCGGTACCTGCAGGAAGTGACCCTCCGCATGAAGCACCAACTCCGCTCCCGCGACATGCTGGCAAGGTTGGGTGGCGACGAGTTTGCCGTTCTACTCCCACTCGTCCAGGCACGAGACGAGGTCGTGGATATCGCCGGGCGGCTTGAGCGCTGCTTTGACGAACCCTTTGCTCTCGGGGAGCACCTCCTCCACGGTTCGGCCAGTGTCGGCATTGCACTCTATCCTGAGGACGCCACCACCAGCGACGGCTTGTTCAGCGCCGCGGACGCTGCCATGTACGTGGCAAAAAAGCGAAGGCAAGAGATCGAGACGGAGCAGGTGGGCCTGGGCAACCTCTAACCTATTACGAAAGACTGGCGACAGGGCAGAGCGGTCTCCGCCACCTCTGCTTCTCCTGTTCGCTTGCGCCAAGAATCGTAAGTGCTTCAACCGGCTTCATTTGCCCTGTCCCGCTCGTTTGGCGCGTGGCTATTCATTCCTTTGGAGCTACCCCAAAAGTTGCGCACCAGCGGTATCTTGCGGAGAGTAGAATGATCCCCGCAGAGGTTCCATCTGTTCCTCATGGCGCGCGATATTCGGGGCTCTCCATGATGGAAATTAAAGACTGCGGTAACTGTTGCCGATAGCACCACTTAGGTTCTTTGGCGGGAAGTATTTGCACGATTGGATTGGCCAGATGAAGAGGTTGATTGTCGCATTCGCGATCGTCCTGGCATCCGCCTCAGCTGTCTGGGCTGCGGCGGCGCCCCCAAAGATTACTTCCCTGCGCGAAATCCACGTCCTCAGTAATGAGCAGGCCAGCCATGCGCTGTCAGTCGCCTTCGAGGCAACAGTCACCTATTCGCGCGGATATGAGAAGACCGTCTTTGTCCAGGACGGCGATGTGGCCATCTATGTTCAAGCCACAACGAACCTCAAATTGGTTCCCGGCGATCGAATCCTCATTAAGGGAACAACCCGCGAGAGTTTCAGACCGTATGTGCTGAGCAACGACATCACTTTGCTGCACCACGGACCCGTACCGAAAGCGATCCCTGCCTCATACGACGAGCTGATACGCGCCGACCATGACTGCATGCTCGTCTCCGTATTGGCCACCGTCCGCGCCGCCGACCTGGTCTACAGCTCGGATGTGCGCAGTTCCTACCTGCAAATGCTTACCGACGGTGGCGCGATTGATGCAGTTGTGGACAGCGACGACGAAAGCCAGCTCCACACTCTTCTCGACGCACAGGTCGAGATCACCGGGGCTGTCTCAGGGAACTTCGACGGCAAGATGCAGCAGACAGGGATCTTGATTCACACCTCCTCGTTTGCGGACATCAAGGTTCTAAAACGCGCCGACGCGAGTCCATCGTCCCTGCCCATCACAGCGATGGACAAGGTCCTTGCCAGTTATCATGTGCAGGTTTATTCCCAGAGAGTCAGAGTCCATGGAACCATCACGTACTTCCAACCTGGCGCCCTCATCGTCCTGCAGAGCGGCACCAGGAGCCTTCGGATCCAGACCCGTTCGCTCGGCCCGGTCAGAATTGGGGATTTGGCAGACGTGACCGGATTTCCCGGACTGCATGATGGCTTTCTGACCCTCACAAACGGCGAAATCGAGGATAGCCACATACAGGCGCCGATCACTCCCGAACCAGCCAATTGGGCAACATTGGCCTTGAGCCACAATGGATTCGATTTGGTCTCCATTGAGGGACAGGTCATCACCGAGGTAAGGGAGACCGGCCAGGACGAGTATGTTCTGGTTGCGGATGGTCAGGTTTTCTCAGCAGTGGTCCGCCATCCCCCGCCAGGCGCCCCGGCCCCAGTGGCTCTGCTCCCCATGCGGCAGGTTCCGATTGGCTCCAAGGTCCGTTTGACCGGGATCTGCCTCCTTGAAGACTCCAACCCCTTCAATGCACAGGTGCCTTTCACAATCCTGATGCGCTCTGCGGACGACATCAGTATTCTCGCCGATCCCTCATTGCTGACGGTTCGCAACCTGATCCTTATTGTCGGACTTCTGGTCATCGTGCTGATCTCTGTTGGCGCCAGGGGCTGGATCATCGAGCATAGAGTGCGGCGCCAAACCGCGGCATTGGCTTACGTCGAACAGCGGCGCAGCCACATCCTTGAAGACATCAACGGCTCACGTCCACTGACCGAGATCCTGGAGGAGATTACCGAACTGGTCTCATTCAGGCTTAAAGGCGCTCCATGCTGGTGCCAGATCGCGGACGGAGCCAAGCTAGGAAACTGCCCGGCGAAGCTGGCATCGCTGCGCATTATTCAGAACGAAATTCCTTCCCACTCCGGGCCGGCGTTGGGCACCATCTTTGCCGCTTTCGATCCGCTGACCAAGCGTTCACCCAACGAATTGGAGGCACTTTCCATGGCCGTTGCGCTGGCGGCCTTGGCCATCGAGACACGGCGCCTTTACTCTGACCTGCTGCACCGGTCCGAATTCGACCTGCTGACCGACACGCAGAACCGCTTCTCTCTGGACAGGGATGTGGAACGGCAAATTCACCTGGCACGGGAGAACGCCACGATCTTTGGACTTGTCTATATTGACCTGGATAACTTCAAACAAGTTAATGATTTATATGGACACAATGTCGGGGATCTGTTTCTGCAGGAATCCGTGACCAGGATGAAGCGGCAGCTTCGTCCCCATGACAAGCTGGCCCGGATCGGGGGCGACGAATTCGCCGCACTGTTCCCGCTAGTGCGCAACCGAGCAGATGTGGAAGATATCGCACACCGCCTCGAACGAAGCTTCGAAGAGCCGTTTGTCTTCCAGGGATACACTCTCCACGGTTCTGCGAGTGTAGGCATTGCCCTGTTCCCTGAGGACGCCACCTCTCTTGACACCCTGTTGAGTGTGGCGGACGCAGCGATGTACGTCGCCAAGAATATTAAACGGCCGATCGAAGATGGCGCTAACAGTCGTCAAGCTTCAGAACTCGCTCCGAAGAACGGCAAATAAGAAAGCCCGGCTTGCGCCGGGCCTTCCCACTTCAAACTAAAGAGATATTGCCTGCGAAGCAGCCCTTACTCGGCTGCCATCTCCTCTGCCTCGCCCTCCTGGCGCATGAGTTCCAATTCGCGCTCGGCAGCTTCTATCTCTGCACTGACTTCCTGCTGCACTCGAGCTGCCGCTTCCTCCAACTCCGGTGAGAGCTGAACGTTGCGATAGTACTCGAGTCCTGTGCCTGCAGGAATCAGTCGTCCTACGATGACGTTTTCCTTAAGGCCGCGGAGGTTGTCGATTGCGCCGTTGATGCTTGCCTCCGTAAGGACACGTGTCGTCTCCTGGAAGCTGGCGGCGGAGATAAAGCTATCCGTCGACAACGACGCCTTGGTGATGCCCAGCAGCAGCGGACGCCCGGTGGATGGACGGCCCCCAAGAGCCATCACCCGATCGTTCTCTTCGCGGAAGCGGAACCTGTCTACCTGCTGCTCAAGCAGGAAGTTGGTGTCGCCCACATCGTCGATCCTGACCCAGCGCAGCATCTGCCGGACAATGACTTCGATGTGTTTGTCGCTGATGGCCACGCCCTGCAGACGGTAGACTTCCTGAATTTCGTTCACCAGATATCCCTGTAGTGCCTTCTCGCCCAGCACATCCAGAATGTCGTGCGGATTCAACGGTCCATCCATCAGCGGATCGCCGGCTCTGAGCCGCTCGCCTTCCTGGACGTTCACGTGAACACCGCGCTGCACCGAGTATTCCTTTTCGTCGCCGTTGTCCGCGGTGACATAAATCTTGCGTTGGCCCTTGGAGACTTCGCCAAAGCGAACCACGCCGTCGATCTCGCTGATGATGGCCGTCTCACGCGGTTTGCGCGCTTCAAACAACTCGACCACCCGTGGCAGACCGCCCGTGATGTCCTTGGTGCGCGTGCTCTCCTTGGGAATCTTGGCCAACACATCGCCAGGGCCCACATCGTCCCCATCCTGAATCATCAAGTGAGCGCCACGAGGCAGTAGATAACGCTTGTGCCCCTTGGCATTCTTGACCAGGAACGCCGGCTGACGCTTCTCGTCCGGTGAGTCGGCAACCACCCAACGCGAGAGGCCGGTCACTTCATCGACTTCCTCGTTGAGTGTGATGCCTTCCTGCAGATCCTTGAACTGAACCGTGCCGCCGATCTCGGTGAGGATCGAGTACGTATAAGGATCCCACTCGGCCAGCAACTGGCCAAGCTTCACGTGCTCGCCGTCCTTGACCTTTAGGCGCGCTCCGTAAACAACCTGGTAGCGTTCCTTCTCACGGCCGCGCTCGTCCTGAATGGCTACCGAACCAGAACGGTTCATCGCCACCAGCAAGCCGTCCTTGGCTTCAACGGTGTTCAGGTTGATGAAGCGGACGAAGCCGTTGTTCTTTGCGTCGAGGCGCGACTTGTCTTGCACACGGCTGGCCGTGCCACCGACGTGAAAAGTACGCATGGTCAACTGCGTGCCCGGTTCGCCGATGGACTGTGCGGCAATGACGCCGCAGGTCTCGCCCAACTCCACCATCCGCCCCGAACCAAGGTTGCGTCCGTAGCACAGCGCGCAAACGCCGCGCCGCGACTCGCAGGTGAGCACCGAGCGAATTTTGACTTTCTCAACGCCCGCGCCCTGGATGGCCGACGCGATGTCTTCATCGATACCCTGGTTTACATCGACCACAACGTTGCCGTCATAGTCCTTGATGCGCTCCAAGGTAACGCGGCCAATAATGCGGTCGCGCAACGGCTCGATGATCTCGCCAGACTCCACGATCGAACCGACGTATATGCCTTCCACCGTCCCGCAGTCGTACTCGGTGACGATGACGTCCTGTGCCACGTCGACAAGGCGGCGAGTCAGGTAGCCTGAATCAGCCGTCTTGAGCGCGGTATCGGCAAGACCCTTACGCGCGCCGTGCGTCGAGATGAAGTACTCCAGCACGGTCAGGCCTTCACGGAAGTTCGCGGTGATGGGCGTCTCGATGACTTCGCCTGACGGCTTGGCCATCAGTCCGCGCATGCCCGAAAGCTGGCGAATCTGCTGCTTCGATCCGCGAGCGCCGGAATCGGCCATGATGTAGATCGGATTCATGGCACCTTCGTCGTCCGCGCGCTTCATGTTGCCGAACATCTCGTCGGCAACCTGATCGGTAACCGCGGACCACATCTGGATGACCTTGTTGGAACGCTCGCCATTGGTGATTGCGCCGTCCATGTATTGCTTCTGAACTTCGATCACCTTCTTGTCTGCGGCGTCGACGGTGGTGTACTTGCTATCTGGAATCACCATGTCGTCGAGACCAACCGAAAGGCCTGACTTGGTGGCGTAGTTGAACCCGAGCGACTTGATCCGGTCCAGCATGCCCACCGTAACTTCAAGGCCCAGGTTCTGGTTGCAATAGTTCACCAGTTGCCCGATGCCCTTCTTCTTCAGAAGGCCGTTGACATAGGGCATGCCCTTCGGCAGCGAGTCGTTGAAGATCACGCGGCCCACTGTCGTCGAGATGTATTCCTTGTTGAAGTCAACCGCTTCAGTGTGGGTCAGATCCTGGTCGTCGTAGGCCGTGGTCATGTCCAGCACCTTGCCCGTGTAGCGCAGACGGATGGGCGAAAGCGTCTCGACTTCCTTGGCTTCGAGCGCCATCAGGATCTCTTCAGTGTTCGCGAATACGCGTCCTTCGCCCTTGCCGCCCTTCTTCGCCTTGGTGAGGTAATAGAGGCCCAACACCATGTCCTGCGTCGGCACCGTGATCGGCTGGCCAGAGGCAGGAGACAGGATGTTGTGCGAAGCAAGCATCAGCACGCTGGCTTCAATCTGCGCCTCGGGCGACAGTGGAATGTGAACCGCCATCTGGTCGCCGTCGAAGTCCGCGTTGAAGGCGGTACAAACCAGCGGATGAATCTTGATGGCCTTGCCCTCGACGAGCACTGGCTCAAACGCCTGAATGCCAAGCCTGTGCAGCGTTGGAGCGCGGTTGAGCAGCACTGGGTGATCCTTGATGACCTCTTCAAGGATGTCCCACACCACCGGCTCCTGCATTTCAACCATCTCCTTGGCTTGCTTGATGGTGGTGCAGTGACCTGTCTGTTCCAGCCTGTGGTAGATGAAGGGCTTGAACAGCTCAAGCGCCATCTTCTTGGGCAGACCGCACTGGTGCAGCTTCAATTCCGGTCCCACGACGATGACCGAACGGCCCGAGTAATCAACGCGCTTGCCGAGCAGGTTCTGACGGAACCGGCCCTGCTTGCCCTTGAGCGTATCGCTGAGCGACTTGAGCGGGCGGTTGTTTGCACCGCGCAGCACACGTCCACGGCGGCCGTTGTCGAACAGCGCATCCACTGCTTCCTGCAGCATGCGCTTTTCGTTGCGCACAATCACTTCAGGAGCATGCAGGTCCATCAGCTTCTTCAACCGGTTGTTGCGGTTGATGACGCGGCGATAGAGATCGTTCAAATCAGACGTGGCGAAGCGGCCGCCATCCAGCGGCACCAGCGGGCGCAGCTCCGGTGGAATCACGGGCAGCACATCCAGAATCATCCAGTGCGGCTTGTTGGAGCTCTTGCGGAACGCCTCAACAACCTTTAGGCGCTTGGCATACTTGATCTTCTTCTGGACCGAAGTCTCGGTCTTCATCCGCTCACGCAGCTCGACCGAAAGCTCTTCGATCTGCACGCGCTTGAGCAGCTCCTTGATCGCTTCCGCACCCATCATGGCCTTGAAGCCCGAGGGGCGGAACTGCTGATCGAGCTCGCGGAACTTGCCTTCGTCCTTGATGATCTCGCGTTCCTTCACCGGCGCATCGCCTGGATCGACAACGACGTAGGACTCGAAGTACAGAATGCTCTCGAGATCCCGCAGCGAAATGTCTAGCAGGTGGCCGATGCGCGAGGGCAGACCCTTGAAGAACCAGACATGGGAGCAGGGAGATGCCAGCTCGATGTGGCCCATGCGCTCGCGGCGCACCTTGCTCACCGTCACTTCAACGCCGCACTTGTCGCAGATGACGCCGCGATGCTTCATGCGCTTGTACTTGCCGCAGAGGCACTCCCAGTCGGTCACTGGTCCAAAGATGCGCGCGCAGAACAGACCGTCGCGTTCCGGCTTGAACGTGCGGTAGTTAATGGTCTCCGGCTTGGTTACCTCACCATGCGACCAGCTACGGATCTTCTCCGGCGATGCAAGCATGATGCGGATGGCGTCAAAGTCGGTAATGGGGCTGGAAAGCTCAAACGGGTTCGAACGGAACAAGGCGACCCTCCTTGGCGAGCCTTTCGGCCGGCCGCGGCTTTTCCCGGGATTTCTGAAAGGTCCTTCCTTCCCGGGAAGCGGTGTTTGCCGCTCTCAAGAAGGACCGTAAACAAAAGCTTCTAGCTACTAGCCCCTGGCCTCTAGCGCGCTTTGCTGCAATCGAGTGCTTCAGTTCAGCACAAAAAAGCCAGCAGCTAACGGCTAGAAGCCAGTGGCTGTTTTCAATCAGCCACTGCGGCCAAGTCTGGCGCAGGAAGCTTCTTCACCAGGTCAGCGCGCTTGATCAACTCCACATCAAGGCACAGCGACTGCAACTCGCGAATCAGCACGTTGAACGACTCCGGCACGCCCGGCTCGATCGCCGCCTCGCCCTTGACGATGGCCTCGTAGATCTTCGTACGGCCATACACGTCGTCGGACTTCGCCGTCAGCAGCTCCTGCAGGATGTAAGCCGCGCCATACGCTTCCAGCGCCCACACTTCCATCTCGCCGAATCTCTGACCGCCGAACTGCGCCTTGCCGCCCAGCGGCTGTTGCGTAATCAGCGAGTATGGCCCGATTGACCGTGCGTGAATCTTGTCGTCGACAAGGTGCGACAGCTTGAGCATGTAGATGTAGCCCACCGTGACAGGCTGCTCGAACTGTTCGCCTGTCATGCCGTCGTACAGCGCGGTCTTGCCCGAGGAAGGCAAGCCAGCCGAAGCCAGCAGAGCCTTGATCTCGCCTTCTTGCGCGCCATCGAAGACCGCGGTGCCGAACCAGATACCGCGCTCCATGCCTGCGCCCACGCGCAACAGCATCTCGTCGTCGAGTTCAAGCAACTGCCGCAGAGTCGCGGTTCCGGCGAACTCTTTCTTGAAGAGTTCGCGCGTGTAATCCGCACTTGTGTTGGCCTTGATCAGGTCGGCAACCTTCTTGCCCAGCGCATGTGCGGCCCATCCAAGATGTGTCTCAAGAATCTGGCCCACGTTCATACGGGAGGGAACGCCAAGAGGATTCAACACAATCTCCACCGGCGTTCCATCAGGCAGATACGGCATGTCTTCTTCTGGAAGAATGCGCGCAATCACGCCCTTGTTGCCGTGGCGGCCTGCCATCTTGTCGCCGACGGAAAGCTTGCGCTTCATGGCCACGTACGCCTTCACCAGCTTGATCACGCCTGGAGGAAGCTCGTCGCCCTTCTGCAACTTGAGAATCTTTTCGTTGGTGATCTTGCGCAGCACTTCGATCTGCCGCGAAGTCATCTCCTCGATCTCATCGATCTGCTCGTTGACTCTTGGATCCTTGTCGGCGTAGCGGATACGCTTGAGGTTCTTGGTGGAAATCCGCTCGATGGTATCGCGATCGAGAATCGCCCCCTTGGTCAGCAAACGTTTGTTGGTCCGCTCGTCGTGCAGGTCGGCCAACACTTCCTTGCGTCCCAGGATGCCGTCGAGGCGTTTGAGGCGCTCGTCGGTCAGAATGCGGATTTCGTCGCCCAGGTTCTTTTCGAGCTTGGCGATGTACTCGCCCTCGATCAGCTTGGCGCGCTCATCCTTCTCCTGGCCCTTGCGGCTGAAGATGCGCACATCGACAACCGTGCCTTCGATTCCCGGAGGGCAGGTCAGCGATGCGTCGCGCACGTCGCCGGCCTTTTCACCGAAGATGGCACGCAGCAGCTTTTCTTCCGGCGTAAGCTGAGTCTCTCCCTTTGGAGTGACCTTGCCCACCAGAATGTCGCCATGCTTGATCTGGGCGCCGATGCGGATGACGCCGCTCTCGTCCAAGTCGCGCAGCGCGTGTTCGCTGACGTTCGGAATATCGCGCGTGATCTCTTCTGGACCCAGCTTGGTATCCCGCGCTTCAATCTCGAACTCTTCAATGTGGACTGACGTGTAGTAGTCCTCACGAACCAGCTTCTCGCTGATCAGGATCGCGTCCTCAAAGTTGTATCCGCGCCAGGGCATGAAAGCTACCAGGACGTTACGTCCCAACGCCAACTCACCCTGTTCGGTGCAAGGTCCGTCTGCGATCACCTGCCCCTTGACGACCCGATCGCCCTCGCGGACTACAGGCTTCTGGTTGATGCAGGTGTTCTGATTCGAACGCTTGAACTTGATGAGCTGATAGATGTCAGAACCCACCTCACGCGACAGCTGCGTGGGATGATGCTCACCTTCGACGCGGACGATGATGCGCTCGGAGTCAACCGAATCCACGATGCCGTTGCGCTTGGCAAGAATCACGGCGCCGGAATCGCGTGCCGTCACGCCTTCCATGCCCGTGCCCACCAGCGGAGCCTCAGCCACCAGCAGCGGAACACTCTGCCGTTGCATGTTGGCGCCCATCAGCGCGCGGTTCGCATCGTCGTGCTCAAGGAACGGAACCAGCGAAGCAGCCACGGAGACCAGTTGCTTCGGGCTAACGTCGATGTAGTCCACATCGCCGCGGGCCACCAGCACAAAGTTCCCCTGGCGGCGCGCATTCACCAGGTCCTCGGTGATCACGCCTTCTTCGTTGAACTCAATGTTCGCCTGCGCGATGGTGTGCTTGTCCTCTTCCCATGCCGACAGGTAGAAGCTGAACGGGATCTGATCAATGCCGCGCTTGGCCGCCTTCTTGAGCGAGGCATTCAGCTTGGCCGCTTCTTCCTTTTCAATGTGGTCGCCAACGCGCAGGCCGCTTTCGCCAGCGTTCACGATCTCCACATAGTCCAGAATCCGCGAGTCCTTCACCTTGCGGTACGGCGACTCGATAAATCCATATTCATTGATACGCGCAAAGCAGCTCAATGAGCTGATCAGTCCGATGTTCGGACCTTCAGGTGTTTCGATTGGGCAGATGCGGCCGTAGTGCGTCGGATGTACGTCGCGCACTTCAAAGCCTGCGCGCTCACGCGACAAACCGCCCGGTCCAAGTGCCGAAAGGCGCCTCTTGTGCGTGATCTCCGACAGCGGATTGGTCTGGTCCATGAACTGCGAAAGCTGAGACGAACCGAAGAATTCGCGGATCGCCGCCATCACCGGCTTGGCGTTGATCAGGTCGTGCGGCATCGCCGTCGAAAGCTCCTGATACACGCTCATCTTTTCCTTGATCGCGCGCTCCATACGCACCAGTCCGATGCGGAACTGGTTCTCCATGAGCTCGCCAACCGCGCGAACGCGGCGGTTGCCCAGGTGATCGATGTCGTCGACCATGCCGATGTTTCTGCGCAGCTTCAGCAAGTAACGGATCGTCGCGTAGAAATCTTCAGGCGTAAGCGTGCGATGATCCAGGTGCGTCGCGTCCTGGCTCTCATATAGCTTGATGTTGAACTTCAGGCGGCCCACGCGCGAGAAATCGTACTTGCGCGAGTCGAAGAACATGCCTTCAAACAGCGCGGTTGCCGTGTCCAGCGTCGGCGGATCGCCCGGCCGCAACTTGCGGTAAATTTCGATGAGCGCTTCTTCGGGCTTGCGCACGGAGTCGCGCTTGAGCGTGTTGGTGATGATGTTGCCCACGTCGTCGCGCTCTGGGAAGAACACTTCAAAGCTCGATGCGCCGCTTGAAAGCACCTTGTGAAGACGGTCAGCCGTCAACTCGACGTTGGCTTCCACCACGACTTCGCCGGTGTTCAAATCCACCACGTCGGCTGCCGTGACAGCGCCATCCAGCTCGGCTGCCTCGACCTCGATCTTGTCGATGGCCGCCGCGCGAATCGCCTTCAGCGTGTTCGCCGTGATCTTGCGGCCGGAGTGAGCAATCTCTTCTCCGTGATGCACCACCGCGTGCGCCGGCTTCGCGCCCATCAGGTGCGTGCCTGCCCTGACATCCTGCTGCACGGCCCATTGAAGCTTGCCGTCGGCAATGTGAATCCGGTCGACCGTATAGAAGGTCTTCAGGATCTCCTCGTCCGAGCGCAGCCCCAGAGCGCGCAGGAAGATGGTGCCCAGGAACTTGCGCTTGCGGTCGATGCGCACATACAGCGTGTTCTTCTGGTCGTATTCGAACTCAACCCAGGAACCGCGATAGGGAATGATCTTGCCCAGGAAGTAGGTGCGATTGTTCGCCGTCTCAAAGAAGACGCCGGGCGAGCGGTGTAACTGCGAAACGATGACGCGCTCAGTGCCGTTGACAATGAAGGTGCCGTTCGGCGTCATCAGCGGAATGTCGCCAAAGAACACCTCCTGTTCCTTGATGTCCTTGATGGACTTGTTGCCAGTCTCAGCGTCCTTCTCATAAATGGTCAGACGCACCGTCACCTTCAGCGGAGCGGAGAAGGTCATGCCGCGCTCTTCGCACTCCTGCTGGTCGTACTTCAGCTGCAGGCTGACCGGGTCACCGCACTTGTTGCAGAAATCGGGCGTGTTCTTGTTGTAGGTTCCGCACTTCTGGCAGAGCACATCGCTGGGAAGGAACGGATCGGTAATCACCATCGCCCCGCAATGCACGCAAGCCGTGCGCAGGTGATGCAGTCCCTTCAAGTGGCCGCACTTGCACTCCCAGTTTCCAATCGAGAAGTCGACAAAATCAAGCTGCGAAATGCCGCGGAAATCCGTAATCGGAAAAACCGACACAAACACCGACTGCAACCCCGAGTCGTCGCGCTCGTTGGGCAGCTTGTCCATTTGCAGGAAGCGTTCATAGGAGCGCCTTTGCACTTCAATCAGGTTGGGAATCTGTGTTGCGGTGGGAATCTTTGAAAAATCGAGCCGGCTGCGAATCGCGCGCTTCTCGTTGGGCATGTTCACTCCTGAGGCTCGTCATTCCGGTTCCGGGGCCGCCTGTTTGGGGCCGGATCCGGGCCAGCGCCCGAGTCCCGGGGCGCCAGCTGATTGCGGTAAGAAAATCGAAGATCCAAAATCAGGTAACTGAACTGGAAAAATGCTCCACGATCCAGCACCCACCCATGCGCTTCCGGCAAGTTCCTCGGCGATTCCTAAATCAGGCCGAGGCCCCGGTACGTTTCCAATACCAAGCATGTTTGGTGAGAGTTTCGTCAAAATCGCGTTATGGGCATTGCCCGGCATCCGGCTTGTGCGCTAGACTGCGCACAACTGAGAGAAGCAAGCACAACGGGAAAGCCCGTCAAAGATATCTGTGTGCATAGAAGAAATTTCTCAAAAAATTTCGCGCACCACGCTTCGGAAGACACAATTAGCCCACGAAGGCACAATGCCTCGTGAGCGCGGCTCCTAGCCTATGCCCCCATCCGATTTCTCTTGCATTACTCTCGCCGATCCCAAAGCTCGCTTCTGCCGCGATTCGCCAACCACTCGCCACCCGTCAAAGGATTTATAACCTGACCCAAGGTATACCTCTGACCCGAAGGCACTTAACCATAGCATCGCGACCCTTGCCAGAGCACTTGGCTCTACTCCGGCAAACGGACGCTTGCGTGCCAATCCACTATCCCAAAGACGCGCCGACAGCCCTGCTCCATTTCCCCAAAGACGGGGATGGGCCGAAAAGGACGCGCAACAGGTATCGTAGCGCGTCCCGGCCGTGCGCGCAAGTCCTTGCCGACCAGATCTTGGCTTACTTGATCTCGATTGTCGCGATTCCGTCGAACTTCTTCTTGATCGCTTCCGCCTCGTCCTTGGTCGCGCTCTCCTTCAGTGCCTTCGGAGCGCCATCGACCAGGTCCTTGGCTTCCTTCAGGCCCAACGAGGTAACTTCGCGTACGGCCTTGATGGTGTTGATCTTGTTTGCGCCAAAGTCCTTCAGGATGACCTGGAACTCAGTCTGCTCCTCAGCCGCCGGCGCTGCTGCGCCGCCGCCCGCTGCCACTGCTACCGGAGCCGCCGCTGCCGCCGAAACACCAAGCCGCTCTTCCAGTACCTTCACCAGAGCCGCCGCTTCCAACAGGCTCAGGCTTACAATCTGCTCAACCAACTGCGCTTGATCCGCCATTTTCTTCTCCATTCAAAAATCGTTTGACTTGCTTTTTGCTCTCAAATTGCCCTGGCCGTCAGCCCAGATCAGGAAGTTCCCGATGCGCCAGACCCGCGCACTTCCCGCTCGTTCTACGACCAAATCCTTTAAAAACAGCCGTTATCTCCTGGCCTAAATCCTCTAGCTCTTCCCCGAGGGGACTAACAACCTCAACTTCGCATGAAAAGCTACACGTTGGAGGCTGAAAGCTAGCGGCTTTTACGCCGCCCCGGCAAACTTGCCCTTTTCCACGCCCTGCCCAATCACCACGGCAAGGTCGCGGCCCGTCGCATTAAGCACCGTGACCAGGCGCTGCGCCGGCGCGTTGATCAGGAACAGGAGCTTTGCGTACAGCTCTTCCTTCGCCGGCATCGTCGCCAGCGCCTTCACTTCGTCGACGCTCAGCAACTTGCCGTCAACAATGCCCAGCTTGAAATGAAACTCTGCCGCATTCTCCCCGGCCCACTTGGCGACCACCTTGGCCAAAGCCACCGGATCACCCGCGGTAAACGCCACCGAGTTCACGCCCTTGAGCCCCTTCAAAGCGGCCTCAACCTGCGTGCCGGTGCCGGAGATGGCCGCCAGCTTGTTCTTGACCACGCGATACTTACCACCCGCCTCGCGGATGACCTTGCGCAGCTCAAAGTCCTTGGCCACCGTCAGCTTTGAAAATGTGCCGATAATCGCCGTCGTCGAGGTCTCCAGCTCTGATGCCAGCAACTGGACCTTCTCCGCTTTCTTGCCTCTCGAAATCGCCATTGCCCTGCTCCCTCAAACGATCATGCCTGTGCGCATCAGCCTGCACCGGCTGGTCCCTAACTCCCTGTTCCCTGCTTCTTAGTGCTTGCCGGCCGCGTCTGCAACAGCAGAATCCAACGGAACGCCGGGGCCCATCGTCGAGCTCAGCGTGACGCTCTTGATGTACTTGCCCTTCGCCGCCGAAGGCTTGCTGCGCACAATCGCACCGATCACCGTGGTGGCGTTGTCAATCAGCTTCTGAGGATCAAAGCTCAGCTTGCCAACTGGCACATGCACCAGGCTGGTCTTGTCGGCGCGAAACTCCACCTTGCCGGCCTTGATCTCTTTTACTGCCGCTGCCACATCCAGCGTGACGGTCCCCGTCTTGGGATTCGGCATCAGGCCCTTCGGACCGAGCACCTTGCCCAGACGACCAACCACCTTCATCATGTCGGGCGTAGCGATCAGCGCGTCGAAGGCGGTCCAGTTTTCTTTCTGGATCTTCTCCACCATCTCCTCGCCGCCCACAAAATCGGCGCCAGCTGCAGTGGCATCCTTTTGGCGATCGCCAGTGGCGATTACGGCAACAATCTTGGTTTTGCCCAGCCCGTGCGGCAACACAACCGTTCCGCGCACCATCTGGTCCGCGTGACGCGTATCCACGCCCAGGCGCATGGTCAGATCGACAGTCTCGTCGAACTTGGCGTACTTCACCTGCTTGAGAAGCCCGACGGCCTCGCCAAGTGCATACGCCGGCTTGGACACAGCTGCGCGCGCCTTCACAATATTCTTGCTGACTTTTCTTGCCACTTTTGTTCCTCGTCTCCCACCGCTCTTGCCAGCCCCGCTTTGCAGGGAACCCGGAAGTGCTGGCCGCAATTGCGACGCCTTGTGCGTCCTGCGACAGTTCACTCGAACAGGCTCAAGAACCGTGGTGCTTATGACTGCTCGGGGATTTCCCCCAGGCACATCCTTCAATCATAGCCAATCGCCAATGAAATTGCAAACCTCACTCTTGTCCAACGCAAGATGAGCCTGAGCGGGGGAGTTGATTCCAACGCAAGATGAGCCTGAAGGAGTCTGAGCGGGCAAGCTGAGGATGGATGATCAGCGTGCTTGGAGCAGAGAAGTTGA
>Ga0182018_10000176_pt1 | contig 84056 bp, 77 predicted proteins | sample 812P2MmetaG_FD_120490 | JGI IMG/M metagenome (GOLD analysis project Ga0182018, IMG submission 120490) | Permafrost microbial communities from Stordalen Mire, Sweden - 812P2M metaG | ecosystem: Environmental > Terrestrial > Soil > Wetlands > Permafrost | place: Sweden: Stordalen | collected... | reverse complement strand
AGCGTCTCTGGCGGCAGAAACCGAGTTCGTTATCGGGACCGCTCCCTCACGGTCGCGGCTCGGTATCGGCGGATTGCGTTTCCGAGCCGCGCGCGTCAGCAAGCGGTTTCAGCTTCAACCGAAAACGACGAGGTCTCGACCCAGCAGCCTGAAGGCTGCGCAACATCGGATATGCTGAACTTCATGCGCATTGCAACGCTCGCGGTGTGTGCCGCGTTCCCTTGGGCCATCTATGCCCAGCCCGCCGATTTGGTTTTGATGAACGGCAAGATCGTCACCATGAACGCGGCGGCGCCCACGGCGCAACTGCTGGCGGCGCGCGGCGACCGGATTGTCGCTCTGGGGGTGAATGCCGATGCGCAGAAGTGGGTCGGGCGGAATACCAAGGTGATCGATTTGAAGGGCCAACTGGCGATTCCGGGATTCATCGAGGGGCATGGACATTTTGTGGGGATCGGCGAGTTCCGGCAGGGATTGGATCTGCGGGAGGCGCGGACTTGGGAGGATATCGTGGCGCAGGTGGCGCGGGCGGCCAGGCAGGCGAAGCCGGGCGAGTGGATCGTGGGGCGCGGATGGCACCAATCGAAATGGGACAAGGCGCCGGAGCCGAACGTCGAGGGCTTTCCCTTCCACACGTCGCTCGATCAGGTCTCACCCAATAATCCGGTGCTGCTGACGCACGCCAGCGGGCACGCGGTTTTCGTCAACGCGCAGGCGATGGAAGCGGCGAAGATTACGCGGGACACACCCAATCCGTCGGGCGGCGAGATTCTGAAAGATGCGCAGGGCGATCCCACCGGTCTGCTGCGCGAGACGGCGCAAGGGCTGGCGAACAGTGCGCACAATGTGTGGCTTGACAAGCGTACGGCGACGGAGCGGGCAGCCGATCTGCGGAAGGCGATCGATCTGGCGGCGAAGGAATGCATCTCGAAGGGAATTACGTCGTTCGAAGATGCAGGGTCGCCTTTCGCCACGGTGGATGTGTTCCGAGCCATGGCCGAAAAGCACGAATTGCCGCTGCGCATGTGGGTGATGCTGGGGGCGGGCACGACCGCGCAACTGGCGGCCAATCTCGACCGATACCGGATGATCGGCGTGGGCGACAATCATCTAACGGTGCGGGCGATCAAGCGGTATATGGATGGCGCGCTGGGTTCCCGCGGGGCGTGGCTGCTGGAACCGTACACCGACAAGCCCGATAGCACGGGGCTGGATATCGGCGACATCCCCGACCTGAAGCGGATCGGCGAACTGGCGATTCAGCACGATTACCAGTTCTGCATCCACGCCATCGGGGACCGCGCGAATCGCGAGGTGCTCAATATTTACCAGCAGGTGTTCGAGGACCATCCCGATAAGAAGGACCTACGGTGGCGGATCGAGCATGCGCAACACTTGAACGCGGCGGATATTCCGCGCTTCGGAAAGATGGGCGTGATTGCGGCGATGCAGGGAATTCATTGCACGTCGGACGCGCCGTATGTGCTGCTGCGGCTGGGTCCGCAAAGGGCGGAAGAAGGCGCTTACGTGTGGCAGAAGCTCATGAAGAGCGGCGCCGTGGTGGCGAACGGAACGGATGCGCCGGTGGAAGATGTCGGTCCGCTAGCGTGCTTCTATGCGAGCGTGAGTCGCAAGCTGAAAGACGGTACGGTGTTTTATCCCGACCAGCGGATGAGCCGCGAGGAGGCGTTGAAATCGTACACATGGAACAACGCTTACGCCGCGTTCGAAGAGAAGCTGAAGGGGTCGTTGGAAGTGGGAAAGCTGGCCGATATCACGGTGCTTTCGCGCGATATTATGACGATTCCGGAAGACGAGATCCTGTCGACCGATGTGGTGTATACGATCGTGGGGGGCAAGGTGGTCTTCCAGCGGTGAACGCTTTTTCACCGCAGAGACGCGGAGACGCTGAGAAAAACAAAGTCAAAACCGGAGAACGCCGAGGGGGCAGAGGCCGCTGAGGCGTCAGCTTCTCGGGTTGTCTTTCCTTGACGGGTGTTCCTCTGCTGTGAATACGTCTTTCAGGCCTGGATATCAGCTTGCTCGCGATACGCACCTCTTGATATCCTTTAAATTAAGCCGACTTCCCAGTATTTCATTTTGTTACAGGAGAAAAAATGGCAGTCAAAGTAGGTATTAACGGCTTCGGCCGCATCGGCCGGAATGTTGTCCGTGCAGGCTTGCACCGGAACGATGTGGAGTTCGTGGCGGTAAACGACATCACCGATACGAAGACTCTGGCCCACCTTTTGAAATACGATTCCGTGCTGGGACCGCTGACGGAAACGGTTCACGCGGATGCCGATTCGATCACCATCGGCGACAAGAAGATCAAAGTCTTCGCCACCAAGGACCCGGCGCAGATCGACTGGAGTTCGCTCGGTGCGGAAGTGGTGGTGGAATCCACCGGCTTCTTCACGGACGCGAAAGACGCAGTGAAGCACCTGCACGGATCGGTGAAAAAGGTCATCATTTCGGCGCCGGCGAAGAATGAAGACGTCACCATCGTGCTGGGCGTGAACGACAGTGCGTACGATCCTGCCAAGCACAATATCATTTCGAACGCCTCCTGCACGACGAATTGTCTGGCGCCGGTGGTGAAAGTGCTGCACGACACTTTCGGCATCGTGAAGGGATCGATGACCACGATCCACAGCTATACCAACGATCAGAAAGTTCTGGATTATCCGCACAAAGATCTGCGGCGCGCACGGGCGGCTGCTCTCAACATGATTCCCACCACCACCGGCGCGGCCAAAGCGATCGGGCTGGTGATGCCGGCATTGAAGGGCAAGCTGGACGGTTATTCGATGCGCGTTCCCACACCGGATGTCTCGGTGGTGGATCTGGTCGCGGTGCTGGCCAAGCCGACGACGGCGGAAGCGGTCAATGCGGCACTGAAGGCGGCCGCTGAAGGACCGATGAAGGGCATTCTGGCGTACACCGAAGATCCGGTGGTTTCGACCGATATGCTGCACAATCCGAACAGCTCGATTGTGGACTCGCAGATGACCAAGGTGCTCGATGGCGACCTGTTGAAGGTGATTTCCTGGTACGACAACGAGTGGGGTTATTCCTGCCGCGTGATCGATTTGATCGCGTTTTTGGTGGCAAAGGGGCTGTAGGACCGCTCCCTCACGGTCGCGGCTCGGAAAGAGGGTTGCGGCTAATGATCGGGGGCGTTATAGCCCACGCGCCAATGGGCTTGCAGGCGTGGTAGTCCGCGCGGCGGGATTACCTTCACTTCCACGTGATGGTATTTCCCGTCGTGTGCCTGGTTTTCGGGCGAATAGCCCAGTATGTAGCGATTCCGCAGTTCAATTCCAATCTTCTTAGCGACGTCGGGCAGATCGGCCGGGTTGGCGAAGAACATTCGCCCGCCGGTTTGCTCGGCGATGTGCGATAACAGCTCCGGTCCGCCCGCTTCTTCGGGAGTGCTGCCGCCTCCGAACACTCCAATGGCGTAGATCAGCACGTCGCTTTCCTGGATGAGGTCTTTCACTTCCCTCAGCGTGTAGCGGCTATTGTTGTCGCCGCCGTCGGAGATGATCAGGAGGGTTCGCTTGTTCTTCTTGGATTTGTGCATCTCGTGGAGAGCCATGTAGATGGCATCCAGGAGCGCGGTGGAACCTTTGGACTTCGAAAAAGTGAGCTGCTCTTCGATGGTTCCGGTGTCTTTGGTGAGCGGCACGACGAGACGAGGCCTGCTATCGAACTCCACCAGGAAGAATTCATCTTCCTGATCGGAGATTTTGAAAAACTCGGCGGCTGCCATGCGCGAACGCTTGAGCTTGTCGCCCATACTGCCGCTGGTATCGAAGACCAGGCCCGCGGCGATGGGTTCGTCGTCCATGGCGAAGGCCGAGATGGTCTGCAGCACCTTGTCGTCGTAAACCTTGAAATTCTCCTTTTCGAGGCCGGAGACGGGGCGGTTCAGCGGGTCGTTGACGGTTACCGGAATCAGAACAAGGTTGGTGGTGACGCGGATGTTGGCGGGGGGCAGCGTGTCTTCTTTGGGCGCAGGTTTCGGGCGCGGCGTGATGTTCACGTCCTGCCCATGGAAGAGCAGGGGGGCGAGCAGCAGCGTCACCGCACCGGCCACAAGGTAGACGCCGCGGGATTTCATGCACGTTCCGCGATCGCCTCGATCTGTGCGAGGTGGTTCAGATCGTGGCCGGCCATGGTCTCGACGACTACCGCGACGGTCATATCGCCGCGCTCCGGATGAGTCAGCTTTTTCGCCAAATCGCCGGGCCGCATAGCGGTGATCAGGCGCACATTCCAGTCTCGGACGGCTGCAAAAACAGACAGCGCGGTGTGGGTGTCGCACCCGTCGTACTGGTTTGCCCAGAGATCCTGGTCGAAGGGCTGGATCACGTGGTGGTCCTGCGACAGAGCCTGTCGAAGACGGAATGCGAACACGATTTCGCAGTCTGCAAGGTGACAAACGATCTGGCGCGCGCTCCATTTTCCGGGCGCGGGCGCCTGCTCTACATGCGAGCCAAGCCGCTCAATCAGGAACTTCATCCGCCCGGCGGTCTCGTCAATCACCTCTCGGGCCGGGGCATCGCCCAGAAATTTCGCGTATGGATTAATTGCCATTTGTCTCCTGCCTCCCTGCCATACAATCTTACTCCGCCGCGGGCGCCCGGCCGGCAGGCACCGGGAGGACATCGGGAGCGAGCACACGAGCGTCGAGCCAGCCGCTCTCGGCGAATTGGCGGGGCGAGGGAGTGAAGACGATTTTGTAACTGGTGTCGTCGAGGGGCGCTTCCGGTACGCCGGATTTCTGCGGATAAACCAGCGCCAGATATTTCAGGATGGTATAAATGTCGCCCTCTTCGGGCTGGCGCAACTCGTAGCCGTTGGAGCGGAAATGAATGGACGCTCCCTTGTTGGAGAGGCTCCAGGCGAGGAACGCGCAGCAGTCCACGGCATATTCGAACCAGGTGTCGAGGTGGGGCGGGATGTCGCGGTCGAGGAACATTTCGACGGTGCGCTCCTGTTCACGCGCGAATTCGCGTACCTGAAGGGCGCCGGTGTGTGCCGAGGCTTTCCAATCGAGATGGCGGGCGCTCTCCAGGGCCTCGTAGGGGCGGATGCGATAGAAGTCGCGCCCCAGGCCGCGATAGTGAGTTTCGATTTCGCCGTCGATGCCGGACAGAAGGTCCTCAAAGCCAGGCCAGGGATCGATGGCGGGATAGACGATCATCTCGCGGCCGAGGGTGACGCGCGCCGATTTCTCCAGGAAGCCGAAGGGGAAGGAGGTGAGGAAGGCGAAGCTGTTCTGGCGGTAGACACCGCGTTTGGGAAAGCGGACCTCGATGTTCTCTTCGAGGGTGGCGCCCCCGGCGATCAGCGGGAAGTAGACACCCGATTTCAAGGTCGGGCTGTTGGGGTGGCGGATTCCTTCCACTCGAATGGAGAAGGAAGGCATGAGCCATTTCTGATTGCGGACGAAGAGTTTGCCGGGAACGGAGCGGCCGGCGGGGATATGCTCGGGGACCAGGAAATCGAGCTGCAGGGCGGCGAGGCAGAGACGGCTGACGAATCCGGAGACCAGCAGGGTGGCTAACATGGCCGCGAGGATGAGGAAGAGCAGGTTATTGGCGGACGCGATAGCGGCCAGGCCGACGAGAACGATGGCCAGGATGAACAGCGCTCCGCCGCGGGTGATCTTGTAGCGGATGCGCCGGGTGAGGGCTTCGCGAAGGTGCGCCCAGAGATTGTTCACGTATGTCAATTCTACCGCCGGGGGAAGGCCGGGCTGCCGCCCGGCAGGCAAGCTAAAGCAAAGCTAAAGCATGCCCCACGACTGCAAACACCAACCATTTGTGGGATAAACTTCAGCTGGTCCAGGGCGAACCCCTGGCTCAGTAAAGGTGCGAAAAAGCCAGTCACCGTTCGGCCAAAAATATTTTGGCAATGGTTTCAGGCGCTTGGCGCAGCGGCGCGGCGGGGCTTTCGGTGAGTGAATGCTACTGTCGCTGCCATAGGAAGCTTGCTTGGGCGGGCAGCTTCCGATGCGCCACGAGACTCGTCCGGCTGGCAGGCGGTGCCCCGGACGGGTCGTGGCGGACTATTCCAATGAGAATCATTTTGCAGATATGCGTTTGCGCTTTGTTGGCGGCGTCGACGGGACTGGTGGTGTGCACCATCGAGCTGGTGCAAAGCGCGACAAGTACGGTGTCCGCTCTGCCGGCGGAAGTCATTGCGACGCGGGCGGCGTTGGTGGATGAGGTTCGGGCGGCGCGGAAAGACGCGCTGGTGCGAAGCGAGCGGCAAGTGGCTGCGCTGCGCAAAGACTTGATGGCGGAAGCGGGCGAGATCCGCGAGACGGCCGACCGGCGCGTGGGCGATACGCTGGCGCGGGCCGATGCGGCGCTGCAGACAGTCGAAGAGGCGCGGGGCGATTTGCAGCCCGTCCTGGCCGCGGCGCAAGGAACGCTGCACGAAGCCGGCCGCACCGTGACAGATCTGCATCCGCAGTTGCTGGGGCTGGTGGCGGCGTCGAAGGTGACGGCCGGCGAGACGGCGCAGACGATGCGCGATTTCCGGAGCGTGGTCCCGAGTTTCATTACGCAAGGACAGCGAATCAGCGCCAACGTGGACACGGCGACATTGCAGTTTTCGGGCGTGGCGAGCAATCTCAACCGGCTGACGAAGCCGAAGTGGTACGACCGGCTGCTGGGCTACGGACTCAACGGCGTGGTGATCTACCGCGATCTGAATCCGGTCACCAGCCTTACCGTGAGGGGCCTGCAGTTCCTGACTTCACATTAAGGAGATCACGATGGTAAACGCTCTTTCCATTAACGGCGGCGGAATCCGCGGGATTTTGCCATGCAGCGTGCTGGCATCGCTGGAACAGCAGACGGGAAAGCTCACGCGGGAGATTTTTTCCTACGTTGCGGGGACAAGCACGGGAGCGCTGCTGGCGGCCGGGATCGCGGGGGGGATCCCTGCCAGCGAATTGCTTGCGGTGTACACCAAGCGATCAAAGGAGGTTTTCACTCCAACCGGTTTAGTCGCGAACGCCAAGCGCGTGGTCGATGGGTATATGTACGATCCCGCGAACCTGCAGAAGGTGCTAGCCAGCATTTTCGGGAGTGCAGCGGCTTGGAAGATCAACGATTGTCCGATCGGGATCTGCATCGCGGCGACGGCGGTGAACGGCCACGATTGGTTTTTCGTGCGGGACGGGGTTCGGAATGCGAGAACCACGGGGACGATGAAGCTGATCGACGCGGCGGTGGCATCGGCTTGCGCGCCGACGTATTTCGATCGGTGGCCGCTGACAGTCGACGGGCAAGCGCTGGCGTTCTTCGATGGGGGAACGGGCGGGCTAGCCAATCCTTCTTATCAGGCCTGCGTGGAGATGTTCGAATACGACAGTTTTGTGGCGGCGCAGACGCGGCTGGTGTCGCTGGGGACGGGATTCTATCCCGGGTCGGACACACCGCCCAGGGGACTGATCGCTACCGTCTCCTGGGCCACCGACACGCTGGTGGACACTTCCGAGGATTGGGTAGATCGCGCGGTCCAGAGGCAGTGGCCCGGGGTGCAGCAGAAGTTCGATTGGCAATTGACTGCGAATATCCCGATGGACGACCTCGCCGGCATTCCAGCGCTCGAAGCGGCTGGAAAAACGGCCGCGGCGAGCATCGATTGGAATCAAGTCTTAGGAGTGTAGCATGAGGCATTCGATCATTCCCGCCTTGTTCGCCGTTGCGGCGTTCGGGCAGACTACAACGACGCCTGTCAATTTTCCCGCGGTCCCGTTGCCGGCCGCCGTATCGGCATTTGGCGAATTTAATCAGCTGGGGAATCCACGGTTCACGATGGGCATTTCGGCGATTTACCCGGTGGTGGGCTCAGCGGGAGTTTACGGTACGACGACCGCCGACATTCTGCCCGAATTAGCGGTAGATCCCACGACGAAAAAGAAGTTTTATGCGATTTCGGCGTCGCTTCGTCAGGGATTCCACAAGGATCTAGTGGACACGGGACACGCCAGTTTTTTGATTGGTGGGGATGTGGGGCCGAGCTTTTCGCAATCGCAGACATCGGGTTTCAACGTTAACTTCTCGTCTTCTTTTGTAGCGACGATGATTTATCAAGTTACTCCGGTGTTCAGTTTTATCGTGCCGGTGAGGATGCTTTACGTGACGGGCATCGGGTGGAATCCGATTGCCGAGGCGGGGGTGCTGATTAACCTGAAAAACCTGCCCAAGGCAAAGTAGAGGCGTAGCGATGCAACAACATGTGCTGAATCTTGTGATGGGGAGCGCGGGAGCGCTGGTGTTATCGGCGGCGGCGCGGGCACTGCCGGAGCCGACACCTCTCGGGTCGCGCCTCTACGCGTGGTTTTATCAGTTCGCGCATCTGGTGTTGGCGAACTTCGACAAGGTGCAAGTTGCCAATGACGTCCAGTCCAGCGGCCATTAACCTGATCAAGGAATTCGAATCGCTTCGGCTGGAAGCTTATTTGTGTCCCGCGGGCGTATGGACAATCGGTTGGGGCCATACCGAAGGGGTGCGGGACGGATTGCGTATCACGGAAGAGTTGGCGGAAGAGTTTCTGCGCCGCGACGTCGCGCAGGTGGACCAGGGCCTGGCGACGGTGATTCACGCGCCGATGACGCAGGGGCAACATGACGCGCTGGCGTCGTTATGCTTTAATCTGCGCGGCGGCGCGCAGCGGTTGCCATCGATTGCGCCGCATCTGGTGGCGAAGATTCATGAGGGCGATTACGCAGGCGCGGCAGACGAACTGTTGGATATCGATCGGGCGAATGGCAAGGTGCTGCCGGGGCTGGTTCGGCGGCGCGCGGCGGAACGGGCGTTGTTCGTGGGAGCGGACACCTAGCGTTGCGCTCAGAATTCCGCAGATTACGTTTCAACCGGAAACCGATCGGTTGAAGAGACATCGCAGGCTGAGCTTCAGGCCGGGCTGTCGCCCGGCTGGACAGCTAAAGGTTACCCCACATCGGGAAGGCCGGCGATTTTGTGGGATAAGCTTTAGCTTGTCCCACCGAGCGGAGCTCGCTCTGGCCCTCGGACCTCCTTCCGAGCCAGGACCGCCAGGGAGTGGTCTTCCGACATAACTGGCATTCTGCATGACGCAGTACACTAGGCGAATAATTCGCGCGGGTCGATCTTGGCGCGTTTCTTGGCGGAGTGCGCGGTCAGAAAATCGAGAAACGGCTTCATGGAGCGGAAGCGGGTGAGCACTTCGTTAAAGAACTGCGGGGTAGTGGCCAGTTGCGGTTCGAGCGTCACGTACAGGAAAAGGCTCTTAAAGCGCAGCAGGTCGGCCGCCGGATGCGTCGCGGGAAAGCCCTTGGGGACGCGCGAGAGTTGATCCCCCTGCAATTCTCCCAACGAGCGGCGCACAGCGGGAGCGGCCAGAATTTTGCGGAGCTTCTGGTGGTTCTCGGCGATGTGCCCACGGATTTCGAGGAGTACCTCAGGCTCCGGCATGTATACTCCTCCACCGACCGCGACTTCCTTGTGCGAGACGTGCACGTAGTAGCCCCCATACTTGTGCGGACCCGTGCCACTACGGAAAAAACTGGCAGCGATGTGGTCTTTGTACGGCGTCTTGTCCTTGCTGAAGCGGGTATCGCGATAGATGCGATAAATGGCCTTCGCGGGGTCGGTGGCGTATTCCGGAGCGAAGCTTTTCATCGCCCCGTTCAGCGATTCCACCAGGTCGCGCATGGGTTGCTTGACCTGCTCTTCGAAAGTGGCCTTGCGCGGCTGAAACCAGTCACGGTTATTATTTCGCGCTAGCGCGCGGAAGAACTGCAGGGCTTCCGGCGGAAAGCCGGGAAAACGCGAACTCATCGAATCCCTCCCTTATAATTGAAATAATGCCCATCCCGGAAGAGACGCGTCTGCGTCTCGCCGAAATTCCTAATCTAACCGTTTTCACCGACACCCCGCTCTCCCGCTACACGCGATTCGGCATTGGCGGCCCGGCCGATCTCTACGCCGAGACCGAAAGCGCCGAAGCTTTCATCGCCGCGCTCGCGGCGGCGCGATCGAGCGGCATGGAGATCGTGGTGATTGGCGGCGGCACCAACCTGATCGTGTCGGACGAAGGCTTTCGCGGAATCGTACTGCGTTATCGCGGCGACCGGATGTTGGAATCGAATTGCCGCGTGCAGGCCGACGCCGGCGCGGTGTTGCAGGACCTGGTCGATTTCACCATTGCGCACGGGCTCGGGGGGCTGGAGACACTCTCGGGCATTCCGGGGTCTGTGGGTGCGGCGGTGTATGGCAACGCCGGGGCTTACGGGCACGCGCTCGCGGAGCGGGTGGTCAGGGTCCGCTTCTATGATGGGCAGACGGTACGCGTGTTCGACAACGAGGAGTGCGAGTTTCGGTATCGCGAGTCGATTTTCAAACTTCATAAGGACTGGATCGTCTTCTCGACGGAACTGCGCTTGGATGCCGGCGACGCGCGTGTGTTGCGCGAGACGGCCGATTCGATTCTGAAGGTCCGCAACGAGAAATTCCCCGTGACGATGAAGTGCGCGGGCAGCATTTTCAAGAATCTGATCGTGAAGGACCTGCCCGCAGATGTGGCGGCGCAGGTTCCCGGAGCGGCCATCCGTGAAGGCAAGGTGCCGGCGGCCTGGTTTCTGGAACAGGTCGGCGCCAAGGGGATGGTGCGCGGCGACATTCATGTGGCGAGCTACCACGCCAACCTCATTTACAACGCGGGCGCGGGGACGGCGGCCGACCTTTGCGCGCTGCTTCGCGAACTGAAGGCACGGGTGGTGGACCGTTTCGGCATCGAGCTCGAAGAAGAAGTGCAATATGTGGGGTATCCGGACTAAAGTAACGCCCTTGCGCCGACGATAGATCGGTGGATGACCGATCCACTCCTTACGGCGACTGCTCGCCGGTATGTCCGGCGCATGACTTTGGCGATAGCGGCTGATGCGGACATCCTGGATCGCCGTTTTCGGACGATTCTGCGGCAACGTGGCTACAATCCTTCCCAGTTACGTGCCTTTCTGGCGATCACGCCGGCGGCGGCTTCCCGCCTATCGACTCTCAATCGGTTTATCGAGCAGGTGGAGTACAACGGCCGCCGTCTGGCTAAGCTGAATGTCGACCCGGGCGAAGCGAGGGAGACCCTGAAGGCCTTCGGACCGCTTCTGGAAGCCGTGCTGCCAGGACGTTTCGAGCCTGCGCGTGAACAACTTTACTTAATCACGGTACTGGCCCTGAAGGAGGCTTTCTATCAGGTTCGCGAGGCTGAGGCGCAGGCATTTTTTGGGCTGTATCAAGCCGAAATCGAGGCAGAAAGCCTGGAGGACTTGCTGGGTCGCTTTGTGCGCATCCTTACGCGCACCTTCCGTGCCGGCACCGGCCGATTGTTGCTGGTGGAGGATCCACTGAAGGGGCCTCTAGCGCAGCCTTTTTACGTGGAACGCGGGCACGCGCGCGAGAAGCTTATCGCCGACCCTGAAATGCGCGGCCACTTCGCATCCTACTGGTCATTTCCGATAGGCGCTGCGGGTTTGCTGCAATTCGGATTCGATCAGCCCTATCCATGGCTCCCGCGAGAGCTAACACTCCTGAAGGCGGCCGCGGAGCGCTGCCTGGCGGCCATCGAAAAGGCGCGCATGCAGACGGAGATTCGCTGTTGGGAAGCCAAGGCCTGGCGCGCGGAAGAGGAAGAGCGCCGCCGTATTGGACGCGAGTTGCACGACGAGGCCGGACAATCGCTGCTGGCATTGCGGTTACAACTGGAGATGATGGAGCGCGATGCCGGAGCGGAAATGCGGGCTCGTTTGGCGGAAGCGCGGGGAATTGCGGAGCACACGGTGAATGAACTGCGGCGAATCGTAGCGGCCCTCAGTCCGTCGGTGCTGGAGCGGCTCGGGCTGGAGGCGGCCATTCGCCAACTGGCAGCGCGAGTCGGAAAAACGCATGCGGCCGCCACCCGGGTACGGATCTCGGGTAACTCGACACGGCTTTCCAGACAATCTCAGGAAGTGATTTACCGGGTTGCGCAGGAATCGCTGCAGAACATCGCGAAACATTCTCAGGCTACGCGGGTAAACCTTTTGCTGCAATCCACCGATAGGAATATCAGGTTGAGCGTTTCGGACAACGGAGCCGGCTTCGGGAAAGAAGCGGCTTTGAGCAAGCCGATGTCATTCGGTCTGGCAGGTATGCGCGAGCGGGCACGGCTGCTTGCAGGCGACCTGTGCATTCGCAGTGCGCCCGGTAAAGGTGTGAAGGTGGTGCTCACGTTGCCGCAAGACTCTGCCGCGGGGAATCATCATGGCCAAAATTCGCATATTGTTAATTGACGATCATACGTTATTCCGGCAGGGTATTCGAACACTGCTGTCGATGGAACCTGACCTGGAAATCGTCGGGGAGGCTGGTAACGCTATGGATTCGGTAGCCGCTGCCAAGCAGTTACGTCCCGACGTCGCTTTGATGGATATCGGGATGGCCGGGATGAGCAGCTTCGAAGCTACACGCCAGATCCGGAAGGAACGGCCGGAGACCAAGATCGTTTTCCTGTCGATGTATGACGACGAAGACTACCTCGCCGAATGCGTCGAGATCGGCGCGAATGGTTATGTCCTGAAGGACAGCCCCTCGGACCAGTTGGTGACCGCGATCCGCGAGGTGCACCGGGGGGGGAGTTACCTGAGCCCCCGGTTACTCACGCGTCTGGTGGATGGCTTCCGCGAACAGGGGAACCATGCGGTACGCCAGCCGCGCTTCGGCACTTTGACGAAACGCGAGCGCGAAATCCTCAAGATGCTGGCGGAAGGCAGGTCCGTGAAAGAGATCGCCACGGGATTCGACTTAAGCGTCAAGACTGTAGAGGCGCACAAGTTCAACCTGATGCGCAAGCTGGACATCCACAACAAAGCGCAGCTGGTGCAGTACGCCATTCAGAAGAAGGTCATCCGGCTGAACGAGCCTGTGGGCGTTTAGAACGAGTCCGGGAATCCACGTGTGTATCCTGTGACACGCCAACCGCATTTCATAAAACCTTAAGAGTCAATAACTTCTCTGCTGGTGCTCGATCTGCTTCTTCCTTCCCCGTCGGGAGGATCGGAAGATGCTCAGAGCAGAAGATCAAATCAAGAAGCTGGCGGCTTTCACCGGCGTGGTATTGATGGCGACTGCGGAGGCGCTGGCGCAGGACAACACCACGCGCTCGGCGCGCAGGATCGTAGTCAGTATTACCGACCGGAAATTGGCGGTTCTCGATGCCGGCCGGGTGATGAAGATCTTCCCGACCGCCGTAGGCGCGCCCGCGTCGCCGAGCCCCGTCGGCGTTTACAAAATCGTCAACAGCATCCCCGAGCCCACCTGGTATTACCGCGGCAAGATCGTCGGTCCCGGAAAAGCCAATCCGCTCGGCACCCGCTGGCTGGGCCTGAGCATCAAGGGTTACGGCATCCACGGCACCAACGTTCCTTCCTCTATCGGACACAACGCTTCGCACGGATGCGTCCGCATGCGCAACAAGGATGTCGAGGAGTTGTTCGGAATGGTTGCAGTGGGAGACCAGGTGGAACTCTACGCCGACCGGACTCCCGAGCTGGATCGGATTTTCGGTGAGACGGCTGTGACGGCAGCGGCACAGTAAGGTCAAAGGAGAGACTTCGATGACGAGCGTTATGGGTTGCGTATTGATGGCTGCCATCACGTTCCCGGTGTCGTTTTTCGTCGCGCGCACCTGCCTGCGCGGCGTGATTCGCATCGTCACCGGGTCGGAACACCGCGATGTGCTATGATCGCAGCCGTGAAGGGATGGCACGCGGTTTTTGCCGCGCTCCTGTTCTTCTGTTGGGGCGCGAAGGCCGCTGACGATCCAGGCGGGGCTGCGCGGGAGTTGGCCCGCAAGACGGCGGTGTTCGCAGGAAGAGGCGGTCTGGTCGCAGTAACCTGGCGCAATCTTTCGTCGCTGGAATCGGCCGGCAGCCAGGCCCGAACGGCCTTCGAAGAAGCTTTGCAAGAGGCCGGACTGCGCGCCGCCGACACTTCTCCTTCGGTGGAAGCGCGCGTCACCCTCTCCGAGAATGCTTCTCAGTATCTGCTGGTGGAAGAGGCATCGAAGGGCGACGACCATCAGGTTTGGATCGCCTCCTGGAAGCGCAGCGACGCGGCCGCCGTGTCGCGCGACGGGTTGGCGCTGGAGAAAAAACTGGTCTGGGAGCAGGCGGAGCAGATTCTCGACGTCGCATTCCCCCCGGCGGGAATGTTGGTGCTTTCACCGGCGAGCGTCACGCTGTACGCGCGCAACGGTTCGCAATGGGAAGCGCGGCGGACCATCCCCCTGGCGCCTGCCAAACCGTGGCCGTCCGATTTGCGCGGACACTTGCGGCTGAAGGGCGCCGGTTTTCAGGCGCTCCTGCCGGGCATGCGATGCGAAGGAACCACCGAGCCGTCGCTATCGGCGGACTGCCATGCGAGCGAAGAGGCGTGGGTGTTGGAGTCGGGCAGCCGCGGGTTGCTGTTGGCCGAGTTCGCCGCCACCCGCAACTACTTCGGCGGGCGAATCACCACGCAAAGCGGGCAACGCAAGAATGTGACACCGTTTTTTTCGGCGGCGAGCGTGGAATCGCAAGGACGGACGTGGTGGCTGCTGGCAGCGATTGATGGCCGGGTTCAAATGTTCGACGGAGCGCTCGACCCGGTGGGCGCGACCAACGCTCAGTGGGGCTCGGACATCGCCGGCACGGACGCGCAGTGCGGCGTAGGGTCGCAGGTATTGGCGACGGGCGCCGGCGACCGTGGGCAACCCGATTCGGTCCAGGCCTTCACCCTCGCCGACCGAACTCCACGGCCGCTGACCGAGGCCGCCGACTTTCCCGGGCCTGTTTTGGCCCTGTGGGCATCGGGCGCTACCGCGGTGACGGTGGTGGTGCGGGACTTGCGCTCGCAACAATATTCGGCATATGTCGTCTCGGTGGTTTGTGCAAACTAAGCGGATCGCAATACTGCTTCTGCTGGCGGGTTTCGGCCCGGCGGCGACGCGTCCGCACTATGGCGGCACGTTGCGCGTGGAGATCCGCGAATCGCCGCCATCGCCGGAAGTGTTCGGCATGCCCAAAGGGTTCGTGCTGACCACTTGGGAAGCGGGCCGGCGGGCGGTTTTCACAGCTGACGAAAACGCCCCCGGCGGACGGCCATTCCTGGACAACGTGGACATTCAGTTGGCGCGATCCCTGCGCGATCAATCGGTGGATCTCGAACTGGGTAAGGCGGATGTCGTGGAACTTGGGTTGGCGGAATTGCGCAAACAGACGGCGGGACGGAGGGTCTGGCCGTCCGCCCCGGTGCGATTAATGGCCTTGGTTTTCGGGCCGCGGATCGCCGACGCACGCGTGCGCGAAGCGCTGGCGCTGGCGGTGGATCGCAGCGCTATCCACAGCGTCCTGCTGCAAAAGCAAGGCGAGGTCTCGGGAGCGCTCCTGCCGCAGTGGATCACGGGATATGCCTTCGTTTTCGGCGCGACCGCCGACGTGGCAAAAGCGCAGGCGCTGGTGGCGGCGCTGGCGCCTGCGGACCGGACCCTCTCGCTGGCGGTGGACGAGGCAGCCAACCGCAGCATCGCCGATCGGATCCAACTCAATGCGCGCGATGCTCACCTGGCAGTGTCGATCGTGCCGGGCACAGCCAATGCCGATGTCCGGCTGGTGGAGACGCGCATTCCATCGGCGGACGCGCCCCACGCGCTGGCCAGCGTCGCGATAGCGTTCGGCTTGAATGAACCGGCGCCGGCGCGCAACCCCGAAGAGCAGTATCTGGCCGAGCGGGCGCTGCTGGATGGCTACCGCGTGATTCCTCTGTTCCATCTTCCCGACGTCTACGGCGCCGGTCCGCGAGTACAAGGTGGGCCGGCGATCGACCAACTGGGCGAGTGGCGCTTCGACAGCCTGTGGTTGGAAGACCGGCCATGATGTTCCGCACGCGTTTGCTGCTGATCTTCGCGGTGGCGCTCACCGCCGCGGTCGGCATGGTGGAGTTGATCGTTTCGAGCAGCGCGCGGCGCGCCTTCGAGAACATGGAGGCACGGCGCGTGAACGCCATCGTGGCGCAATTCGATAAGGAGTTTCGGCGCCGCGGCGAAGAGATCGTGCGCACCGTGGAAGGCATTGCGGACTCGGCGGTGGCGCGCGAGATTGCCATCACGCCGGACCCCTCGGCCTACCTGTCGGAGGCCGGCAGGTTCGCCTCCACGAATCGGCTGGATCTGTTGGAACTGGTGGCCGCGGACGGCGCTATCGTTTCGTCGGCCCAGTGGCAAGCGCGGTTCGGATATAAAGAGGATTGGCTGGCGAGCGAGCCGGATTGGCAATCGCGCCCCGCCTTCCTCAAGCGCGAAGAACTGCCGGACGCCGTAACGCTCGCGCTGATGGCCGTCCGCACGGTGGTGGCGGGCGACATGAAGCTGTACGTCGCGGGCGGGCGCGTGCTGGATCGCGAGTTCATCGCGTCGCTGGTGGCGCCGCAGGGCATGCGGGTGCTGCTCTATCGCAATCTGGCTCCGGGTTTCGCGCCGGCGGAGCTGATCGACGCCGGCGGTCCGGTGGCGTCGTCATCGCTCCTTCGTCCGTTGGTGGAGCAAGTGGAAACGCAGCGTAAGGAGGCGTTCGGCATCATCGGCCGGGGAGTTTCGGCGGAGACTTTTCACGCGTTGCCGCTGAAGGGCCGCGACAACGACGTGCTGGGCGTCCTGCTGGTTGGCAACTCCCGCCGCGATCTGGTGCAACTGGAAAGCTCGATGTTGCAGACCGCGGTGATCGTGGCGGTCACCGGCATCCTGCTGGCGATCGTGCTCAGCTGGTGGGCCACGGCGCGCATCACGCGGCCCGTGCAGCAGTTGGCGGAAAGCGCCGGCCGGGTGGCGGCCGGAAATTGGGGCGCCACCGTGGAAGTGGCCAGCCAGGATGAGATCGGACAACTGGCAGCCGCGTTCAATCGTATGACTCACGAATTGGTGGAACAGCGCGACCGGCTGGTGCAGGCCGAGCGCGTGGCGGCGTGGCGCGAACTGGCGCGGCGGCTGGCGCATGAGCTGAAGAATCCGCTTTTCCCGTTGCAGATCACGGTGGAGAACATGCAGCGCGCGCGCGAAAAATACCCGGAGCAGTTCGACGAAGTATTTCGCGAAGGGACATCGACGCTGCTGGTGGAGCTTGCGAACCTGAAGCAGATTATCGGCCGCTTCAGCGATTTCGCCAAAATGCCGGCGCCGGAAATGCAGCCCGTAAATCTGAACGATCTGGTCACGGAGACGATGCGGTTGTTCGAGGCGCAGTTGGGGAAGGCGGGCATTCGCGCCTCGGTGCAACTCGATCCGGCGCTGCGGCCGGTGCAGGTGGATGGCGAGCAGGTGACGTGGGTTTTGCGCAATCTCATCCTCAACGCCGTGGACGCGATGCCCGATGGCGGCACGCTGGCGGTGCGGACAGTGGCGCTCGGCGCGGGTGTGCGGCTGGAAGTGTCGGACACAGGACAGGGGCTCACGCCGGAGGAATGTGAACGGCTTTTTACGCCATACTACACGACGAAGACGCACGGAACGGGATTGGGGCTGGCGATCGTGCAATCGGTGGTGAGCGATCATAAGGGGCGGATCTCCGTGGAGAGCGAGAAGGGCAAAGGGACGACGTTCCGGATCGATTTGGGATGACGATGCGAAGATGGTACAGCAGGTTGAGGCTATTGCCATCTTCGAACAGGCCGACCCGGGGGTCCGCCCGGGGGTCCGCCCCACAATAACCATGGCACACCTTCTGATAGTCGATGACGATAACAGCACGCTGGCGTCTCTCTCGCGCGCGTTCCGCCTGGCGGGACATGAGGCGACGGTCTGCGACAACGCCAACCGGGCGTTGGAACTCGTGAAGTCGCAGCCGTTCGATATGATGTTGTCGGACGTCGTGATGCCTGGGAAAGATGGCATCACGCTGCTGGAAGAGCTGCGCAATCTCGGGATCTCCCTGCCGGTCGTCATGATCTCCGGGCAGGCCAATATCGAGATGGCAGTGCGGGCGACGCGACTGGGCGCCGCCGATTTCCTGGAGAAACCGCTCTCCACCGACAAGCTGCTGCTCACAGTGGACAACGTCCTCAAGCTGAAACGCCTGGAAGTGGAGAATCGCGAACTGCGGCAGCGCGTGGGGAAACACGAGATCGTGCATTCGGGCGAGGCGATGCGGCGCGTGATGGCGCAGGTGGACCGGGTGGCGGCGAGCGAGGCGCGCGTCTGCATTCTGGGCGAGACGGGGACCGGTAAAGAGCTGATCGCGCGCGCGCTGCACCAGCGGAGTCCGCGGCGCGACGGTCCGTTCGTCACCTTGAATTGCGCGGCGGTGCCGGGAGAGCTGATTGAATCGGAACTGTTCGGGCACGAGAAGGGTAGCTTCACGGGAGCCGCGACGCGCCATATCGGCAAGTTCGAGCAGGCCAACAAGGGCACGCTGTTTCTCGACGAGATCGGCGATATGCCGCTGGCGATGCAGGCCAAACTGCTGCGCGTGCTGGAAGAGCGGCAGGTGGAACGCGTGGGTGGCGACCGCACCATTCCTGTGGATGTGCGCGTGATCGTGGCCACGCATCGCAATCTCGACGAACTGGTGAAGAAAGGCGTTTTCCGCCAGGACCTGTACCATCGCATCTACGTGTTCCCGCTGTTGCTGCCCGGCCTGCGCGAGCGCGTGGAGGACATCCCCGCCCTGGTGACGCACTTTGCGGCGCAGGTGGCGGAGCAGAACGGCTGGAAGCCCAAGCCGTTCGAGCCGGGCGCGATCGAAGAGCTGCAGCGCTACGCGTGGCCCGGCAACGTGCGCGAATTGCGCAATGTGGTGGAGCGGCTGCTGCTGTTAGCGGATGGCCCCGTGGATGCGGCGACAGTCCGGCTGGCGTTGCCGGCGGCTGCGGACGAGCCTCGGCCGGCGCAAGCGGCCGGGGCGCCTGCGATCGGCGGCACTCTGGCGCAGCGGGTGGACAGCTTCGAGCGCGAACAGCTATTGGCGGAGCTGAAGCGGCACAATCAACGCATGACCGACACCGCGAAGGCGCTGGGGCTCGAGCGCAGCCACCTTTACAAGAAATGTCAGGCTCTCGGTATCGATCTGCGGGCTCTGCGACGCGGCGCCGAAGCGGGTTCGTAAGAAACGAGACACGCTAGTGCGCCCGCGCGTGCTACTTTCGAAATAGCTATGGGCAAGTTTCTGCTGGGCGTCGCCACCGGCTTGGCGCTGGTGTTTCTGACTATCGTGCTCCTGATCTTCGCGGCCCTGCGATTCCCTGAAAAGCCGCCAACAATATCCACCAATTCCGTTCTGGTGCTGCGCCTTCAGGGTGAGATTCCCGAGAAGCCTCCGGTGGAACTGCCAGCGTTGTTCGGCGGCGACGGTCCGCGCCTCACGCTTTCAGGTGTGTGGACCACGCTTAGAAAGGCCGCGGCCGACCGCAACATCAAAGCCATCGTGCTCGAGCCGGAGGACCTCGCCGGCGGCTGGGGCAAGCTGGAGGAAATCCGCTCCGACCTCGAACAGTTCCGCAAGTCCGGCAAGCCGGTTTATGCCTACCTACGGACTCCCGGCGGGCGCGAATACTACGTTGCCAGCGCGGCCGATCGCATTTATCTTGGGCCGTCCGACCAGCTCATGCTTAAGGGGCTGCGCGCGGAGCTGATGTATTTCAAGAAGACGCTCGACAAAGTGGGCGTGACGGTGGACGTGGAGCACGCCGGCAAATACAAAGATTTCGGTGACATGTTCACGCGCACCGATATGAGTCCGGAAACGCGCGAGGTCATCGGCAGCGTGGTGGACGGCCTATACGCCGCCATGGTGGACCACATCGCGGTGGGCCGCAAGAAGAGCGCCGACGCGGTTCGCGGCATCATCGATCAGGGACCGTTCACCGCGACGCAGGCGCAGAACGCCGGGCTGGTGGACGCGCTCCAATTTGAAGATCAGATGTGGAGCGAGTTGAAAGACAAGCTGCACGCCGGCGATCCGCATCGCGTCGCGCTGGACGATTATCTGAAGGTGCCGCTCGACTCGGTCGGTCTCGAAGGTAGGAGCCGCATCGCCATGCTGGTGGCGCAGGGCGACATCGTGCGCGGCGGCCCGAACGACAACGGCGCGGACGAATCGGACCTGACTTCATACGGCTTTGACAAGCTGGTACGCAAGGTGCGCGACGATTCTTCCATCAAGGGCGTGGTGCTGCGCATCGATTCGCCCGGCGGAGAGGTGGTGGCGTCCGATGAGATGTGGCGAGAGTTGAACCTGTTGAGCAAGAAGAAGCCGATGGTGATTTCGATGTCGGACGTGGCGGCGTCCGGCGGCTACTTCATGGCGATGACCGGCGACCCGATCGTGGCTTATCCGCAGACCGAGACGGGCTCGATCGGCGTGGTGTTCGGTAAGCCCGATCTGCACGGGCTATACGACAAGCTGGGCGTGACCAAGGACGCCATCCAGCGCGGCAAACACGCCGGCATAGACTCGGACTACACCGAGTTAACGCCGGAGGAGCGCCAGATGCTGCGCGACGGGATCGACGAGAGCTATCACGATTTCGTAAGTAAGGTGGCGGCGGCGCGGCATCGCAAATTCGAAGACATCGAGCCGTTGGCGCAAGGACGGGTCTGGCTCGGCAGTCAGGCGAAGAGCAACGGCCTGGTGGATGAACTGGGCGGGTTGGACACCGCGATCGACATGGTGAAGGCGAAGGCCAAGATCCCGGCGTCGGAGAACGTGAATGTAGTGATGTATCCGGGGCGGCGCAGTATTCTCGATATGCTGATGCATCGGCCTACGGATGACGCACTGGAATCTAAGCTCGCCCAAATATTCGGGCCAGTCCCGTTCCGCGCGTGGATGAAGGGCGGGATGCTGCGCGTGATGCCGTTCTGGCTGACGGTGAAGTAGCTTTAGAGGACGGATAGGTGACGCTTGCGGGCGTACTCGCGGATTTTGCTGTCGCGCGTGACGAGGCGGGCACCCAGAGCTCGCGCAGTCGCCACGATGATGCGGTCGGCAGGATCGCCGTGGAATGGCTCGGGTAGGCGGCTGCTGGCGAGGGCGATCTCGGGCGTCAAGGGCGCCACGGAAAGGCCGGGGATGGCGAGAGCGTCCCGTACCCATTGTTCGCAGGGTGTGGATAACTCGACGCGCCCTTTGGATTCGAGCAGTCCCAGTTCCCACACCGAAATCACCGAAAGGAGCAAGTTGCCGGCGGCCGCGGCGTCAGCGATCGCCTTCTCCACAGAACGGCTGAGCTCCCGCCGTGTCCCCGCCTGCATCCAAATCCAATAGTGGGTGTCCAACAAAAGCGGGGGTTCGGCCACGCTACTGGTCGGCCTCCCAGACCTCACCCGTGGGCCCGACGATGTCGCCAAGGATCTTGATCGTACCTTTCATACGCCCAAAAAGGGTGGGGGCTTTCTCGTCAACTGGCAATAGACGGGCCACAGGGCGTCCACGCTTGGTGATCACGATCTCCTGGCGGGTTTGTTGCACCTCGTCGAGGAGATGGAGGCACTTCGCCTTGAATTCGCCGGCCGCGATTGCTTTCTTCATACCATGGTCATTTTACCATGGTCATTCGTGGCGGAGCGCATCTGCGGGATCCAGCTTCGACGCGCGGCGCGCGGGCAGAAAGCTGGCGGCCGCGGCGGCGAGGGCCAATCCGGCGACTACCGCGATGTAAGTGGCGGGATCGGTCGATTTGACGCCGTAGAGCAGAGACCCGAGGTAGCGCGTAAGCAGCAGCGCCCCAGCGACGCCGGCGATGGCGCCTGCCGCCAACGTGAGGGCGCCTTCCTTCATCACCAGTGCGAGCACCGATTCGGGGGTCGCGCCGAGCGCCATGCGAATGCCGATTTCCGATCGGCGCTGTGCCACGGAGAACGCCAGCACGCCGTACACGCCGACAATGGCCATCAGGAATGCTACGCCAGCGAACGTCGAAAGCAGTACGGTATTGAATCGCGGACTGGCCGTCTGTTCGGCCATGTAGGAGTCGAGCGACTCCACTTTGGTGAAGATCCCGGCGTGATTTGCGCGCATTTCTTCGCGGAGGGCGCGCGCCACAGCCGCTTCGTCGGCGAGCGTTCGGACCAAAAAGAGGAGATCGACGGCGCCGAACTCGCTGGTATCATTAACGAACGCCTCAGGAATCGCGGGGTGATTCAATCCCTGGTTCTTAGCGTCGCCAATCACACCCACCACGGTCTTCCATTCCGATGCCCGGCCTCCCATAATTTGCTTGCCGAGCGGATCCTCCCCGGGGAAATAGGCGCGGACAGCGGCCTGATTGATTACCGCGACGGTGTTCGGGTGAGCGCGATCGTCGTCGTTGAAGTAGCGGCCCTCCACCAAATGTATACCGGTGGCTTTGAGGTACTCGCTGTCGGCACCGCATATGCCGATGTTATCGCCGCGATGAAACGGCTCCGGCAAGGGCCGGTCGGAACGCGAGAATGTGATCGAACCGACGCCGGCGAAGAGCGGTGTGCATTGGGTGAAGCTTGCCGCTTCCGTGCCCGGAATGCGGCGAAGGTAGGTCAAGAGATCGGCGGCCAGATCTTCGCGTGCCGAATTGTCGGAGTTCGGACCGTGCAGCGGGACGGAGACGATGAGAACGTGCTCGGGCTGGAACCCGAGATGATCGTACTGCAAATGCCATAGCGTTTCGAGTAGTAGCGCGGCGCCAGAGAGCAGAACCACCGACAAGGCCACTTCCACGCCGACCAGAGCGCGCCGCAGGAACTGATGCCCGCTCGCCGTGCCGCGCGCCGCGCTCTGTAAGACAGATTGCAGGTCGATTCGCCCGGCGCGCAACGCCGGCAGCGCGCCGAAAATCAGGGCGGTCGCGAGAGAGACCAGCAACGCGATCCCGAAGACCCGGAAATCGATGCCGACTTCGCTCAACCGCGGGATCTCCGCGGCGGCAAAGTGGACGAAGCCGCGGAGCGCACCTTCCACGAACAACATGCCCACCAGCGTTCCGGCCGCGACCAGGAGCGCGATTTCGGTGAACAACTGGCGCGCCAGGCGTCCGCGTGCAGCGCCGATTGCCGCCCTCACTGCCAGCTCGCGAGCGCGCGCCGACCAACGCGCCAATAAAAGATTGGCGACGTTGGCGCAGGCGATGGCGAGCAGGCACCCGGCCGCGCCCATCAGGATCAACAAGAGCATGCGGACATTGCCTGCGCGATGTTCCTGCAGCGGCTGCAAGACCAGCTTATCGTCGTGGAACAGTTCCGGGGAGTCGGCCTTGCTCGCGGCGTAGAGCGTGTCCAGATCGGCCTTTGCCTGCACTAAGGTGACGCCGGGCTTGAGCCGTCCGAAAACGGCCCATGTGAACATCCGGTCGCGGTGGCTGGCGGTAGGGGAAACGGGCAGCGTGGTGAGCAGGTCCACCTTGACGTCGACGGGATAGACAAAGGACGGCGGCAGAATGCCGGCGACGGTGTACGGCTGGCCGTCCAGGGCGATCGCGGAGCCGACAATGTCACGGCGCGCATGAAAATGGTCGCGCCAGAATGGGTACATCAGCAGCACCGTTTTGGGGCCGTTTGGAAGCTCTTCTTCCGGCCGGAACGAGCGACCAAAGGCAGGCGTGACGGCAAAGGCATCGAGGAAGTTCGCCGAAACACGGCCGGCACGCACCTCGCTCAAATCGGACGTGCCCAACAACATGCTGGTGCCGAAATGCGCCTGTGTGGCGCCGAGTGCCTGGAAGGTGCGATTGTCCCGACGCCACGCAACGTAATCCGGCGACGGGAGGAAGTCGACGCCAATGCTGGAAAACCGGATCCCAAGCCACACCAATCGGCCGGCATCGGCATAGGGCAGCGGACGCAGGAAGACGGTATCTGCGATGCTAAAGACCGCTGTGGTCGCGCCGATTCCCAGCGCCAATGAAAGCACCGCCGCCGCAGTGAACGCCGGTGCGCGCCGCAAAATGCGGGCTGCGTAGCGGACATCCTGCCAGAGGCGGCTGAAAGCGGCGAATCCGAGGACTTCGCGGGTATCTTCCCGTATGAGGGCGCGATTGCCGAAAAGGCGGCGCGCTTCCGCTTCCGCCTGCTCCCGCGTCAAGCCGGCCTCCATGAGCTGTTTGGTTTCGATCTCGAGATGAGCTGCGAACTCGTCGTCGAGATCGGCATCGGATGAACGTTGCGGAAAGAGGCGCCGCCACATGGTGTTACTCCTTGACGGGTTTCATGGTGCGGGCCACGGCGCGCACCAGTTGCTTCCAACGGGATTGCTCTTCGATCAATTGCCGCTTTCCCCGCGGCGTGAGTTTGTAATAGCGGGCGCGGCGATTGGCTTCCGATATCTTCCATTCCGACGTGAGCCAGCCCTGTTTTTCGAGCCGATGCAGCGCGGGATAGAGCGAGCCGTGCTCGATCTGCAGAACTTCCTGCGAACGGGCGCGGATGGACTGCCCGATGCCATGGCCGTGCTGCGGCCCCCACCGGAGCACCTGGAGAATGAGCAGGTCTAGCGTGCCTTGGAGGAGCTCGATACGGTCCGGCATGGCTACACTATAGCAGATTGTCTACCATAGAATGTCTACCACTGTTAACCGCACTTCAGCCGGGCTTTCGCCCGGCACTGGACAAGCTAAAGCATGTCCCACGTGGGATAAGCTTCAGCTTGTCCGGGCAAGCCGGGCGGTGCGATGTTGCGTTACTTTTCGGGAAGGCTCATAATAGGCCCCATCGCCGTTTTTGGGGTCGCCAGACCGGCCGGGAGGAGTCATGCCGCGCATTGTCCGCTGTTCGTTGATTCAGGCCACCAACGCCGCACCTCCGGAAGCCTCCCTCGAAGCTACCAAGAAGGCCATGGTCGATAAGCACGTGGACTACATCCGCCAGGCTGCCGCGGCGGGCGGGCAAATCGTGTGCCTGCAGGAGATTTTCTACGGTCCTTACTTCTGCGCCGAGCAGACCACCCGCTGGTATGACTTCACGGAGCACGTTCCCGGCGGGCCCACCATCGAACTCATGCAGGATCTGGCTCGCGAGCTGCACATCGCGCTCATCGTCCCGGTCTACGAGGTGGAACAGGAAGGCCTCTACTACAACACTGCCGCGGTCATCCACAACGATGGATCGTTCCTGGGCAAATATCGCAAGACCCATATCCCTCACGTGGCTCCCGGATTTTGGGAGAAGTATTATTTCCGTCCGGGCAATTTGGGCTATCCGGTGTTCGACCTGGGCTTCGCCAAAATTGGCGTCTATATCTGCTACGACCGCCATTTTCCCGAGGGCGCCCGCGCGCTTGGGCTGAACGGCGCGGAAATCGTCTTTAATCCATCGGCCACCGTCGCCGGCCTGAGCGAGCACCTTTGGAAGTTGGAGCAGCCGGCGCACGCCGTGGCAAATGGGTATTTCGTGGGCGCCATCAATCGCGTGGGCGTGGAGGCGCCGTGGAACATCGGCGAGTTTTACGGGTCGAGCTACTTCTGCGATCCGCGCGGCCAGATGGTGGCGCAGGCGTCGCGCGATAAAGACGAGGTGCTCACGGCCGACCTGAATCTCGATATGATCGGCGAAGTGCGCAAGACGTGGCAGTTTTTCCGCGATCGCCGGCCCGATATGTACCAGTCCCTGGTGAAGGCCTAATCTATGACCAAAGAAGAAATTATTCTCGCTAACAAAGAGTATTTGTTTCCGGCGGTATTTCACTTCTTCCAGGAGCCGCTGGTGGTGGCGCGCGCCAAGGATCAATACGTTTGGGACGCCGACGGACGGCAATACCTGGATTTCCTGGGCGGAATCGTCACGGTGAGCGTGGGCCACTGCAATGAGCAGGTGAACGCCAAAGTGAAGCAGCAGATGGACACTCTGCAGCACGTGTCCACAGTGTTCGCCAACGAACCGCAGGCGGCATTGGCGAAGAAAGTGGCGTCGCTCACTCCCGGCCGCAAACTTACGAAGTCATTCTTCACCAATAGCGGCACGGAAGCCAACGAGACCGCGATTCTGACCGCACGATATTACACCGGCAATACCGACATCGTAGCGCTGCGACATTCTTACCACGGCCGTTCCGCGGCGGCCATGACGCTGAGCGGGCAATCCGCGTGGCGGCTGGGCCCATCGCAAGCCGGAGTGGTGCACGGGCACAACGCCTATTGCTATCGCTGCCCGTTCGGTCTGACATATCCCAGCTGCGAGGTGCGCTGCGCCGAGGATATGGAGGAGTTGATCCGCACTTCCACCAGCGGACGCGTCGCCGGCTTCATCGGCGAGCCCATCCAGGGGGTCGGCGGATATATCACGCCGCCCAAGGAGTACTTCCAGATCGTCGAAAAGATCATTCGCAATCACGGCGGCATTTTCATCAGCGACGAAGTGCAGACCGGCTGGGGACGGACAGGCACGAAGTGGTTCGGCATCGAACAGTGGGGCGTAACGCCGGATATCATGACGTGTGCCAAGGGGCTCGGCAACGGCGCGCCGGTCGGCCTGACGGTGGCCAAGCCAGAGGTCGCCGATTCGGTCAAGGGCCTTACCATTTCCACCTTCGGCGGCAATCCGGTGGTCTCTACACAAGCCAAGGCTGTGATCGATTACATCGAGGAAATGAATCTTCCGGCTAACTGCGAAGAGACGGGCGCCTATCTGCGCAATCGCCTGCTCGAACTGCAGCAGCGGCATCCGCTCATCGGCGACGTGCGCGGGATGGGACTATTGCAGGCCATCGAACTGGTGGAAGATCGCCAGACCAAAGCCCCTGCGGCGGCGGCTACCGCCCGTCTGATGGAAGCGTGCCGCGATCAGGGACTGCTGCTCGGCAAGGGCGGGATGTACGGTAACGTACTGCGTTTTTCTCCTCCGATGAATATCGGCCGCGCGGACGTGGACAATTTCTTCGGAATGCTGGATAAGGCTCTGGCCAGCGTGGGGGCCATGGCAGCGGGGGGCGTGCGGTGACTCCCGCGCGCGGGCGTGCGGAACAATTTCCCGATCTGCATCCGGCGCTCAACTCGCAATCCGCGCTGGCGGAAGCCAATCGGTGCCTGTTCTGTTTCGACGCGCCTTGTACCGCTGCCTGCCCTACGCATATCGATGTGCCGCGATTCATCAAGAAAATCTCCAGCGGGAATCTGCGCGGCTCGGCACTGACCATTCTCGATGCCAACATTCTCGGGCTGAGCTGCGCGCGCGTCTGTCCGGTGGACGTGCTGTGCGAAGGCAACTGCGTGATGCACCGTTACAACCAGAAGCCGATCGAGATCGGCCGCCTGCAGCGCTACGCCATGGATCGTTTTTACGATGCGAATGGGCGGCTGCCGCTGGCCGAATCCGCAAGGCCGTTGCGCGTGGCGTGCGTGGGCGGCGGGCCGGCATCGCTCGCCTGCGCGGCGGAACTGGCGCGGCGCGGTCACTCGGCAACCATCTTCGACAATCGCCCGCTGCCGGGCGGGCTGAACACTTATGGAGTGGCGGAATACAAGCTCCGTGCGGCCGACAGCCTTCGTGAGGTGGAGCTGGTACGCTCGCTCGGCGTGGAGTTCCGCCAGGCGGAGGTGGGATCGGCTGTCTCAATCGAGGATCTGGAGCGGGAATTCGCATTCGTCTTTCTGGGGATGGGGCTGGGCGCCATGGAACGGCTCGATATCCCGGGCGAAGGCGCCGCGGGCGTGATCGACGCGCTTCGCTTCATTGAGCGCTACAAGACTTCGCACGATTTCCCAGTGGGCCGGCGCGTGATTGTGATCGGCGGTGGCAATACCGCGATCGACGCTGCCAACGCCGCCAAGCGGCTGGGGGCCGAAGAAGTCCATGTTTTCTATCGCCGCACGGCCAAGGAAATGCCGGCTTTCTCGTTCGAGTATGAGCACTCGAAAATGGAAGGAGTGAGTTTTCATTGGCTGGCGCAGCCGGTCGAAATCGTGGTGCACTACGATCGCGCCGTCGCGGTAAGGTTTGTCGAGACGCGGCTGGGTGAGCCGGGGCGCGACGGCCGTCGCCGAGTCGAACCGTTGGCTGGCGCGAAATATGAGATTCCCTGCGATATGGTGATTCCGGCGCTCGGCCAGAAGAGGCTGATGGCCGATCTGCTGAGCCAACGCGGGATCGAAATCCACGATGGCACGATTGGCGTCGACCGGCCCACCGGACGCACGGCCAACCCGCGCTATTTCGCCGGCGGCGACTGCGTGAACGGCGGCCGCGAAGTGGTCGACGCGGTGGCCGAGGGGAAACGCGCGGCGATGGCGATGGCGATGGGAGGAGGAAAATGAGAAAGAGTTTGGACAAGCTAAAGCATGTCCCACGGGACTCTTGGTGGGACATGCTTCAGCTTGTCCTGAGCGTCTGAACATGGCCGATCTCACGACTAATTTTGCCGGTATTCGCAGTCCCAACCCGTTCTGGTTGGCCTCCGGCCCTCCCACTAACTGCGGCGAGCAGATCATGCGCGCGTTCGACAAGGGCTGGGGCGGCGCCGTTTGGAAAACCATCGGCGACCCGATCCTCAACGTCTCTTCGCGCTATTCTTCGGTCGACTGGAACGGCCAGCGCATGATGGGACTGAACAATATCGAGCTCATCAGCGACCGCCCGATCGACACCAACCTGCGCGAGATCGGCGAAGTCAAGAAGCGCTTCCCGAAGCACGCCGTGATTGCCTCGCTGATGGTAGAATCGACGCGCACCGCCTGGCACGATATCGTGAAACGAACCGAAGACGCCGGCGCGGACGGGCTCGAGCTGAATTTCGGCTGTCCGCACGGTATGAGCGAGCGCGGCATGGGCAGCGCCGTCGGCCAGGTGCCCGAATATTCCTGCATGATCACCGAATGGGTGAAGGAAGTGGCGCGCACACCCGTGCTGGTGAAGCTCACGCCGAACATCACCGACATCCGCGCGGTAGCTCGTGCTGCCAAACGAGGCGGCGCCGACGGGCTTTCGGCCATCAACACCATCAATTCCATTACCGGGATCGATCTCGACACCTTCACGCCACGGCCCAACGTGGGCGGGTACTCCGCGCACGGCGGATACTGCGGGCCGGCGGTAAAACCCATCGCGCTACACCTGGTGCAGCAGATCGCCAGCGACCCCGAGGTCGGCCTCCCGATTTCGGGCATCGGCGGCGTTTCCGGATGGCGCGAGGCGGCCGAATTTTTCCTGCTGGGATGCGGCACCGTGCAGGTCTGCACCGCCGCGATGCGCTACGGCTACCGCATCGTGGAGGACATGATCGATGGGCTGAGCCAATGGATGGACGAAAAGGGTTTCCGCACCATCGATGATTTTCGCGGCTCCAGTCTTCCGAAGCTCACCGAGTGGAAGCATCTCGACCTCAACTATAGAATTGTCGCCCGCATCAATCGCCAGACTTGCATCGGCTGCGATCTCTGCTACATCGCCTGTTGGGATGGTGCGCATCAATGCATTCACCTCGACGGCCAAGCCACACCCGCGGCTGTTGAGACTGCCAGCAACGCGCGAATCGTCACCACTCCTATCGCTAAACTCGATGTGGCCGCGGTCACGCCCAGCGTCACCCCTTCCATCCGCATTCCACGCGTCGACGAGGAGGAATGCGTGGGCTGCAATCTGTGTTGGCTGGTCTGCCCGGTGGAGAACTGCATCGCCATGGAGCAGGTGGAGACGGGCAAGCCGTTCCAGTCGTGGGAAATGCGGAGCGCACAATGAACACGCTGATACGCAATGGCACGGTAGTCACCGCCAAAGAGACGCGCGCGGCCGATGTCCTGATTGAAGGCGAGCGCATTCTCGAAGTCCGCGCCGGCATTCCTGAATCGTCCGCGGAGAAAGCGATCGACGCCACCGGCATGTACGTGATCCCGGGCGGCGTCGACGCGCACACGCATCTCGATATGCCCTTCGGCGGGACCACGTCGGCCGACGATTTCGAAACAGGCACGCGCGCGGCGGCTTTCGGCGGCACCACCAGCATCGTGGATTTCGCCATCCAGGCGCGCGGCACGCGCATGCGCGACGCGCTCGACACCTGGTGGAAGAAGGCCGAAGGCCGCGCCACCATCGATTACGGCCTGCACATGATCGTCACCGACCTGGGCTCGTCGGGACTGGAAGACATGGACGATATGGTGCGCGAAGGGGTCGCCAGCTTCAAGCTGTTCATGGCCTACCCCAACGTCCTGATGGTAGACGATGCCACCATTTTCAAAGCGCTCTCGCAGACGGCGAAAAACGGTGCGCTCATCTGCATGCACGCCGAAAACGGCAGCGTGATCGACGTGCTGATCGCGCGCGCGCTAGCTGAGGGCAAGACTGCGCCGGTGTACCACGCGCTCACGCGTCCGCCGCTCGCCGAAGCGGAAGCCGTACACCGCGCCATCGCCTTGGCGGAGATCGCCGGCGCGCCGGTATACATCGTGCACCTCTCGTCGGAAGATGCGCTCAATCAGGTGCGCGAGGCGCGCGATCGCGGCGTTCCGGCCTTCGCGGAGACGTGCCCGCAGTATCTGCTGCTCTCGGTGGAAGAACTCGCGCGGCCCAATTTCGAAGGCGCGAAATACGTTTTCACGCCGCCGCTGCGCCCCAAAGAACATCAGCCGAAGTTGTGGGACGGGCTGAAGCACGACCATCTGCAAGTGGTCTCCACCGACCACTGCCCGTTCTGTTTCGAAGACCAGAAGGTGCTCGGCAAGGACGATTTCACTAAGATTCCCAACGGCGGTCCGGGCATCGAGAATCGTCTGCAGCTGATCTATCACCACGGCGTCAATGCGGGACAGCTGTCGCTCAATCGCTTCGTGGAGATCACGTCGACCACACCCGCACGCATCTTCGGGATGTACCCGCAGAAGGGCGAGATCGCTGCGGGGAGCGATGCCGATATCGTGATTTGGGATCCCGCCGCGTTGTACACCATCAGCGCGAAGACGCATCACATGCGCGTGGATTACTCCATGTTCGAGGGCTTCCCGGTGCGCGGCAATGCTCGCACGGTGCTCTCGCGCGGCGAGGTAATTGTGGATGGCGGCAAGTTTTTTGGCAGGCCGGGCCGCGGACAATTCCTGAAGCGCACGGCGCGCGGAGGAGCCTGGAAATGACGTGGGGCATGCTTCAGCTTGCCCGCTTCGGCTCAAATGATCCGAAGCTTTCGCTGAAAACAAGTGAGTTAGGCTCAAACGTCGGATCATTTTGATCCGGCGAGAGTATGATTCGATGACCGTTCACGACCCCAGCCTCTATAACGAAGACCTCGCGCCCATCCCCCTTTCGCGGCGCACGTGGGGCACGTACAACTACGCGTCTCTGTGGGTCGCCATGAGCGTTTGCATTCCGACCTATATGCTGGCGTCGGGACTCATCGCGGGAGGCATGAGCTGGTGGCAGGCCGTCGGCACTATTCTGCTGGGCAACCTGATCGTGCTGGTGCCGATGCTGCTCAACGCGCACGCCGGCGCGAAGTATGGCATCCCGTTCCCGGTGTTCGTGCGCGCGTCGTTCGGCGTGCGCGGCGCCAATATTCCGGCGGCGCTACGCGCGCTGGTGGCTTGCGGATGGTTCGGCATTCAGAGCTGGATCGGCGGGCAGGCTATCTTTTCCATGCTCAAGATTCTGTGGCCGGCGGCCGCGCAGGCTGCCGGCGGCCAATGGATCTGCTTCTTCGCGTTCTGGCTGCTGAACATCGCGGTGATCTGGCGCGGCATCGAGACGATCAGGATTCTCGAAGGTATCGGTGCGCCTTTCATGCTGGGGATCGGACTTCTGCTGCTGTGGTGGATCACCGGCAAGGCGGGCGGTCTCGGACCGGTGCTCAGTTCGCCAAGCAAATTCCATTCGAGCGCCGAGTTCGTCAAGTTCTTCATTCCGTCGCTCACCGGCATGGTGGGATTCTGGGCCACGGTCGCCCTGAACATCCCCGATTTCACGCGCTACGCCAAATCGCAAAAGGCGCAGGTGCTCGGCCAGGCTCTGGGATTGCCCGCCGCCATGACGCTCTACTCCTTCATCGGCGTAGCGGTGACGTCGGCGTCGGTGGTGCTCTTCGGCGAGGCGATTTGGGACCCGGTGGCGCTACTGGGCAGGTTTCATCAGCCGGTCGTCGCTTCCATCGCGCTGGCCGCGCTGCTCGTCGCCACGCTCAACACCAACGTGGCGGCCAACGTGGTATCGCCGTCCAACGACTTTTCGAATCTGAATCCGCGCCTCATTTCGTTCCGCACCGGCGGACTGATCACCGGCGTGCTCGGCGTCCTGATGATGCCGTGGAAGCTGCTCACCGACTTCAGCTCCTATATTTTCGGCTGGCTGGTGGGGTACTCGGGGCTGCTCGGACCGATCGCCGGCGTGATGATCGCGGATTATTTTCTGGTGCGCCGCGCGCGGCTGAACGTCGACGATCTGTACCGCCGCAACGGTGAATACGAATATCGCGACGGCATCAATCCGCGCGCCGTGGTGTCGCTGGCCGCGGGAATTGCCGTCGCACTGCTGGGCTTGGTGGTGCCGGCGGTACGATGGCTGTACGACTATGCCTGGTTTGTGGGTTTCGGCGTTTCCGGCGCCGTATACGTCGTGCTGATGCAGCGCACCGAAACGCCTGTTTGGGAGGGAGAATCATGATCGCAACCGATGCAACTGTGTCGTTAGTGTCGTTCTACATCAATGGCGCGTGGGAGCGCCCCGACGGCCGCTCCGGCGGCACCATCGTCAATCCGGCTACCGGCGGCGCTATCGCCGAAGTGCCCTACGCGGACGCCAGCGACGTGGACCGCGCCGTTCGCGCGGCGCACGATGCGTTCGTTAAATGGCGCGAAGTCCCGGTGGTGGACCGTGTGCAGGTGCTGTATCGCTTCAAGGCGCTGCTCGAAAAACATCAGGGCGATCTGGCCGCCACGCTCACGCGCGAAAACGGCAAGACCACGGATGACGCCAAGGCCGAAGTGCGCCGCGCCATTCAGATGGTGGAATTCGCCTGCGGCATGCCCAGCTTGATGATGGGCGATTCGCTGAACGACGTCGCGGCGGGCATCGACTGCAAGACCATCCGCCAGCCCATCGGAGTCTGCGCCGGCATCACGCCGTTCAACTTCCCCGCCATGGTCCCGATGTGGATGTATCCCTTCGCCATCGCCAGCGGGAACACATTCGTGCTGAAGCCGTCGGAGAAGGCGCCGCTCACGCCCACGCTGGCCGCGCAGTTACTGCACCTGGCCGGATTGCCGGCCGGCGTTTTCAACTTGCTGCATGGCGATCGCACCGCGGTCGACGCGCTGCTGCACCATCCGCTGGTGAAGGCCGTTTCGTTCGTCGGGTCGACGCCCGTGGCGAAGCATGTTTATACGACGGCAACTGCGGAAGGCAAGCGCGTGCAGGCGCTCGGCGGCGCGAAGAATCACCTGATCGTAATGCCCGATGCCGATATGCCAAAGACGGTGGAAGCGATCGTCGGCTCGGCTTTCGGGGCTGCGGGCGAACGCTGTCTGGCCGGCAGCGTGCTCGTTCCGGTGGGCGAGGCGGCCGGTCCGCTACTGGAACTGCTGGTGGCGCGAACGAAGAACCTCAATGTCGGCGACGGCTCGCAGGCTGGGGTGGAAATGGGCCCGCTGGTGACATCCGACCATTGCCAGCGTGTCGCCGGCTACGTGGAAAAGGGTGTCGCGGAAGGCGCCGTCCCGCTGGTGGATGGACGTCAAAACAGGCCCTCGGGCGGACACTTTCTTGGCCCGACGATTTTCGACCACGTCACGCCGCAAATGACGATCGCCCGCGAGGAGATCTTCGGCCCGGTGCTCTCGGTGATGCGCGTTGCGACGCTCGATGACGCCATCGAGCTGGTGAATCGCTCGCCTTTCGGGAATGCCACGGCGATTTTCACCTCCAGCGGCAAGTCCGCCCGCGAGTACTCGTCGCGCTGTGAAGTGGGAATGGTGGGCGTGAACGTGGGGGTCGCCGCGCCAATGGCGTTCTTCCCGTTCGCAGGATGGAAGAATTCCTTCTTCGGCGATCTGCACGCGCACGGTAAGGACGCGGTGGCGTTCTACACGGAGCAGAAGGTGATCATGAGCAGGTGGTTCTGACGCTACGCGGCTGCGATGCTTTCGGCGATCGTTCGTGGCTCCGGAATCGGCTCGCCATCTTCCCGCATGCCTGCGAGGTGCATACGGATGGCCTCACGCATGAGCTCGCTCGTCTCAGTGAGTGTCGCGCCGGCCGCAACGCACCCCGGAAGATCCGGAACATCAGCGCTGTAGCCCGTGTTGGTCTGTGCAAATAGAACTACGTATTTCATTTCAACCCCGCTTGTTTCAGGATACTACTCTTTGTCTTGGGCGCAAGGTCCATGGAAAGACGTCCGGCAATCGTAACACGCCCCTTCTTCACTGCGTGTTTGAACTGCCGGTGACTGCCCTCCTGAGCGATCATGCGCCAGCCATCCGCATCGACCAACTTGATCGCGTCCCGTATTTTCATTCCGTATACCTACCGCATTACAGTGCCAGACGTGCGCGGCAGATCTCTCCCTTTCCACCCAAGCGCCTCACTGAATTTGGCATCGTTAATGCGCTTTCGCTGGTCGGTATAATAGTTTTCAGAGTCCAGCCTCGGGATTTCTATGGAAACGCTGGCCGACCAACTCGCCCGGCAGACACGCCTTGCCGACCTCTATCGCCCGCTCGATCGCAATCGCGTGGAATGCTTCGCTTGCGGACTTCGCTGCCCCATTACGCCGGGGTTCGCGGGCGTCTGCAAAGTTCGCTTCAATCGCGACGGCAAGCTGTTCGCGCCATTCGGGTACGTGAACTCGGCCTACTGCGATCCCATCGAGAAGAAGCCGTTCTTCCACGCCCTTCCCGGCACGCGCGCGCTCAGCTTCGGAATGCTTGGCTGCGACCTGCATTGCGGCTATTGCCAGAATTGGGTCAGCTCGCAGGCGTTGCGCGATTTCCGCTCGACGCTCGATTTTGAAGTCACCTCACCGGAACAACTGGTCAGGCTGGCGCTTCGCCAGGGCGCCACCAGCATGGTGAGCACGTACAATGAGCCGCTCATCACCGCCGAATGGGCCGTCGCCGTATTCCGCGCGGCGCGGCAGGCGGGACTCATGACTGGGTTCGTTTCGAATGGCAACGCGACCCCGGAGGTGCTGGAATATATCCGGCCCTGGACCGACCTATACAAGGTCGACCTCAAGAGCTTCGACGCCGGCCACTATCGCGAATTGGGCGGCCGGATCGCGCCCATTCTCGACTCCATCGGCCGTATTCACCAGATGGGCTTCTGGCTGGAAGTGGTGACCCTTGTCATCCCCGGCTTCAACGATTCCAACCAAGGATTGCGCGGCATGGCGGAATTTCTGGCCGGCATTTCGCCCGATATTCCGTGGCACGTGACTGCCTTTCACAAGGACTACAAAATGCAGGGGCCCGAGAATACGCCCGCCTCTACGCTGGTTCGCGCCGCCGCCATCGGGCGTGCGGCCGGACTGAGGTACGTCTATGCCGGGAACTTGCCCGGCGAAACCGCGGGGCTCGAAGATACGCGATGTCCTTCCTGCAACGCCACGCTGATTGCACGGCGCGGCTTCCGCGTACTACGCAATCGCCTGGCGGCCGGAGGCGCTTGCCCCGATTGCGGCGCCACGATTCCGGGTGTTTGGGGCGCGCTCCCGCGGCATTGCGAAGAGAACGCCGACCTGGTGCACATTCGCTGCGGCTGAAAGGCCTCCAATGTTGGCCACTCACAAATCGCCGTTCAGCGGGACCTGGTATCCGGACGACCCTGCGGCGCTGGAATCTTTGCTGGCGGAGCGCTTCGCGGAATCGGAACGGCGTACGGGCGCCTATCTTTTCAGCGGAGGATTAGGCTACGTCGTGCCGCACGCCGGCCCCGCGTACTCCGGCACGGTCGCCGCCGCCGTTTATCGTTCGCTCCAACAACAACCGCCGGAGCGGGTTATCGTGCTGGCATTCCCGCATCGCGGTGGACTGAGCGGGTTGGCCGTACCCGACGTGGACCGCATCGCCACGGCGCTTGGCGAAGTAGCGCTCGATCCCGATTTCGGCGGCTTTCCGCGCGTGCCGGAAGCGCACGTCTGCGATCACTCCTTCGAGATCCAACTGCCGTTCCTGCAGAAATGCGTGCCCGGCGCGCGGATCACAGCGCTTTATGTGGGCCGCATGGACAGCGCGGCGCGCGGGGAAGCAGCAAGCAAGATTGCCGAGGCATGGCGGCCGGGAACGGTCTTCCTGGCGTCGTCCGATTTCACTCACTACGGCCGCAGCTTCGGGAACGTGCCATTCCCAACGGATGACGATGTGGCCGCGCGCCTGCGCGAGCTCGACTTCGCTTGCATCGACGCCGCGGGCAGCCTGGATTCCACGATCTTCCTGGAGACCGTCGACGCGCGCAATGCCAACGCCTGCGGAACGGGGCCCATCGCGCTGCTGCTCGACGTGCTGCGCTTACGCGGCGCCGGCGATCTCTACCAGTCCGTTCTGGATTATCAGACTTCCGGCGAAATCGTTGGCGATTATCGCCATTCGGTGAGCTATGCGGCGCTGGGATATTTCCCGCGATGGGCCTTCGATCTGGACGAGGCTGACCGGACCGCGCTTCTCGATGCCGTCGCAGGTACGCTTCGCCGTTGGCGCGAAACGGGCGGCCGCAATCCCCTGGTGGCCGCGGGGTCGCCCGCGGTTGGCGCAATGCGTGCCGCTTTCGTGACCCTCCGCCAGGGTGAGGAATTGCTGGGGTGCGTGGGAAATCGCGTTGGAACCCGGCCGCTCCGCGAAGAGATCGGGGAACTCACGCTGGCTTCCGCGCTGGACGACCCCCGCTTCCAATCGGCGGCCGGACGGACGGGTCTGATCGACATCGAAATTTCGGTTCTCACGCCTTTTCGCCGCATTAGCGAGACTGCCGATTTCGAGGTCGGACGGCATGGGGCCATGCTCCGGCTGGGAAGAAACTCGGGGCTGCTGCTCCCTCAGGTCGCCGCGGAACACGGTTGGAGTCCGGCGCAATTCTGGCGCGCCCTCTCGCGCAAGAGTATGCTGCTTCCGCACGCATGGTCCGATCCGCAGGCGCACCTGGAGATCTTCGAAGCGCAGATATTCGGGCGGAAGCAAGCGGCGTAGAGTAAGCGTAGGCCGCGGATAAGCTGAAGCATGTCCCACAGATGTTCTGCCCGTCCCAACAGCGGACAGCGCTCTTCTGTCACCCCTAGCGGAATCAGCGAGTTTACAAGGCAGACAGCGTGCTTTGGTCTCAGGCTATGGGGATGCTGTTCCACGATATCCGCTATTCCTTGCGCACGCTTCGCAAGAGTCCGGGATTTGCCGCGGTGGTGATCCTGACGCTGGCACTCGGCATCGGCGCCAACACCGCCATTTTCAGCATTGTCGATGGTGTTCTGCTGCGCCCTCTGCCGTTTCAGCAACCGGAACGACTGGTTCGCATTATCGACGATGTCCCCGGCGCCGGGCTGCACAATATCGGCATGTCGGTGCCGGAGCTCCGCGATTTGCAGGAACGTTCGGGCATTTTCGACGGCGTGTCGGCCGAACTGTCCGCGGACATGAATATCACCGGCGTGGGCCATCCCGAACGGGGGGAACTGCTGGGGGTCAGCCCGAATTATTTCTCCGTGCTGGGCGTTTCCGCACAGATCGGCCGCGTGTTCGGGCCGCAGGACAAAGCCGAGGGATTCTCCGAGACGGTGGTGATCAGCGACGGATTCTGGCGGAGGGTATTCGGCGGCAATCCCGCCGTTCTGGGGCAGCGCATCCGGCTGGACAACGACGCTTATACCATTGTCGGGGTCGCGCCGGCGGGGTTCCGGCATCCCGGAAAGACCGTGGCCACCGACGTGGACGTATGGGCCGCTACCGGATTCGCCGCCGACCCATTCCCTCCCCCCAAGCGCACCAACAACGTTCTGCAAGGCGCCATCGGACGTCTTCGCCCGGGCTTGTCGATGGCGCAGGCGCAGGCCCGGCTGGACAGCTTCACGGCGCACATGCGCCAGCAATTTCCCAACGAATATCGGCCCGAACAGCGCCTGACCATCCGCCTGGAACCGCTGAAAGATTCGCTCACCGGCGACGTCCGTCCCATGCTGCTGGCGCTACTGGCGGCGGTCGCGATGATGTTACTGATCGGATGCGCCAACATCGCCAATCTGCTGCTGGTGCGGGCCGCCGGGCGGCAGCGGGAAATCGCGCTGCGGCAATCGCTGGGCGCGACTCGCGGACGGCTGGCGCGCCAGATGCTCACCGACAGCTTATTGCTGGCTATACTAGCCGGCGCCGTGGGCGTGGCTGCCGCCGCATGGAGTTTACAACTGTTGCTCTACCTGGTGCCCTCGAAGCTGCCGCGGCTGGCGGAGATCGCGATCGACGGCCGAGTACTGCTATTCGCTTTCGGGGTCTCGGTGATTACGGGCGTATTGTTCGGACTGGCGCCGGCTTTTCAAGTCTCGGGATTCGATCTAGCCGCATTCCTGAAGGAAGGCGCTCGCGGGTCGACGGTGGGCCGGGGACAGAGGCGGGCGAGCGCGGCGCTGATGACCGCCGAGTTCGCCGTCTGCCTGATGCTCATGACCGGCGCCGGCCTGATGGTGCGGAGTTTCTGGAAGCTCGCTCAGGTGGACCCGGGGTTCAACCCGCAAAACACGCTGGTGGCGCGTGTGTGGCTGCCGGTACCGAACGACCCCAAGACGAATCCATACCCCAAAGTTGAAGACGAAACGCGCCTGGTGCGTGAGGTCTTACAGAGGGTCCAGGCGTTACCCGGCGTGACCAGCGCTTCCATGAGCACCGCGGTACCATTGAGCCGCGGCGGAACGCCGGCGACGGTAACCGTGGAGGACCGCGCGGCTCGCGCCGGCGGACGCACGCTGGCGGAAATCAATTGCGTAAGCCCGGATTACTTCCGCACGTTGGGGACGCCTCTCTACCGCGGCCGCTTCTTTAACGAGTCCGACCAGACCGGATCGCAAATGAACGTGCTGGTGGACCGAACCACGGCCAACCAATTCTGGCCAGGGGAATCGCCGCTGGGCAAACGCGTGAGATTGGGCGGGCCGCAATCCACCAATGCGTGGGCTGTGGTGGTCGGCCTGGTGGGCGACATTCGCCACGATGCCATCGACACGGCGAGTGCGCCTCATATTTATTATTCGATTTATCAGTTGAACAGCCCGACGTTGGGAGTGGAGGTGCGCAGCGCGTCTGACCCGGCCCGGCTCGGTGAGATTGTGCGGCGCGAAATCCAGGCGGTGGACCCCAACCTGCCGGTTTTCGGCATACGGACATTTTCGAGCATGGTATCCGACTCGATGATGCCGCACCGGTTTTCCGCTCAATTGATGGGCGCGTTCGCGCTGCTGGCGTTGATTCTGGCGGCGGTCGGAATCTACGGTATGCTGGCCTATCGAGTGGGACAGCGGACGCGCGAAATCGGTGTCCGCATGGCGCTCGGCGCGAAGGCGGGATCGGTGGTGCGGTTGGTGATCGCCGAAGGCATGCAGCCGATCGCGGCAGGGATGGCTATCGGGCTTGCGGGATCGCTGGTGCTAGGCCGTCTGCTGGCGCAGCTGGTTTATGGCGTGAGCACGTCAGACCCGTTGGTGTTGGCGGCGGTTGCCTTTTTCCTATTGCTGGTGGCGCTGTTCGCGAGCTTCATTCCGGCGTGGCAAGCCACGCGAATCGATCCCATGCTCGCCCTGCGCACCGACTGACCGCTGCGGGTCAGGCCGCTCGGTGCGATTATGGAGGGTTGCCCATGTTGCTCAACCCTCTATTCCGCCCGGTGCTCGATCCCGACTTTCAGCCTGCCTCTCTGTGGAATCGTGCCTACCGCGCTCTGGTGTCGCAGAGCGGTGGCGCAGTTCCATTGGCTATCGCTCTGGAACGCGCCGACGGCGCTGCCTCGGTGTTCCGCACGGCAGTTTTGCCCGATCATGATGAGACACCGCGCTATGTGGAACGCCTGCTGAAATTCCTTCTATGGCAGAAAGGCGGCTGCCACATCACTATCGCAGGCGACGCGAAACTGGTCCGCTATTTGCGCGCCGTTTACGCCCCCGGCGGCGCCCGCGCCTTCGACTACGAATTCATGGGAGAGCGAGTCTACGGCAAGCCGCTGACTTTCGGAAGCGCTCCGCTTGACACTCTCGTGGAACGGGAGGCCGCCGCGCCGTTGGGCCGCCACCTGGAGGGCTGCCGTATCGGCTTCGATCTGGGCGCCAGCGATCGCAAGTGCGCCGCCGTGGTCGACGGCAAGGTCGTCTTCAGCGAAGAAGTCGGCTGGCAACCAAGCGTACAGCCGAACCCGCAGTACCATTTCGACGGCATTCACGATTCGCTTCGGCGCGCCGCCGCGCATTTGCCGCGCGTGGACGCCATCGGCGGCAGCGCCGCGGGAGTGTACGTCAACAACGAAGTGCGCGTGGGCTCGCTCTATCGAGGCGTGCCGCGCGAGTTGTTCGATAGCCGCGTGCGGAGGCTGTTCTTCGAATTGCAAGCCAAATGGGGCGGTGTGCCGTTCGAAGTGGTGAACGACGGCGAGGTGACGGCGCTCGCCGGGTCGATGGCGCTGAGCGATAACGCCGTGCTCGGGATTGCCATGGGCAGCAGTCTGGCCGCCGGATATGTTACGCCGCAGGGCAAAATCACACCGTGGCTGAACGAGCTCGCCTTCGTGCCGGTGGACTACCGCCCGGACGCGCCGGCCGACGAATGGTCGGGCGATCGCGGCGTGGGCGTGCAATATTTCTCGCAGCAAGCCGTGGGACGGCTGCTGGCGCCGGCGGGGATCGGCTTGCCGGCCGACATGCCGCTGCCCGTAAAGCTCGAGCAGGTGCAGGCATTGATGACCGCCGGCGACGAGCGCGCCCGCAGGATCTATCAGACCATCGGCGTGTACTTCGGCTACACCATCGCCACCTACTCCGATTTCTACGACTTCCGCAATCTGCTGGTGTTGGGCCGCGTGCTCACCGGCGAAGGCGGCGACCTGATTCTCTCGACGGCGCAGGAGGCGCTGCGGGCCGAGTTCCCGGAGATCGCCGAACACGTTCGCTATCACATTCCCGGCGAGCAGGAAAAGCGCCACGGCCAGGCGATCGCCGCCGCCAGCCTGCCCGCACTTCATAAACAAGAGGCATAAAAATGCAATTTCATCATCCGACTGCCGACTTCTTCGTACCCGACAACGTTGCGCCCGATGAGGCGCTCAAGCGCACCACGCACATGTGCATCTCCGCGCACCAGGACGATATCGAGATCATGGCCTACCATGGCGTCGCCGAGTGTTTCGGACTCCCCGGCCGTTGGTTTACCGGAGTGGTGGTGACCAACGGCGCGGGCAGTCCGCGATCGGGCATCTATGGCGATTACACCGATGCCCAGATGCAGAAAGTGCGCGTCCTGGAACAGCGCAAGGCGGCTTACGTGGGCGAATATGGCTGCCAGATCCAGCTCGCGTTCAGCAGCGGTGAAGTGAAGGATGCCAGGAATCCGGCGGTGGTCGCGGACTTGAAACAGATTCTGCTCGCCGCCAAGCCGGAATATGTGTATCTGCACAATCTGGCCGACAAGCACGACACGCACGTGAGCGTAACGCTGCGCGCGCTGGCGACTCTGCGCGCGCTGCCGAAGGAGGATCGCCCTCGCAAGGTATACGGCTGCGAGGTCTGGCGCGATCTCGACTGGATGATTGACGATGACAAGCAAATGCTGCCGGCGTCCGCGCGCACCAACATCGCGGCATCGCTGGTGGGGGTCTTCGACTCGCAAGTCACCGGCGGCAAGCGTTACGATCTGGCGACTGCCGGCCGGCGGCTGGCCAACGCCACATACTTGGCGCCGCACGGCACCGACGAAGAGAGCGCTCTCAATTTCGCCATGGATCTTACGCCACTGGTGGAGGACCCATCGTTGGATATCGCGAGTTACGTGCTCTCGTTCGTCGAACGCTTTCGATCGGACGTCGAGAAGCGCGTCAAGGCGTGGGCCGGATAGGTTGATGTGGCGCGGGCTTCAGTCCAATGTCACTTAGTTTTTCCACTTCCGGGCATCTGCGCAAATGGTGGGGCGGACGCCCACGTCCGCGGCCGACCCTCTGGTCGGCCCCTTCGCGATGGCAAGCGCTCGATTCTTCGACGGAAGAGCGGGGCGAGGGTGTCCCGCGCGGACCAGGGGGTCCGCCCCACCTTTGCGCAACTTCAGCCCGTGTAGTGCGCGCGCACTTTGCGCGCCGCCGCGCGGCCGACGATCGCCGCTAACTGATCTTCACTGGCCGCCCGCACCAGCTCCGAACTGCCGAACTCCTTCAGCAGCTTCTGCACGGTCCGCTCGCCGACGCCAGCGATGGCATCCAGTTCCGAAGTCAATTGCCGCGAATTGCGGCGCGAGCGGTGGAACGTCACCGCGAAGCGATGCGCTTCGTCGCGAATCGACTGTATGAGGTGCAGAATCGGCGAGAAGCGATCCAGCGCATAAGGCTCGTCCTCCTGCCCGTACACGTAGATGATTTCCTCGCGCTTGGCGATCGACGCCAGCGGCTGGTCGGTAATGCCGATGGCTTCCAACGCCTCCGCGGCGGCGTGCAACTGCCCCAAGCCGCCATCGATCAGGACCAGCCCGGGCATGGGCGCGCCCTCCTCTTTCAAGCGCGAATAGCGCCGCGTCACCACTTCGCGCATGCTGGCGAAATCGTCGTTGCCGATCACCGTTTTGATGATGAACTTGCGATAATCGCTCTTCTTCATCTTGCCCTCTTCCCACACCACCATGCTGGCAACCTTATCGGTGCCCTGAATGTGGGAGATGTCGAAGCACTCGATGCGGGCCGGCGGAGCGGGCAGGCTCAAGGTGTCCTGGAGGGCCTGCTGAATGGCCTTCGACGAGGGCTTCAGCACGCGGAAACGGGAATCGAAGCTGTGCTTGGCGTTGGTCTGCACCAGGTCCATCAGCGCCTTCTTCTGGCCGCGCTGCGGAGTGCGGATCTCGACCTTTCGGCCGCGCTTTTCCGACAGCAGTTCCTCCATCACCTCGCGATCTTCGAATTCCACCGGCACGTGGATTTCGCCGGGAATGTGCTGCTGGTCCATGTAAATCTGCAGCAGCAGTGTCGAAAAGAATTCCGGCTCGTCGAAGACGTCCTGGTCCTCCCAGAAGAACTCGCGCCGGTCGACAATCTGCCCGTGGCGCAGGTGGAACAGGTTGAGCGCCACCATGGGCGGTTCGGCATAGACGCCAAAGATGTCGGTGTCGTCGTCCTTGGCGGCGGCCATCTTCTGCCGCTCCTCGATTTCCTCGACGGTGGTCAATAGATCGCGCAGTGACGCCGCTTCCTCGAAGCGCATTTCGTCGGACGCTTCGGCCATGCGGGCGCGGAGATCGTGAGCCAGATCGGTATGGCGGCCTTCCAGGAACTGGCGGACGTGGCGGACCGCGGTGCTATACGCATCGTCGGTGGTGAGGCCCTGCACGCAGGGTCCCAGGCAGCGATGGATGTGATATTGCAGACACGGTTTGGGATGAAAACGCGTGAGATCGATTTTGCAGGACGGCACCAGAAAATGGCGGTGAATGAAGTGCACCAGGCGATGCGCCAGGTTGGCGGGGAAGTACGGACCGAAATAAGTCGCGCCATCCTTGCGCAGCCGCCGCGTAACGTAGACGCGCGGATATTTTTCGTTGGTGAGTTTAATGTAAGGGTACGTCTTATCGTCGCGCAGCAGGATGTTGAAACGCGGCTTGTATTGCTTGATGAGGTTGTTTTCGAGCGCCAGCGCTTCTTTTTCGTTGTCGACCAGGATGTAGTCGATGTCGCGGGCTTCGGCAATGAGCGTGCCGGTCTTGACGTCGGCCAGTTTGTCTTCCAGGAAGTAGCTGCGGACGCGGTTGCGAAGGCTCTTGGCCTTGCCGACGTAGATCACCTTTCCGCCGGCGTCCTTGTACAGATACACTCCCGGCGCGAAGGGGATTTGCGCTACCTTGTCGCGGAGTTCCATTGCCGGAGGGTTATAATTCGATTATGTCACGCTGGATTCCGGGCCTGCTGCTGGCTGGCTTGTTGCCATTGGCCGCTCAGGAACAGGCAACTTCCCAAGACAACCCGCCCAAGCCGCAACTCGAGCAGCGGACTCCGCCGAAAACCTCGGGCAAACAGGCGGTGCCGGCCGAGGAAGACAAGTCGTTCCTCAGCGAGGAGCATTCGTTCAACCCGCTGCAATCGCAGAAAAGCGTGGAAGTGGGCGATCACTATCTTCGAAACGGCAAACTGCAAGGGGCGATTTATCGCTATCAGGATGCCACGCTGTGGAATGACGGCAATGCCGAGGCGTGGCTGAAGCTGGGCAAGGCCGAGGAGAAGATGAAGGACGCCAAGGCCGCCAAGGACTCCTACACCAAGTACCTCGCCTTGTCCCCCGACGCGAAGGATGCCGGCGCCGTCCGCAAGAAGCTGGCATCGCTGAAATAGGCCCCGCAGGGACCGCTCCCTCACGGTCGCGGCTCGGTAAGAAGGTGCGTTACCGAGCCGCGCGCGCGAGCAAGCGGGTTCTTCAGCTTGCCACCCCAGCCGCATATTTGCCCCTGTTACAACCTCCCGGAGGTTACATCGATTACAATAATCTTGCTATGCCGCATTATCGGATCTATCGCATGAAGGATTCGCCACGGCAGCAGTTCCGCTGGGCCCCCCATCTTTCCGGTTGCGCCGCCCTGAAACCGAAGGAGTACGAGCCTCGTGGCGAGGTGCAGGCACGCCATGAATACGAAGCTTGGCAGCTCATGCGGGATTCCGATGAGCCGATCACGGTGGGCGATCTGTTGGAGGCCGAGGACGGCCAACTGCGCATCTGCAAGTATGTGGGCTTCGAGCCCGCCCAATGGGTGCTGCCCGAGCCGCAGCTTCACGCGGAGCCGGAGGGCGGCACACAGCCCGCCGAATCGAGCGTCAGTTAGGAGATTTTATGCGCGATATCCGACTGGGCGACGACATCGACGATTTTTGCGTGCGCTGCAAGCGCGTCATGAATCACGCCGTAGTGTCGGTGATCGCCGCGGCGCCCGCCAAGGTGCGTTGCCGAACCTGCCATAGCGATCACGATTATCGCCACGAACAGGCTCCTCCGCCGAAGGTGGACGCACGCAAAGCTGCGCTGTTCAACGAGGTGCTCAAGAAAGTCAGCCCCGATGGCGCTACGGCTGTTGCCGACGCCGAAGAAGTGCCCGGCGTGGAACTGGACGGCGAGGCTGAGGGTTTTGGTGAAGGCGAAGGTGAAGGTGAAGGCGACGCCGAGGGCGCGGAAATCGCCCCCTTGGAAGAAGCTCCGGCCGTAGTGGTAGAAGCGCCCAAGCCGAAAGCCAAGCCCAAGGCCAAGGGCAAGACCAAGAAATAAACGGCTGACGGCATGATCAGCAGGCGTACTTTTCTGGCCGCGGCTCCGGCGGCGATCGCGGCCAGCGCCGCCCGGAAGATTCCGGCGCCGCAGCCGTACGGCGCCATTCCATCGGCGGCTCAACTCGCTTGGCACGAGATGGAGTACACCGCGTTTCTCCATTTCACCGTCAATACGTTTACCGACAAGGAGTGGGGCTACGGCGACGAAGATCCGAACATCTTCCAGCCTTCCCGTTTCGATGCCGACGCCATCGCTATTGCGCTGAAGTCGGCCGGCGTGGCGGGCTTCATCCTCACCTGCAAACATCACGACGGCTTCTGCCTTTGGCCCACCAAGACCACCGAGCATTCCATTCGCGGCAGCTCGTGGAAGGGCGGCCGCGGCGACGTCGTCCGCGATCTTGCCGATGCGGCGCGGCGCGCCGAACTTAAGTTCGGCGTCTACCTTTCGCCATGGGACCGTAACAACCCGAATTACGGCAGCCCGCGGTATATCGAAATCTACCGCCAGCAGCTCACCGAGCTGCTCACGCAATATGGCCCCATCTTCGAAGTCTGGCATGACGGCGCCAACGGCGGCGACGGCTATTACGGCGGCGCGCGCGAAAAACGGACCATCGACAAACGCGCGTATTACGATTGGCCGCAGACCTGGGAGCTGGTGCGACGGTTGCAACCGCAGGCCGTCATTTTCAGCGACGTCGGCCCCGATGTCCGATGGGTGGGCAACGAGCGCGGGATTGCCGGCGATCCCTGTTGGGCGTGTTACGATCCGGCCGGCGCCGATGGCGGACCGGCTTCACCCGGCGACGTGCGTGAAAAGGAATCGCCCACCGGCACGCGTCACGGCTCCCATTGGCTACCGGCGGAATGCGACGTTTCGATTCGCCCCGGCTGGTTTTGGCATGAGAGCGAGAACGCGCGCGTCAAGACGGGGATGCAGTTGATCGACCTCTATTACAAATCGGTCGGGCGGGGCGCGAATTTGCTGCTGAACGTTCCTCCCAATCGTCTCGGCCTGCTACAGGAGGAGGACCTGAAGTCGATGAGGGACCTGCGGAGCTACTTGCTGGCAACATTCGCGGACGATTTCGCCCGCGGCGCCAAGGTCACAGGTTCGAACGTTCGCGGGAAGGACATGTCCTACGATGCCGCCAACCTCATCGACGGCCAGCCCCACACCTCATGGGCAACCGACGACGAAGTGCGCGTCGCCGACGCGGTGCTGGAATTCAAAAGGCCGGTTGCCTTCAGCGTGATCGCCGTAAAGGAAGACATTCGCTACGGTCAGCGGGTGGACGCCTTCGCGGTGGAACGCTGGATCGCCGGAGACTGGGAGCAGGTGGCGGCCGGCACCAGTATCGGCCCCCGCAAATATATTCGTCTCGATCGAACTGTCACGGCATCGCGACTGCGGCTGCGCGTGACGCAGGCGTCGGCCAGTCCGGTTCTGACTCAATTCTCGCTGTTTTCCGAACCTCCCGATGTTTCTGCACGCTAGCAACGGACAAGCTGAAGCATGTCCCACGAGGAGTGTGTTCAGACGTGGGGCATGCTTTAGCTTGCCGCTCCTTCTTGCCCTCTGCTTGCCCGCCCGCGCCGTCGAATTGCACCTGCAATACGGCGCGCTCGAACGCATGATCGCGGAGGCCGTGTTCACGCAGGATGGACGCCGCTACGTCCACAACGACAAGAGCAACAAGTGCAACTTCGCCTATTTGGAAAAGCCGCAGATTCAAGGCGCCGACGGGCGCCTGCGTATTCGCGCGAAGTTCACCGGACGATCGGCCCTGAATGTGATCGGCCAGTGCGTGGGTCTGGGCGACGCATTCACGGTGGTGCTGACGGCCACCCCGGAGTACCGCAATGGCAACATCGTGCTGACCAAAGTAGTGGCGGCCGGCGATGGCAAAACGGGGATTTACATTCGGAAAGTCTGCAGCATTCTGGGCGCCAGCCTGGAGCGGGATTTCAAATATCCGCTCTCCGCGGAAGCCAAGCGGATCCTCGAAGATTCCAGCTCCCAGCCAGGCTACAAACGCGAACTGCGCGACTTCCAGGTGCCCGCCGTCCGGGTGACGGAAGATGCGCTCGTGATTCAGGTCGATTTCGCGCTGGTTGTAAAGTAACGGGTATGATAACAACAGGTCCAGCCAATGAAGCACAGATTGTCTTGCGGCGCCTTCCTACTGTTCCTGGCTGCCGTGCCGCCGGCGGCCCGCGAACAGGATCAGCCCTACGGTCACCTTCAGGAGGACCCCAAATTCCCCAACGGCAAGTCGCAGCGGGATGAAATCCTTAAAGCGGAGCGCGAGGATAACATTCGCGACGCGGCCAAGCTGGTGGACATGTCGGCGGCGCTGAAAGCCGACCTGGAAAAGAGCGACCGCTTCGTCCTATCCCTCGACACAATCAAGAAAACGGATGACATCGAGAAACTGGTCAAGAAGATCCGCGATCGTTTGCGCCATTAGCCTGCTGGGCGGCAGCGAATTAGCGTCTCAACCCGCGCAGCCGCCAAGACCGGCCCCCGCGATTGCGTTAGTGGACGCAAGCGACGCTCCTCAGTGGCAGAGCCTGGTCGAAGGCACGGGCTGGCAAATCGTCAGCGCGCCGCTCGGCCGGGACGCTAACATCGATCAGCGGGTGCAGGCGTTGGCGCTGAAAGTGGCGGAGGCCGTGAAAGCCGGGACAGTCGATGCCAGCCGCATTTACGTGGCCGGACGCGGCGATTCGTCATCGCTGGTCATCTATGCCATCGCGCGCATTCCCGACCGCTGGACGGCGGGGGTAGCCGTGGGCGGATCGCCCAAAGGCGCCATCGACACCAATCGCGTGTTCACCGCCAATTTCACCGATACTCCGGTGCTGTGGAGCAGCAACGGCCCTCACGATTCGGATTACGCCAACAGATTGAAACTTGCCGGCCTGAACCTGGAGTGGCACACCTCCACCGGGCTCAACAACCAGGCGGTGCTCCAGTGGATGGCGGCTCACGTCCGCGCCGAATCCCCCCTTTCGGTCGACTGCGAGACCAACTCGCCCACGTTCGCCAGCTGCTATTGGGTACAACCCACCAAGTTCGATCCCGCGGAGCGCAACGACGTGCTGCCGATGACCCTGATCCCCGCCGATGCCGGAGCGGCGCTCGACCTGGGCGGGTTCGGCTATCGCGCCGACGATCCCGGTCCGGGCGTGACGGTCGCGTTCCTGCCGGAGAAGTATAAAGACGTGCTGAGAGTGGGCGACGTTCTGGAGGCGCTCGACGGCAAGCCGATTGAAAATGCGCGCCAGTTGATGCAGATTCTGGAAAAGGCTGACGCGACGCGCAACGCCGTGGCGATGGTGCGGCGCGGCAAGGATCGCATCCGCATCGAGACGCGCATCGTGGTTCCGCGCCGTGAGCCGGTAATCTCGGCTCGTGTGAAAGCCGAATACCTGCCCGATTATCGCCAGATCGTCCTCATCAGCCGCGCCATCACGGAAATGCGGATCGCGATTCCGGCGGAATGGCTCCCCGCCGATCTGCTGTGGAATGGGCTCACGCTCGAAAACGTGAAGGCCGCCGGCTGTTATACACTCAAGCTCGAAAAGGAACTTCTGCATGCCGGACCGTGCCAATAAGACACGCTGCCGCTGGGCGACCGACGAACTCTCGGCGGCTTACCACGACGAAGAATGGGGCGTGCCGGTGCACGACGACCGGCTCCTGTTCGAATTCCTGATTCTGGAAGGCGCGCAGGCCGGGTTGAGCTGGATCACGATTCTGAAGAAGCGGGCCGCATACCGCAAGGCGTTCGACCGTTTCGATCCCCGCAAGGTGGCGCGCTACGATGCCGCCAAGGTTGCCGCGCTGCTGGCCGACGAAGGCATCGTGCGCAATCGGCTGAAAGTCGCGTCGGCTATCGGCAACGCGCAGGCATTCCTGGCGGTGCAAAAGGAATTCGGCAGCTTCGATCGATATATCTGGGGATTCGTGGATGGGAAGCCGGTGCAGAACTGCCGGCGCGCGGCCGACACTCTTCCCGCACGCACCGCGCAATCGGACGCGATGAGCAAGGATCTGGCGCGCCGCGGCTTCAAATTCGCCGGGTCCACCATCTGCTACGCCTTCATGCAGGCGGTGGGAATGGTGAACGATCACGATGTCGAATGCTTCCGCTACGCGGAATGCCAATGAGACCAAAACTCACCGCCCGCGAAGCGGCTCGCCGCCTGGTGCGCGCCCCCAAGAGCGCCACACGCGACGCTGCCATCCGCAAGACGATCCGATCGATTCCGCGCGGTAAAGTGGCGACCTACTCGCAGGTGGCGGCTGCGGCCGGCTATCCGCTGTACCATCGACAAGTGGCACAGCTATTGCGCGGCGCCGGCGGTTCGCTACCCTGGCAACGCGTGGTGGGCGCGGGCGGGGAAATCAAATTGAAGTACGAGGCTGGGATGGAACAGCGCACGCGCCTGGAATTGGAAGGCGTCCGGTTCCGCGGCAAGCGCATCGATATGGCGGAGCACCAGCATCGCTTTCGGCCGTGGGATTTCGAATAGGGGCCTCGCAAAAAACAGATTTAGCCACAGATGAACACAGATGAACACGGATAAGAATGGGGTTGAGTTTTTATCTGTGTTTATCTGCGTTCATCTGTGGCTCATAATGTCTCGCCTTGACTTCTGAGCCTATCCCTCAGGTTGTAACCTTCCTCGCCGTGTGGGCTGAAATCGAGCCCTTCCGTCTCCTCATTCGCGTTCACGCGCACGCCTAAAAGCGCATCGCAGATCTTCAGGATGACCAACGTCCCGACCACGGCCAGCACCCACGAAATCGCCACCGCGATGAGTTGATTGACCACCTGGCCGCCGTCGCCATCCACCCAGCCCATCGGCTTGCCGGAGCGCAGATCGTTCACTGCCTTCGTGGCGAACACGCCGGTGAGAATCGCGCCCAGCGTTCCGCCGGCTCCGTGGACACCGAACGCGTCGAGCGAATCGTCATAGCCGAATTTGTGCTTCACGCGGCTAACCATCAGGTAGCAGACCACGCCCGCCACCGCGCCGATGAGGATGGCTGCCATCGGCTGGACAAAGCCCGAAGCGGGGGTAATGGCCACCAGTCCCGCGACCGCGCCCGAAATCGCGCCCAGCACGCTTGGCTTTCCGCTCACCCACCATTCCACGGACAGCCACGACAATGCCGCGGCCGCCGCGCCGAAATGCGTGGCGACGAAGGCGCTGGTCGCCAACGGTCCGGCACTCAAGGCACTGCCGGCGTTGAAGCCGAACCAACCGACCCACAGCATGGCCGCGCCGATCACGCTCAGCACCAGATTGTGCGGCCGCATCGATTCGTGCGGATATCCCGTCCGCTTGCCCATATAGAACGCGCAGACCAGCGCCGAAACTCCCGATGTGGACCACCGTGCCGCCGGCGAAATCCCACCCCGGATATCGCCCGCCCAACGAGCCGTTCAACAATCCGCCTTTGCCCCAGACCATGTGCGCCATCGGAAAATAAACCACGAACATCCACAGCGTCATGAATAGCAGCATGGCCGAAAATCGCATGCGCTCGGCGAACGCGCCGCAGATCAACGCCGGCGTGATAATGGCGAACATGAGCTGGTAGACCATGTACGTCTGGTGCGGAATGGTCGCCGCATAATCGGGATTGGGATCGGCGCCCACGCCGTTTAGAAATAAATAGCGGAGCCCCCCGATGAATGGCGTGCCTTCGGAAAACGCCAGACTGTAGCCCACTACCGCCCACAGAATCGTCACCACACCCATGAGGACGAAGCCGTGCATCATCGTGGCGAGCACGTTTTTGCGGCGCACCAGGCCGCAATAAAAGAGCGCCAGCCCGGGAGCGGTCATCATCAGGACCAGCGCCGAACTGGTCAACATCCAGGCGTTATCGCCGGACATCTGCGCGGCCCGGGTCGCCTTCTCGAGGCCGTCGAGCCGCTTCGTTATGTCAGGCCCATTCGCTTGGGCAACCGCCATCGCCGCGAATAGCATCGCCAGTGAAAGAGCATGGAAACCTCGCTTCACCGGACTCATCGCTAGCGGGGCCAGTCGTCTCGTTTCGGCGCGAAAATGTCGAACACCACGGTATCTTCCAGCGCGATCACGCCATGCGGAACGTTGGAGGGGATCACCAGTGTCTCGCCCGTGCGGACCACTTTATGGCCGCCGTCGATGGCGAATTTCAAGGCGCCGCGCTCCACCATGGTGATCTGTTCGTTGTGATGACTGTGTTCGGCGACCACGGCATCTTTGAGCAATTCCAGCCGGGCGATGGTCATGTTCCCGCTGTGGATGGCCTTGCGGGAAATGTGCGGATTCAATTGTTCGGCCGGCAATTGACTCCATTCGTAGTGCGTCATAGTAGAGGTATTTTAGCCGGTTTCTCCGGTCCGCTGGAACGGTATTGTATGATGAAGGCTTATGAAGGGCATCGTGCTCGCTGGCGGAACCGGAAGCAGGCTGTTTCCGCTCACTAAAATCACCAACAAACATCTGCTGCCCATCTATGACCGCCCCATGATTTATTACCCGATTCAAACGCTGGTGGACGCCGGCATTCGGGACATCATGATCGTCACCGGCGGCCGGAATTCGGGCGATTTTTTACGGCTGTTGGCCAATGGCAAGGAATTCGGACTGAAGCATATTAATTACACTTACCAGGAAGGCGAGGGCGGCATCGCCGACGCGCTGGGATTGGCCGAACATTTCGCCGACGGGCAGAAGATCTGTGTGGTGCTGGGCGATAACATCATTGAGCACGATATCCGCGAGGCTGCGGAGAAGTTCCAGGCGCAGGAGGCCGGCGCTCATATTCTGCTGAAGGAAGTGCAGGATGCCGAACGCTTCGGCGTGGCTGAAGTAGCGGGCGGCAGGGTAATGGGCATCGAGGAAAAACCCAAGCGGCCGAAATCGAATCTGGCGGTTACCGGCATCTATATGTACGATGCCACGGTGTTCGATAAGATCAAGACACTGGTACCTTCGCACCGCGGCGAACTCGAGATTACCGACGTCAACAATGCCTATATCGAGGAGGGCACGATGACGTTTTCTTATCTACAGGGCTGGTGGACGGACGCCGGCACGTTCGAATCTCTCTTGCGGGCGGCGAATCTGGTGGCTCAATCGGTAACCGCCAAACAAAGTGCGGTGCGCGTCTGATGTCTGCCCAATCGGCTTCCCCAACCGCCGCTCGGATCATCGCCTCACACGGCGATTTGCAGCTTGTTTATCCCGAGAATGTCAAAGGCATCGGCGCGGTCATCGGAAAAGTAGATTCGCCCGATCTCATCGCCGGCGTGCGCGTGCAGCCTTTCTCTGTTTTCCCCGACGATCGCGGATATTTCCTGGAAGTGCAGCGTATCGGCCACGGATTGGCAGCCGGTTTTCCGCCCGAGCGCAGCCAGGTATCCGCCGCCATAAATTATTGCGGCACCATCAAGGCTTTTCATTATCATCTGCATCAAACCGATTGCTGGACGCCAGTGTCGGGACTCTTCCAGGTAGTGCTGGCCGATCTGCGGCTGGGATCGCCGACATTCGGCGCGCGCAATACCTTCTATCTCGGGCCGATGCGCCCCTGGCAGGTACTGATTCCGCCGGGAGTGGCCCACGGCTACAAGATCGTTGGCACTCAGGACGCATTACTGGTCTACATGACCGACCAGTTCTATAATCCCACGGACGAAGGCCGCTTGCCGTGGGACGATCCGTCCATCAATTACGATTGGGAAACACAAAAGAAATAAGGCCACAGATGAACACAGATGAACACAGATATCAATCTCTGATCCGTGAGCATTCGTGTGTATCCGCGGCCCAAATTCAGTAGCGCGGAGAATCTGTGAAAGTTATTGTTACGGGCGGAGCCGGGTTCATCGGGTCGGCCTTTGTCCGCATGGCGATCGGCGAGACTGACATGCACATCGTCAATCTCGATAAGCTGACTTACGCCGGCAATCTCGAGAATCTGACCTCTATCGAGAAGGATCCGCGCTATCGCTTCGTGGAAGGCGATATCTGCGATGCTACCCTGGTGGACTCGCTGATGGCTGAGGAGAAGCCGGATGCCATGGTGCACTTCGCCGCCGAATCGCACGTGGACCGAAGCATTCTCTCGCCGGAACCCGTAATCCAGACCAATCTTCGCGGAACTTTCACGCTGCTCGAAGGCGCCCGCAAACATCGCTTGCAGCGCTTCGTGCATGTGTCCACCGACGAAGTTTACGGCAGCCTGGAAGCGCCGCTGGAAGCCGACGAGAGGTATCCGCTCAATCCCAGCAGCCCTTACTCGGCATCCAAGGCCGGCTCCGATCTGCTGGCGCGATCTTACTTCGTCACATATAAGATGCCGGTATTGATCACGCGGGCGTCGAATAACTACGGGCCTTATCACTTTCCCGAGAAACTGATTCCGCTGATGATCTCGAACGCGCTCGATGACCGGTCCCTGCCGGTATACGGCGACGGTCAGCAAGTGCGCGACTGGCTGTATGTCGACGATCATTGCCGCGGCATCCTGGCCGTCCTGCGCAGCGGCCGCGAGGGCGAGATCTATAATATCGGCGGCAATCGCTCGCTGCCGAATCTCGATGTGATCCACAAACTCCTGGCGGCAACCGGCAAGCCGGAGAGCCTCATCCAATACGTTCCCGACCGTCCGGGTCACGACCGCCGGTATGCGCTCTCCAGCGAGAAGCTGATGCGGGAAACCTCCTGGCGCCCGCTTATGGATTTCGAAACCGGTCTGGCTCGCACCATTGACTGGTATCGCACCAATTCCGCCTGGGTGGCGCGTGTCCGCAGCGGCGCGTACCGGACCTACTACGAGAAGAACTACGGCAACCGTGAGGCTGTGAGCAGTTAAACTTGTCTGCATGCGAGTGGCGATAGAAGCCGCGTCGCTCGGGCTTTCGAGCGGGGGCTTGGCGCGTTATACCAGCGAGCTCAGTCTGGCGCTCGCCGGGTGCTTCCCCGAGGACGAATTCTATCTGCTCTCCGACCAGCCGTTCCGCATGCCCGACGGCGCTCCCCGCAATCTGAAACGGGGAGGCGGTCCTCGCAACGCCGCCGAACGCCGCTGGTGGATCTGGGGCCTGGAACGCGAGATGCGCCGCCTCGGGGTCGACCTCGTCCACGGACCCGATTTCGCGGTCCCCTATATTCCCCGCCGCCCCAGCGTACTGACGCTGCACGATCTTTCCCCGTGGATGGACCCGCGGTGGCATCATGCCGCCAAACGCGTCCGCCGCCGTACGCCGCTGCTGCTCGACTTAGGAATCGCTACCATGATCGTTACTCCCGGCGATGCCGTACGGAGGCAGGCTATCGAGCACTTCCGTCTGCAGCCCGATCGGGTGGTCGCCATCCCCGAAGCGCCCGCGCCGTGGCTTCGACGGGTCGATCCGCCCATGCGGACCGCGCCATACTTTCTCTTCGTGGGGACGCTGGAGCCGCGCAAGAATCTGCTGATGTTGGTGGACGCGTGGCGCGAAGTCCGGCGGAGCCACCCGGTCGACCTGATATTGGCCGGCCGGAAACGCGCCGACGCGCCGGTCATACCGGAGGAGCCGGGATTGCAACTCATCGGCGAAGTGCCCGACGGGAGACTGGCGGCGCTATACTCGGGGGCGCTGGCGCTGGTTTGCCCCTCTTTATATGAAGGCTTCGGCTTGCCTGTGCTGGAAGCGATGCAGTGCGGTACGGCGGTCATCGCTTCGAGCGCCGTGGCGGAGGCCGGCGGGGACGCGGCAGTCTACGCCGACGATAGCGAGGCGCTCGCACGCGCCATGTGCCAAGCGGTGGAACAGCCCGGGTGGGTGGCGGAGCGGAGCGCGCTATCCTTGGCCCGCGCCCGCGAGTTTTCGTGGGAACGCACCGCCCGCTTGACGCATGAAGTTTATCTGGAGGCCCGGAGGCGTTTTGGGAACTGACGACGTGGGACATGCTTCAGCTTGTCCGGCAAACTCAGGCGAGCTTCGCTCGCCTGGGCAAGCTGAAGCATGCCCCACGTCCACCCCCGCGCTGGTGCTCGTTCCCGAAGCCCCTTACCCGTTAGTCGGAGGCGGTGCATTGCGCACCGCCTCGCTGATCCAATATCTTGCCCGCACGCGTCACGTCGACCTCATCCTTTTCCGCCAGCCTGGAGCACCCGACCCCGCCTCGCACCTGCCTGCGGGATTAATCCGGCGCGCCTCCGTCATCCAACTGCCACCCACCGGGCGCGGCCAAACGGCGCGAGCCATGCGAAATAGCTCCCGGGTCATTCGCCGCGTCCCGCCTTTGGTCGATCGCTTCGCGGGTTTCCAGCGGGAAGTGGAGAATGCCATCGGTGCGGCAAAGTACGAGATCGGCCTCATCGAGCATTCCTGGTGCGCGCCCTACTGGGCGCAGATCGCGCCGGCCTGCCAGCGAACCGTGCTCGACCTCCACAACATCGAATCCACGCTGCACGATCGCTGCGCGAAAGTGGAGAGTTCCGCGACTGCCTTCGCGCACCGTGTTTTTCGCGATGCCTCGCTCGCTCTGGAACGCGCCTGGCTGCCGCGATTCTCACAAGTGCTGACCACTTCTCCCAGCGATGCTGACGCCGCGCGCGCCATCGCTCCCAGCGCACATATCGCCGTGTACCCCAACGCGGTGCCCCGGGTCCCACAACCGCCGGCCACGGACGAAGAAGTCGTGGTCTTTTCGGGCAACATGGAATACCATCCCAATCTCAGCGCGGTGCGTTTCTTCCGCATGGAAGTGTGGCCCCTGCTCCGCCAGCGCTGGCCCGCGCTCATCTGGAGACTGGTGGGAAAAAATCCCACGGCGGTGAGCCGTTTTACTGCGGGCGATACCCGCATCGAAGTTACGGGCGAGGTGGACGACGCCGTGCGGGAGCTGGCCCGCGCGCGAGTTGCAGTGGTTCCCCTGCTAGCCGGCAGCGGGACACGGTTTAAGATCCTGGAAGCCTGGTCAGCCGGATTGCCGGTTGTCTCTACCACGATTGGCGCGGAGGGTCTGCCCGCTCAGGACGGCGAGAACCTGCTGATTGCCGATAGCGCGCCGGGATTTGCCGCAGCTGTAACGCGATTGTTGGAAAATGCCGATCTACGACACCAGTTGGGCCGGTCAGGGAGGTTCCTGGTGGAGCGGGAATTTACCTGGGACGCGGCTTGGAAAAAATTGGATTTGTAAAACAGCTGGCCCCGTTAAGCTTCGCTATACTGGTTCCATTCATGCCCATCGGCGTCGATACAAACGCGATCGGCACGCGATTCATGGGGTGTTCTATGTCCGCATTCCTCCAAATTTGCCGTCTATCCCAGAGTTTGGAACCCCTGGCGTGTCGATCGCGTCAGCGCTAAGTGTTCCCACGGTTACAAGCGTGCATAAACTCACACGAGCCGATCGGCGCCACGTTGGCAGGTTATTGGTGCTAAGGAGTTTACAGGAAGTGAGTCTGGTTGGAATTGGACTTTTGACACACCGGAGAGTCATTATGGTCCGCTATACTGGAACAATCAATGCTCATCGCCATTGATGCCCACGCCATCGGCAGACACCTCACAGGCAACGAGGTCTACGTCCGAAGCCTCTTGAACGCCTTTGCCCTCCACAACCAGGATCGCGACATCCTGGCGTACGTATCCGGGGTAGAAGCGTGCGCCTGGGTGCCACAGCATATTCAGGTTCGCCGCATCGCCGCTAACCCCTTCCTGCGTTTAGGCTTCGACTTAGCCCATCGCATCCGCAAAGATCGGCCCGACGTGCTCCACGTGCAGTACACCGCCCCGGTAGGCTGCAACATCCCGGTAGTGACTACGGTGCACGATGTGAGCTATCTCGAGCACCCGGAGTACTTCACGCGCGATCGCGCGCTGCAGCTCAGATGGACGGTGGGCCGCACCGTTCGACGCGCCGCCAGAATACTTACCGGCACTGAGCATGCACGAAATGCGATTTTGCGCGTCTATCCTAATTTAGATGAGGATAAAGTGACCGTGGTGCCTCTCGCCGCAGCGCCGGAGTATCGCCCGATATCGCGGGAAGCCGCCACGGCCACAGTGCGGGAACGGTATGCGATCAAGGGGCCATTTATTCTGTCGGTCGGCGACATGCAACCGCGCAAGAACCATATCGGTCTGATCCGCGCCTTTGCCCGCTTGGTCAGAGCCTATCCGCAACTAACCCACAACCTGGTTTTGGTCGGCAAACCGACCTGGTTTTCGTCCAAAGTGCACGATGCCGCTCGCGAGAGCGGCGTGGAAGACCGCATTCAGTTCTTCGGCTTCGTGTCCGATCCGGACCTGCTGCAACTCTACAACGCCTGCGATTGCTTCGTCTTCCCATCTTTTTACGAAGGTTTCGGATTCCCCGCACTGGAAGCCATGGCGTGCGGGCGGGCGGTGGTCTGTTCCGATGCGTCGGCGCTACCGGAGGTGGTGGACGGAGCGGCCATCCTGTTCGATCCCTATGCCATTGACGAAATGGTTCGCGCCATCGCGGACGTTCTGGTGGACCCGGAACTGCGCGGGCGCATGGAACGTCTAGGTATTCAGCGGGCCGCGCATTTCAGCTGGCAAAAGACGGCCCAGATGACTTTGGAAGCGTTCCATCAGGTAGTGGAGCAGCCGCGCCCCGCAGTCAACGGCATGGCTCCCCACATAATGACTCATCGATGAAAGATTCCCGGAATTCCACTCGGCGTGTGACGGAGCAGGGCGAGCTTCGCCCGCTTGGACAAGCTGAAGCATGTCCCACAAATCGCCGTGTATCCAACGGTGGGGTAGGCTTTAGCTTGCCCCGCCGGGCGACAGCCCTGCCTGTCTCAGCGGGCCATGTCGCCGCAATTCTCGCCTCGCTCTGTCTTGCTGCCGCGGCGCCCGCGCAGACGGGGTTTCCGTTCCAGAACGAATCCCTGCATTACACCATTAACTATTCGAGCGGCCTGAGTCTGGGCGATGCCAATTTTTCCGCCCATAAAACTTCCACCGGCTGGGACTTCACGGTCTCGATCGACGCCAGTGTGACCGGCTTCAGCATCAAGGACAAGTTCACAACATCGGCGGCCGACGGCTACTGCTCCACCGAATTCGAACGCGATACCATCCACGGCTCCAAAAGTGCGCGCGAGAAAACCACGTTCGACCAGGACACGCAGACCGCACGCAGGCAGACCGAATTTCCCAACGACGGCGGCTACACCGATATCAACACCGGCCCTTGTGGCCGCGATGGCATTACCCTCCTGTATTTCTCCCGCAAGGAACTGGGGCAGGGGCGCGTTCCGCCGGCGCAAGTGGTGTACTTCGGGTCGCCATACACCGTGCAGCAATCCTACACCGGCGCCCAGAATATCACCCTCGCCGACAAGAAACCCGAGATCGCCGATCATTTGGTCTACACGGTGAAAGGGCCCAAGTCCGAATTCAGCGTCGAGGTTTTCTACGCCCGCGACGCCGCCCGCACACCACTCCTCGTCAAGCTCCCACTGCCGGTGGGAACCTTGTCGATGGAGCTCGTGCGTTGAAATGCGCGTAGCCTTTTTCTCTCCCATGCCGCCGGCACGCAGCGGCATCGCCGATTACTCCGAAGCGCTGGCCGCATCTCTCCGGCATCTGGCCGACCTGGAGATTTTCTCCAGCGCCGATCAGCCGTTCGACCCCGCCCGCTTCGACATGGCCGTTTATCAAGTGGGCAACAACGGCTACCACGACTTCGTCTACGAGACTGCGCTCCGCCATCCGGGCGTGGTGGTGATGCACGAATCGAACCTGCACCACCTGATTGCCGATCTCACCATTCGCCGTAACGACTGGGATGGCTACCTGAACGAATGCGCGTACAACGGGGGCGACGCCGGGCGCGCCTATGCCGAGCGCGTGCGCAAACTCGAAGTCGGCCCGGACTACGAAGGGCTGCCAATGACCCGCCGCGTGCTGGAATCGGCCCGCGGAGTCATCGTACACAGCCATTACATGGAGGCGGCGATCCGCGCCGCCGGATTCAGCGGACCGATCGCCGTGATCCCGCACGGAGCATGGATTCCCGAAGGCGACCGCAACGCCTGGCGATACAAACTCGGGCTAGACGAAGTCACTCCCCTGATCGGCATCTTCGGCTATCTGAAGCCTTACAAGCGGATCGCCGAATCGCTGCGCGCGTTTCGACGCCTGGTGCGCTTGGCGCCCAATGCCCGCATGATTCTGGTGGGCGAACCGCATCCCGAGTTTCCCCTCGATCAAATGATCCGCACCATGGGTCTTTCGGCCCACGTTCGCGTCCTGGGCTTCGCTCCCATCGAAGATTTCGTGGGCTACCTGGCGGCCTGCGACATCGTGCTGAACTTGCGTTATCCTACCGTCGGTGAGAGCTCCGGCACGCTGCTGCGGTCGCTGGGCTTGGGCAAGGCGGTGATGGTCTCCGAAATCGGGTCGTTTGCGGAGTTCCCCGAAGAGGTGTGCCTCAAAGTGCCGGTGGGCGCGGGCGAAGAGGACTTGATTTTCGAGTACTTGAACCTGCTGGTCTCGCGCCCGGAAGTGGCGCAGGCACTGGGGGCTCGGGCGCGCGACTATGTGGCACAGAAATGCAATTGGGCAACGGTGGCGCGCCAGTACGCGGACTTCGTCGAAGCGGTGACGACAGGCAAGGAGTGGCAGGGCCCGGTTGCCGAGCCCGTGGCCGCGCCAGCGCCCGCGGCCCTCGCGCCGACAATCGCCGAGCCGGAGATCCAGACGTACCTGCGCGGATGGGCCGTCAGTGAAGAGGCTGGAGAATACCTCGATACTCACCAGACGCGCCTGGTGAAGACGCTCGAAATTACTCCTCCCGGCGGACCCGACGATCGCATTCTCGAAATGGGAGCGTACCTGCAAGTCACTCCGGCGCTGCACAGCAAGCTCGGCTATGGCGAAATACGCGGCTGCTACTATGGCCCCGCCGGACGCATCGATCATCGCACCGTGACCTCGTCCGAGGGCGAAACATTCACCTGCGACATCGATCATTTCGACGCCGAGAAGGACCGCTTCCCATACGGCGACGAGTATTTCTCCACGGTTCTCTGCGGCGAGCTGATCGAGCATCTATTCGAAGATCCCATGCACCTCATGGGTGAGGTGAACCGCATTCTGAAACCCGGCGGCCATCTGGTGCTGACCACCCCCAACGTGGCGGCGTTGCGCGGCATCTCGGCTATTCTGCAGGGCTACCATCCGGGATTTTTCCACGCCTACATCAAGCCGGCCGAAGGATCGGGCGAAGTGGACGCGCGCCACAATCGCGAATACACCGCGCGCGAGGTTCACAAGCTGCTGGAGAATTCCGGCTTCGAGGTGGCGCTGCTCGAGACGGGAGAGTTCCTCGACCTGCCGCATCCCGAATTCGGCTGGGTGATGCATCTGCTGCGCCAGTACCGTCTGGGGACCGACCTTCGCGGCGACGGGATCTACGCCGTGGGCCGTAAGACGGGGCCGGTGCGCGACCGCTATCCCGAGTGGCTCTATTCATGAACGCCGCGTACAGCAACCAGCGCGTGAAGTTGGACGCCCTCGCGGTTCATGTGGAGTTCGACATCCGCAATGACACGGCCGGGGCCTGGCGCGCCGCCGACGGCTTCGGTGTGGGGCACCACCTCTTCGATGCCGACAGCGGCACGTTGATTGTAGATGGCCCGCGCATTCATCCCGATCGCGATATCGCTCCTGGCGAATCGCTGCACGTGGCGCTGGATTTCGATTTGCCGCCGGAAGACGGCCACTACCAGGTGCGCCTTTCGCCCATGCGCGAAAACGTCTGCTGGTTCTACGACCAGGGCTGGGACTTCCTGGCGCTGGACGCGCGCGTCAAGGGCGGCGTCGCGAACTTCGGCCGGCTGCGCGTGACCGACCGCGAAAAGGTCCGCCGCGAACGCGAATTGCGCGCGGTGGGCCGCGCATTCATCTACCCTGTGCTCACGATCTGGCGCAATCGCAGTCTCATCCGCGTAATGGTGCGCCGCGACATTCTGGGACGGTACAAAGGCTCGTTCGGCGGATCGTTCTGGACCATCATTAATCCCCTGCTGTTGATGGCCACTTACTTCGTGGTCTTCGGCGTCATCCTGTACAACCGAAAATACGCCACGCGCTACGATTTTGCCCTCTACTTCCTGGCGGGGATGCTGCCCTGGCTGCCTTTCAGCGAGGCCGTAGGCCGCTCGCCTACCGTAGTTCTGGAGCATCGCAATTTCGTCAAGAAGCTGGTGTTCGCGGTGGAAACTCTCCCCGTAAACCTGGTGGTTTCGGGACTGGTCACCGAACTGTTCGCCGTGCTGCTCTATTGCGGTTTTCTGTTGGCCATCCGCCACACCATCCCGCCGACCATCCTTTGGCTGCCGGTGCTGCTGATTCCCCAGGTGCTGCTTACCATGGGGATCAGCTGGTTTCTCGCCGGCTTGGGCGCATTCGTTCGCGATCTCGGACAAGTCATCGGATTCGTGCTCACGGCCTGGTTTTTCCTCACTCCAATCTGCTATCCGGAAGAACAGCTGCCCACCAGCATCCCGTTCCTGACTAAGAATCCCATGTACGTACTGGTGCACGGGTATCGCGCCATTCTGCTGGAGAACCACGCCCCGGCATTCGGCCCGATGTGGAAGCTCTCGTTATTGGCTATCCTGGTGTTTGTGCTCGGCCACGCTTGGTTTTATAAGCTAAGAAAGTCCTTTGCGGACATGATCTAGTGCATTCGCCTTTTCGTCAGAGACTCACAGCCGCGTTGCTGGCCTTCGGCCCGTTCGGCATCCTGCTGGTTGCCTTGCTGGACTCATTGGTGATTCCCCTGCCGGCGGGCGTCGACGTTCTGGTGCTGACGGTCGCCGTGGAATACGGGAACGATCCGCAGCGTGCTTACTTCGCGGCGTTCATGGCAGTGCTTGGGTCGACGGCCGGGAATATCGCGCTGTTTCTGGCGGCGCGTCACGGCACCCGCTGGCTGATTAAAGACGTGACGCCGTCGCCGCGCGCGCAGAAATTCCACGACTGGTTTCATCGCTACGGATTGCTGACGGTTTTCGTGCCTTGCGTCACTCCCTTAGTTCCGTTTCCCCTGAAGGTTTTCGTGGTTTCGGCGGGAGCGTTGCACACGCGATTGAGCAAGTTCATCCTGGTGGTGCTGGCGGCGCGGATTCTGCGTTACTTCGGCGAGGCGTGGCTCGGACTGAACTTAGGGCCGCATGCCGAGGCCTTCCTGCGGCGCAACGCCTGGTCGCTGCTGGTTGCGGCACTGGCAATGGCCATGGTGTTCTATTTCGCGATCCGCTGGAACGAGCGGCGGCGCGAATCGCTGCTGTGAAGATGTGGGGCATGCTTCAGCTTGCCCAGGCGAGCGAAGCTCGCCTTTGAACTTGGACAAGCTAAAGCATGTCCCACAGAGCTCGCCTAATTCTCTACCGACGTATACAGCGTCTGCGTCCCAGCGACGTCGGTGCCGTTCTCGTTGACGGTGAAAGTTACCGCAACCGCTGTCGGCGTACCGACGGGTACCGTCAGAGGCGGCACAATCACGTTGAACTGGTAAAGCCCGATATAGCCCGTGGTGGCAGATTGCGGCGCGATCCCGGCATATGTCACCTGCGCCTGCACCCCATTGAAATAAAACTTGGGCGCAGGGGAAAGCGTCAAGCCGTTGGCGACTTGCGGAATCGTGCCGGCGGGGCTCCCGGGAACCTGACCGAACCCGACCCCATAAAAGACGATGGTGTCGCCCGGCTTCGCGGCCTGCGAAGTGAATCCGGAAAAAGAACCCGGCGGGAAGACGTAGGTCGCGAGATCGGGAAACAGCGCGCCGACATATGGCACGCCGAGAATTTTGAATTCCGCGGGCGCGAACAGCGCAGGTTCCTCCAGATTGACGTTAACGTTGTACGCGAGGCTGTTCCCCGCTGTCGTGCCCACAACCACCGGCTGCGTACCCAGCCCGATTGCGCTCGGAACTTGCGCGTTCACCTGCGTCGGACTGATGAATTCCACGAACGCGGACTGGCCGCCGATCGACACCGTGGTGTTGTTGAGGGATTGCGGCGCGTTCACACCGGTGAAATCGGTAGAAGCCCATTCGCGCGTGGTGGCGGCGAGGTTGGTGCCATAGATTTCGATCCACGATCCGGGCGCGACCGACGGCAGCGCGCCGAAATCGCTGGCACTGATCACTCCGCTGGTAGTGCGGATGAAGGGAGCCGGCGCCCCAGTGCCAACGCTGGTGGTCGGCACCAATTTGCGGATCACGTTATTGCCGAAATCCGCGACATATAAATTCCCGGCGGAGTCGAAGGTAAGCGAGTTGGGTTCGGAAAACAGCGCGCTGAGCGCGGGACCACCATCGCCGCTGTAGCCGGGATTCGGTGCGTTTGCGACGCTGCCGGCGACAGAGTGAATCAGGCCATCCGGCGTCACCACACGGATCACATCGTTGAAGGTATCGCAGATGTACACGTTGCCTGCGGCGTCCACGGCAACACCGGTGGGATTATTGAGCAGGGCGTCGGTAGCGAGGCCTCCCTCGCCGGAATAACCGAACGCGGCGGTCGAACTGCCGGCGAACGTGGAGATGTTGCCGGTGGAAAGTACCACCTTGCGAATCTCATTGTTGAAGCTGTCGGCAAGATAGAGGTTCCCGTGGCTATCCAGGGCGATCTGCGCGACGCCATTCAGATGCGCCCCCAGCGCCAGGCCGCCACCATTGGCGAACCCTACCGTGCCGTCGCCGGCGACGGTATTGATGATTCCCGTGGAGGCGACAACCTCTCGGATGCGGTCGTTGCCGACGAAGTTCAAGTCGCTATAGGTCCCGAAGTCGGAAATATATAAGTTGCCCGAGGAGTCGAAAACAATTCCCGTGGGGCTGAACATGGCAGCAGCCGTCGCCGCGCCGCCGTCGCCCGAAAATCCTCTGCCGGCCGTCGAAGACCCCGCGTAGGTCGAAATAATCCCGGCTGGGGTCACCATCCGGACCACGCCGTTGTTGAACTCCGAAAAATAGAAGTTTCCTTTGCTGTCGACCGCAATGGAATCGGGAGCATCGATCTGCGCGCTGATCGCCGTTTTTCCGTCCCCCGAATAGCCGGCGCTATTATTGCCTGCTACCGTCGAGATAATGCCGGTGCTGGCCGTAACCATGCGGATCACGTTATTGACCTGGTCGACGATGTACATGTTGCCTTTGGAGTCGAACGCCAGGCTGGTAGGACCGTTGAGGGTGGCGCTGAGGGCGGGGAGTGTGTCACCGCCGTAAGCCCCCGTTGCGGGAGGACCCTGGCCGGCTACGGTGGAAACCGTAAATGCCGGGACCGGCGACTGCGCCAGACACAAAGCCGGTAACAGAAACGTGGCGATTGCAGCGAGCCCGAGCGTAACCGTTCGAACCCACCGGCGCTTGAGCGCTTGGTTCATTTGAATCGAAAGATGCATTGCTGATTACTTCAGTTTCTCAGAATTGCGAGGCTCTTGGGTTGTTCGCATGCTGCACAGTGTGAACGCGCGGCCCACCCTATCACCATATGCGGCAAGCATTTTGGCGCATCATCGGTTGGCCTGCCTGGCACGAATACGCCTGCCCGAACCGCGGCATATTGGCCACCACGCCGTTGATGCGATATTCGTTGGGCGAGTGCTCGTTGGTGACGGCGTTGAGCCGCTTATTCTCCGGCCGCTCGTCGCCGCAAGCCCATTGCGCCATGCCGATGAAGAAGCGCTGGTCCGGCGTGAATCCATCCATCGCCTTCAGATCCTGCCCCTTGGTGGCCGCCTTCCAGGCGATATACGCGAGCGTGGTGCCGCCGAGATCGGCGATGTCCTCGCCGGCCGTAAGCTTGCCGTTAATCTTGATGTCGTCGATCACGGTGTAAGTGGAATACTGATCGGAGACGCAGGCCGCGCGCTCCACGAACTTGGCGGCATCCTCCTTGGTCCACCAGTCGCGCAGATTGCCCTTGGCATCGAACTGGCGGCCCTGGTCGTCGAAGCCGTGGGTCAGCTCATGACCGATGGTGGCGCCAGTGTTCCCGTAGTTGGGCGCGTCGTCCATTTTGGGATCGTAAAGCGGCGGCTGCAAAACGCCCGCGGGAAAATTGATGTCGTTCATCTGCGGGTCGTAATAGGCGTTGACGGTGGGCGGCGTCATTTGCCACTCGCCGCGGTCCACCGGTTTCCCGATTTTGGCCAGCTGGCGCTTGGATTCGAAGATGGTGGCGCGCGTGACATCGGCCAGAAAATCGCCGCGGACCACGTTGACCGCGCTGTAATCGCGCCATTTATCGGGATAGCCGATTTTATTCACGACGCCGTGCAGTTTGACGAGAGCCTGCTTCTTGGTTGCGTCGCTCATCCAGTCGAGGTGCTCCAACTCGCCCTGCATGGCCGCTTCGATTTCCTTCGTCATGGCGAGGGTGCTGGCCTTGGTTTCGGGAGTGAATGTCTTGGCGGCGAAGACCTGGCCGAGCGCCTCGCCCAGATCGCGATCCACATAGTTGACGCAGCGCTTCCACCGCGGCCGCATTTCGGCGATCCCGCGCAGCGTTTTGCTGTAGAAGTTAAAACTGGTCTCCACGAATTCGTGCGAAAGGTATGGCGCCGCGGAATGCGCCACGTGCCAGCGCAGGTAGGTTTTCCAATCCTGAATGCCTCGGTTTTTGAGCTGGCGTTCCACCTCTTTATAGAAATCGGGCTCGGTGACGTTGAGCGTGGCGGGCGCCGGCAGACCCAGTCCCGCCCAATAGGCATCCCAGCCGAAAGCGGGCGTTAACCCCAAGAGTTGCGCGCGTGTGAATTTGTGGAATTGCTTGTAAGGATCGCGCCGGTCGACGCGCGTGAGCGTGGCCTTCGCCAGATCGGTCTCGATGGCCATGACGGTCTGCGCGCCGGCGTGCGCGGCATCGGGAGAATCGCCCAGCAGCGCCAGCATGGCCGCCACGTGGTCGAGATATTTGGCGCGAATTTCCTGCGATTTCGCGTCGGAATTGACGTAGTAGTCGCGGTCGGGCAGGCCGAGCCCGCCGGAGGAAGCGAACGCGATGACGCGGCTGGAATCGGCGTAATCCTGAGCGGACCCGAACCCGAAAAGCGTATCGTCGCCCGATTCCAGGTGAATGCGCGCGAGCAATGGGGGTAGACCCGCGACGCTTCTGAGGGCCGCGATGGCGTCCAGGTGCGCCTTCAGAGGCGTGGCTCCGGCCTTTTCGACCGCGGCTTCATCCATGCAGGCGGAGAAGTAGTCGCCAATTTTCTGCTCCACCGGCGTGCGGCTGGCGTTAGGTTTCGAAGCGTTGTCGAGGATACCCCAAAGGTAGCGCTGATTTTCGTCGGCGAGTTTGGCATAGACGTCCCAGCGTGCCTGGTCGGGCGGGATGGGATTCAATTTGTTCCAATTGCCACAGGCATATTGGTAGAAATCGACGCACGGGTCGGCGGCCCGGTCGAGGAATTTGGTTTCCAGGCTGGGCGTGTAAGGTAAGGACGTCAGGGGATGGTCCTGGGCGACCAGGGCGATCGGAATCAGAAGTAGAATGGCGCGCACGGAAAGCAGGTTATCACATGTGTACGTGGGCGTCCGGCTACGGCCTGGGGCGTTCGTGGAGGAGCATCCACGAGGCGCCGAACTTGTCCCGGAGCATGGCAAAGCGGAAGGCAAAGAAGGTCTCCGCGAGGGGCATGAAGATCTCGCCGTTCTCGGAGAGCAGCGCATAGATTCGTCCGCTACTGCTTTACGAACTCCACTCTTCGATTCTGCGCGCGTCCATCCGGGGTGTCGTTCGACCCGATGGGCTTTGCGGCGCCGAAGCCATTGGATGTGAGCCGCTCGGCATCCACTCCAAATTGCGAGACCGGCACCGACCGCACCGCCTCGGCCCGGCGCTTCGAGAGGTCCAAATTATGGGCGGCGTCGCCCACCGAATCCGTATACCCGTCAATCTCCAGTTTCAGGTTGGGATTCTTATCCAATCCCGCCGCGATCTGCTTGAGCACCGGAGCCGACTCGGTCTTCAATCGATCGCTGTCGTTATCGAAGTTAATCCCGTGGGTGACGTACTTGCCGCTGGCCCCGATTACGGTGGCGAAGTCCGGCGCGGATTCCGCTACCCGCACGCGGCGGATCCCGACCTCGGCCGGAGCCGCCCCTGGATTGAATTCTAGGTAAATTTGCCCCGGCGCCGGAACGGTCGTCGCGTTGACATCGAGAACCCGCTCCCCGTTCACATAGACGCGGTACCTCCCATTCTGCGACCACAGTGCCGCGTGGATCGGCTGATTGAAATCGACATTCGGCACATCTTTTCCTCCGAGGCGCTCTTTGGAATCGTTAGCGCTGAATGAGAGAGTGTGCGAATCCGGATGGGCGATGAGCATCAGTCGCGCCGCGCCCTGGCCATTTTTCGTTAGAAATTGCCAGTTGGTACCCGGCCACGATTCGGACTTGGCCGGATATTTGATTTCCATTTCCACCGTAAAGCTCGTGGGGAAGTCGATTGCGGTCGACGAAAAATTCGAGTGTCCGATGTTGGTCAATTGCCGGATTCCTCCGCCCACGCGCAACTCGATCGGGTCCCCGCGCACCCTCCAATGCGGCGGGGGCTCGTCTTCCGCCGCATCGCTGAAGTCGTCGTAGAAGACAGTTCTTTCTCCGGGCACGAAATCGATCTTTACGGACTTCAGCTCCGGCTGCGCCGATCCGCTTCCCGGGGCCGGCGACGCCTGACTCGCGGCCGCCGCCGACTGCGCCGGTGCGGAGGCCATTGACTGCGGCGCCGGCGACGCCTGAGCCGGCGCGGGGGCGGCGCTCGCCGGCGCATTGGGAGGCAGGCTATCCAGGCTCTGCCGGCCAGTGGAACGGATCGCAAGTTCAACGGTCGTACCCACAGCGAGGTCTACACTCGGTCCCTGAGCGCTAACCCGGATATTCGGGATGGCAGGCGCACTGCGGGTGTTCGAAGCATCCGAAACCGCGCCGCCCGCCTGGCCTCCCAGCATCCCGCCCAGCCTGCTGCCAAGGCGCGATTTAGCCGGCGGCTCGCTGGGAGCCGGGTTGCTGGCCGTTATTGGACGGCCCTGCTCATCCACCCCCGCCTAGCCTTGGGAATTGGCAATCGAAGTCACGGTGGACGCAACCGGCACGGCGCCGCCGCTGTGGAGCAAGCTCACGAAATTGAACTGGAGAATCGATTGGCCTGACGAGGCTTTGACTTCGGTGAGCTGCCCCTGCACGGTATCGCCCTGAAACGACGCGGGACTGACGACCGTTGCCCTCACGGCATCCCCTTTGTGGTTGGAAGTTGCGCTCAACGGCGTCAGGAGCTGAACGGTGAAAGCGTCCTGGGCGACGGCCATGGGCGCCAATAACACGATGGCAATAAATCCGGCGGCGATACTCCCAAAGGGGGTCGGTTTTCCGGAGCGCGAAGCTGGCATGGAAATTCCTCTCCATTGCATACGCCGGAACCAGCAGTCAAACAGCTCAAAAATCTCGGACGCGAGACAGAAGCCGGCCCGGATTGAACGGCAGCGCCACCACCCGCTTATCCGTCAGAGTGAATCAGATACAACTCGTGGTTGAAGAGCTCGTGCCTGGGGAACGTTCTGGCCAGTTCCAGGAAAGTGCACTGGTCGCCTCCCAGGAGATAGTAGGGGTCTCCCGAGAACAGCCGGAGAAACAGAAAAAGCGCGAACGGAAACAGCCAATACGCGTGAGCCGAAAGAAATGTCGCGCTCCCGGTGGCCGGCGCTTCCGGCCGCACTTGTTTCGAGGCGCTTCTCCGCTCCCATTTCTAATCGACCAGCCCCCACTCGACCTGCTTCAGGGGGCCGATGCCGAACACGAAAATCGCTGCGCCTGCGAATGCCACTGCCGCCGCGACGGCGAAGGCTGACGAGTAGAGCCCGGTCTTATCAAGCAGCCAGCCGGTGACTGCCGGTCCGACAACGCCGGCAAAGTTACCGATACCGTTTTGCATCGCCGTCCACTTTCCGGCGGCATGCGGGCCTGCCAGCGTCTGCGTGATGGCCCAAACGTTGGAAGCGAACATCCCGTAACACAGGCAGGCGAGCATCAGCAGCGCCATCGCGAGGCTCTCATCGCGCACCAGCGCGACGGGCAGAATGATGGTGGAAAGCGCCAGCCCGAGCCCGGTAAAGGTCTTGCGCACGCGCGTGGGCGCGCCGCCGCGGGAGATCCAACGGTCCGATACCCATCCCGATATCACACTCGATACGGCCACCGTGAGGTATGCGCATGACGCGAGTATCCCCATTTTCGTTTTCGAAAAATGACGCTCCGTTTCCAGGTAGTGCGGCAGCCAGATCACCAGAAAATACCAAAAGTAGTTCGAGCAGAAAAGTCCCAGCCCGCTGAAGAGAGCGGAGCGATGGGTGAAAATCCGGAGCATGCTGGGCACCTGCGACTGATCCACCGGCGTGGAGAACGCTTTCCCGCGCGGCATCCAGAGCAGCCACGGAACGAGCCACAACAGACTGCCGAAACCCAGTGCAACGAACAGCGCGCGCCAACCGAAACGTGCAATCGCCAGGGCGCCAATCAGCGAGCCTAGAGCCGGTCCGCTCTTGGTGCCGGCGTCGATCCACGCGTTGGTGAGGCCGCGATGATTCTCCGGAAAATCGGTCACCAGGATGCGCGAATAGCATGGATACGCCACCGATTCGCCCAACCCGAGCATCAGCCGCGTGGCGAAGAGCAAGCCGAACGTCGACGCCAGTCCCGTAAACCCCATCGCGGCCGACCATAGGAAGAAGCCGCCGGCGAGAATCCAGGAAACATGAAAGCGATCCACCAGCCAACCGGCGAAACCGAGAAGCTGCGAGAGAGCGTACGTCCAGGAGAAAGCGCCCAACAGGAGTCCGAGTTGCCTGCCATTGAGATGAAATTCGTTTTGGATATTGGTAGCGCCCACCGACAGGTTCGAGCGATCGATATAGTTGATGAAACCCGAGGCAACCAGCAGCGCCAAGACCCGCCATTCGCGGTTAGAGAGCACCACCGCATTCTAGTACAATCGTAGCGGCGCATGTATCGTTTTTCGGCGTGGATGATGCTCGTGGCGCCGCTGTTCGCGGGCGAGCTACGGTACGAATTATCCGGGCGGCTGGTGCCTCCGCAACACGCGCTGGTCTCGTTATTCGGCGCGCTGGAACCCTTCGAGGCCACAACCGAAACCGATGGCGAGCGCTACCGTTTTCGCAACCTGCGCGGCGGCACATATACCATCGCGGTCTATATCGCCGGCCGCGGGGAAGCGCGTCAGACTGTGGAAGTGGGGCGCGGCACAGCCGACGCGCAGCGTCGCGTTATTCGCGATCTGCAATTCAAGGAATCCGACTTCGTTCTGAACGATGCGATCCGCCGCCGCAATACCGTGTCGACGCGGCAGCTCGCCGTCTCGGAACTTGCCCTGCGCGAGTACCGGCAAGCCGCGAAAGATCTCGAAAAACACGATGCCGATGCCGCCGTGAAGCGCCTGGAGCACGCCGTGGAGCTTGCGCCTCAGTTCGCCGACGCGTGGAATACTCTGGGGACCATCGCCTACCAGACGCAACGATACGCCCGCGCGGAACAGTGCTTTCGAACCGCGCTGGAGCAGGACCCCAGGGCGTATGAGCCGTTGGTCAACCTGGGCGGCGCGCTGATCAACAATGGGAAGCTCGCCCAGGCTCTGATCTACAATCAGGATGCCGTGCTGCAGCGTCCCAACGATGCGCTGGCGAATTCGCAGCTCGGTCTCACCTATTTCCAGACCGGCAATTTCGACCTGGCGGTGAAATATCTGGAGATCGCCAGGCGAATCGACCCGGCGCACTTCTCGCATCCGCAACTGGTGCTGGCGGAGATCCATTTACGGCGCGGAGAGAATGGGGCCGCCGCCGACGTGCTGGAGGATTTTGTGCAGCATCATCCCGATTTCCCGACAGCGGACAAGATTCGCGAGAACATCGTGAAGCTGAGGCAATAGTTCAGCCGGCAAGCCCATCGAAGAAAGTTCGAGAAAGTTGCGCCGCGAAGTATTCGTCCAGTCCGCCCTGGACAAGCTAAAGCTTATCCCACCAAGAAGCCGCTGCGCTCAAACGTGGGGCATGCTTCAGCTTGCCCCGGTATCCGGGTCGCACTCGCGCGGTTCTGGCTGAATCGGCGGGGGAACTAGGCGCTTATAATATCGATTATGGCGTCTGTCACCCGCACTATGACGGTCGAAGAGTTTCGGCGGTTGCCCGAGGACTCCGGACCTGTATCCCATGAGCTCCGCCATGGAGAGGTTGTCGCAGTGACTCGCCCCAAGCTAAAACACGTCCTGATTCAGCGGAATTTGCGCGAGTTGCTGACACCGTATTCAGAACCCGGGAGTTGCGTCGACACGGAAGTTGCGTACCGCCCGCTCCCGGAATATGAACTTTGGGTTGCCGAGTTGGCTTACGTTTCCGCGGAGCGGTTTCAACAGGCCGATCCCGACGACAACATCCGCGGCGCGCCGGAACTGGTGGTGGAGGTGCTGTCGCCATCCAACACTGCGGCTGAGATTAACGAAAAAGTGGGGATTTGCCTGGCCAATGGTTCCCGGGAATTCTGGGTGGTGGATCCCGACCGCGCTCAGGTGAAGGTATCTACGCCGGACGGCCGCACGGTAACCTGGCCGGCAGACGGCGAAATCCCCGTTCCGTTCGGCAATCGAGCGAAATTGAAAGTGGCCGACATTCTGCGTCAGACCACGAGGTGACCCGCGGCCCTCAGCGCATCCACCGCCTTCGCAAGATTCTCCTCCTTCACCAACACGTAGTCGGTGTCAAAGGTGGAGATCGCGAAAATGCTAACGCCGGCCGCGGCCAGAGGCGCTGCGATCGCGGCCAGCACGCCGGTCAGCGAGAATTCCAGCGGACCGATCACCTGAAAAATACGCCACCCGCACTCCGTCAAAGCGTCCCCGAGTGCCTGCGCCTCGATGCACACAATCGATAACTCATCGGCAGTCCGCGTGGCTGAAAAGAAGCAGGCCGGCACCGCCGCATCCGGAGCCATTCGGCAGACAGCGTAACGTCCCGGCAGCACGCGGAGTTCGCTCACGCGCTCTCCGTCCACGCTTTCACCCGCCGAGCGGCGCCGTCGAGATCGTCGCGAATCTCATAAACCCAGAAGCGAATAATCTCCCACCCGAGATCCGCCAACCTTCGGGAACGGATCTGATCGCGCCGGCAAAGCTCGCCGTCCCAATTGCGATGATAGTTTTCGCCGTCCACTTCGATGTCCAGCTTGCGCTCGCCGTGGAAGAGCGCGAAATCGAGCGTGTATGGCGCCTCTTCGTATTGCGGCACAGGCGTCAGCCCAGCAGCGTGCAGCGCACGATAGAGCGTGCGCTCCCACTCGGAGACCTGGTCGGGGTGGTCGACGGGTGGATATTCCGGGCCGCTCGCGGCCGTCGCGCCGGCCACCGGTTCGCGGGGCGCGAGTCCACGCGCGTACTCGGCGAAACTAGCGAGATATCCGACGCCCGAATCGAGCGCCGCCTGCCGGTCGCCCACTACCACCAACTCCGAGCGCGCGCGCGTGATCGCGACGTTGAACAGGTTGCCGTGATTTTTCAGGAAGCGCAGCGTACCGTCGTTCGTGCCCACGGAGACCACCGGCGAAAAGAAAATCACGTCGCGTTCATCGCCCTGAAATCCATGCACCGTGTCCACCACGAACTGCAGCGCAGCCAGACGATGCGTCAGCTCGCGATCCTGATGGACCAGCGTACGAATACGGTTGGCCTGCGCGCGGAACGGCGTCACCACGCCAATGGCGCCGTTGTAACCGCGATCCACCACCAGCTTGCGCACCTCCGCGACAACCGCTTCCGCCTCGGGCCCGTTGAGCGCGCCGCCACCGGCCGGCCGGATCACCTTGCCCTTGATGTCGCACCATCGCACGGCGGGGCCGAGCGCCTCACCCTCCGTCTGCGGGCGCTTGAGCCGCTCATGATCGGTGGCGATGCGGAGCGCGCCGCGATAGAAATGACGGTTGGAGAACGAGATGATGTCGCGATGGGAGCGATGATGATCGCGCAGGTTCACGATATCTTCGTAGCGGCACCAGCTGCGGGCCAGATCGAACAGCGAGTTCACCGAATACGCCCAGGCCGCGTTTCCTTCCGCCAGTCCGTGAGCCGCCAGCATGAGGCGATCCTGCTGCGGCGCGACCGTGCTGACGTGCTTGAGTTGCAACGGGTCACCGATGATCACGGCGCGCCTCGCCCGGTAGAGCAGCGGCAGCGCGGAGGCGATATCGCACTGGCTGGCCTCGTCGATCACCACCAGCTCGAAGAATCCCGGCTCGAACGGAAGGCGCCCGCGCGCGGAGAGCGACGTCACCGCCCAACATGGCAGAATGCGGGCGACTTTCGGAAAGAGGCTATAGTAGCGGCGAAAAACGCGCCGCCCCGCGCCTTCGTTATAGCCGTCGCCGCCGGCGATCATCTGCAGCAGCGAAACGTATTCGCTGAGCAGTTTGCGTTTTTCGGGAGTCCAGCGGCTGGGCCGCAAACGCAGCCACGATTGCCACAATTCCAGAGATGTGTGCGCCGATTCTTCGGCGATCTTCGTCAGGTCGCCCGCCAATTGTTCGAGCGGGCGGGCGGCGCGAAGCCGATCGAGGCCGGCGCCGTAAGCGCGCACAAGTTCCGCCACCTCCAGGCGGTCGGCGAACTCTTTCGCGAAGCTCTCCCATAACTCTAGAGCGGGCTCACCGGCAGGAGCCGCGAGTCCCAGCCGCTCGGCATCCGGTAAAAGATCGCGCGCGGTGTCCGCCACGCGCTCCCCGCGCCGCCCGCGAGTGTCGCCCAACAGGCGGCCCATCGCCGTACCGGACTCCTTCGCCGCGTCGAGAGCTACCGTGAACGCGCCGAGACGGCGGCGCGCGCCCTCCAGGTCCGCCGACCGGAGCGCCGCAAAACGCTCGCCGCCAAATATCGCGCGTGCCGGCTCGGCGGCCCGCTCCGCCTCATCCACGCCATTGCGCAAACTCATCACCGCCGCGATCTGGCGCTGCACCTCGGCGAACCGATCGCAATCCTGACGGTACGCGCGCGCCAGCCAGTCATGGCGTGCGGCCGCATCGGGACTCGCCGTTTCCGCCAGCCCCGAAGTCAAATGCTGCGCCACGCGGGCGTGATGCTCTTCTTTGCCAAGCCGGAGCAGCAGGGGATACGGCCCGAGATCGTTGATGCGCGACTCCACCACGTCGACGGCGTGGTTGTTCTTGCTCGCGAATAGCACGCTCGATTCCAACCACGCCTGGTTGGCCAGCAGTGAAGTGACCACTTGCGACTTGCCGGTTCCCGGCGGCCCGGTGACCACGGTCAGAGGCGCGCTCAGCCCTTGTACCACCGCCTGCCGCTGCTCGGCATTCAGCGGCAAGACCTCCAGAATCGGACGGTCTTCGGCGGGCGCAGACTCCGGATTTTCACCGCGTAGCCACTGTCCCAGAGCCGTGTCGCGCACCGCCGCCTCATCGAGCTGCATCAGCTTGCGTAGTTCGATTTCCAGCCCGTAGGTGTAGGGCGAGCGCGTTCCGGCGAACAGCACCGCACGATTGTAGATTCCGGGCGTAGTGAGTTCCGCCAGCGGGTCGCCGGTAGACAGTGCGTAGGGATCGAGGTCCTCCCGCCAGTCCCAATCGGGCCGGGAGCGCTGCAGGCGCAGGACGATCTCGTCCCATTCGGGCAGCTCGTCTTCGGGATTGGCGAGGCCGAGTTCTTCGGCGAGGTGGATGGCCTCGTCGATGAGGTCGCCGCTATCCGCCGCCGGCAGCGTTTTGAGCACGTCCATATTAAAGAGCGGCACCCCGCTCGATGGCCGCAGCGGCGCGCCCGGCTCGTCGAGCCGCTCTCCTACTGGATAGAGCAGCACCGGCTCGATGCGCATCTCATCGTGATTGCGCACGAACATCGGGCGCAGGCGAATGGCGTAGCCCACGTATAGCGTGAGTTGCCCCTGCTCGCGCCGCACCTTCTGGACGAGCCGCTTGGTAGCGCGATCGGTGGCCCACAAGTCGTGGCCCGGGCGGATAAAAGGAAGTTCGTCCAAGGGCACGTAATCGCTGCTATCGGCCGGTATACTGACGCCGGAGCCGCTCTCGCGCGAAAGGCACTCCAGATAATACCGGCAGAGGCTGGCCAGAAAAGTCCGCGGCGCCGGCGCAGCGCCCGATGCTTGCGGCGAAGCGGTGCGCGACCACCAGCGGTAAGCATTGTCCTGCGTGACTTCCCCGCCATGCAAGGTATGGAGCGCAGCGACTACCTGCGAGCGTTCGAGAGCCAGTTCGTCGGCAATCTGCTGCGCTTTGAGACCGGGCTTGCGGGCGAGAAGCTCCTGGATTCGGTCCGCGGGACTCATCGAACTCCTACAGTACCGCAGGCAGGTGGGTAGTGGGAGGGCCGGTGTGAATGCTTAACGGCTAACCGCGGTCCCTCGGGCGCCTCGGGGTATTGCAGCATCGACTCTATTCGACACCAACGCTCCGTGGTTGCGCACCACGGGCCAGATATTGGATCCGAGCACGACCAGGGAGAGCTTCCTACCCGCCAGGTTTTGCTGGTAAATAATGTTTTGATCCGCCGTAACCATAACGTCGAACCCTGACGCTTCTGCAACCTTCAGAAGCTCGCCGTTTTCAAGCTGTGGGTGCCAATTCATCTCGACGAAGGTGCGCACCTCGTGTTTGGACAGAAAGTGCCGTACCCCGATCGGGACGTTCTTATCGAATACGATGCGCAATTCGGTGACTCTTGGCGTAAGCCAAAATCGCCTCGATACCGTCAGGAGCAATCTCAAACTGTTCTGCGATTGCGGCGACGCTCAAGCCGTAGTCGAAGTTATCGACAATCGCGTCGGCCGGCATCCGAGTTCCGAGCAGCACAGCAGCACCGCTTTGTACTCCGGGCTTGATTTCGACGAGCGGGAAGTCAGACCAGTCGATACTCTGGTTGATTGTCATTGGCGGCCTCCCTGTCGCTATGATTCCATATTCGATGCTTTGAAAGCCACACTGTCCTCGGCGATGAACAGGCTGGACCTTTCATCGGGATTACTGGGAGCACAGCCGTGCAGCGTTCAGCTCCATGGCGGCACGTTACCGAAGCTGAATGAGAAGCCCCCTTCCGCGGAAATGCCGCTCACCGCGAAGAACTCGGAACTGAGACCGGCGAGAAGCCGGGCCGCGGCATCGAGCCGCTCTTCGGGTATCCGCGCTACCAGCTCGCCGAGTTCGTGCCTGGCTGCTGAGGGGTCCGCCTTCGCACTTTCCTTGCCGGTGCGGCAAGCCGCCCTCGCGGCGTCTAATGTAATACCGAACTCGCCAAGTACCGAAGCTTCCGCACCGTTCTCCCGCAGCACGCCCAACAGCACATGCTCCTGCCCGATGTGCGTGTGCCCCATCCTCTCCGCTTCCTCGGCGGCATAGGCCAGGGCTCGCCTGCAGGGATGGCTCACCGGCAAATCCACGCTGGTGGCTATCTTCTCCCGCTTTAGACAAAAGGGCTCGAGAGCTTGTCGCAGACCGGCCGGTTCTACCTTGGAGACCGCGCGAATAGTCCCGTAATCCTCCCTCAGCAGACCGAACAGAAGGTGGGTTATTTCGATGTAAGGGCTCCCGTACTGAGACGCCTCGTAGCGGGCAAAGAAAATGATTCGCCGCGCTTTTTCGGTGTATCTTTCGAACATGACGGCTCCTGCCAGCAGTCTACACCCATGCGATAATCTCAACCAGAGGTGAGATCCGGGATCATCCGCGCGTTATCCTTGCTCGGAGTGGCGAGCGGGGCAGGTTTGCTTGGCCAACCGATAGCGGCAGAGCGGTTCGTCAACGACGAGTTGCGCCCGTACTACGCGCATACCGGTTTCTCCTGGAAGATCGACCGCATGTCCCACTTCGACCTGAATTATGAGGACGAGACGGAAGCCGCGCGGCGCATCGTTCAACTCGAAGAAGTGGCCGAAAAGGGACGCGCTTCCATCCTGCAAATGCTGGGCGCTAGCGACTACCAGCCCACCATCCACGTCTTCTTCGTGGAGTCGATCGAGCGCATGAAGCAGCTCATCGGGTCGGAAGTGATCGGCCGTTCGCGGCCTACCCAGCACGCCGTGTTCTGCGTGGTGGCGCCGTTTTCGGAATTAAGCCTGAAGCACGAACTTACCCACGAAATCGCCACCAACTTATGGGGACCGGCGGAGCACTGGCTGGAAGAGGGGCTGGCGAATTTCGCGGTAGATAATAAGTCGTCGCTCATGAAGCGGCAGTGTCTGGGCATGATGCAGAGCAAGCAGTGGATCCCGCTCAAGAAACTGGTAAGCCCCGGGTGGGAATCTTCCAGTTTCTCTCCCGACGACGATTATCCCGAGCTGGGCGGTTTCGTGGAATACCTGTACGGGGCTTATGGCGTGACTCGATTGCAGCAGATCTGGAAGGGCGGCAGTAAGACCATCAAGAAGGTCTACGGCAAAAGGCTCTCCAAGCTGGAATCGGAGTATCGGTCGGACTTAGTCAAGCATCGCCCTGAGGTCCACGATGCCATCAACTTGCCGGGCCGTGACCAGAACTAACTTACTTCCCTAGGAAGAAATTGCCCACCAGCATGGCATCGATGCCCGAGGAGTAGAAGCTGCGCACCGCGTCGCGCGGAGTGCAGACCAGGGGCTCGCCGAAAAGATTGAACGACGTGTTGTACAGCACCGGCAGGCCGGAAGCCTTCCCGGCGGCGTGCAGAAGTTTCCAGTACAGCGGATTTTCCTCGCGATCTACTGCGTGCACCCGCACCATGTCCCGCGCCAGGATGGCCGCCGTGAACTGCTCGCGATATTCCGCACGCACGCGCCCCACCGTGGCCAGATAGCGTGCATTCATGCCGACGTCGAAATACTGCGCGCATAGCTCGGCCGGCACGCTGGCGGCAAATTTGCGATTGGACTCGCGATGTTTGATGAAGGTGTTCAGATTCTCGGTGGAATACGGGTCCAGAGGCGAGGCCAGAATGCTGCGATTGCCCAGCGCGCGCGGCCCGAATTCCATCCGGCCTTGCATCCAGGCGACGATTTTGTTGTCGGTGAGTTGCTCCACCGCGGTATCGATGATTTCGTCGGTGGTCAGCAGGTAGCGGAAGCGCAACTTGCAGTTTTCCAGGACCTGTTTGGTGTCCGCCGCGGAGTAGGCCGGGCCGAGCGAGAGCGTCCGCAGCGGCACGCGCGCTTCCTGGCGATACACCGTGTGCCAGGTATTCAGCACCGCGCCGACGGCAGTTCCGGCGTTGCCCGCCACCGGCTGCACGAACACGTTACCTTCGCCCAGAGCCTGTTCGAGCGCCGAAACCAGCAGGGCGTTCAACCCCAATCCGCCGGCCAGGCAGAGATTGCGCGCCGGACCATTGCTTCGATCTCCTACGGCCAGCCGCAGCGCCGCGGCCTCCACGGCTTTCTGGATGCCGGCCGCCAGGTGCGCCCGGATCGCAACCGGAATCGGCTCGCCGTCGGCCAGCCCCAGGCGCTGGTAGAAACGCGCGCCGAAGCCGCCGGATTGCAGACGCTCAGTCGAGAAGAACGATCGGTCGGGCCGCGGACCGGCGTCCGATAGGTTCATAATCTCGAGGTACAGGTCGCGGTACCGTTCATCACCGGAGACGGACAGCCACTGAACTTTGTGTTCGTCTTCACTGGCCGAAAAGCCCAGCAGCTCGGTGACGCGCCCGTAGAGATCGCCGAGCGAATCCGGCGCGTACTGTTCATGATCGAGCGTCATCAGCGTGCCCTCGGCCAGCCAGCGCGAGCCGCAGCGGAAATCGCCGCCGCGGTCGAGCGTCAGCACAGTTGCGTGGTCGAAGGGCGACGCGTAGTAGGCCGAGGCGGCGTGCGCGCGGTGATGTTCCACCAGCACGATCCGGCTTTGCGGGAATTGCGCGCGCAGCTTCAGCAGAAAATCGGACTCGGGAATGGGACGCACGATGGCGACGGCATCCACGTCCTCGGCATTCGCTCCGGCGAGTTCCAGACAAGTGGCGATGGAATGGTCGGGCAGGCCGTCGGGACCGCCCCAGTGCATGCGCCGGCGGACAAGCTTCGATTCCTCGATGGCGGCTACCAGTTCGCCATCCTTGAGGATCGCGCTGGCAGCGTCCCCCTGAATGCCTCCGATTCCGAGAATGATCACAGAAGGCCTTCGTGGCGCAGGCACTCATGCCTGCTGGGTCGAGACTCTTCTCGACCCGTCGCGCCGAGATGAGTCTCGGCGCTGCAGGCTAAAGCCCGCGCCACATCAGTCGCTCTCATTTGCCGCCCTTTGCCTGCTTCTCGATCTTGGCCCACGCGTCTTTCAGCCCTACGGTGCGATTGAAGACCAGTTTGCCGGGCGCGGATTCCAGGTCGACGCAGAAATATCCCATCCGCTCGAACTGGAAGCGGTCGCCCACCGAGGCCGCCGCCAGCGATGGCTCCAGCTTGCCGTGCAGAATATCGAGCGACTTGGGATTCAAGTTGGCGGTGAAATCCTGGCCTTCTTCCGTTTCGCCGGGATTTTCCTTGGTGAACAGGTTGTCGTACATCCGCACCTCGCCATCGATGGCGTGCTCGGCCGACACCCAGTGGATGGTCGATTTCACCTTTCGCCCATCGGGAGCATTGCCGCCGCGCGTTGCCGGATCGTAGGTGCAATGGATCTCAGCCACCTCGCCGGCAGCATCCTTCACCACGCTCTTGCAAGTGATGAAATACCCATAGCGCAGGCGCACTTCCTTGCCGGGTGAGAGCCGGAAATACTTGGGCGGCGGGACCTCGCGGAAGTCGTCCTGCTCGATATACAGCACCTTCGAGAACGGAACGGTGCGCGTGCCAGCGGAAGCATCCTCGGGATTATTCACCGCCTCCATCCGGTCTACCTGGCCTTCGGGGTAGTTGTCGATCACCACGCGCAGCGGCCGCAGCACGGCCATCACGCGCTTTGCGGTGCGATTCAAATTCTCGCGAACATGATGCTCCAGCAGTCCCAGCTCGATGGTGCCGTTAGTCTTCGACACGCCGATGGCGCCGCAGAAGCTGCGCAGCGCCTCGGGCGGATAGCCGCGGCGGCGGATTCCGGCGAGGGTGGGCATGCGCGGATCGTCCCAGCCGCGCACGTGCCCGTCCTGCACCAACGTCAGCAGCTTACGCTTGCTGAGCAGCGTGTAGGTGACGTTCAGCCGGTCGAATTCGATCTGCTGCGGATGGTAAATGCCGAGCGCTTCCACGTACCAGTCGTAGAGCGGCCGGTGGTCTTCGAATTCCAGCGTGCAGATGGAGTGGGTGATGCCTTCGATGGAGTCCGATTGGCCATGCGCGAAGTCGTACATCGGATAGATGCACCATTCGCTCCCGGTGCGGTGATGGTCGGCGTGCAGAATGCGATACATCACCGGGTCGCGCATGTTGAGATTCGCCGACGCCATGTCGATCTTGGCGCGCAGCGTGCGCGCTCCATCGGGAAACTCGCCAGCCTTCATGCGCTGGAAGAGGTCGAGATTCTCTTCCACGGAGCGATTGCGATAGGGGCTCTCTTGGCCCGGCTCGGTGAGCGTGCCGCGAGTCTTGCGCACTTCCTCGGCGCTCAGATCGCACACGAACGCCTTGCCCTCGCGTATCGTCTTGAGCGCCCATTGGTAGAGCTGGCCGAAATAATCGGACGCGTAGAACAGGCCGTCCCATTCGAAGCCCAGCCAGCGCACGTTTTCCATGATGGAGTCGACGTACTCGGTCTCTTCCTTGCACGGGTTGGTATCGTCGAAGCGCAGATTGGTCTTGCCGCCGAACTCGTCGGCCAGTCCGAAATTCAGGCAGATCGATTTGGCGTGACCCAGGTGCAGATAGCCATTGGGCTCGGGAGGAAATCGCGTGTGGACGCGGCCTCCGAACTTGCCGGTCTTATTGTCGCTGAGGACGATGTCGCGGATGAAATTCGAGGGCGCTGCCGCCGAAGATTCCGGCGGCTCCCCGGGATTAGACGGGTTCATATGGTTTTCAGCTTTCCGATGGCCTGATCGATGCGGACCAGGCAAACGTCGCGGCCTAATACTTCCAGTGTGCCAAACAGCGGCGGCGCCGTCTTGCGGCCGCACACCGCCACGCGGACGGGCTCGAACGTCTGGCCGGCTTTGAGCCCGAGGTCGGCCGCGGCGGCGCGCAATGCCGCCTCCAGGCCGTCGTGCGAGAATTCCGCTGTGGCGAGCGTTTCGCGCGCCTTGTCGAGCACCCGCAGCGCCATCGCCGCATCGCCTTTCTTGGGGATCAGCTCGGCGGTGTCGTACGGCGCGAGCTCTTTGGCGAAGAAGAAATCGGCGACCGTGAGGACGTCGTTGAGCAGCTTGATGCGTTCGCGAATGAGCGGGGTGATTTGCGCCATCCTGGCCGCACCGATAGCGAATCCTGCGCCCTCCACGATGGGCAGCAGGCGATCGGCAAGATCGGCCACCGGCATAGTGCGAATATGCTCGGCGTTGAGCCAGACGGCCTTGGGATCGAACGGGTCTTCCTCCTTGAAATTGACCACTGCATTCGATCGGTTGATTCCTTCGAACGAGAACGCGTCGATCAATTCCTGGCGCGTCATCTGCTCGCGATCGTTCTTCGGCGACCAGCCGAGCAGCACGATAAAATTCGCGAACGCGTCGGCCAGAAAACCGGCGTCGCGGTACGTCGTGACGCTCACTACCGGACCGTGCCGCCGTTTGGAGAGCTTGGTGCCATCGGGCGCGACCAGCAGCGGCAGATGAGCGAACTGCGGGGGCGCGGCGCCCGCCGCCTCGAAGATCAGCACATGCTTGAAGGTATTGGTCAGATGATCCTGCCCGCGGATGATGTGGCTGATGCGCAGATCGGCATCGTCGGCGCAGGAAGCCAGATGGTAAGTCGGCATGCCATCGCTGCGCAGAAGCGCGAAATCTTCGATATCGGCGGTAGACTTCGCCTGCTCGCCGTAGACGGCGTCAGCGAAGCGCACCTGCTCCACGCGATCGCGGGGCACGCGGAAGCGCAGCGCGAACGGCTCGCCCGCGGCAGCGCGCCGGTCGCTCTCTTCGCGCGGCATCTCGCGCATTCCGGAGTTGAAAAGCCAGGTGCCCTGCGCGCCCGATTTTTCGCTATCGGTATTCTGCGCGGGCGTGAAATCGCGGTACGCCATCCCTTTTTGGAAGATCGCTTCCGCCACCTGGCGATGCGAGGCGAGACGTTCCGATTGTTTATACTCTTCGTCCCAGCCGAGATCGAGCCAGCGCAATCCTTCGAAGATGGAATTGACGGAGACCTCGGTATTGCGGGCCACGTCGGTATCGTCCAGGCGCAGGATCATCGTGCCGCCGTTGTGGCGGGCGTAAAGCCAATTAAAGATAAAGGTGCGCGCACTTCCTATGTGCAGAAATCCAGTAGGGGAAGGCGCAAAACGAACTCGCAGCATGGGAAATGCCAGTATAGCGCGTGGCGCGGAAAGACCACTCCCTCACGGTCGCGGCTCGGTAAGACGCCTGTTACCGAGCCGCGCGGGTGAGCAAGCGGTTTTCGGACGCAGTTCGCATTTACGGCGTTACGAACACGTCGGCGCGCGTATAACTGCGCTTCTGCGCCGCCGGGTCGAGTAAGGTCACCTGGCAGGTGTACTTGAAGCCGGGCTTCAGCTTATTCAGCGGCACAGCGAACCGTATCGGCAGAGCTTTCGACTTGGGATTGAGCCCGTCCCTGACAATCAAGGGTTCGGTCTCGAAAACCTTCGCTTTGCCGCGGAAAAAGCTCACCGCCGCTACCACGGGTTGAGTCGACGTGGCCAGCGGCTCGTAAACCTCCGCGTACACGTACATCTCCTGATTCTGTTTGAAGACGCGCGTCACGCTGGGAATGAGCTTCTCTTTGTTCTGCACCAGTGGATTCTCGTCAAGCAGCTTCTTGTCCTTCTCGGCGGAGTAAAGAGCTTCCGTAATCGGCTGAATCTGATTGCTCAGAATCACCGAACTGGTAGCCAGCGTCGGCTGGTCCATAGTCAGGTTGGGAATGGTAAACTTCGTCTCGAAAGTGCCAATCTTACCGGTTTCATTCTCCCGAACCAGGAACTTCAAGGAATAATCGCCCGGCTTCAGAGTGAAGCCCGTGTCGTAAGCCACCGGATGTTTGGTTATTTCCGCCGCCTTGTCGCCCTTCAATTCCAGATCGACATAATCGCGAACGTTGCCGCCGCCGGTCACCTCACCCTTGGAGTCTTTGACCACGCCGATAAAGTCCAACCGCGTCCTCTCGGCGGTACCGTGCTTGGCCAACTCCAGGTCGCTGCCTGGAATCTTCACTTCCACGGGAACGAAATAACTATCGCGGGCCAGCCGGAAATAGTCGATCTCCGCCCGCACGTCGATATCGGTCATCGGGTCGCCCATCATGAGCGCTTCGGTGAGCTGCCGCTCCTTATCTTCGCTATCGAACTTACCCCAGTTCTTACTGGCGAAATATCCGTGGCGATAGTCGAGCTTGGCGATGCTGGCATTCTTGATCTTCAGGTCGATCTTGCGGAAATGGCCGTCCAGGTTGGTATTGCTGCTGTTGTAGCCGACGATGTAATAGCTGGCCATGTCCTT